>Ga0116155_10002569_pt1 | contig 12308 bp, 11 predicted proteins | sample AD_UKC032_MetaG_FD_89890 | JGI IMG/M metagenome (GOLD analysis project Ga0116155, IMG submission 89890) | Active sludge microbial communities of municipal wastewater-treating anaerobic digesters from USA - AD_UKC032_MetaG | ecosystem: Engineered > Bioreactor > Anaerobic > Digestate | place: USA...
AAAGATAAAAATATGGAATGATGAATACAACAATCTGGAACATTGTTCCTTAAATGGAAAAACACCAAATGAAATGTTAAAAATACTAACTATCTAATGCGACAAATGTCTGTGTACAAAACACAACAAATAAAAATGTCAGCTATTGGCTTATATAAGCTATTTTTTATCTTAACTATTTAACCATTTATTATGAATTTAACTAAAAAACACACTATTACAATCCTAATCATAATAATCCTGCTCGGTGCAATTCTTCGTTTCTACAAGCTTGGCGCTACTTCTTTCGTGGCGGACGAATTTTTGGATATAAATTCCAGCATGGCTTATGCCAAAACCGGAGTTTGGCAGAACTGGGATTTTAATTTCGGCCAGGTAAACAAGGATAATGTTTTTGAAGCCCGGGATTCCCGCGCCTGGATATACAAATGGCAGGTAGCGCAGATTCTAAAAATATTCGGAGCATCAGAAGTGTCTGCCAGATCAGTGAGCGTCATATGGGGATTGATTTCCATAGGGCTGATTTATTTTGTTGCCGCCTATTTTACAAAAAAGAAAGAAATCGGACTTTTAGCTGCGGCACTTTTTGCAATCAGCATAACTGGGATTATTTTTGACCGGCGGCTTCGCATGTATGCCATGTTCTTTCCCGTTTTTTTGGCGTTTTCCTGGATGATTTTTAGATTTTTGGAGGAAGAATACAAGGGAAAAATTAAAGTAGCCCGATATTTTTATGAAAAGCTTGAAATCAATCTGATATATCTGGCTCCAATGCTGGTGCTGGGCGCGATCAGCATTTTGACCCATCAATTGACTGGAAACATCGTAATTATATTTTTTGTTTACGCCTTGATTTTGGCTGTGCAAAAATACAGAAAAAATAAATCTTTTATAAATAAATATTTTTTGGGAATCTGCGCGATTGTTTTTAGTTTCATCTTGGGAAAAATATTTTTTCCGGCGCAGCTTGGAGCCTATACGGCTGGAATTGATTTTCCCAACAGCCACTGGTCTTACATAATCAATGTGTTCTCCGATTACAGTAATTTGATTCTGGCCTTGGCTTTTCTTGCTGCGGGCGTTTATCATCTGTATAAAACAGAAAACCTCAGAAAAGAATCTCTTTGGCTTTCCGTATCATTTTTTTCCGTGCTTTTCTCGGCCATTCTTTTGTGGGATCGGAATGTGGGGGATCAATATATATTTTTTGCAGAATCTTTTTCTATTATCCTTATTGCTTCTGGCATTTATGCGATGCTTTGGTTTTTCGAAAAAAATCTCGAAAAATTTGGAAAGAAAATAATTTACATTCCTTTAGCCTTGGCTCTTCTGATTCTTCCCAACTGGGCTTATTTTTTCGAAAAATCCAATGCTTATCGGCAAACATCGGCCTCTGACAGCGTAAATTATAAAAAGATATTTTCTTATTTTAACAAGAGCCGAAAAGCAGAAGATGTTTTGGTCACAAGAAATTTCCGCAACTTCTATTGGAAAGGCGGCAAAATAAAGATTTTCAGCTTCGGCGGAGAAATTTCCAATGATAAACTGACTATGGCTGAAATTCAGGAGATTGTCAGTCAGAATCCTTCCGGCTGGGTGATTATTTCCGACAACGACGATGTTTACATCGCCAACGATGCAGAAGAATGGATTGATAAAAACATACCAAGAGTTTCCAATTCATATGTTCGGGGAAAAGTGTCGGTTTATCGGTGGGGAAATTAAAAAGACCCGGATATCGCGCGGCCTAAGCCCGGTTGTATTTTATTAAGCGAATAGTTTTTTAAGCGCTCGGTTCATTTCCGGAAAATTCCTCTTCGACTTCCGAAGCTTTTTTACGCCGGAGCATATCACGGACTAAAATAATGTCCGCTTTTTTTATTTCACCAAGAAGTATAAGTATGACTATATATAGAGAGAAAAGAATGGCAGACCAAAGCATGAAAATCAGCTCGCCGCGATTAAAAAGCATAGACGCGGCGTACATAATAATCCCAGCCACGATCATTTTGGAAAAACCGGTAAGATTTATTTTTACCCCAAAATCCTTCCAGATATAATAAAGCATAATGAAAGTGATGATGGCGGAGGATATGGAAGTGGCGACGGCTGATCCGGCAATGCCATATTTTTTGATCAATATGTAATTTAGCACCGTATTTATAATTAGACCGATGATTGAAAGGATCATCGGTTTTTTGACTTTTCCGGCTCCGTTCATCACAAAACAAAAAACATAAAAAATAGTGAGAAATCCGACGCCCCAGACCAAAATGCTCATTGGATAAGCAGCATCGATATATTTGTTGCTGTAGAAAATTTTTATGATTGGCCGCGAATAAATGCTCATGAGAATTATCATGGGCACAAGAAGAAGAAGCATAAGCCGCAGGGACTGGGATATGATTTCCGAAGTCTTCTTGCTATTTTTTTCCGCCGTACTTTTTGAAATAACCGGAAGAAGGATTACGGTCAAAGCGTAAAAAATATAATAGGGAATACGGCCGATGGTAAGCGAAGCGTTGTAAATTCCGGTCAAATAATCGTCGTGAAGGATGCCCTTAACAAGATAGAGATCAATGCTAATAAGAAGTTCATAGGCCAGAAAAAATATTACAATTTGCCAAGCGTAATTAGTTAGCCTATGCCAGTCAAAAGTAACTACATCCCCCTTCTCCCTTTGGGAGAAGGTGCCCGAAGGGCGGATGAGGGAGGCATCTTGAATATTTTTTCCCTCTCCTTTAGTTCCTCTCCCTAAGGGAGAGGAAGACAACTCTATTTCATTCGCTTTTAATTCTTTTGAAACCTTGAGTTTATCAATAAAAAGCGCCAGTAAAAAAATTGACGCTGGCGCGGCGATGTAGCCTGAGATAGAACCTTTCACGCCGAAAAAATAAGCAAAACTGATAATATAAATAATTCGAAATAGCGATCTTGCAACTTTTAAAAATGACTGGATGCCGAATTTATGCAGTCCCGTGTAGTAGGAAAAATAAAACGAAGCGGCGGCAAAGAGAGGAATGATGAGCGTTGAAATTTGAAATAGGGGCGTGAGAGTTGGATCGCCGAGAATTTTGGCAAGAAGCGGAGCAGAAAAATAGAAAATAATAGTTACGACTCCGATAAGAATGCTTTGGAGAATGATTGTCTGCCTTTTTATCACTCCGACCAGGCGCGGATTAGTGTCATAAATCTCGCTGATATATTTGCTCATTGCGGTCGGGATTCCATTTCCAATCAGTATGATCACCATGGTTGTCAGCGTCACGACCAGGCCGTATCGGCCATAATCCGCCGGACCCAAAATCCGTCCTACGACGGAGTGGATGACAAATCCCGAGAGATTAAATATTATTTCTGAAATTGTGACCCAGAGGGCCGATTTAGCGAGAGTTGACATAGGTTTTTATCTCTTCAAAAATAACATCTTTATCTCTGTTCCCATCCACTGCTTTCATGTTCCACAAATTCATTTTATTTTCATACAATTCTTTTTTCTTTTTCAAATATTCAATTCCTTGATCCGGAACGCGGTTGCGGGACATAATAATTTCTGGATAAATTCGAAGGTAAAAAGACAAGTCTGGTTTTGGAATACTCCAAAGGCGAGGCCTTTGGCTAGCCAAAGGCCTCGCCTTTGGAGCTATTTTGAGATATTCAATATTTATAACAGTATCATAAAAATACCGATCAGATACTAGATAATCATAGTCTTTCTTTTCCAGTTCCTTAATAAGTTTTTTAAATCGGCAAATATCAATTTTTAGAAATATTTTTCTTAACTGTATAGAAAACCAGTTGGCCTCAGTAACACTTTTTGACTGACTGTTTTTTTTAGTAGATTTGATGATTTTGTTAGCAATACTAAAATCCACTGCGTGAAAATAAAAAACCCGCTTTTTTTGCGATTCCAGGTAATTTTTCAACATTTCTATTTGAGTTGATTTTCCAGATCCATCCAGGCCGGAAATTGTAACTATTTGCATAATTTTAAATTTTAGTACATAAGCACTGCTACCGGTTCCATTTTTGCCACGACATTGATAATTTTATTGTCCATTATCCCGTCAATCACTTCTTCCACATCTTTATAATACCCGCTGTCCTGCTGGACTACGCCTTTTGATTTCGCGTTGAACAGCCGGACATTCTGCTTATACATTTTTGCCATCAGCTCGCCCTTATTATGCACGGCTGAAAGCGTGGCTGTTTTTCTGCGTCCTGTTCCATGACTGGCCGAAAAAAAAGTTGATTCGTTTTCATCCGTTCCCACTCCGATATATGATGGTGTGCTCATGGAAGAGGGAATAAATACCGGCTCTCCCGTTTGGGAAAAAATCGGATGATTCATTCTGGCTGGTCCATTAGCACGAACTGCGCCATTTCTGTGCACCCACAAATCTTCTCCGAAATGATTTTCTCTGTCGACAAAAACATGGGGCATATCATAAAGCAGATCAAGTTCTGGATTTTTCCCCAGTACTTTTTCAATTGTTTGATCCAGATTATGCGTGAGAATAGCGCGATTGGCAAATCCGTGGTTAGCTGCTGCCCGGTTGGCTGTAATAAACATTTTTCCTTCCACTGATTCATCGTCGTAAGCGAAAAACTCCGGTTTATTTTTGTATGTTTCTATTTTTTTCGATAAATTTTTGTATACCGTTTTCATTTGTGAGGAAAAGGACAATTTTCCTAATTTAAGTATCATCCGCTGACTAAAATGCTCTTTTTTCTTGGGAGTATAGAAATAAGAAGCATATTGGCCAAGAAGTCCGGAACCGGTGTGGAGAAGAAAAATATATTGTCCGTGGCGAATGCCTAATTTTTCAGCAATCTCTGGATTTTGAATGTCGGTAATTTTCATGAGATCCAAAAAATGATTGCCGGCTGCGCCTAAAATTCCCAGGCGGTATCTCCCAATGTTTAGGAATAATTTGGGAATTGAGTTTAAGATATCAAACGATGAAACTTCTTCGGGGAAGAAATTTCCATTTTTATATGTATTTTCAACTTCATTTTTTGTGCGCGTTTTAAAATATTCAGTTACAGGAGCGACACCCTTTCGGCATATATCCATTACCAGAGAATAAGGAATTTTTGTTCCGACATAAGTTTTGGTAGGAATCGGTTTAATCAAAGCCTTAAAAAGTTTATCGATACTTTCCGGAGTTAGGTCCTGGTCGGTCAAATTAGTCTTTAAAAACCGCATTCCACAATTAGGGGCTGTGTCATTAATTTGGGGAAGGAGGAAATTTTTGGTCGCGATGACCATTCCAGTTGGGTTTTTTCGCCCTTTTTTGCTATGCACATCGCTCATCGCGGCGACATGATGAAAAACATGCTCATTAGAGGCAACATTTTCAATTTCTGCTAAAGTGTCGTCATTGGGCATAAGATCGTCAGACACATGCAAAACTGCCGGCACTTTCATTTTTTCCGTTTGGAATTGCTTTTTGTGAGATGATAAATCTTCAATATTATAATTTTTCATACCCGGTTGTAGAATTTTGACTTATGTTTATAAAAAAGTAAGCGTAAATAATAAGTTTAATTTTAAAAAGTTTATTTGAACGAAGTTCTGATATAATTAAATTTTTATTGAAAATAAAAATTGGTCAAAATTTCACAACCGGGCATAAATCTTCCCATAAATCTCCGCGATTTTTTTTATATCGAACCTTTCTTCGACAAAATTTCTGGCTTCCTTTCCGATTTGCCTTCGTTTTTCCGGGTTGTTGTATAAATCCAAAATGGCTCCTTTTAAGGCGGAAATGTCGCCTCTTGGAATTATAACAGAATTTTTACCATTGTTTAATTCAGAGAGTATCGGCAAGTCAGAAAGAATGACCGGTTTTTCACAAGCCATGGCTTCCGGAACGACAAGGGGAATGTCAAATTTTCCTTTCATATCCTGCACGGGGAACAGATAGATATCCGAAAGATTATACATTTTTTCCATCGAGTTGAAAGTTTTGGGAAAACGGACCAGTTCCAACAATCCTTTTTTGCTGAAAGTTTTTATTATTTCTTTTCTTTTTCGAAGATCCTTTTCATTTTTTATCCGGCAGGCAAAAATAAACCGGATATTTTTTTCATGAAATTCTTTATAGTATTGCAAAATCAAATTGACAATATCTTCAGTTGCTCCCAGACGGGTATATTCACCAGAATAGGCTATTACGAAATTAGTATCATCCAAATTTAGATTATTGCGAAGTTCTCTGCTTTTTGGAGCAGGGGAATATAGATTCAAATCAATTCCCGGATAAACTCTTTTGACATTATTGAATCCGAGTTCGTTGAGCTTATTTTTGGCATAATCGGAATAGGTGGCGATAAGGTCGCCAAACAGCAAGTCTTTTATTTCCCCATCCTCATATAAATCTTCCCGAAGCGTAGCAATAGTTTGAATTGACCGCGCAGTTTTCTTGTAGTTTAGAAAATGCTTTATAAGAAAAGAATTGGCTTTGGTCGGAGTGAAAAGATAATGCAAAATGTCGTATTCTTTTCTGATCTTCCGCAGATTTTTTACGAGCCTGATTTTTTGGAGATAGCTGAAACTCGCGGAAGTATAAATGGCATGCTGGCGGGTGTTTTCCGGAAGATCCGGCACTCGTCCGTAAGTCAGAACGCCAAATTCAACATCTTTGACGTTTTTAGCCAGGGTATATGCAAAATTTTTAGAAGCTTCATCCCAAGGCGGACAGATCGGACGGGTTATGAGCAGCACTTTTTTCATAAATTCTTATAAATTTCTTTTTTCTCATCTCCCAAAATCACTTGAACAGTGATTTTTTTGTTTTCCCCAAAACTTGACTTTAAAGAATTCCCAAAGTCGAGCTTTTTTTCTTCACCTTTATTTATCAAAACATCTTTTTCTTCAACTTTATCGTTTCCGTTAATTACTACATAATGAAAACTGTTCTTGTCGCTGTGATTTTCGATGACGAAACTCAAATCATCCGATTCGGGATTTTCAAAATAAACGGCCCACCAGTTTTTTTGATAGTCTGGATCGTTGTAATTTTTGGCAGTATAAAGAAGATAAGCGGAGCTTAGGATGAATAGGGCTGTTAGGAATAATATTAGTTTTTTCTGTTGCATAATAATTATAAGAATTTAGAATTGTGAATTGGGAATTTAGAATAGGAATACGGAATCTAGAATTAAGAAAAATAAAATACTCTAAGACTATATTCAGTATTCTTTATTCTGATTCAAAATTCAAAATACTAAATTCAAAATTCTATTTCCGATAATACATCCCTACTTCGTCATTAACATACACTTGGTCAAAATCATTTAGCTTTTTGAATTGCGCGCTGTCATAGAGAGGGTTGACCATAATAAAATCAGTGCCGGTATTTTCAAAGCATTCTTTTCCTTCATCCGAAGCCGGAGCGGAAATCATATGGTAGGTGCACATTTCGCGCGGCTTCGTCTTGTCTTCATATCGAGAAAGCGTTGTTCGGGAAGCCGGATATTTGTAGTCCCGCATAAAATACAATTTTATCCACGCGTCAGCTGTCAGATAATTGTGATCCTTTAAAACCACATCATTACTATCGGAATGTCCAACGAGATACTCCGAAGCGGAAAAAGTCTGGATAGCTTCCTGGGAATTATTGTTTTTCTTGAAAGCTTGGGCGGAATCAGAAATTCCGCTGGAAATTACAAAAGTCAAAGCAATGAGAAAAGTGGTTTTTATTAAATTTTCCGGAACCAAGCTAAAAATATTTTTGCCAGAATTTTTTACGAACCCGGGATTGAAAACCATATAAAATCCATAAGCCGAAAGGATGGCCAGAGGGTAAGTCAGATAATTTCCGATCCGGTTGCTTGGAATGTTCACAAACAGCATTTTCGGATAAACCGCCATAATGAAAATCATTATTGCCCAGGAAGCGGCCAAAATATATCCCAAATTGCGTTTTTTTAAATTAAATGCCAGAATCAGCAGTCCTAAAAATCCAAGTGCCAGGCGGGCGTCTCCAACAGTCTGTCTGAGATTTCCAATGCTGAGTCCGGTCCGAGTGGCTTTTGTCGGTGTTCCAACAGCCGTGCCGACCGCGCTGCTTTTGATATAGCTCGGAGTAAATACAAAAAAGAAAAATATCAAACCAACTATAAAAACTGATAACACTTGAGGAGAAAAAATAATTTTTAGAGCCTTCTTCCCGATCACTTCTATATTTTTGTAATTCAGAATAATAAAAATAGGGATCATAAGCGCCCACACAAATAAAAATACAAATCCAGTGAGATGGTGGGTATAAAAAAGTCCGAAGGTGGTGAAAATCGCTAAAGCTAAAAATATTTTACAGTAAAATAAATCTTTAGATCCTTCGCTCCGACTTGGGTCGGAGCTCAGGATGACGGAGAAAGCACGGATATAAAAGTAGAAAGCCAGAGGCATAAGAAAGTTGCCCATAATGTTTCCCAAAACTCCTCCGCTGACATATCTGACTTGAGGGGCGGAAACGGCGAATAAGGCTCCCAGAAACAATAAAGATAAAATAGCAATATTTTTATTTCCAAATATTCTTAAAACTAAGATAAAAACTGTCAGAATGCTCAGTAAATTTATGAGATATAAAACCACAACTGGCCAGCCGGAAAAATAACTTTGTCCAGTAAACAGGTAAATTACGGAAAAAGTAATATGCTCGCCGATGATGAATTTTCCTTTGTCTTCCGGATTGATGATAGAATCTTCATAATCGGTCAAGCGGCCATTTTCAGCAATCCATTTAGAATAATACATGTGATGCCCCATGTCGGTGGCCGTCGGAGCGATTGTTCCGGAAAGAAAAATGGTTTTAATGAAAATGGTAAGAAATAATAAAAGTAGGATTAGAATATATTGGTTTTTAGAAAAACTAAACAGGCTGTCTAATTCGTCATCCCGGGCTTGACCCGGGATCCAGTCTGGATTCCCGCTTTCGCGGGAATGACATCTAATTTTGTATGTAATTAAGCAAACTGTTGAAAATATCAATATTCCCGCAACTGACGATAGGCGAGTAGTTGAAATGTTCAGTTTTGAATAGAGAAAAATAATGAAATCAACAATGACGATGCTTAAACCAAAAGAGACAATAAATCTTTCCAATGCGCTTATAATTTTATTTTTTCCAAAAACCGCCAACAGCAAACAATATCCGGGCAAAAACATAACCAGGGCTATAGCGATGTAGAATAGAATTTGGTTTTGGATTAAATTGATCATAATTTACCTTCCCATTCCTTATAAAATTGATCCAAATACTTTTTCATAAAATTATGCCGTTCGGTAGCCATTTTTTCAGCAGTTTTTGTGTTCATTCTATTTTTAAGCAAAAGAAGTTTTTCATAGAAATGATTTATTGATGTGCTTTTACCGTTTTTATATTTTTCGAATGTTGTGTGCATTACCGGTTTGATTTTTGGATCATACATGTCTCTTCCGGCATGGCCTCCGTATGAAAACACTCTGGCAATTCCGATAGCTCCGATAGCATCCAGCCTGTCAGCATCTTGGACTATTTTTCCCTCCAAAGTACTTATTTTATTTTCAACTTTTGCTCCCTTAAATGAAATATTAGCGATAATACTTTTTATATGTTCATCAGTTCTTTTGTCTAATTTAAATTGCTTCAGATATTTTTCAATTTTTTCTTTAGCCTTGTTCTCGTCAAAAAACTTGAAATCAAAAACATCATGCAAAAGTGCGGCCATTTCGACGATAAACAAATCAGCTTTTTCTTCTCTGGCGATTTTCAAGGCTACTTTTCTGACTCTTTCCGTATGTTGCCAATCATGTCCCGACTCTCGATTTTTCATTTTTACTTTAGCAAATTTGATTGTTTTCTCAATAGTTTCCCCATTCTTCATAAAGTTTTCTCAATTTCTTCCAAATATCTTCTTGAAATTTTTCCCCAACTGTAATTTTCAATGACATATTGTCTGGCTTTTTGGCCGAATTCGCGGCGGAAATTATCGTCAGCCAAAACTTCGTTAATTTTTTCTACCCAGGCAGATGCATTTCCGGATTCCACCAAAAATCCGTTCCCACCGTTTTTAATGGCGTCTTTGAGTCCTTCAAGATTTGCGGCAATCACCGGCAATTGGCAGGAAGCGGCTTCAATGACCGAAATGCCGAAGCCTTCCATGTCACCGAGAACTTTTGTGTTTGGCTGGACAAAAATGTCGCAAGTGTTAAATAAGATATTGCGCACCTCGTCTGTTACATATCCTAGCATTTTTATCCGCTTGGATAAATTTTTATTTTTTATGACCTCTTCGATATTTTTCCGGTCGGCTCCGTCTCCGGCTACTATATAAATATAATTTTCTGAAAGGTTTGGCATTACATGTTCGCAAAACCAGGCGACACCTTTTCTTTTAGCTAATCTTCCGGAAGTCAGTATCACTTTTTTATCTTCCAGCTTGATATCCAATATTTTTTCCAATTCGGATTTTTCACAGTGCTTAAAATATTTTTCCGTATCAACGCCGTTGGGAATGAAAACCAGCTTTTCTTCCGGAAGGCCTTTTTCTTTAGCTATGTACAGAGTTTCCTGGCCAACGCAAATGAACTTATCTAGCTTTTTCATAAAAAAACCAACCCAAAGTTTTTGATAAATGAAATTTTTATAGGTTAAATCCAGCCCATGAAGCACGCAGACAGCTGGTTTTCTGTTTATAATTTTTACCGCATATCCAACTGGAGCCAAAACCCCGTCACCCAAAAGAATTACGTCATTCTTACGCATGGAAATCAACGATTTCAGTTTGGCATAAGGCAAAAAAACAGGCAGAAATTTTTTGCCCCTTATATTAATTACCTTTTTTACATCAGTAATTTTGGAGAGCCATGTTGCCAGCTCGTAATTTTGGTTTTCAATGCCGCCGACAACTGGAGGATAGGCCCTGGAAACAAAAAGTATTTTGGTCATTTCTTATACTTTTCTTTTTTAACCAGATACATCATATCTTCAGTGAGTTTCCGGTTGGATTTGATCATGTCGGCAATGAGGGCAAAGACGAAAAATTGAAGTCCGACAAGAAACAGCGCTATTGAAAGAATGAGGATATTGCGGTAGGGAGTAATTTTGAAGTCCTGGAAATACAAAGTCAGAAAATAGGCGATAAAGCCCAGAGAAAGAAATATCATAAGAAGCCCCGGAATTCCGAAAAATTTCATCGGACGGACGTCGCGGATGGCTTTCAAAATTATCCGGAAACTGTTGTTGACATAGCTCCAGATGCTTTTTACGACGCGGGATTTTCTTTCTTCAAAATAAGTCACTTCAACAGGGATCCATTTGACTTTCAAATTCTTTCCAATGGCGTCGATGATAACTTCCTGGGTATAGGTGAAATTTCCGGGAAGATTGAGGCGGAGAAGCGCTTCCCGGCTATAGGCGCGGAATCCGCAGGTTAAGTCGTTGATTTTGTTGTTCATAAACCATCCGATTATAAAAGCGGCGACTCTGTTGAGATAGTATTTGGATTTAGGCATATTTTTAGCTTTGATGTCGGAAAATCTGTCTGCGCTGACTATGTCCGCCTCGCCTTCAATGATCGGATTGATTAGTTTTTGGATGTCATTCGGGTCAAATTGGCCGTCGGCATCAATGTTCACCATTATATCCGCTTCATTTTTGAGCGCTTTTTCGACAGCTGTCCGGAAAGTAACGCCGATTCCGCGATTGGCTTTGTGCGAATAAACGCGGTTTGCACCGGATTCCTGGCTGACTTTTTCCGTATTGTCTTTGGAACCATCATTGACAACTTGGATAAAAACTTCAGAGATTCCCGAAAAATTTTTGGGAATTCTTTTGATTGTTTCACTGATCCTCTTTTCTTCATTGTAAGCCGGGATGTTGATAACTAGTTTCATTATTTTCGCTTAATTATTATCTTTGGATCAACGCAATTGAAATCGCATTTGGCATTGTCCGTTCCCTGGTGCATCATATTATTTCCGCATTCTTTTAATTTTTCTTCGCATTTAGCTTTGCTTTCGTTAAAATAATTCATGTTGGCTTCATAGCCGAAATAGCCTAAAACGAAATACACCACAACGGCAAAGCCGCAGATCCATATGATGAGTTTCAATAAACCAAACATTTTGCTTTAAATTAAGGATTATTCAAATTCGCTATTATTATATACCAAATATATTTATTAGTAAATGCAATTTGGTAATGTCCACACACATTTGGCGGTTTTTCCAGAATAGCGATATTCTGGAAAATGAGTATCAATATGCCAAAAACAATTAAAGAAGAACGGCTAAGGTGGATTTTGCCTGTTACCAGAAA
>Ga0116155_10002576_pt1 | contig 12293 bp, 6 predicted proteins | sample AD_UKC032_MetaG_FD_89890 | JGI IMG/M metagenome (GOLD analysis project Ga0116155, IMG submission 89890) | Active sludge microbial communities of municipal wastewater-treating anaerobic digesters from USA - AD_UKC032_MetaG | ecosystem: Engineered > Bioreactor > Anaerobic > Digestate | place: USA...
CAGCGTTTGCCAGACGGCATTGGCTTCGACGCCCCGGGATTCCACGCGGTAGCGCCGGCCGGGAACGGCCGGCCATGTGAGCCGCAGCCGGCGTCCAGGCAACGTCTCTGCCGATAGCCGCAGCGCCGATTCCCAGTGGCGCGGATGCGTCCCCGCCAGCATCTCGGCCCGATTGCTGTGGCCATCGGAATCGGGATCTCCCGCGGCACCGTCTTCGCCTGTCGATCGGGCAGGATCCAATCCCATCTCCCGTTCCCAGCCATCGTCCAGCCCGTCTCCGTCGAGGTCGGGATTTCGGGCCAGCCGGACCCAGACCGGCTCGAGCGCGGGATGAGGCCCGGGCTGCGCCTGGGGGCCAAAGCGCGCGAATTCTTCGGGTGGCGATTGGCAGCTGGCGTCCAATCCGGCGGCGTAGTCGCGGCTTCCCAAGCGGCCGGCATCGACGGTGTATTGCCAGCCTCCGTTGGTGGACGACCAGCGAACCGCAGCCAGGCTGAGGGCGATTTCCTCTCCAGCCAACGGGCCTCCCAAAGCGCCGAGGGGGATGGCGATCTCGATAAAATCGGCGTTCTGCTCGCCGGCCGCCTCGGCGTCCTGCGGCGAGCGATTGAACTGCTGCAGGCGGCTGCCCGGACACTCGGGAAAGCCAGCCGCTACCTGGAAGATACCCTGGGCAAGAGCCGCCGAGCCCAGGGCACGAACCGCCGGGCTCCGGGCCCCGTCGGCGCGCTCATCCCCCAGCAGGCAGACCACCCTCGGCTCGAATCCGCGGCATCCGAGCGGAGGCAATCCCGGCGGCAGGCAGGATCCGTCGATGGCCTGCGACCTCTCCAGCCCGCTCGGGGACGGGTCGGCCGCCGTGCCCACGGCCAGCACGATCGCATCGTCGGGCCCGATCATCACATGGGCAAGACCCACATATAGATTCGACTCATCGCTGGCCACGTAGCAGCGGCCGAGATTGGAGAATAGGCCGCAGGTGACGGGGATGAAATCGCCCCGGAAATCAAACGTCTGACCGGCTTGGTTGACGGCCGCCGGGTCCATCGGATCGGTCTCGATGTCCGGCCGGTGCCAGGCTGCCGATCGGATTTCGGATCGCGGCGGGATCCGCTGGAGGGTCATGGCATCGAACACCTCGCCGGCGTTGTCCACCGCCCGGAGATCGAGCCGCTCGCGGTCTACAGACACCTCCACGCAATGATACCGGCGATGGTACTGCGCCAAGGTGGGATCGGCGAATCCCGCCCGCGCATACAGCGTGCCTCCGCCCCCGCCGCTGACGATCACATGGACCCCATCCACCGGCCCCATGCGCTCGTAGCAATGATCGTGCCCCGTGAAGATCATCTGGACGCCATGCCGGGCGGCCACCTCCCCCACGGTGCTCTGGATGTCGATCCAGTCCGCCACGCCGTTTCGGTTGTAATCGTCGCCGCGATGAGGCCCGGAGGACCGGATGACATTGTGGAAAACCAGGATCTTCCATGGCCGGCTGGCGCGAGCCAGGTCCGCCTCCAGCCATTGGAGCTGCGCGCTCCCATCCTCGATCCCCGGCCCCAATACCATGTCCGTGTCCAATACCGCAAAATGCGCCTCCCCACAGTCGAACGAGAAGAAGTTGGCGTTGCTCACCCCGTTGTCGGGCTGATGAAACGCGGCGAAAAAGTCGGTGAGGCTCGCATACCGATCGTGGTTGCCGAGCGCGAAGAAGAACGGGAGTGTCGCCATCGCGGAGGCGTGCACGCTCAGGCATTTGAGATCCACGCGCCCGGCGGTGAGGTACGGGTAGATGATATCTCCGGTGTGGATCACGAGGTCGGGCTCGAGGGTCTCCATCACGCGGGCGATCTGGTGCTGGGGCAACTGCCCGGAACCGCTGTCGCCCAGGACGAGAAACCGCACCGGCCCGCTCGACGGCCAGGCTCGAAACGGCAAGACCGGCGACCAGGCAGTGTCCAGGCCATCGCTGCCGCCCACCCGATAAAAGCCCCGGCTTCCCGGCTCGAGGCCATCGAGATCGACGGCGTGCTCCGTGGCCTTCTCGTCCCGCAGGATCGCCCGCCCCAGAGCCTCCGTGCCACCCCACTCGACCCGCGTATCCGTGGGAACGGGCGTGCGCCACTCGATCCTGACACGACCGATCGGGGACTGCCAGATCGCGGGGCCGCGCGTGATGTTGGCCAGGAGCTCAGGGACCAGGGCGAAGCTGTAGCCGCTGGATCGATGGGCCTGGACGGCCAGGACGTTGTCCCCGGGAACCAGCGCCCCGCGATACTCCGAGATGTCGAATTCCTCGGCAGCCCCGGCCGCCCGCGACGCGCCGATCTCATCCGCAGGCACAGGCTCGCCCGGCGCGCCCGCCACGCCCCGCCGTGCGACCTCCACGCCGTTGATCCACGCCACGAAACCGCCCTGATAATCTGCCCGCAACACCAGCCATCGAATCGCCCCCGGGTCCGCTACCGCAAACACCTTTCGGAACAACGCGCAGCCAGCGTCGGCCGACCCCATCTCGGGCAGGAGCGTGGCCGTCTCGTAACTTGCGTATCCAAACCCGGAAATCCCGCACAGCCACCGCAGGTCGTTGTAAGATGCGAACCGCCAGCTTGGCGACGCAGCCATCGATTCATCGGCCTGCGACCAGTAGCTCCAGACCTCACCGACCCGAACCAGGCCAGGCTCCGCCCCGGCGGCCGCCAAGCCGCCCGCCAGCAGGAGGCAGTGGACGCGAAATCGCACCCGCCCACTCTAGCCATCAACCCGCCCCTGTCAAACCGGCTGCCAATGCGATCCGATGCGCACCCGTCAGCCGATCGCCCCGCAGATGGCGGCTCCGATCTCGGCGGTCCAGCCTCGAGGTTCCGGCCTCAGGCATGGCCTGCAGGCGCGCCCGATCGAGCCTTCACTCTCGATCCCCGCGAATCGCCGACCGCATCGCCTGCACGCCGGGCAGGTCCGGATCGATCCGGAGCGCCTCCCGCAAATACCGCTCCGCCTCGGCATGCCGATGCTGTGCCAGCGCGAGCCGGCCGAGCTCAAGGTTGGCTTCGGCCGATGCCGGGTGGAGCGTCAGCGATCTCTCGAAGCAGGCCTGGGCCTCCCGGACGCTGCCCTTGTGGCTGTGCAGGAGCCCGAGGTTCAGCCAGCTTCCCGCCGATGCCGGATCCAGGGCGATGGCGCGGCTCAGGGCGCGCTCGGCGGTCTTCCAATCCTGGCGCCGCACGAGGCTGTCAGCCCAGGCCGCCCATGCATCGCCATACGCCGGGCGGCATTCCACCGCGCGCCGATACGAGCCGCCGGCCTCGGATCCGCGCCCGAGCTCGTCGAGCAGGACCGCATGCGCCAGCCATGCTTCGGGATGATGCGGCAGCCGGTCCAGCACATCCCTCCATGCCGCCAGCGCGCCTTCCGAGTCGCCCGACGCCTGCAGGAGCCGCGCCAGGTTCTGGCGCAGGAAAAGGTCGTCCGGCTGGCCCAGGATCTCCTGCCGGCACGCGCTTATGGCCCGATGCGTCCCGTAGCTCTTGGTGTAGGGACGAAGCTGCGCCAGGGCATCGAGGCATCGATGCTCGCGCTCGAGGCGGTCGCATTGGCTCGTGTAGGGGGCGCGCTGCATCCGCTCCCAGAGCGCCTGGTGGATGGCGTGGCGGTTCCAGGGCGTCAGGGCCAGCCGCCGCGCGCAGCTGTCGAAATCCAGCCACTGGCCCCGGTCCTGTGCCGACCGCGGCCGAATCCATTCCGCCATTTTCTCAGCGAACTGCCGGCCCACGCGATAATTGCCCTCCGGCGTCAGATGCACATGCTCGAAAAAGAACTCGCGCCCGGGCAGCTCGTCCGGGCTGCTCCGCGCCAGGCCCGCCGCCACATCCAGCAGGTAGATGCCCTGGGGCTCGCGCCCGGACGCGGTGTGGCGGATCGTCTCGTTGATCCGCGCGTCGGCCCGGAACCGCAGCGCGTCCAGCTCGATCGCGCGATGGAAGGCCGGCCGCGCCTCCTCGATCCGCCCGATCCTGGCCATGCACCTGGCCATCCGAAATGCCAGCTCCGCATGCCCATCGTCCGCCCGGGCTGCCGCGGCGTAATGGGACAACGCATCGGCATAAAGGCCCGCTTCCTCCGCCTTCGCTCCCGCAGCGAACGCGCGATCCCATGCGGCAAGCTCGGCCTCGCCCAGCGCTCGCCCATGCCGCGACGCGAACGGCGCGCAGTCCCGGACGTTGACCCCCACCGTGCCGACCAGCACCCGCGCTCCGCAAGCCTGGCCGGATCGCACGACGGCCTCGAGGTTGTCCCGGAACAGCGAGCGGACGCGATCCAGCCGGGGATCATCGGCTGCCACCTCGTGCTCCCGAAACATCTCCATCCCGCCCCAGGATCGGAGAGGCGGCTCCGACCGTGCTGCAAGCCGGCGCAGCTCATCCATGGCTTGGCCGATCCTCCATTCCTTGAGCCAGAGGCCGGCCGAGAGGATGAACCGGGAGGGGGCCTGGCGCCCGAACACGGTCCCCGCGCCATACGGGCCCACCACCTCGTTGTTCCCCATGTAGAGGACCCACGCATCCGCCGTCTCCCGCGCGCAATCGGCCGCCAGCTCGCGGATCACATGCGAGTTGACGGCCGTGATGCCCGTGTTCAGCACCTCGATTCGCACATCCGGGAATCGCTCGCGCAACAGCACCTCGAGAAATCGCCCCATGCCGAACGCCGGCTCCGGATCCCCCTGCGCCGCGGACTCGCCCATCAGAAAGACCCGCCAGGTCGATTCCGGCTTGCGGCGCGCAAACGACATCGCCATGGGATGGCGCGTGAGCGATGGCGGGAAGAAGCGCCTCGTGAACTGCTGGTTCTCCCGGCAGCGATCCTCCCCGCCTTCCTTCGATTCGAGCAGATACCGGGCCGGGTAGCCGAAACCGATCCAGCGCAGCCCGCACTCGAGTGCTGCCAGGGCCAGGATCGGCGCAAATCCCATCGCAACCCATCGGAACATCCGGCGGCGCCGGGCCGGCGGTTTCTCGGCGCGCACGGCGCCGCCCGCCGCGGATGGCGCCCGCGGCTGCGGCCCGCCTCCGCCCCTGCTCGAACCACCGGCGCGTCGTCGTTTGGAGTGCATTCGGCTCACATTGATGTTGATAAAAGGCGGCGATCGGTTCAAGGATTACAGGCAGAGGCACGATGAGTGCGCTCAATGTTCGATGAAAAACTTTATCGCTCAGCTCTTCAATCTCCAAACGCTGGAGATGGAACCGACACCGGATTCTACCCATAAAACCGCCGCGATCCAGGAACTGCGGCAACAAATACCGCCTCCGATCCTTGGCCATTACGACCGGCTTCGATCCCGCAACCGCAAGGGCGTGGCCCTGGTGCGCCACGGGGTGTGCGCCGAGTGCCACATGAGGCTTGCGACAGGCATATTCGCTGAGGTCGTTCGCGCCGAAGATATTGTAATCTGCGATACCTGCGGCCGCTATCTCCACATCCTGCCCCAGGACATCGCCACCCCGGAATCCCAGTCCGCCCAGGCCCCTCCCCCGGCCGCCAAACCCGCCGCCAAGCGCAAGAAATCGGCCTCCCCCCCAGGACGCAAACGATCCGCCGCCGTTCCCGACTGCTCCGCACCCGCTTGATCAATCGGCCGCAGCCGGCTCGTTCCCGGCGGCCGCGGTCTGCGATCTCCGGATGACCCGGCCCGGGCGCTGCCCCGTGTGGCGATCCTGTTCCACAACCGCAACGCCATTGACCAGCACCCAGTCGAATCCGGCCGCATACTGGTGCGGATGCTCGAACGTCGCTCGATCCTGGACTTGCGCCGGATCGAAAACCACGACGTCAGCCCAGCATCCCGGCCGGAGCAGGCCCCGATCGGTGAGCCGGAAGGCCGTTGCCGGCAAGGACGTCATCCGCCGAATCGCATCCTCGATCCGCAGGCATCCGAGCTCGCGGACATAGCGCGCCAGGAGCCGCGCGCTGTTCCCGTACCCGCGCGGGTGGGGCACCCCTTCCTCCCAGCGCCGCACGCCGCTGTCGGATCCGATCATCGTGTGGGGATGGCGCAGGAAGGACTGGAGATCCTCCTCGTTGATGCCGTAAAACACGCCCGTCGCGCCGCCGCGCGCCTGGAGATCCAGGATCAATTCGATCTGGTCATCCAGGGAATCCGATCCCCTCGCTTTCCGCGCAGCCTCGGGTATCCGCAGCCCGTTCAAGTCCGGCCGGGACCGGCAAAAGGCGATCTGCGCGTACTCGTAATCCTCCCTGCCCGCCCGGGACAGGATGGCTTTCATCCCGGCGATGATCGCGGTCTTTTGCGGCGGATCGGCCAGCCGCTCCCGCAGCCGGCCGCCATCGAGCGCGGCGTCCGGTATCAATTGGCTGATCCCCGTGCTCGATGCCACGTAGAGATACTGGTCCTGCGTGATGTCCAGCCCCTCCGCGCGCGCCTTCTCGATCGCCCCCAGCACCTCCGCCGCCCTCCCCCAGTTCGGTTTCCCGGAAAGCTTGATGTGGGAGACCTGCGCCCGTATGCCCGCCTCGCGCGCGATCGTGAAGACTTCCTCCAGCGCCTCGAAGATCCTGCCGCTCTCGCTGCGCATGTGCGTGGCGTAGATGCCGTCGTAATCGGCCGCCACCTTGGCCAGCTCGACGATCTCTTCGGTGCGGGCGAAGCTGCCCGGCAGATAGATCAAGCCCGTCGAGAGCCCCACCGCGCCGTCCCGCATGGCCTGGGCCACCAGGCCTCGCATCTCCGCTAGCTCCACCTCGGTGGGCGGCCGATCCGATGCGCCTTTCATCGCCCGGCCCCGCACGGTGCCGTGCCCGACCAGAGACGCTGCGTTCACGCTGATGCCGTTGGTCTCGAGCCGGCGGAAATAAGCGCCCAGATCGAGCCGGGACGATCCACAGTTGCCCATCACGACGGTGGTGACCCCCTGGCGCGCGAAGTTCTCCGCCAGCGGCAGCTCCTCCAGTTCCTCGGCGTGCGTGTGCACGTCGATGAACCCCGGCGCCACCAGGCGCCCGCCCACGTCCCTCTCCTGGCGCCCGGTCCCGGCGATCCTGCCGATCGCCGCGATCCGGCCATCCCGGATCGCCACATCGGCGCGATAGGCCGGATTGCCAGTCCCGTCAATCACCCGGCCCCGACGCAGCACCAGGTCGTAGTCCGGCGCCGCCCACCCCGCCACCCCGAATAGCAAAGCCATCCATCCAATCCACGCACCAGCTTTTTGCTTGCGAAATCGAGTTTTCATTCAGTGGATACTTTCTTGTCGCTTAGACCCTTAGGGTGTTAGCTCCCAGGCCGCCACGGACTTCGCCGCAAACTCGATTGGCTCGGCAAGCCGCTCGACAGCAAACAATTCATCCGAGGATTTCACCCCGTCCAGGCTCGACACGCGCCGCACTTGCGATTGCGTCAAACCGTATTCTTCGAGATCGAGCACGCATCTGGCCTTGACCGCGGAGTCGCTCACGTTGGCGAAGAGCAGCAGAACGCGATTCTCCGCCGGCAGGCGCCAGGCGCCGGTGAGCACGGCATCGGTTGTCACCGGCCATTCCCCCGACCATTGCCAGTCGGCCCGGACCTGGGGAACATCGCCGGACAGCCGGGGCGGCCGCGACATTTCGCCAGCGTAAAAGTAGCGGCGATGGTTCCACCGCACCTGGATCACCTTCCGCAGAAACTCGAGGTTCTGGGGCTCGACGGCCTGCTTGGGATCGAACCACCCGATCTGCTCGCCGAACACGAGCTGCTGTCCGGCCTTCATGCGCATGGCCAGGTCTTGGGTTGGTCCGCCCCGATACGCCCGGCCGAACATCTGGACGGCGCCGCCGTAGATCGCGGGGAAGGCCGGCACCTGACCCGGGTATTGCCAGTGCCAGGTGAGATAGCCGTCGAACCAGCGGACAAACGACTCGGCGTTGCACTCGGACGTGAGCACCCGGCCCGGCGGCATCGCCACGCGTATGGCATCGAGCAGATCCCAGTAGCCTTGGGTCCACCAACGCCCGCCGCCCAGCGGATGGCCGTGGTCCTTGTCCATGCAGAGCGCGGGCGCGGCCGCCGCGATCTGGTCGATATACACCCCCAGGGTCCCTTCGTCGCGCTGGAGACGCAGCACGATGTCGCGCACCCGATCCTTCCACAGCTTTGTGGCTGGGCACATCACGGCCAGGCTGACCGGTTCTCCGTTGGTTTCCTTGCTCCCATATTGCTCGAGAAACGGCTGGCCGTCCTCCTTCTTCGTCGCCGCACCCAGGGCCACCCGGCTGAACTCCAAATCCTCCGCGCCGCCGTCCTTGGAATCCCACAGCCGGCCGTTGATGTACGGCATCACGCAAACGCCCGCTCTCTGCAACTCGCCGACCCCCTGGGCGAACCCGGTCTTCGTGGGAAAATAATGGGGATAATCGTTGTCGAACGGAATCTGATGCCAGCGATACCAATGAAATCCGACGGGGAGCCCAAGAGCGGCGCGAAAGGCTTTCACTGCGGGCAGGCACTCCTCGGGCGCCCCTCCCGTCATGACCCAGGCGCTCAATTCACGCATCCACAGCGGCGTGTCCGCCCGCCCCTCGGGGCCCAGGCTCGGCCACCAGCGGGCCTCCTTCCGCGCCCAGCTCCGATAGATCCGGGCCGCGTCATACCAGTCGCCCCGGAGCAGCCTCCAGACCACCTCGCCGCTGGATCTGAAGTCATTCCCGGCCTGGTTCATATCCGCCGCCGGCACATCCACGCTCAGCCGCACCGTGCGGGACTTCGGGGTGCTGAGAAAATCCAGGTGCTTGGTGCTGCCCCACGGATCGTGGAGCCCCACATACAGGCCGGTGGGCGAGGCGCCCTCCCGATAGGCCGCCAGGAACTGCATCGAGCACCAGCCGGAAGGGTAATTCCCGCGATAATGAAACTCCCGCCGCCACGCGCCGCGCTGCACCTCGCCCGGACCGCGGGGAAAGAGCAGCGCGCCGTCCTCGCTTGTCTCCGCCAGATCCAGCTGCGGAAAGACACATCGCCGCACGCTCCAGTCCGCCGAGCGGTTCTCCACGTCGAGGGCCCAGCGGATCGCGCTCTCAGGCGCGTCGAGCCTGGCCGTGGCCCGCACGGTCAGGCCCGCCAGCTCGCCCTCCGGGAACGCGGCCCACTCGAACACAAAACCGCCCCGCGACGATCCCGCGCTCGTTTTGCCCCAGCCATCGCTCGCGGTCAGCATCCGCTCCTCTCCGTTCGAAACGCGCCGCATGTGCAGGCTGAACAGCGGAGCCCCCTTCACCGCCAGCGCCGTCCGCGTTCGCGCGTCCTCGATCGATTCGAGCTGAATCCCGCCGGCGGCTGTGCGAAACACGGCCTCCAGGTCGCCTGCCGCGAAGCGGTAGATTTCGGCGGACGCCGCCGTGCCGGGCTTCGAGCCATCGGCGGCCGCCGCTCCGAGCCCCGAGACGAACCAGAATCCAGCAACGATCACGCCGATACAGCGCGAACCGATGGAGAGCCGCCGCCCGACGCCGGCGCCCCCGGTCCTCCGGATCGGATCCAAGCCACGGAAGGGCGTGGCCCAGGCATGCGGCGTCAGCCCGGACGGTTCCGGACAACTAAGGGTCTGTGCAAAAAATAATTCCGATTTTGCTGGAGGGGATTGGGCGGGCTGGCAAGGCGCGACGAGCGAGCATACCCGCGCGGTCTGTGAGCGAGGAGCAACAAAGCCGGCGCGCCCAAGGCCCCCAGCCCGCAGGGGCGTGGCGGCGCCGGGCCATCGGCTTCGTTGCTCGGTCGGTCGAGTATCGCAGGGGGATACACTCCCTCCCTTGCGCCTCGCATCTGGCCCGCCGGCGCTCCCGCCAAAATCGGAAGTAATTTTTGCACAGACCCTAAAGGCAAAGCGTATCCGCAACTGCCGGTCGCAGGCCCCTCGTCGGTCCACCAAACCGACTTTGTGGGGCCTTGTTATCTCCATGGACCGGTGCGCTTTTACAACCTGAACAGTGTCGATTTGGCCACGGGGCGCTGCGCGGTGGAGGCGGTCTGGTCGCGAAGCAAGCAGGACATGATCGATGCGTTCTGGGCCAGTTGGCAGCGGCTGGGATGCCCGCGCTACCAACAAGTGGACAACGAGATGGTCTTCTTTGGCAGTCCCACGCATCCGCGCGGGATGGGGCACCTGATCCGTTTCATTCGCAGCGTGGGTCTGCTCAATGTGTTTGGGGAAAAGTTCAAAATGCCAAAGGAGGCGATCTACGAATACGTCCATGCAACCATAGACGTAGCCGAGCAAACCCTGAGCATTTATCTGGAGGGCAAGCAGATCGAAGAATACAAATACCAGCTCCGATAACGGCAGCCCGCTGGTTTGCTCCCCTCCAGTCGCCCTTCGGGCTCCTTCCAGGGAGCAAACCAGCCCTCGAAGTAGACTCAGGCCAATATGTCACATTCTGCCTCATCAGCAGCCAATCCTCAAGATCCTTGTGCGTAGTCCCGCTCGTACCGTCGCTCAACGACGCCACGCCCAAGAGAGTGTCGAGCGCAAGATCTACAATATACACCTATTCATTTGTCAATGGATGGGACGGCGGTTGTGCGCGCCGAAATAGGCAAAACTGGCCTGCTGGGCGGACTTGAAGAATTATTGGCGTAGTCGCGACCACAGCCTGCCGATAGGACACGCCCATATGTCAACTATTTAGATGCGACCCCATCGTCTTATCCTCCCCCCGGCAAGGGGCTGCAGCCCTTGGTCCAATGGTCTCGGCTCTTTTTTCGGTGCATGGCACGCTGGCATCTGCCAGAATGGCTCCCACATGCAAAGATCTCCTGTGACGAACCACGCCCTGGCTGGACGCCTTTGTCGATGGCTCCTCGTCGTCTCTGCCTGCTGGCCGCTGACGAGTATCCATGCTGCTCCCGCCAATGCGGCCCCTTTCCTGGACGCCGTCTCCCAGTTCGCTGGCCAGGTGCTCGTGCAAGGCGGAGCCTTGCATTCCCAGCCCACGCTGCTGTTCGTGAACGGTCTCGATGGCGACCCGGACATCATCGGTATTCGCAACTGGAACTCCGCGCCCGCCTCCAGCGATCGCAACATCGCGCGCGGGGGAGCAGCGCCGGCCACCCCCAAACCCAGCTCGCCGTCGACGCCTCCGGCAGACGGCTCCCGCATGGTTTTCCCGGAACGCGATTGGGCCAGGGCCACCCCGGAATCGCAAGGCGTGGATGGAACGAAGCTCAAGCAGGCCGTGGCCTGCCTGAACACGCACTCCCAGCCCGACGGCGCAAATGCTCTCGTTATTGTCCGCAACGGCCGCCTGCTTTGGAAAGGCCCGGAGGCGGACGCTTACCGCAGAGTCTTTTCCTGCACCAAGGTTTTCACCAGCACGGTGTTTGGCGTTCTCGTGGACGATGGCAAGTGCGAGCTCGACGACTCTGCCAGTCAGCACTGGCCCGCTCTAGTCAGCCACTGCGCCGCGTATAGCAACATCACGCTGCGCCATCTGGCTTCCATGAGCGGCGGATATCTGGGCATTGTCCGCGACGTCAGCCCGGAACAGCCTTGGGGGGATCCCATCGCGTATCTGGTGCCGCAGCAGCCCCGCTACGATTCCGGCGCCGCATGCGCGTACCACGACCACGACGTTTTTCTCTTGGGCAGCATCCTTGCTCGACTCGCGCGGCAGCCCCTCCAGGAAATCTTCCGTCGCCGCATCGCCGATCCCATCGGCATGAGTCGCTGGAGCTGGGGCGTAGTGGGCGTGCTTGAAAACGGCGTGGCCATGAACAACGCCGCCGGAACCCCCGCCAGGAATCCTGGCATTGAGACCACCACGCTGGACCTTGCGCGCCTGGGGCATCTCTACCTGAATCGCGGCAACTGGAACGGCAGACAACTCCTGAGCGCGGCCTTCGTGGACCAGGCCATCACGAATCAAGTGCCGGTTCTGCGCCGCCATGCCACAGGCGCCGATCCGGGCGGACACTATGGCTTCTACTGGTGGACCAACGGGCGTCAGCGCAATGGCCAATCGGCCTGGCCGGCGGCTCCGCCGCAGACCTATTCGGCGCGGGGTGCCTCGGCGAACATCTGCTTCGTCGTGCCGGAATGGAACATGGTCATCGCGCGTTTGGCTGGGGCGCCCGGCGAATCCAAAACGTCGGATCTGACGTGGAACACGTTTTTCGGCAAGCTCGGCCCGGCTGTGGCGTCCAAGCCATGAACGTTCAATATTCCTGTTCGCGACGGGCTTGGGATTGTCCGCGCATTGGTTACCTAGGGACAATGCCGTTTAGGAATTCAGGCATAGATTTC
>Ga0116155_10002578_pt1 | contig 12276 bp, 8 predicted proteins | sample AD_UKC032_MetaG_FD_89890 | JGI IMG/M metagenome (GOLD analysis project Ga0116155, IMG submission 89890) | Active sludge microbial communities of municipal wastewater-treating anaerobic digesters from USA - AD_UKC032_MetaG | ecosystem: Engineered > Bioreactor > Anaerobic > Digestate | place: USA...
ATACGGGCATTCGTGAGGCAATTGTAAAAGCGGTTGAAACAGTTGATGCATGTGTCGAAAAAGTGGTTGAAGCTGCCAGAGTGAACGATTATGAAGTGATCATTATTGCCGATCATGGTAATGCCGATAATGCCGAAAATGCTGACGGTTCACCAAATACAGCTCACTCATTGAATCCTGTGCCTTTCATTTATGTAACTGATAACAAAGCTGCAAAAGTAGAAAACGGAATTTTGGCTGATGTAGCTCCGTCTATTTGTACTATTATGGGAATAGAAAAACCAGTTGAAATGACCGGTAAATCGCTAATTCACAATTAATAATACAATATTGAAAATGAATAAGCGCCGGTAGTTAATTCTTCCGGCGTTTTTTCTATCCTTTACTATGTCATTTGTAAAATGCGTATTATAAATTGATATTCATTATCTTTGCATTTCAATATTAAGTAAAAAATGAATTTAAGAAAAGAACTCGAAAACCGCATCCTCATTTTGGATGGTGCAATGGGGACCATGATTCAGCGTCACAAATTGGTAGAAGCTGATTATCGTGGTTCGCGCTTTGCAAATAGCGAAATTCATCAGAAAGGCAATAATGATTTGCTTGTGCTGACTCAACCCGACATTATTTACAATATTCATTGTCAATATTTCGAAGCAGGTGCCGATATTATCGAAACCAATACTTTTAATGCGCAACGTATCTCGATGGATGATTATGGCATGGTGGATTTGGTGCGTGAATTGAACCTCGAAGCGGCTCGTTTGGCACGTAAAGCAGCCGACAAATATACTGCATTGAATCCTTTAAAACCACGTTTTGTGGCCGGAGCTGTTGGTCCTACCAACAAAACAGCTTCCATGTCGCCCGACGTAAATAATCCTGCCTATCGCGCCGTAAGTTTCGACGACCTGGTGTATGCATATAAAGAACAAATGTTGGCGTTGATTGAAGGCGGCGTGGATGCACTTTTAATTGAGACGATTTTCGACACGCTCAATGCCAAAGCAGCCATCTTTGCGGCCGAGGAGGCAATGACTGAACTTGGCAAACGGGTTGAAATCATGCTTTCGGCTACTGTAGCCGATACCAGCGGTCGAACTTTATCCGGCCAAACCATTCGTGCTTTTCTGGCGTCAGTATCACACGCTAATGTGTTATCTATCGGGCTAAACTGCTCGTTTGGTGCCAAAGATTTGAAACCTTATCTGGAAGAAATCAGCGAATATTCATCGTGTTTTGTGAGTGCTTATCCCAATGCCGGTTTACCAAACCAGTTTGGCGAATACGACGAAACACCTGAGAAAATGGCTGAACAGGTAAAAGAATACTTCGACGATAAATTGGTAAATATCATAGGCGGTTGTTGCGGAACTACTCCGGATCATATTGCAACGTATCTGGAATTAATTGAAGGAAAAGAAATCAGGAAGCCGAAAGAATCTTCAAACGATTTACAACTTTCGGGGTTAGAAGCCTTGGTTATCGATGATGCGTCCCTCTTCACCAACATTGGCTAACGTTGCAACGTAGCCGGTTCACGCATGTTCTTACGCTTGATAAACGAAAAGAAATACGAAGAAGCGCTTGCCATTGCACGCAAACAAGTGGAAGACGGAGCACAAATTATTGACATCAATATGGACGATGCCATGTTGGAAGCAACCACCGAAATGGAAACTTTTCTTCATTATCTGGCTTCCGAACCTGAAATTTCACGTGTTCCGATTATGATCGATTCCTCGAAATGGGAAGTGATAGAAACCGGACTTAAATGTGTTCAGGGTAAATGCATTGTAAATTCCATTAGTCTGAAAGAAGGCGAAGAAGATTTTTTGGCAAAAGCCCGCAAGATTCGGGCGTATGGAGCTGCTACGGTAGTGATGGCTTTCGACGAAAAAGGTCAGGCTGATAGTTTTGAGCGCAAAACCGAAATTTGTACCCGTGCATATCGTTTATTGGTCGATAAAGTGGGTTTTCCGCCACAGGATATTATTTTCGACCCTAACGTGCTGGCCATTGCAACAGGAATTGAAGAACATAACAATTACGGTGTTGATTATATAAATGCCACACGCTGGATAAAACAAAACCTGCCTTACGCCAAAGTAAGCGGAGGTGTCAGCAATTTGTCGTTTTCTTTCCGCGGCAACAATGTAGTTCGTGAAGCCATTCACTCGGTATTTCTGTATTATGCCATCAAGGAAGGCATGGATATGGGAATTGTGAATGCCGGGATGTTGCAAATTTATCAGGATATTGAACCGGAATTGCTTGAACATGTGGAAGATGTGGTGCTGAATCGCCGCGTGGATGCTACTGAGCGTATGATTGAACTGGCTGAAAAAGTCAAAAATCAGGCTTCGGGCGAAAAAGAAGTGAAAGTGGACGAATGGCGTTCGCGACCGTTACAAGGCAGGTTAGAATACGCATTGATTAAAGGTATTAGCGAGTTTTTGGAAGAAGACTTAGCCGAAGCGCTGGCGCAATATGACACTGCTATTGAAATTATCGAAAAACCGTTGATGAGTGGAATGAACATTGTGGGCGATTTATTTGGTGAAGGGAAAATGTTTCTTCCTCAGGTAGTTAAAACTGCCCGTACCATGAAAAAAGCCGTTGCCATTCTTCAACCGGAAATTGAAAAGCAAAAAGTACCGGGACAAAGTTCGTCGGCGGGTAAATTTCTTATTGCCACCGTTAAAGGTGATGTACATGATATCGGTAAAAATATCGTATCCGTTATTTTAGCCTGTAATAATTTCGAAGTGATTGACTTAGGAGTAATGACTCCAACCGAGAAAATTATCGAAACAGCTATCCGCGAAAAAGTGGATATCGTAGGTTTGAGTGGTTTAATTACACCTTCGCTCGAAGAAATGGCACATGTTGCCCGCGAAATGGAAAAAGCAGGACTGAGAGTGCCTTTATTGATTGGTGGTGCAACAACGTCAAAGATACATACTGCCGTCAAAATTTCACCCAACTACAGTGGTCCGGTGGTTTATGTAAAAGATGCCTCGGTAAATACCAATGTGGTTGCTCAACTAATGAGCGACAAACATCGTCCGGAATTTATGGAAGGTATCAATGCCGAATATCAGGCTTTGCGCGATAAGCAAACCAAAAAAGTTGCGTTGCTGAGTTTAGATGAAGCCAAGAAAAGAAAACCGAACTTATTTTAAGTTGCTTTCCTTGTTTTGAAAAAATAAAATGCATTCGGCTGAATTTCAATGATGAAGTTCAGCCGATTTTCTTTTGCAAATGGTTTTATCACTGATTTCTTTTATTAAATAGATGGAACTAATCCCGATAATTATCGGGAGTCGTAAAACTTTAAACGTTGCATACGGCAAAGTCCCTCTCCTTGGGAGAGGGTTCCGAAGTCTCGGAATAGGGAGAGCCTGCCTGCCGCAGGCAGGGTCAAAAATTAAAAGGTACATTATATTCTTCCTATTACTTATTAAAAAAATATTCAACTAAATCTTTCAAAAAAGTTCTTTCAAAAATAATTTTTATTCTAAGTTGAATGAAATTTATCCCTGTAATTATGCAGGGATATCTATTTTTGTGAAAATCATTTTTATTCAACAATCATGAAAAGAGTCACTCAACTATCAAGGTATTTTTTTATACTAATTCTTTTTTTAGGTACAATAACAACTCAAACCAAACTGTATGCTCAAACTGATATTGTGGTTAACGGACAGGAATTGACCGACACTCAGGGAAATATTATTAACGCACATGGAGGGGGTTTTTTGAAAGTTGGAGATTATTATTACTGGATAGGTGAAAACCGACGTAATGGAGTTTTCGTATCGTGTTATCGTTCAAAAGATTTGGTGAGCTGGGAATTCAGAGGCGATTTATTAACACGTCAATCTCATCCTGAACTTGCAAAAGCAAATATCGAACGCCCGAAAGTGATTTACAATGAGCAAACTAAACAATTTGTAATGTGGATGCATTACGAGTACGGTCGCGATTACAGTTATGCCCGTGCTGCTGTTGCCTATTCTTCCGACATCGAAAAACCATTTACTTTCGTAAAAAGTTTCCGACCTTTTGGCAATATGTCGCGCGATTGCACGCTGTACAAAGACACTAATGGAACAGCCTACTTTTTTTCAGCAGCACGCGAAAATTACGATTTGGCATTGTATCGGCTTACTGATGATTACTTAGATGCAAAAGAGCAGATAACTACGCTTTGGCCGGGTGGACATCGCGAAGCTCCTGCTCTTGTAAAACGGGGTGAATATTATTTCCTAATGACTTCGGGTTGTACGGGTTGGGCCCCAAATCAAGGGAAATACGCTTATTCTAAATCAGTTACCGGACCCTGGTCGAAATTAATCAACATAGGCGATTCAACCACTTATAACTCACAATCTACCTTCATTTTACCGGTCGAAAGTAATCACAAAACAACATATCTTTACGTGGGCGACCGTTGGGATGGTCGCAATTATTTCAATTCGAAGTACGTTATTATGCCTCTCACTTTCCCCAATGATTCAACTATGAAGTTGGAACCGAGATTGAAATAATAAACTTTTTTATTGTTTTCGTGAATAAATATTCCAGGCAATCCGATCGATGATATCTGTGGCAAATGCAGCCTCACGAACTGATTTAAATATCATTTCAATCGTATCGATAGTGGAATTTGTTAATTCACTCATCAAAGTCGAAGTTCCATCATCGAAGGTAATTTTAAGGTCTCTTTTCTTATTAACAACCGTCTGATCGAGTGAATCAGTGTTGTTAAGTACAATTTCAACTTTTGCATTATTCTGAAGCACACCGCCGAGATATACACGTGCACTATCAAGACTGTTTTTACCCTGAGTTCTTACAATTTGAACATTCCCAATGGTTAAAGAATAAGTTCTTTCACGATGTTTTTTATTATCAGTTACTACTTTCATAGTAGTTACTTTTTCTTCGAAAAGCAAAGAATTCTTATTCGAAATTGAACGTGAACTTACAGTAGTATCGCCTGTATTTTCGATGCATTTAATTGTGTAATCACTTGCAAGAGCATATTCCGACAAATAATCATATCCGTTAATTTTATTTCGGGTATAGTGAATTTTTAAAGCTCCGACAGGTAAATTATCAATATTAAAAGCTGATGTAAGTCGGTATTCTTTACCTGCTGCAAGACTTCTCGTAACATTATATTCGCTGGTTACTGCTTCAAAATTATTAGCAAGAGTTGAATCTTTTGCCGTATATCTGAAAAGAGTTCCGGGGGTTTTTACTTTTTTCAAAGGCAATCGTACAATCATGTTTTCGTTATCGCCCGTACGATTGAAATACCGCATAAAAGGTGCCTGATGTTTAACTTTCAACCAAGAGTATTCATAAACGCCCGAAATATCAGACAATTTAATTTCAATCAAATCCTGAGGTATTAATTCATTGTTAGCCGGCGCTAGAGTTAAGCCCTGTACCTGAGCCGATTCAACGTTTAATTCACCCAATAACTGAAAATCAGACGAGTTTGTAATCTCATTCACAGCATCCGAAAGCGTTTTTACATTTGATTTAAGTGAAGTTTCCAATGACTTTTGAACTCCTACTTCTTCTGTTTTTGTACAACTCGATGCCAACAGGCCAAGTGTAACAATTCCTGCGATAAAAATTTTTGTTCTCATAACTTTTATTTGATTTAAAATTTCACGATATATATTAGAATTAAGTTGAGTTATAATATCAAAGTCAGTAATTATTTATTGCTCTTAATTTACTTATTTTGCATTTAAAAAAATCTCATTAAACGGACAATTAAAATTCAAACAAAGAAATTCTTTTTTGAATAAAAGTTAAAATTATGCGAATAAAACTCAATAACATTATCACTTTAAAACAATTAGACGAATCAAATAGTTTAAAGTTTAATTTATACTAAGTTTAAATGAAATCATTTATAAAACAACTAAAAGAATAAAGAAATATTTCTTTATTCATATAATTTATTGCTATCTTTGCGCTCAAATTCAGAAAAAATAAAAAATCAAATATATAATTTATAAAACATGAAGAAAGTAACCGTTGTAGGCGCAGGAAACGTAGGTGCAACCTGTGCAAATGTATTAGCATTTCAAGAAATAGCTGACGAAGTAGTAATGCTTGATGTAAAAGAAGGCGTTTCGGAAGGCAAGGCTTTAGACATGATGCAAACTGCCACTTTATTAGGTTTTGATTCATCAATTGTTGGTTGTACAAGCGACTATGCAAAAACTGCAGGTTCAGATGTTGTTGTAATCACATCAGGTATTCCACGTAAACCGGGAATGACGCGCGAAGAACTTATCGGAGTAAATGCGGGAATTGTGAAAACTGTAGCTGAAAATATCCTGAAATATTCTCCTGATTCTATTATTATAGTTGTTAGTAACCCAATGGATACAATGACTTATCTTGCCCTTAAAGCAACCGGACTTCCAAAAAATAAAATTATTGGAATGGGTGGAACTTTAGACAGTTCACGCTTTAAATGCTATTTAAGCAAAGCACTTAATGCAAATCCAAACGAAATTGACGGTATGGTAATCGGTGGACATGGCGATACAACAATGATTCCATTAACCCGTTATGCAACTTACAAAGGTCGTTTGGTAAGCGAAATACTTGATGCTGAAACATTAAACAAAGTTGCTGCTGACACAATGGTTGGTGGTGCTACATTAACCGGTTTATTGGGTACTTCAGCCTGGTATGCTCCCGGAGCTGCTGCTGCTTATCTTGTTGATGCAATTATACATAACAAGAAACGCATTATACCTTGTAGTGTAATGTTAGATGGCGAATACGGACAAAGCGATATTTGTATCGGAGTTCCATGTTTAATTGGCGAAAACGGCATTGAAGAAATTCTGGATTATAAACTTAATGCTGAAGAACAAGCATTGTTTAGCAAAAGTGCCGATGCTGTTAGAGCAACCAACGACGTTTTGAAAGAAATTAACGCCATTTAATTTCCGAATTTTACTTAATAAATAAAAAGTTGCGGATTTAAATTCGCAACTTTTTTATTTTTCAAAAAAATAAATTGCAAATAATGGATAAATCATTGAAATTGATATATCTTTGCAATAAATATAATTAAATAGCAATTATAATTATGAACTCCTACATTCAAACCCATCAATTCTTAATTCAAAAAAACATCAAACCATCGGTTCAAAGAACTGCCGTTATGGAATTTTTGTTGAATAACAGAATTCACGCTACCGTAGATGAAATATATGTGGCATTAAGTCCTGATATGCCTACATTATCAAAAACTACAGTATATAATACATTGGACTTACTTGTAAAAAAAGGTGCTGTACAAATGCTGTCGATTGATGAAAAGAATGCCCGCTACGATGCCGACACTTCTAATCACGGACATTTCTTCTGTCAAAGTTGTGGCAAAGTATCCGATATTTTCAATTTAAATCCTGCACTTTTCGAAATTCCTTATCATCCGAATTTCAAAATTAAAACTGTAGAAATTTCATATACAGGCATTTGTAAAGAGTGCAAAGAAAATTAACAAGAAAATTTTTTAGTTTAAATTAAAGCATACTTAACAGTGTGCTTTTTTTATTTAGGTTTTTTCATATCTTTGACCCTGTCAACGGAAAAGAGAAATTAACCTACGTTTGGGGTATACATTTAAACTGTTGAATGCAAAAAATCCATTTATAATTTTTTAAATTAATACTTTATGAAAAAAATAATTTTGGTAATAGGCTTATCTTTAAGTGTTCTCGGCGTGTTTTCGCAACAAAAAGTCAAAACGGGTTTCGGGTTTGGAGCACTTCCGGCAATTTCGTACGATTCGGATTTGGGATTTCAATACGGAGCATTGGTAAATTTGTACGATTATGGCGATGGAACTAAATACCCGAAATACAATCATTCTTTATACCTCGAATTATCGACTTACACAAAAGGAACTACCATTGCAAGGGTGAGATACGATTCCGAGAGTTTGATTCCCAAAGTGCGCACCACCCTCGATGTGGCTTATGTGCCTGATCAGATGGCTGATTTTTATGGATTCAATGGTTATCAGAGTATTTTTGATAAGGAATTAAGTCAAACCTACCGTAGTTTTTACAAAAACGAAAAAAATACTTTCAGGATTAAAGCTGATTTCCAGGGATATTTTGGAGAATCTAAATTCGGTTGGGTGGCCGGTTATGCATTTTATAATTTCAAAATGGATACTGTAAATATTAATAAGCTTGAATTGCCATCTGTTCCGGGTGGCGATTTGTTTCAAAAATATCAAAAATGGGGTTTGATAAGCGATGCAGAAGCAGATGGAGGAAGCATTAATTACCTGAAAGCAGGTTTGAAATTTGATTCGCGCGATCAGTTGGCTTGTCCTACAAAAGGAATATTTACCGAAGCAGTGATTCAGTCGGCTCCCAAATTGATTAATCAAAACTTTCCGCACAACAAAATGGCGGTAATTCATCGTCAGTATTTTACCTTGGCCAAAGATTTATTATTTGCCTACCGTCTCGATTATCAAATGACACTTGGAAACGATAAAGTACCGTATTTTGCACAACCCGAATTGATTACCAGCTATTTAATTGCTGCTTCAAATCAGGGTTTGGGTGGAAAAAGTTCAGTACGAGGCATTTTGCGTAACCGCGTGATTGGCGATGCTGTGGGCTTTGGTAATTTCGAATTCCGCTACAAATTTTTACGCTTCGAATGGCTGAAACAGAATTTCTACCTCGGAACGAATGTGTTTTTCGATTCAGGAATAATTTTAAACCCTATCGAAATGAATTTAACAGGGGTTTCAACCTCTGATAAGGCAAAATATTTTAGTCCGTATGAATCCGGAAAATTTCATTCATCAGCCGGTATTGGCTTGAAAATTGGCTGGAACGAAAACTTTATTATTTCTGCTGATTTTGGCAAAGCATTTAATAAACAAGATGGAAATACCGGCATGTACATTGGTCTGAACTATTTGTTTTGAATCTATTTTTTTTTAACTTTCCCAAAGTCCAAAACTTTGGGAAAGTTTCGTAATTTCCTATTTTCTTATTTTCTCAATTTCTCAATTTCTAAATTATTAACATTAAAGTAGTTGCGTTTTATTCAGCTAAATTAATCAGAAATGACCTTTTTATATATTACAATATTCCTGCTATTTATTTACATCGGACTTATCGTAATATTCACGATTGGCTGGCGGAAAATTCCAATTTTTCAAAGTCAAATAATCGATAAACCCGATACGAAAATCACCATTGTAATTGCTTGTAAAAATGAAGAAAAAAATCTGCCGCAATTATTACAAGCACTAAATAATCAAACTTACAATGATTTTGAACTTATAATTGTCAACGATCATTCTATCGACCGAACTCAGGAAATTGTAGAAAGTCAACTTTCAGCATTTCATAATGCAAAGATTTTAAAATCAATTGATTCAGGCAAAAAAAACGCAATAACTCAGGGAATTCAATCAGCTTCAGGTGAACTCATAATAACCACTGATGCTGACTGCATACCGGAACCGGAATGGGTTGAGACAATTGTAAATTTTTACATCGATTCACAGGCAGATCTGATAATTTGTCCGGTTAAAATGTTTGAAACGGACTCCCTTTTTTCAAAAATCCAGACACTCGAATTTACAAGCTTAATTGCTTCAGGTGCCGGCGCAGCAGGTATTGGAATGCCAATAATGTGTAATGCTGCAAACATGGCATTTACCAAAAAAGCCTGGCTCGAATCAAAAAACGATCTGCATAACGAAGAACCTTCGGGCGATGATGTTTTTCTGCTGCTGAGCATAAAAAAAAGAAAAGGTAGTATTAAGTTCCTGAAATCTCAAAAGGCGTTGGTGTATACAAATTCAAGTCCTTCAATTAAAGCATTTTTTAAACAGAGAAGCCGTTGGGCAGGAAAATCAAAATTTTATACTGATGGACAAATTATCAGTGTTGGGCTAATCATTACTGCCCTTAGTCTGACTCAGATTCTCTGGCTTGCATTATCATTGTTCAATATTCATTTTCTGCTTTTATATTTTTTAATCCTAATTATTAAATTCGGAACAGATATTTTGTTTTTAAACGAAGTCAATACTTTTTTTAAATTAAAAAATCTATTTAAAAACGCTCTACTGATTTCACTGGTTTATCCCCTTTATATTTTAACTACATTGATAAAAGCATTCATTCGCACTAAAACAGATTGGAATTAGATAATATCATATATTGTTGATATTCAATACATACACAAACATTACATTTGAATTGCAACCCTGAAATTTACCAAAGTTGATAATTTATTACACCCATTTTGTCAAATAATACACATGAATTATTTTTCTATGTATTACATTTGCCATGTTAAATTTATTCAACTAATAAAAACAATCAACAAAAAATTATCCTTAAATTAAATCTAAAATGAAGAAACACAGTTTTATTTTGAAACGTGTATTGTTTTTGGTTGTCGCAATTTCGTTCTTCGGAATGTTGTGGGCACAAACAAAAACAATCAACGGTATTGTAAAAGATGCCGCAGGTGAACCAATTATCGGTGCTTCGGTTCTTGTTAAGGGAACAACAATTGGTACAATAACTAATTTTGATGGTGCTTACAACCTGGCCGTACCACAAACTGCCAAAACCCTGGTTATTTCGTACGTAGGAATGGAAACACAGGAAATTACGATCAGTGGTTCGGTGTTAAACGCTACATTGAAAGACGATTCGAAAGGGTTGGATGAATTGGTAGTAGTTGGTTATGGTGTTGTTAAAAAACGCGATTTAACAGGCTCTGTATCGTCGATAAAATCATCGGAGATCATGAAAAACTCTTCCAGTAATGCCATGCAGGCCATGCAGGCTAAAGTTCCGGGTTTGGACATTAAACAAAATGATGGACAAGCAGGTTCAGGATTATCAATGACATTGCGTGGTAACCGTTCGATTTCCGCTTCAAATAGCCCACTGGTTTTAGTGGATGGAGTTGAATATGGATCAACCATCGACATTAATAATTCCGACATCGAATCGATGGATATTCTTAAAGATGCTTCATCAACAGCTATTTACGGTACAAAAGGTGCAAATGGTGTAATTATTATTACCACAAAACGCGGAAAAGCAGGTAAAACTACTGTAAATCTCAATTCATATCTTTCGTCGAACATGCCTACCAATATTCCTCAGGTAATGTACGGTGCAAAAGAAGTACAATTCTTGCGTGACAAGAATAATTATAAACTCGATGCAGTTGCCGGAACCTGGGGAACTGCACAAACAACAGTTGAGCAAGTACTTACAGGCACTCCAAACGGGGCTGACTTTACCGAAATGGATGTTTATAATGCAGGTGATTATACCAATTGGTTGGATATCATACTTCAGGATGGATTAACTCAAAACTACGAAGCATCTGTATCAGGAGGTAATGATAAAACTAATTTCAATGCCTCCTTGGGAGTTATGTACGAACAAGGCTTGATGAAAAACGATGAATTAGACCGTTATAATGGTAAAATAACCATTGATCATCGCATCAGCAATCAATTCAAAGTTGGTGCAAATATGCTTTATACTTATCGTAATCACGATTCGCGCAATAGTAGCGTGTTTGGTCAGGCAATGAAGATGACTACAATTACACGTCCTTACAACAGCGACGGTAGTATTTTAGCAACACCGAATGCGCGTTATGCAGCACATTGTAATCCACTGCTCGACGAAATTGACGGCGCTTTTGAACACAATATCGAAACTACCCGCTTTTTCGGAAATACCTATATTGAAATTAATCCGATCAAAGCATTGACTTTCAAATCTATGTTTGCTCTTGACCGCTCCAACAAACGCGATGGAACGTATCAGGATTTCGAAAGTGTTGCCCGTTATCAATCGCCTACAACAAGTTACATCTCATTAATTCAAAATAATTCAACGAAATTCACCTGGGATAATACCTTGAATTATAATACCAAATTCGGCGAAAGTGATTTGACAGCTTTGTTGGGTCATAGCATGACGCAAAGTGTGAGTGAAAATATGCAAACAGTTGGTGATGCCGGAAAAGAACATTATTTTTCAAGTTCATTCTACGATATTTCGAAAATTGGCACTCCCAAATCTACTAGCGGTTATGTTCAACACTCTATGTTGTCGTATTTCGGACGTTTGAATTACAGTTATGCCGGCAAATATTTATTGAGTGCCTCTGTTCGTGCTGATGGTTTTTCGGCATTAGCACCGG
>Ga0116155_10002588_pt1 | contig 12245 bp, 9 predicted proteins | sample AD_UKC032_MetaG_FD_89890 | JGI IMG/M metagenome (GOLD analysis project Ga0116155, IMG submission 89890) | Active sludge microbial communities of municipal wastewater-treating anaerobic digesters from USA - AD_UKC032_MetaG | ecosystem: Engineered > Bioreactor > Anaerobic > Digestate | place: USA...
AATGAAGTTCCTGCTCTGCCTGCCTTCAAACTTCAGAGTGCAATATCTTCAACAATAGTTAAATACAAAAAAGAATACTGGACTGGTACCGTTTACACTACAAACCGTCGTGTTTGGGAATATGACGAAAGGTTCAAGAAGTACCTTATGAAGACGCGTGCTATGGCCATAGATATGGAGACAGCTACTATTTTCACTGTTGGTTTTGCAAATGAAATTCCCACGGGTGCGCTTCTGCTTGTCTCCGATCAGCCCATGATCTCAACCGGAATAAAAACCCAGATCAGTGATAAAAAAGTTACTGACGACTTTGTAGAGATCCATCTCAAAATCGGCATTGCTGCACTGAAAGAGATCAAACGGAACGGTGTATCGGTTAAACATCTGAGATTCTGATATGGCGGCAGCTTTCGAAGAAATAATGTCAGACCTGCGGAACAGGATTTATAAGCCTGTTTATTTTCTTGCCGGTGAAGAACCCTATTTTATAGATACAATATCTGATTATATTGAAGATAAAGTCCTGTCAGATGCAGACAAAGCCTTCAATCAGATAATAGTTTATGGAGAGGACACCTCGGTGGCATCAGTTATCGATACTGCCAGGCGTTTTCCTATGATGGCAAGCCATCAGGTCGTTATTGTGAAGGAAGCCCAGTCGCTCAAGAAAATAGAGGACCTTGCAATCTATATCGAGAAACCGCTGCAGTCGACGATACTGGTCTTTTGCTACAAGTACAAAAGTCTCGACAAGCGGACAAAGCTGTACAAGCTGCTTGACACAAGCGCTGTTTACTTTGAATCTCCCAGGCTCAGGGACTACCAGATCCCGGCATGGATAGAACGATACCTGATGAGCAAGGGAATAAAGATCGATCCGCAGGCAAGTGCAATGCTCACCGAGTATCTTGGTACTGACCTTCATAAAATAGCCAATGAGCTTGAAAAACTGCTGATTACGCTTCCTGCAGGGAAACCGGTAATCAACAGTGCCCTTATCGAGAAAAACATCGGTATCAGCAAGGATTACAATAACTTTGAACTTCAGAATGCTGTCGGGAACAGGAATGTACTTAAGGCCAACATGATAGTTAAGTACTTTTCCGACAACCAGAAGGAAAATCCACTAACACTCACAATTGCTTCTCTGTTCAGCTTCTTTACAAAACTGCTTACCTACCATTATCTGCCTGACAAGAGTAAGAATAATGTAGCTTCAGTGCTGAAAGTAAATCCCTTCTTTGTAAAGGATTATGAGAATGCAGCTTCGAAGTACAATGCAAAAAAAACAGTCCAGATAATAAGTCTTTTAAGGACCTTCGACATGAGATCAAAAGGTTATGGTGATGCGGGAACCGAAGCCGGCGACCTGTTAAAAGAACTGGTTTACAGGATATTGCATATATAAAACCACCTTAATCTCCCATCAGTTCATATCAGGTGATTCGGGGAAATCAGCCCATGCACGGTACTTATTCCTCAGGCTGCGGAGCACCTTTTTCCAGGTATCATCACCCCTGCTTGTCATGACAATGTCGGACTGTATTGTAGCAATAACCCATGAATTTTCCTTCAGTTCACGCTCAAGCTGACCTGGCGACCAGCCTGAATAGCCAAGGAAGAACCTTAACTGTGAGGATTTTACCCTTCCTTTTTTTATGAGTTCGCGTATTATGTCAATGTCTCCTCCCCAGAAGATATTAGTGTCAACCTGTACACTTTTCGGAATGTGTTTTCCAAGGCTGTGAAGGTAATGGAGTGTGTCAGGGGCAACAGGACCTCCCATATTCAGAGTCTCCTCCCAGCTCTCAAAGCCTTCAAGTGCATCACATATTTTAAGGTCAAGTTTCTTGTTGAGTATAAAGCCAACTGATCCTTCAGCCGAATGATCTGTCAGGTAAACAATGCTCCTGTTAAAGAAAGTATCGGGAAGAAAGGGCTCAGAAATAAGAATCTTACCCTTTTTCGGTATCTTGTCTTCAGGCAGTATGGCAAACAGGTCAATTTCCGGCTGCATAACGTTAAATCATAATAATCATTATTACAAAAATAATTAAGTAAAAGCTTATCTTCAATTAATTATTATCATATTTTTGCCCCTGTTGTTAAATATTCTTATGCAGAAAAGCACATTACGTATTATTGGGAATAAGGTAGTTCTCAACATCCGTGAAAGGATGTGTGAGACAGCCGAGGAGATGCTGGGCAGTGAAAAATTCCGTCAGGTTCTTGATCACTGCATTGATACACTAAAGGCAAAGAACTCGCCATTGCTTGATATCTTTGTCAACAGGACACCTGACAAGGCTGCCGTAACAGATCTTGTGAAAACACTTACCTTTCTTGTTAAATACGAAAACAAGCTTGTACCGCATATTTTTGAAAATTCCACTGTTTTCCTCAGGAACCTCGACAGGCTTGCAGGCTTTGTTGAATACCTCTATGACTACTGGAGAAGCTTCGACAGGTTTATTGTAAATGATTCTGAAGGCGACAGGCTTGACAAAAGGCCGTACAGAACATTCAATGAGACAGTTGAGCAACTCACCCACCTTGTAAGGACTGTTTACAGGCAGATACAGGAAAATATTACAGGAAGCCATCCGAATGTATACCGGCAGGTTCCTGCAGGAGCTGAGATGTCTGTCATTTCGCTCCCAAAGAAAATTTCATATAAAGGAGAAAAATACAAAAAGCTTGAAGCAATACCTGTTATCAGGCAGATGCTTATTTATCCGCCGCTTGTGATTCAGCAGCCGATGAACAAGAGGACAGGTCACTTTAAAAAGATTGAAAAAAATCCAATCGACCTTGTTGATCTTAATCCTGAAGAATGGTTGTGCTACCCTGCCAAAATAGGGAAGCAACTCATAATGGTTTACTTCCATCTCAATTTCTTCGAGCTTGGCTTTTCTCAGTGTAACCTCTTTCAGCTTGCTGATGATCAGGATCTTAAAAGAAAACCAGATGCCCTGTTCATATATGGCGTTCACGGAAATGTTCTTGACGGACTGGCCTCATCGCCTACTGTCTTCTATGAGGACAATGAGAACGGAATTTTTGTCGGCGCTGTTCCCGTACGTCCTGAGTTTGGCTATTTTGGTTACCTGAAAAAGATGGTCCTTACGCTTCATAACTCAATAATTATGAAGTCCGGCAATATGCCTTTCCATGGAGCGATGGTCAAGATTCTTCTCCAGGGAAACAAGGAGGCAACAATCCTTATGATGGGTGATACAGGTGCAGGAAAGTCTGAAACTCTGGAGGCCTTCAGGGTACTTGCCGAAAAGCACATAAGGGAACTTACAATTATTGCCGACGACATGGGCTCAATTGAACTTAATGAAAACGGAGCTCCGATCGGATATGGAACTGAAATTGGCGCTTTCCTAAGGCTTGACGATCTGCAGCCCGGCTATGCTTATGGACACCTCGACAGGTCAATAATAATGAATCCGAGCCAGGTCAATGCAAGAATCATTATTCCGGTTACAAAGTTTGAAACCGTCATACAGGGACATAAGATAGACTATATTCTCTATGCAAACAATTACGAGGAGATTGACAGTGATCATCCTGTAATTGAAAGGTTTTCATCAGCCGAGACTGCTCTCGACACCTTTAGGGCAGGCGCTGTTATGAGCAAGGGAACAACAACTTCCAGCGGACTTGTGCATACTTATTTCGCAAATATTTTCGGCCCTCCTGAATACCGCGAACTCCATGAGGAAATAGTAAAAAGATACTTTGACGCTTTCTTCAGAAACAAGGTCTTCGTGGGTCAGATGAGAACAAGGCTTGGGATACCAGGTTATGAGGCAAGCGGTCCGAGTGAAGCAGCTATGGCATTACTGAAGATCATTGGGGTGGAAGAATAAACTCACCCCCAACCCCATAGACTTTAACCTAAGAGTGACCTATGGCGAGATTGTCAGATTATATTTTCCCCTCCTTTTGAAGGAGGGGTGGCCGGGCTTCCTTATTATTAATATTATAAATAGTTTGCTTCCCGGCCGGGGTGGTTGATTCATCTGTCACTTTTACCCATTTTTTCTTCTTTAGTGCTTTTGAATTTTACTTTTAAGATAGTCAGGATGGTGAAATACAATTCTGTTTTCAAATCTTAACACAAATAATCCAAGATTCACCATATATGTATTTCTGTTTTCATCCTCATGAATCTGATGATATTCTCAACATGAATAAAATAAACATCCCAATCAACCACCCCGGCCGCAGACTCTTCTTTTAACACTCTAACAATCAACTGCTGCGGCCACCCCTCCGTCAAAAGGAGGGGAAACTTACATACCGCAATTCTTATAAACAAACAATTCTTAGGTAAACGGCAATGCTCCAAATCCTATCTCTCCGCCAGCTGGCGGAAAGAGGGGGCTGAGAACCTCCGGATATTAGTTAAAAACAGTTTTGCAAATCAGTACTTCTCAGGTATAGCCTCCTTCATCATGGCATATACTGCATCGAAGATATCCTCGGCGCTTGGCTTTGAGAAATAGTCGCCGTCAGTTGTATAGGCAGGTCTGTGTTCCTTGCCTGTAAGTGTTTTAGGAGGAGAATCAAGGAAGTTCCAAGCACCCTGTTTTTCAAGCACTTCCTGCATCATGTAGGCTGTTGTGCCACCCGGCACATCCTCGTCGAGGAACAATATTCTTCCGGTTTTCCTGACAGAATCGAGTATCATGTGCCTCCTGTCGAAAGGAACAAGAGTCTGTACATCAATAAGTTCTGCAGAAACCCCATGAGCTTCAAGATGTTTAACTGCTTCCTGTGCCACCCTTACAGTTGAACCATAGGTTACTATTGTTATATCATCTCCGGAATTAAGTATCTCCGGAACTCCCAGTTCTAACCTGAATTCTCCAATGTTTTCCGGCATTTTCTCCTTTAATCTGTAACCGTTGAGAGGTTCTATGACTATTGCAGGGTCATTTCCTTCAAGGAGAGTATTGTAGAAACCTGCAGCCCTTGTCATGTCGCGGGGTGAGCATACATAAACACCTCTTACAGAGTTTATAAGCATGCTCATGGGTGATCCTGAATGCCATATTCCCTCAAGCCTGTGGCCACGGGTGCTTATAATAAGAGGAGCCACCATCCTTCCAGCGGTACGGTAATGAGTTGTTGCCAGGTCATCACTAAGCAACTGCAGCGCATACATAAGGTAATCGAGGTACTGTATCTCGGCAATAGGTCGCATACCCCTGAGAGCCAGACCAATGCCCTGCCCCAGTATTGTTGCTTCCCTGATGCCTGTATCAGTTATCCTTAACTCTCCATACTTCTTCTGAAGTCCCTCAAGCGACTGGTTTACACCGCCAATGTGTCCGGTGTCTTCACCGAAGGTAACAAGCAAGGGATTCCTGGCAAAGAGCCTGTCATAGTTTTCCCTGAGAACCTGGCGTCCGGGCACTTCCTGAGAATTTTCTGAATACACCGGTGCAACAGGCTTTACATTTAACACAGATGTCGGGGTTTCGTTATAAAGAAACATATTATATGCTATATGAGCATCCATATAGTTTCTTTTCAGCCACCCCTCAAGTTCTTCTTTAAGGTTTCCGGACTTTTCACAGGAGCCGCAAACATTCCTGAGCATCTTGCGGGCAGTCACGAAGTTGTCCTTCCTGATCGGATTGATTACCTTCTTAAGCTCGTCAGTGAACTCATCAACAGTTGATTCTTTCACTTCTTCAGAACATCTGCAACTGCGCTGATTTATAATTTTAACAAGAGCATCCCGTTCAGTTTTTACCGGATTCTGGAACAGCTCCCATGCTTTTTTCCTCGATTCCTTTGCTTCGCTGTCGGCATCAGCCACCACCCTGTCGACTTCATCAGCAGTAGCTATACCCGATTCTATTATCCACTCCCGCATTTTTCTGAGAGGATCGAATTCCTGTTCCCACTTTAGGCGTTCCTCGCTCTTGTAGCGCTCGTGTGAACCTGATGTTGAGTGACCCTGTGGCTGCGTAACCTCCTCAATATGAAACAGGACAGGAGTATGCTCCCTTCTGCAGATATCTATTCCTGTTTCGTACATTTTAAGCAGGCCCATGTAATCCCAGCCTTTGCCTTTGAAGATCCTGATCCCGGTCTTTTCTCCGTCTGTTTCAAAACCTTTAAGTATTTCGGAGATACTTCCTTTTGTTGTCTGGTACTTTTTAGGTACTGAAATGCCGTATCCGTCATCATATACCGAAACTGCCATTGGAACCTGCAGCACACCTGCAGCATTCATAGTTTCCCAGAAATGCCCCTCGGAGGTGCTTGCATCGCCTATGGAACCGAAAGCCACTTCATTGCCTTTAACTGACAGGGTATTGAACTTTTGAAGCTCCTTATTCTGCCGGAAAAGCTTTGAGGCATAAGCAAGTCCCAGAAGACGAGGCATCTGTCCTGCCGTTGGCGATATATCAGAGGATGAATTCTTCTGCTTCGTCAGATCCTTCCAGGAACCATCAGAATTAATATTGGGAACAGAAAAATGGTTGTTGAACACCCTTCCGCCATTACCCGGATTCAGATCCCTGTCGGTGTTGCCATATAACTGATGAAAGAACTGCATTGAATCGTACAGTCCCATTGCCATCATCCAGGTCTGGTCCCTGTAATATCCTGATCTCCAGTCTCCATTCCTGAACTGTTTTGCCATGGCAATCTGGATTATTTCCTTTCCGTCTCCGAAAATTCCGAATTTTGCTCTTCCTGATAATACCTCTTTACGACCTGTAATGCTCAGATTCCTGCTAAGATTTGCCAGCCTGAAATCAGCAAGTACCTCCTCCTTACTCAATGCTACCACTTTCCTGTCTTCTGTACTTTTCATTACTATTTTATTAAAAGAAAATCTGTCTACTGTTCATACAACAATTAATTGAGTTACTTGTTTATAAATAAAGCGGAAATGATAGCTATATTTGCATGCAGGAAATCATAAAACAAAAACTGATTGCCTCATAAATTGATAAATATCAACTTATTACACAAGAAATGTTCATTAAACTCCTCATATTAAGTCTGGCTCTTACAGCTCTTGCATTTATCTTTTTCGGGATAAGGATGCTATTGAAGCGAGGTGGTAGATTTCCCGAGACACACATTAGCCAGAATAAGGAAATGAGGAAACGGGGTATTACCTGTGCCCAGAATAATGATGTGGGCTGTCATTCAACAGAGGGCTATCCGGGTTGTTCATGCAGCAGGAGACTTTCTGATTAATACAATTTTCCTGCTTATCTGAATTCCTTCCAGGTGCCTCTTCATTAAGACTTTATTGTCCTTCTTCTGTGAGATATTCCTTAAGAGATTCTGACATCCAGGTTTCATAATTGCCGTCAACGCCGGAAATAACAAAATAGGCACTGAACTCCGGATGAGCATTAATAAACTCAATTGCTTTTTCGTGTCCCATAACCATGCAGGCAGTTGCCACGGCATCAGCAGTTCCGCAATCAGAAGCAAGAATTGTGGCGCTAAGAAGCCTGTTCTTTGCCGGATAACCTGTTTTGGGATCAATAGTATGTGAATATTTTATGCCATCTTCAACATAGAATTTCCTGTAATTTCCTGATGTAGCAAGCGATCTGTCAGTTATCCTTATTATGGCCTGCAAATTCTGACCAGGAATAACATTATTGTCTTCCGGCCTGTCAATCCCGATTCTCCATAAATTGCCATTTTTTGTTCCTCCGGCCCTCACTTCTCCCCCAATCTCAATCAGGTAGTTCTTTATTCCAAGGCTTTTGAGGCATACAGCAACAACGTCAACCGAATAGCCCTGGGCTATTGCATTGAAATCAAGGTTTATAGCGGGATCACTCTTCCTGACCTTGCCATTTTCAAGCGAAACCTTATTCATGCCAACAAGTCTCATAAGGCTGTCAAGCCTCCTGACATCAAAGTTTTTATGATCATCAGGACCGAAGCCCCAGGCCCTCACAAGGGGACCAACAGTAACATCAAAAGCTCCTCCGGTCAATACTGAAAGCTCAGAAGATAGTCTGAAAACCTCTTCAAAATAATTATCGACTGCTACATCTTCATTGCGGTTTATTCTTGACAATATTGATGAATCAACATACAATGAGAGTGACATGTCAAAATCCTGAAGAATCTTATCAACTTTTTTATGAAGCGAATCGGCGGTGATGGCTTTGTTCTTCTCAAACACTATGCTGTAAGTAGTACCCTGGGCAAAGCCGTTGAAGCTTTCAAATTCAGCTTTTTTGCATGAAGAAAATGAAAAGAGGATTATTACAGAAAGAACAGGTATCAGCGATTTCATGATAGTATTTTTTATTACACAGAGGACCACAGAGTTACACAGAGAAGCACAGAGAGTTTCTCTCAGCTTCCCTGGTAAGCAGGATGGAATATAAAAGTATATTAAATTTATTTACACTCAGATACCGAAATCGTCAAAGGCGATATTTTCTTTCGGTACGCCGAGTGAATCGAGTGTCTTCACAACAGCAGCGTTCATCTGGGGCGGGCCGCAGAAGTAATATTCAATATCCTCCGGCTCATCATGTTTGCAGAGGTAATTATCGAGTAATACCTTGTGTATGAAACCAGTATAGCCTTTCCAGTTATCTTCGGGAAGAGGTTCGGAAAGAGCAAGGTTGAAAGTGAAATTCGGGAATTGCTTTTCTATGGCCCTGAACTCGTCTTCGTAGAATACTTCTCTAAGAGAACGTGCACCGTACCAGTAAGATACCTTCCTGTTTGTTTTGAGAGTCCTGAAAAGATGGAAGATATGAGAACGGAGCGGAGCCATTCCTGCACCACCTCCGATATAGACCATTTCACTCTGTGTATCTTTAATATGGAACTCTCCGTAAGGTCCTGATATCATCACCTTATCTCCGGGTTTCCTCGAAAAGATAAATGACGAACAAAGGCCCGGAGGTACATTCATAAACTGTTTTTTGACATTATCCCAAGGCGGGGTGGCTATTCTTATGTTCAGTTTAATGAGTCCCTTTTCTTCAGGGTAATTAGCCATTGAATATGCCCTGTAGGTCTCTTCAGTATTCTTTAATTTAAGATCCCACATTTTGTACAGGTCCCAGTCGCCCCTGAACTGATCCTCAATTATGAAATCCTTGAAACTGGTTTCATACTTCGGAACATCAATCTGAATATATCCGCCAGGGGTGAAATCGAGTGATTCGCCTTCCGGAAGCTTTACAACAAACTCTTTAATAAAGGTGGCTACATTCCTGTTCGACACAACTTCGCATTCCCATTTTTTGATTCCCATAACAGATTCGGGGACTTTCACGGTGATGCTCTCACGTATCTTAACCTGGCAACCGAGGCGCCAGTTGTTCTGTTGTTCCTTACGTGTAAAAAAACCTGTTTCGGTAGGAAGTATTGATCCTCCCCCGTCAGTGACCTGACATTTGCACATTCCGCATGTACCTCCGCCTCCACATGCTGAAGGAAGGAAGATCCCGTTCCCTGTCAGTGTGCTCAGAAGGCTCGAACCCGGTGAAACATTGAGTTCCTTATCATTTATTTTAAGTTTAACCTCGCCCTGTGGTGAAAGTTTCGCTTTTGCTATAAGAAGAATAGATACAAGGGCGATGATCACCAGGAGAAATACGATAATACTGTAAAGGATTGTACTACCGGTTGTAATAGCTAATATCATGTCAATCTGTAATTTCCGTTAAAGTTTTATTCCCATGAAACCCATAAAGGCAATTGCCATCAGCCCTGTCAGGATAAATGTAATCCCAAGTCCTCGAAGTGGAGCAGGCACATTGCTGTATTTCAGCTTCTCCCTTATGGCAGCGATGCTTACTATTGCAAGCATCCATCCTATCCCGGAGCCTACTCCGAATACTGTTGCTTCAGCAATCGTCTGATATTCACGTTCCTGCATAAACAATGCTGCTCCAAGAATAGCACAGTTCACAGCTATCAGCGGCAGGAAAATTCCAAGGGAGTTATACAATGAAGGGCTGTACTTCTCAACAACCATTTCAACAAGCTGAACAATAGCTGCAATAACTGCGATGAAAACCATAAATGAGAGGAAGCTCAGATCAACATCTGCAAAGCCTTCTCCAAGCCAGGCAAGAGCTCCTGCCTTAAGTACATAATGTTCGACAAGAAAGTTCACTGGAATTGTAATGAGCAGCACAAAGACCACTGCTATACCAAGTCCCACAGAGGTTTTGACAGTCTTCGAAACAGCAAGGTATGAACACATACCCAGGAAGAATGCGAAGATCATATTGTCGATGAAGATCGACTTAATGAATAAATTTAACAGGTGTTCCATAATTCTTCAGCTATTTTTTCTCAATAAGACTTTCATTTCTGCTTCTCTGGAACCAGATTATCAGACCCAGGACTATAAGCGCCATGGGCGGAAGTATCATCATTCCATTATTCTCATAACCTGTTGAATAGACACCAAGCTTCTGCATTACAGGGTATCCATATATAGTACCTGAACCGAGGAGTTCCCTGAGGAAGGCTACTATAACAAGTATAATACCGTATCCTGCACCATTTCCAAGACCATCTACAAAGGATGGCCATGGTTTATTTGCCATTGCAAAAGCCTCAAGACGTCCCATGAGGATACAGTTTGTAATTATGAGTCCGACAAATACCGACAGCTGTTTGCTTACGTCAAAGGCATAAGCTTTGAGAAATTGGTCAACAAGGATTACCATTGTTGCAATTACAACAAGCTGAACTATGATCCTTATTCTGTCAGGAATATAATCACGCAAGGCTGCAATCACGAAATTTGAGACAGCTGTGACGATTGTAACTGAGAGCGCCATAACAAGTGCCGGTTTCAGTTTTACTGTTACAGCGAGCGCCGAACAGATACCAAGAACCTGGACTGTGATAGGATTCTCCTTTCCCAGCGGGGTTGTGAAGATTTTCCTGATCTTTGCCGAGAACATCGGCTCTTTTTCCTGATTGCTCATATCTTAATTCCTGTTTTTTACGAAATAATCATTATACTTTCCAAGACAGTCTGAAAGCATCTTTTCAAGCCCCTTGCTTGTAATTGTACCTCCTGAAATTGCATCCACGTTATGTGGATCACCATCTTTTGCTCCGCCTTTGACTACACCGACAGAAACAAATTTCGTGTCCTCAAATAGCTTTTTACCTATGAACATATCTTCAAAAGCTCTGGTATTGATTTCTGCTCCCAGTCCCGGAGTTTCTCCTTTATGGTCGAAGGTTGCTCCGTAAACGGTACTCATATCTGGTTTAACTGATATATAACCCCAGATTGGCCCCCATAGTCCTTTGCCCTCAACAGGGATAATTGTCACTTTCTCTCCGTTTTCAGCAGTTGCCCTGAAGAGAGGAAGGTGCTGTTCTTCAAGCGGTTTCTTTTCCTCTTCCTTAAGAACAATGTCAAATGCATCAAATCCCTCGATGTTTTCTCCCCTTGAATTGAGAACAAGGCTTTCGGTGATGTATTTATCGTAAAGGTTTTCAGTTGTAGCAGCTGTTGCTTCAACGCCTATTGATTCAAGAATGCTTTTTTTCTTTTCAATCTCAAGATTTTTAAGCTGCTTCGGCTGCAACATTGTGGCAGCCATGGCAAGAAGAGTTGCCACAGCAATAACCATTACTGATGAAAAGATGAAAATATATCTGTTGCTGAAGTGTTTCATTTTACCTGATTTTTAATAGCTACCCTGGCTCTTCTTAGCCTGCGGTTTATATTTGACTGAACAACATAATAATCAATAAGCGGTGCAAATACGTTCATAAGAAGTATTGCAAGCATCACTCCTTCAGGATATGCCGGATTCAGAACCCTTATAAGAACCGACAATACGCCTATAAGAAAACCATAGATCCATTTCCCGGTTTCAGTCTGCGAACCCGATACAGGATCAGTGGCCATGAAAACTGCCCCGAATGCAAAGCCTCCCATCACAAAGTGGTAATAGAAAGGCAGTTCCATGTAAGAATTAACAGCAAAAATATTCAGAAGAAGACCCATGAACAATCCGCCGGCAAAGGTGCTGAGAATAATTTTCCAGCTTCCAATTCCGGTTGCGATAAGGATCACTGCACCTATCAGTATTGCTATTGTTGAGGTTTCTCCAATTGACCCTGGTATTGTTCCAATGAACATTTCCATGAATGAAGGAAGTTTGGCTGCCTCGCCCTGCGCAAGGAGAGAAAGTGGTGTAGCGCCTGAGAATCCGTCAATTACATTCTGTCCCTGT
>Ga0116155_10002594_pt1 | contig 12226 bp, 6 predicted proteins | sample AD_UKC032_MetaG_FD_89890 | JGI IMG/M metagenome (GOLD analysis project Ga0116155, IMG submission 89890) | Active sludge microbial communities of municipal wastewater-treating anaerobic digesters from USA - AD_UKC032_MetaG | ecosystem: Engineered > Bioreactor > Anaerobic > Digestate | place: USA...
GCCTGGAGCAGGTGGGTCGCCGTGTGGTGGGCCTCCGTGCGCGCGCGGCGCACACCGTCCACCCGCGCGTCCACCTTGTCCCTCCTGCGGAGGGTGCCGGAGAGCATGGTCACCGTGTGGAGCGTCATCTTTCCGACCAGCCGTTTCACATGGGTCACCTGGCCGGTGGCCTCCGAGCACGCCAGCGTGCCGGTGTCGGCCACCTGGCCGCCGGACTCGGCGTAGAACGGGGTCTTGTCGAGCAGCACCTCGCCCGTCTCCCCTTCCGGAAGACTGTCCACCTCTGCGCCGTCCTTGATGATGGCCAGGACTTCGGCGGTTTCCGCGAGGGACTCGTAGCCCGTGAACGGGGTGTCGCCCTTCGCCGCGTGCAGGCTGTGGTATACCGGGGCGAGGGACTGCTGGCCGCTGCCCGCCCAAGTGCCCCGGGCCTTTTCCTTCTGCTGGGCCATGGCAGCCTTGAAGCCGTCGGTGTCCACGGTGTACCCGCGCTCCTCGGCCATGTCGGTGGCCAGGTCCAGCGGGAACCCGTAGGTGTCGTACAGTTTGAAGAGCTCATCGCCCGGCGCGACCTTGCTCCCGGACGCTTCGACTTTGGCGAAGACCTCCGCGAGGATTTCCATGCCCCGCGCGAGGGTTCCCGCGAAGCGCTCCTCCTCCAGACGGATGATGTGGGCGATCTGCTTGCGGCCTTCGACCAGCTCCGGGTACTGGTGCCCGAGACGGTCCACCACGGCGCCGCTGACGGTGTGAAGGAAGGGGCGCTCCAGGCCCAGTTCCCGGCCGAAGCGCGCCGCGCGGCGCAGCAGACGGCGCAGGACGTACCCGCGGCCCTCGTTGGAGGGCAGGATGCCGTCGGCGATCATGAAGCTGAGGGCGCGGATGTGGTCGGCGATCACCCGGTAGGGCACCGGGCGGTCCGGGTACGCCACATTCGTCAACGACTGGGTCGCCTCGATGATGGAGAAGATGCCGTCCGTGTCAAAGACGGTTTCCTTGTCTTGCAGCAGGGCGGCAAGCCGCTCCAGCCCCATGCCGGTGTCAATGCCCCGGTTCTTGAGCGGGGGCCGCGAACCGTCCAGTTGCTGGTCGAACTGCGGAAAGACCAGGTTCCAGAACTCCAGGAACCGCTCCCTGGGGTCGTTCTCGAGGGTGGCTGCGGGGTCGATCGACTCGCCCCGGTCATACAGCAGCTCCGAGCAGGGGCCGCAGGCGCCGGTGTCGCCTGCGGGGCCCCAGAAATTGTCCTTGGCCCCGAGCCGCACGATGCGCGACGGGGACACGCCCATCTCCTTCTCCCAAATATCCGCCGCCTCGTCGTCGTCCAGGTAGACGGAAACCCAGACCTTGTCCGCCGGAAACTTGATGACCTGCGTGGTGAATTCCCACGCCCAGGCGATGGCCTCGCGCTTGAAATAGTCGCCGAAGGAGAAATTGCCCAGCATCTCGAAGAAGGTCAGGTGGCGTGAGGTCTTCCCCACCTCGTCCAGGTCGTTCGCCTTGCCGCCCGCGCGCAGGCACTTCTGCGATGTGGTGGCGCGCCGGTAGGGCACCGGCACCTCCCCTGTGTAATAGGGCTTGAACTGGACCATGCCCGCGCTCGTGAAGAGCAGGGTCGGGTCGTTCGAGGGGATCAGCCGGTCGCTCCGCTCCACGACATGCCCGCGCTGGCGGAAGAACTCAAGATAGGAAGAGCGGATTTCGTCACTTTTCACGGGAAAACACTCCTGGGGTTGGCGGAAACTTGGGGGGATCAGGATAGCAGAAAACCGGATTCCCGCGCACCTCAGAAGGACCAGCGCATGCCCGCGTAGACGTTGCTGTTGTCCTCAAACTGGCCGAAGAAGGTGGTGTCCCACGCGCCCAGGAAGATGTTTCCCCCGGCGTCCACGGACCAGTCGTCGGACAGCTTGTAGGCCACCTGCGGGCGCAGGTAGCCGTCGTTGTCGGACGGGCTGAAATAGCCGAAAAAGGACAGCGTGAGGTTCTGGTTCATCAGCAGCTTGGTCAGGCGCAGCGTAAAGACATGGCGGTTCTCGTCGCGCTCGGGGAGGAAAAACCAGAGGCTTCGCGCGTAGTCGGCGTGGTCCAGCATGTGCTCCAGATAGTACTGGACGCCGGCGGTCAGCTCCTTGGCGACCTCGCGCTCATACCCGAGCAGGAGCCGCAGCTCGCTGTTGTTCACAAAGGGGTCCCTGCCGGCGCGGTCCCGGCGGGAGTCGTACCAGCCGACCTCCGCACTGGCCACCCCCTTCCCCACCGTGCCCCGCACGCTGGCACCGTACACATTCAGCGCGGGGAAAAGGCCCCGCGGGGGCAGGAGCTGCTGCCCGCCGGGGCTCTTCCAGTAGCCTGAATACCCGTAGAGGGCCACCTGCGTGGATCCGAAATTCCGGTAGACCCGCAGGGCCCACTCGTCGCTGTCGAACCAGTCGTCCGGTTCCCGCATGCCCATCTCGTGGTCGCGGCCCACGGTGCGCCCGTACATCGGGTTGTAGAAGCTGATCCGGTCGCCGGTGATGTACCGGTCCGGGTTGAACCGGGGGGTGTAGACCAGCTCCACGTTCACAACGTCGGAATAGTAGCCCAGGCGGACCGCGTCCGAGGGTGCCTTCAGGTACTCCACGTCCCTGCCGATGAAAAACGAGTTCCAGTCTTTCGGGAACAGGTCGTTGATGAAAAGCATGTCCCCCGTGCCCCAGGTCAGCACCTGGCGGCCGATCTTCACGTCCACGCTGTCCAGGGGCGTCCAGGAGAGGCGGAGCTGGCGCAGGTCAAAATGCCCCTCCTCGTCCACCGCGTCGAAATAGGTGTCCGCCGTGGCGTCGAGGGAAACCGCATTCCAGTGCTTCTCGGTTTTCAACTGGAGACGGCTTTCCCCCATCGTGAGGTCCTTCGACTGCGCCGGGTCCTCCCGGTAACGCACCCCCGCCCGGGTGTCCCAGAAACCGTGGAGCGTGAGAAACTTCTCCTTCTCCGTCCGGGCGTCGTCGGCGGGGGAGGCCACGCTGTCCCCGGCCAACCCCTCGGGCAGCGGCGGCGCGCCGTCTGACTCGCCGGATCCCCCTTCCAGTCCGGGCGGCAGTGCGGGTGTCCCGGCGGGTTCGGAGGCCAGTCCCGGCGGCAATGCGGGGGCGGTGGCGGGTTCCGGGGCGAGTCCGGGGGGCAGCGTGGGGGCCTGCGCCGCCGCCGGAAGGCCCGACACAACCATGACCGCCGCCGCAGCGCACCAACCCGCAAGGCCGCATTTCATCCAACCGCCTTCAGACATTCCCATTGCTCCCTTTTCCGGACTACTTCAGAACATCCTGCGGGGGCTTTCGCATGAACCGCTCCGTGAAGAGGTCGTCCTGCAGCCCCGTGTTGTACTCCACCTTCACATAGTCCAGCGTGGTTTCCGTGCCCGCGTTCTTGTCGGTCATGCGGGACTGGGTGACGGTCTTGAAGCTCTGGATGTCCTCCACTTTGAGGGCCTCGGCCACCCGGTAAACGTTTCCGCCCTTCTCGAACTCCACCTTGACGGGGATGAAGGTCCCCTTGTGGATGTACATGGTGTAGGAGTCGAACTCGACGGCCGAGGGGTTCTTGGGGGTGTTCTTCAGGACGTAGTAGTCGGCGGTGGTCTCCACGAGCTCGTGGGTGTCCTCGTCGAGCCCGCGGCCGGACACGTCCTCGTAGAAGAAGGTCGACCCCACAAAACTGGTCCGCTCGTCGCTCGCGGCGATCTGCCGGACTACGTCCAATGCGGGCAGGTAGAGCCAGCGGTCGTCGTCCTTGCCGACATGCTTCCACACCATGAACACCATCTGCCGGACGTCGGCGGGGCGGTGGAAGTAGACGAAGAACTTCTGCGCCTCGTTCTTGTCGTCCGCGTTCTTGCGCAGAATGGTGAACTCGCGCTCGCGCGTGCTCCCCTGCTTGTCCTTGATGGTCATCTTGACGCGGGCGCGCCCGTCCGTCCCCTGGTAGTAGGAAACGGCGTTGGTCTTCTTGACAATGTCGTCGACTGTGGGGGCGGCGTCCTGCGCCCACAGGGGCGCCGCAACGGCGATCCCGAGCGCCAGTCCGAGCAGCTTCATCCAGTTGGTCTTCATTCCGTCATTCCTCCGTTCTTTGGCCCGTCCCATTTTGGGGCATCGGGCGGCGTGTTTCAACATCCGGGTTTGGGGGGGGCCGCGCATCCGGCGCGCCGGGACATCACCGCGCACAGGCCGACCGCCGCAACGATGAACACCAGGCTTCCGAGAGTCCACTGGGTCCAGGTGCCGCCGAGGAACTGGAGGTTGACCGTGACGGCCCCGGCAAAAGCGGCGGCGGTCGCCGCGCAGGTGCAGCAGCTGCACGTGATGCGGCAGACGCGGGACTCCGGGAAGAGCATGCGCTCCAGCACGCGCATGAGGGCGGGCATGATGATCAGTGTGGCAACGCCGGACGCGCCCAGGATGGCTGCCATGAACACGCCGACGGTGTTGTAGGGAACCAGCGGCGCGGCGAGGAGGGGCGTGAACCCCACGGCCACGGCGATGATGTTGCGCGTGATGGCGCGCGCGGGCTCGCCGAACATCTTCGGGGCGGCCGTTTTCCAGTCGCCGGTCTCCCCCTGGATCTCCCGCGCGCGGGAGAGGAAATGGATCGCGAAGTCGACTGCGAGCCCGAGGGACAGCGCGGAGAGGACGGCCACTGGCATGTCGTAGTCTTTGCCCGCGAGCCCGATGACGCCGTAGATCAGGCCGATGGTCACCGTGAGGGGGATCATGGACAGCATCCCCCACAGTCCGGAACGGTACAGGACGATCATCATGAACAGCACGACCAGGAAGCTGCCCAGGAAGGCCTGAAGCATGCCCACAACCATCTTCTGCTGCCAGATGACGTTGATATAGGTGAGCCCGAACCACTCCAGATTCAGCCCGGCGGGGGGCGGGTTCTCCGCGGCGAAGGCCTCCATGGCCTCAATCACGCGCATCATGTCCTGGTTGTCCCCGCTCTTGAGCTGGACCCACACACTGCTCTGCCGGTAGTCCGGCGTGACGAAGTGGGCCAGGTCCTGCGGGCGGTGGCTGCTTTCGTAGGTGATGATGCACTGCGCCACGGCGTTCGCGGAGTCCGGGATGCGGAAGTACTCGTCGCCCCCCTCCATCAGTTCGCGGTAGACCGTCTTCACCAGGTCGGCCAGGGAGTTTGTCTTGCCGACGGTGCCCGTCTTCAGCAGGGCCTCCTGCACGCGCTCCATGTACCGGAGCACCTCCGGGTCCTTGAACAGCTCATCGCGCTGCCGCTCCTTGTCCAGGAAGAATGCGGCCTCCTCCCACGCCGCGGCGTTGTCACCGCCCTGGTCCGTCTGCGCCAGGGCGTGGTCGCCCAGACCGCCCGCGAGGGTTTTCCAGTCGGGGGCGCTGCCTGCCCGGGACCGCGCCTCGGCGGCGAGGGCCTCCGCCACCGACGGCAGGCCCGGATAGTCGGCGGCGTTCTCGGCCGCCCAGGCCGTGAGTCTGTCCGTCAGGCCCTTGGCGGCGTCAGCCCCGTCGAAGGCCCGGTCCGCGGGCCGCAGGGCGAGGTAGGCCATGTAGGTGCCGCCGAAATGCTGGTTGAGCACGCGGTCCGCCACGCGGATGGGGTGCTTGGCCTTGAACCACCGGGTGGGGTTGTCGTTGACCTGGATTTGCGAGATGCCGTAGGCGGACACGGCCGCCACCAGCAGGGTGAGGGCCAGCACGAGCTTTGCGCGGTTCCAGGTGAAACGGCCGAGACGCGCCAGCAGGCGGCCCATGAAGGTTGCCCCCTCCTCGTCCTCCGTGTGCGCGGCGCCGTAGCCCTCAAACCCGCGGGCGGGCATCAGCATGATGAACGCGGGCAGGAAGGTGACGGTGAACAGCCAGGCGGCCATGACGCCCAGGGCGACGAAGATGCCGAAGACTTGGACCGGGGGGATGGGCGTGATGGCGAGGGAGGCAAACCCCGCCGCCGAGGTGAGGGAGGTGTAGAGCATGGGCATGAAGAGCGTGCCCATGACGTCCAGCAGGGCCTCCCGGCGGTTCTTGTACCGCTGGTAGCGTTCGTAGAACTCCGACAGGATGTGGATGGAGTCCAGGATGGCGATGGGCATGAGGAAAATGGGAATCATGGAGCTCATGATGTGGATGGTGTTCCCCGTGGCCACGAGCAGGCCCATGGTCTGGATCACCACCACGACCGCCAGCACCATCGGGGCGATGATCAGGGAGAGTTTCCTGAAGAACCACCACATGAGCAGAAAGATGACCAGCATGGCCAGGGGGGCGGACACGGCCATCTGGATGAACATTTCCACCCCGAAGGTGTCGTTGGCTACGGGAAGCCCCGTGATGTGGTACTCGTCGTCCCCGGGCAGGGTGGTGATCTTCTCCCGGAGTTTCGTGTACACCCGGTGGCTCAAGTCCTTGGAGGTCAGGGGAAGATAGAGCGCGAGCGCCCTGCCGCTCTCGGAAACCAGCGTCCCCTGGAGAAACGGGATCCGCGCCGCGCGGTCGCGCACGGCCAGCGCCTCCTCGCGGGTGGCGGGGGGCGACGCCATGAGCCACTCAAACCTGACCTCCCCCGGCCCGCCCTGCTCGATGTTGTCCACCGTGGACGGGGCGATCACGTCCACCCCGATCACCCCGGCCCGCTCGTCCTTCTGGCCGATGGCCGCCCCGTGGAGGGTCTTGGCGTACTCCGCCAGCGCATGCACCCGGCCCAGGCTCTCCGGATTGAACACGCCGTCCGGGTGCGACTCGTTGACCACGCCCAGCACCACGATCTCGTTGAGGTCGAAGACCTGCTTCATGTCGTTGTGGAAGACCCGGGCGGGCTCCGCCGCGCTCAGCATGTTCTCCGGGTCCGTGTCCACCCGGACTCCGTCCAGGAAAGGAAAGGCCGCCGGAAACAGTGTCGGCAGGGCGGCGGCCAACGCCAGCGCCAGGGTGAGCGCGCTGATGGAGGAAACGGTCAGGCGGGGGCGGTTCACGGCAAAAGCAACCATCCTGGCGCCGGTGTTCATAAAGTGTACCTCCTTGGCGTGCGTCTACTCGTGTAGGACACTATTTCTCCAAACGCCCGGAAAGCCGCGCAGATTCCCGTCCGCCCCGGACCGTGGATGAGTATACACCCCGGCGCGTCCACCTTTCCCCATGACCGGACGTTTGACTCCCCCGGGGGGGAAGTGGAGAATGGGGGCATGCCGTATGTGGAGCAGACAGAGGACCGGATCTCGCCGGCCGAGCGGGCGGTGTGCTACTACACCCTGCCCCGCGCGGCCACGCCCGTGTCGGCGGGGATGCTCGCCGTGTACGGCGTGCTGCTCGCCGAGGCCGCCGCAGTGCTCTGCTACGGCGCCGCCGCCGACAACGACGGATGGGTCCGCGCGGGAGCGTGGGCCCTGGGGATTCTAGCCGTGGGCGGACTGGCCTGGTTCTTCCTCATCGCCCTCGCCAAGGATGTCCGCAGGCGGCGCCTGCTGGCCGCCGCCCGCTGCCGGACGGAGGCGCCGGACTCCGGGGAGCTGCCGGACCCGTTCGCGGGGCATGCCCTGCTGAAACGCCCGCTGCGCCCCTCGGGGGCCCTGTTCGCCTGCTCGGACAACGAGGGATTGATCCACTGCTTTGTGGACGTCCGGAGTCCCCGGACCTTCTGGCGGGTCACCTCGTCCCTGGACGAGCCGCTGTTTGACCTCATGTCCCTGCAGGGGCCGCGCAGCTTCTTTTTGACCCCTTGGAGCGGGGCGCAGCCCGGGCGGATCGGGCTCTTCGCGGGCAATGAAAAGCGCTGCGAGATCCGTCAGGGGTTCGGCTGGCGCGGCCCTGTGACCCATGTGCTGCCCCGGGGGGACGGGGAGCCCTATGTGGTCCGGCAGGGCGGTGTGTTCCACAGGGATCGGTTGGTCGGGCGCGTCTACGCCCTGCGCAGGACGCTGTATCTGGACATAGAGCAGGAGCACCTGAGCGGGGGGGTGCTGGGAACGTTTATTTCGGCGCGTTGAGGCCCCGCTTTTTCAGAATCGGGTATAGTTTTTCAGAGGCAAAGCGTTTACAATACGGAAATCTTGACGGCATTCCCACCACTGGAGAGCCCCAACATGTGCCACCCCCCCCTTTTCAAGACGACCTGCGCGATGGCCCTGATGATTGCCCTGTCCTTGCAGGGATTCGCGGCCGCGGACACCGGGGCGCCGGTGCTGATTCTGGCGGACGGCCCCCAGGGGCCGGAGAAGGATTTGGCGACAATTGGGCTTCTGGCGGGGGCGACGCTGCTCTCCACCCTTGCGGCAAACGCCATGACGGTCAATGTGTACAGCAAGGACGCCGAAGGCATCGGGTTCCGGCAGGGGACCGAGCGCATGGACCGGGTGGAGGACACCCTGCTGTACCTGATGGACGTCCTGAATGAATCCGGCGAGTTCGACCTCATGCTTGGGGCCTCCGAGTCTGACGGGACAGGGGCTCTTGCCCAGGGGGGCACTCTTTGGGGAAGTCCCGCCGGGAATGGGGCCGTGTTTCGGCGCCTGACCGAAGGCGTCAAACCCTTTGATGCGTCTGCGGAGATGGTGCTCGTCTTCGACTGGGGATGGAACTGGAACACGTCGACGGCGCCGCCCGCGGAGGACGAGGTGGACCTGAGGTCCGTGCTGCTGCATGAAATGACCCACGGGCTCGGGTTCAGCACCTTCATGGGGGCCAACGGCGCCAGCGTCCAAGGCGCGGGCATTTACACGAACCTTGACCTCCTTCTTGCCGCGGGTAATCCCTCTGGATCTCTCATCAACGCCGGAGTCTTTGTCGGCAATACCGCCGCGCTCACCGGCGGGGCCGTTGTGTTTGGGGGCCCGGCCGCCACCACCGCCTTTGGCGGCACGCTGCCGCCCGTCTATTCCCCCTCCCCTTTCCTGAGCGGAAGCAGCCTGCAGCACTGGGCGCAGGGGGCGGTGCCCGGCGGGGCGGTGATGGAGCCCGCCTATCTGCCCGGCGTGATGAAGCGCGCCTATTCGGGGGTCGACCTGGGGGCCCTGGTTGACCTGGGGTACACCGGTGCCGCCGCCTCGCCAAACTATGGCGGTTGTCCGCTTTCGGCAGTCGAGCTTTTCACGCCGGGGGACAGCGTCACGGGAACCACCGCAACGGTGAAGGTGGCGTGCGGCGCCGCCGTCACGTTCAACACCGTCGAGGACTGCCTTCCGACGAAAAATGTGCGGGTGACCTATTCGGTCAACGGCGAGAGCAAGGGGGTCTCCACAGATTATGACGGGGGGTTTCCCGCTCAGGTGAGCCTGCCGGAGGGGACCTGGACCATCACCGCCACGGCGGAGCGCCAGGACGGCATCGGCGCCGCGGTGACGTCACAGAAGCAGGTGACGGTGGTTGTTCCGTCCAAACTCCAGGTGTCCCCCACCGCCAGCGCGGTGGGTTTCGGGGAGACGGACGTCTCAACGCCCGTTGACAAGGCCTTCACCGTCACCAATGCGGGGGGCGGCACGCTCAGCGGCGTGGCCAGCCTCAGCGGCGACGAGGCTTTCTCCTTCGTGGGGGCGAGCGACTTTAGCCTGACGGCGGGCCAGTCGGCGGTGATCACGGTGCGCCTGACCACGGGCAAGAAGGGCGGCGACTATGCCGGAACCCTCCGGTTCACGGCGGGCGAGCTGGCCGCAGTGGAGCGCGCGCTTTCCGGCAAGGGACTCCGGACGGGATTCCTGAATTGCGCTGGCACGACCGAAGGCGTATCATACGGAAGTGACGCCACAGTGGCCGGAATTTTCCTGGGTGTGCTGCTGCTCACCCGCCGTCGTGCGGCGTCGGCGCGGTAGGCGCCGCCCCGGAATCGAGAAAATTGACAAAAACACTTGCGGGAAACCCCGCTTTGTGCTAGGATGTCTACCGTACGTTAGGTATACGATAACCGCAACCAGCAAAGGGTGAAAGAAATGGCCGAAGAAAACAAAGACAAAGACGTCGCAATGCAGATCGCGGAGGACGCGCGTCAGGCGGAATGGGACGCCGTTAGTTTCACCGCGGAGTTGTTCAAGGGCGATTTCCGCTGGGACATCATCAATCCCTTCCCGGCCCAGGACGCCGAAGACAAGAAGATCGGCGACGAGTACATCGAGAAGGTCAAGAAGGTCCTTGAGGAGCACGTGGACCCCTACGAGATCGACCGCACGGGCGTGTATCCGCGCGAGGCCCTGAAGGCCATGGCCGATATCGGCCTCTTCGGCATGAAGATTCCCAAGGAGTACGACGGACTCGGCCTCTCCATCTCCAACTACGCCCGGGTGCTTGGCGTGGTGGGCAGCTACTGCTCCAACACGGTCACCTACCTCTCGGCCCACCAGAGCATCGGCGTGCCGCAGCCGCTCAAGGAGTTCGGCACCCCCGAACAGAAGAAACGCTTCCTTCCGCGCCTTGCGAAGGGCGAAATTTCGGCCTTCGCCCTCACGGAGCCGAACGTGGGTTCGGACCCCGCCAAGATGATCACCGTGGCCGAGCCCAGCGAGGACGGCACCTACTACACCCTGAACGGGGACAAGCTCTGGACCACGAACGGCTACGACGACCTGACCACCCTCATTGTGGTGCTGGCGCGCACGCCGGACAAGGTGCTGGCGAACGGCAAGAAGATTCCCCAGATCACGGCCTTCGTGGTCGAGTCGAACATGCCCGGGTTTGAGCGGGCGCGCCGGTGCGAGTTCATGGGCCTGCGCGGCATCGCGAACGCCGCCCTGGTGCTGCGCAACGTGAAGGTCCCCGTGGAGAACATGATCGGCAAGCCCGGCCAGGGCCTCAAGATCGCCCTCTCCACCCTGAACGTCGGCCGCCTCGGCCTTCCCGCGGCCGGCCTTGGCACGGGCCGGGCCTTCCTGGAGGAGTGCCAGTGGTGGTCCACCAGCCGCGTGCAGTGGGGCCAGTCCGTCGGCAAGCACCAGTCGGTCACCAAAATGATCGCCAACTACGCGGCCAGCCTGTTCTCCATGCAGTCCATGGTCTCCCTGACCTGCGCCCTCGCCGACAAGCAGAACGCCGACATCCGCCTCGAGGCGGCCGCGGCGAAGTACTACTGCAGCGAGACCCTGTGGAAGATGCTCGACGACTACATGCAGGTGCGCGGCGGCCGCGGATACGAGAGCGCGCTGTCGCTTTACAACCGCGGCGACCGGCCCTCCGGTCTGGAGATGGTGTTCCGCGACATGCGCATCGGCCGCATCTTCGAGGGATCCTCGCAGGTCATGCACCTGATCATGGCGCGCGAGGCGCTGGACACCCACTTCAAGCTTGTCATGCCCATCATGATGCCGAAGCCCGGCCAGAAGGAGGGCATGGTCTCCCTCATCATGAAGGCCGCCAAGTTCTACGTCAAATGGTACCCCAGCACCTGGATGCCGCCGTCCCGGAGCCTGGCCTGCAAGAACCTCAACGGGGTCAACCGCTCCCACCTCTCCTACGCGGCGAAGACCGCCAAGCGCCTCGCCCGCAACCTCTTCCACACCATGGCGAAGTTCGGCCCCAAGATGGAGTACGAACAGATCATCCTGGGCAACTTCGTGGACATCGGAACGGACCTCTTCGTCATGGGCGCGTCCCTGGCCTATGCGGAGCACCTGCTGGGGCTCAATCCGTCCGACCAGACGCCGCAGGACCTGGCGGACCTCTTCTGCAAGGAGGCGCGCAAGCGCATTGAGGCCAACTTCAAGGCCGTCAAGTGCAACCACAACCGCATGTACAAGAAAGTGGGCGCCGAACTCATGGACGGCAAGCTCAACTGGATGGCCAGCGAGTGCATGAACCCGATCCCGCCGAAGTACCGGGACTATGAGAAGAACGACTACGACCACCCGGCCTCGGACTTGGAGAAGAAGGACTAGGACGTTTACCGCATCTTTTTCCGGGCGGACGGGACGTGCAGTTCCGTCCGCCCGGTCTTTTTGCACGCTTCATCGTGCTATACTTTCTCAAGAGGTTTTCACCCTTTGGAGAGGGCTTGATGGCCGCACGGACGACATATCGGCGGTTTTTCGCGGGCCTGGCCGCGGGCCTGCTGGCGGGCGCCGCCGCTGGGTCGCTCGCCCGCCCCTTTTCGACCGGCATGTTCTTCAGGGAAATCGCCGCCGAGGCAAAAGCCATCCCGGTGATTTCCGCCGGCCCGGCGGTGTTTCCCGGCGGCGTGGCGGCCGCCGTGCCCGTGTCTCTTCTGCCCTCCCCTGATCCTGAGGCCGCGCCCGCCA
>Ga0116155_10002600_pt1 | contig 12202 bp, 11 predicted proteins | sample AD_UKC032_MetaG_FD_89890 | JGI IMG/M metagenome (GOLD analysis project Ga0116155, IMG submission 89890) | Active sludge microbial communities of municipal wastewater-treating anaerobic digesters from USA - AD_UKC032_MetaG | ecosystem: Engineered > Bioreactor > Anaerobic > Digestate | place: USA...
AGAACCAGGACTTCAACACCCTCTCCGGATAGCGTCAGGGCAGTGGCCAGACCCGACAGGCCGGCGCCGACGACGATGACGTCGAATTTCTCCAATTACCGGATGCCCCCTCGCATGCAACTGAAGTGACCGCAAACATATCTTTTTTCCGCGGCAAGTGCAACCGGAAACAACCGAAAACAGACAGTTCTGTCTGTGGGCAGGCTGTCCGGCCCGTGGCGGGATGCAGGGGAACAGCAGAAGAAGTCATATTGACGGGAATGGAAATTCAGTCTATAGGGTTTCGTCATTTCATTGCTTTTGATGGATAAAACGCTCCACGGGTGAAAGTCATGTTCGAACTGACCGAGCAACAGGAAAACCTGCGATCCCGGGTCCGGCAGTTTGCGGAGTCGGAACTCACGCCCAGGGTGTTCGATCTGGATGAAAACGGGGAATTTCCCACCGGCATCGTCAGGGAACTGGCGGAGTTGGGGATCATCGGGATCGCCTCCGCGAGGGAGATTGGAGGCGCCGCCATGGGCTATCTGGCGGGCCTCGTCGCGATCGAAGAGCTGGCCCGCGTCTATCCGTCGATCGCCTTCTTCCTCGAAGGCAGCCAGGCGGCCATGCACGCCATCGAGAAATTCGGCACGGAAAAGCAGCAGCGGAAATTCCTGCCGCCCGTGATCCGAGGGGAGCGGATTGTCTGCATTGCCGCGACCGAACCGGCCGGCGGTTCCGATCTGGCTTCGATCGCTACCGTCGCAACGCCGGTGAAGGGCGGTTATGTCCTCAAAGGCCGAAAAGTCTACATCACGAACGGCGGCGTGGCCGATCTCGCCGCGGTTGTCGTCAAGGCGGGCGAGCGCGCCATGGTCCTCCTGGTGGAAAAGGGGACCCCCGGGTTTTCCGTTTCCGGAAGGGAGAGACAGATGGGATTCCGGTCGGTCCACATCAGCGAACTGACATTCAACGACTGCAGGGTTCCAGCGGGAAATCTCATCGGCAAAGAGGGCGCCGGTCTGGCCATCGCCATGTCGAGCTTCATTGTCTCCCGCCCCTCCATTGGCGCCATCGGCCTCGGCATCGCTCGGGGCGCCTTCGACATCGCGTTAAAATTTGCCCGGGAGCGGGTTCTCTACGGCAAACCGATCAGCAGGCTGCAGAATATCCAGTTCATGTTGGCGGACATGGAGACGGAAATCGAAAAGGCAAGATGGGTTGTCTACTACCCGGCCGCACGGCTGGACCGGGGCGCCTCTCCCCGCGAAATCGGCAAGCATTCGGCCAGAGCCAAGGCTGTCGGTGCGGAGGTGGCGGCGGAGGTCACTCGAAAGGCCATTCAGATTCTGGGGGGGGTGCGGCGTGAACCCGGAATACCGGCTGGCCGGCCTGCTCAACGACGCCATGGAACTTTTCCCGGCAACGGGTACGGTCGAGATCATGAAGGTCATCCAGGCCACCGAGATCATCAACCGGCTGAGGCATTGACGGCGCCGTTCCCCGGATCCTTCGCGGACAAGCTACCGCCGGAAGGACACGCCGTAGAAGGTCAGCAGGACGAACATCACCATACTGAACAGAAACAGGGCCAGCAGCATGCGGCGCTGATACAGAAACGCTTTAAACCGGTGCCAGGTGATGTCGTCTTTCCGGACATCGAAGAGGAAGGCCGTCAGAAGGTAAAGCCCGAAGAAAAAGGGTCCAAACAGGGACATGAACCAGGCGATGGCCCCGGCTTGTCCTTGCCGGACGGCTAGCTGACGGAAGAAGTCGGCATTCAACAGCAGCAGGCCGATGGTCAGGACCCAAAGCGCGCCATAGAGGATCAGCAGATGAGATCGCTTCATTCCGCTCCCTTACCGGATGTTGGATGGCAACGCAAAAGATTTCTGAATGCCGCCAGCTTGGCCGTAAGATGACACACCGCCTCGTTTTTCTGAAACCTTGGGGGAAAATACCGGCCAAAGACTGGACGGACTGGCGATGGCAGTACCGGAACCGCATCCGCACCCTGCCGGGACTTGCCGATCTCTCCGACCTTTCGCCTGAATGCATCCTTTCTTGCCGGCCGGTTGTCGGAGCCTATCCTCTCTCGATCACCCCCTACTACCTTTCGCTGATGAATATGGCCGATGGAAGCGACCCGCTGCGGCGCCAATGTTTCCCGCATCCCGATGAAATCCGCTTTTCGCTCGGCGGGGTGGATGATCCCCTCGGGGAGGAGCGGAACATGACCGTTCCGGGTCTGGTCCACCGTTACGCGGATCGCTGCCTGATCCTGGCCACGAACGCCTGCGCCACCTACTGCCGCCACTGCAACCGCAAACGGCTCTGGAAAGACCGGTCCCGAAAGGGCGCGAAGGCCTCCCTGCGCCCCATGGTCCACTACATCGCGGGACACCCGGAGATTCGTGAGGTCATCGTTTCCGGAGGAGATCCGCTGACCCTGCCCGACCCCATGCTGGGGTGGCTCCTCACGTCGCTCAGGTCCGTTCCGCACGTCGAGGTCATCCGGATCGGAAGCCGTGCTCCAGCCGTCATGCCCATGCGGATCACCCGGGAACTCTGCAGCCTGCTGCGCAGGCACCGGCCCCTCTGGTTCAACACGCAGTTCAATCACGTCCATGAAGTGACGGCCGCGGCCGCCCGGGCCTGCGGAATGCTGCTCGATGCAGGCATCCCGGTATCGAATCAGTCCGTCCTCCTGCGGGGGGTCAACGATTCCTGTGAGGCTATGCGGGATCTGCTGCACGCCCTGCAGCGGATCTCCGTGCGGCCCTATTACCTGTTCCAATGCGACGCGGTGAAGGGGACAGACCATTTTCACGTCGATTTGCACCATGGCATGGGAATGATGGAAACGCTCCGGCGGAGCCTGTCGGGCCTGTGCATGCCCCGGTATGTCATCGATCTACCCGGGGGCATGGGAAAGCTGCCGCTTCAGCCCTTTACGTTTCCGTCATCCTGGCCTGCCGAAGAAAAGCAACATTTTTTTGACAAGAATCCGTAAATGCTTTAGAAGGAAAAAATCGCCTGTCGCAGGCACAGCGGGCGAGTCGATATGGGGATGATGTTCAAAGGGGCCAACCCGGGGGAGAGCGCGATATGTACAATGCCAGTGACTTGAAGAAGAATTTGCGGATCAAGCTGGACAACGAGCCTTACGTCATTACGGAATTCAACTTTGTCAAGCCGGGGAAAGGGCAGGCCCTCTATCGCTGCAAGCTGAAGAACATGATCAACGGAAACCAGTTCGAACGGACGTTCCGCTCCGTCGATACCTTCGAATCCGCCGATCTGCAGGAGAAGAAAATGCAGTACCTCTATCCGGAAGGCGGGAAGTACTGTTTCATGGACAATGTCAGCTACGAGCAGGTCTTCCTGACGGAGGAGCAGATCGGCGACGCGAAAAATTTTCTGATCGACAACATCGAAGTTTCCGTCCTCTTGTTCGAGGACCGGCCGCTGGGGATCAGCCTTCCCAATTTTGTGGACCTTGTCGTGACCGAGGCGGAACCCTGGGCCAAGGGAGATTCCGTGACGGGCAATACCAAGCCCGTCACTCTGCAGACGGGCTACCGTATTCTGGTGCCGACCTTTATCGACCAGGGCGAAAAGATCCGGGTGGACACCCGCACGGGAGAATATCTGACCCGCGTCAAGGCTTGATGGATCCAGGGACCGAGGCCTGGAAGCTGGCAAGAAAGAGTGCTGCCCTCCGGTCTCGGGCTGCAATGCTCCGGGCTTTCCGGCAGTTTTTTTACGAGCGGGACTACCTCGAGATCGAAACCCCCGTCCGCATCCCCGCACCAGCCCCCGAAGAGCATATCGAAGCGCCACCCAGCGGCGACTGGTACCTCCAGACCTCGCCCGAGCTTTGCATGAAGCGGCTGGTCGCGGCGGGTTATTCCCGAATCTTTCAAATCTCGAAGTGCTTTCGCGAGGGGGAGCGGGGCGATCTCCATCTCCCGGAATTCACGCTGCTTGAGTGGTACCGTCAGGGGGCTGATTACCGCGACCTCATGACGGAATGCGAAGATCTCATCCTCCATTTAACGGGGGTGCTCGAAAAAAACGACACCCTTCTCTTCCGGGGGAGGCGGATCTCGCTGAAAAAACCATGGCCGCGGATTTCCGTAGAGGAGGCCTTTTCGCGTCATGCCGCATGTTCCCTGCCGGAGGCCCTGGAACAGGACCGCTTCGACGAGATCATGGCCTGCGAGATTGAACCCCGCCTCGGCGTCGATCGTCCCGTGTTTCTCTTCGATTATCCCGTCGCTCTCGGGGCGCTGGCCCGTGCAAAGGAAGGGGATGCCGCACTGGCCGAAAGGTTCGAGCTCTATATCGGAGGGCTGGAGCTGGCCAACGCCTTCTCCGAATTGACCGATGAGGCAGAGCAGCGCCGCCGCTTCGAGAAGGCGCGTCAGTTCCGAAGTGCGTCGGGGCGGAGGGATTATCCATTGCCCGAAGGGTTCCTGAATGCCCTGTCGTCGATGCCGGATGCCGCCGGGATCGCTCTCGGCGTGGACCGCCTCGCCATGCTTTTGACCGATGCGGCGACCATCGACGCGGTCGTGGCCTTCACGCCGGAGATGCTCTGAAGGAATAAACCGCCCGCAACCGCGGCAGCGGCAATATTTGCTCCAGCCTCTATCTGATCCGTTCTATGCTTCTGGCTGCATCGAGCACATGTTCATTCACTAGAAAAAGGGATTCAATAACAGCACCCAAAACCACGTTTCAGGAGGAAACGATATGCGGACAAGGGAACAGTATATTCAGGGGCTCAGGAAGATGCGGAGGAACATCTACCACGACGGCCACAAGATTGACCGGGACGACGAGATTCAGCAGCCCGTCTTGAACGTCATGGGGCTCACCTTCGATGCCGTCCAGGACCCCGATCTGAAAGACCTGTGCACGGCAAAGTCCCACCTGACGGGAGAAACGATCAATCGCTTCTGCCATGTCCACCAGAACACGGAGGATCTCCACAAGAAGCAGGATATGACGCGGGCCCTGTGCCGAAAGGTCGGCCTCTGCATCCAGCGCTGCATGGGCGTCGACGCCATCAACGCCGTCAACGCGGTTTCGTTTGAGGCGGACCGGCTGAATGGAGGGAAGACGGAATACCACAAGAACTTTCTCAAGTGGCTGGAGCGTTTTCAGAGTGAGGATCTTGTCGGCTCCTGCGCCCAGACGGACATGAAGGGCGAACGGCTGAAGCGGCCGGCCCAGCAGACCGATCCGGACATGTACGTTCACGTCGTGGAGAAGAAAAGCGACGGGATCGTCGTCCGGGGCTGCAAGCTCCACATCTCGGAGGCCTCCATCTCCGACGAAATCCTCGTGGTGCCCACCCGCGCCCTGGGTCCGGACGAGAAGGACTATGCCGTGGCCTTCGCCGTCCCCTCCGACCACGAAGGTGTCAAGCAGGTCGTCTCCATCCACAGCCAGCACAAGCGGAAGCATTTCCAGCGTGGTATGAACATCGGATACTCGGACTCTTACATCCTCTTCGAGGACTGCTTCGTCCCCTGGGAGCGGGTCTTTCTCTGCGGCGAGAACGACCATGGCGGCATGTGCGCCCTCCTGTTCGCCCTCTTTCACCGTCACAGCTATTCGGGATGCAAACCGGCGATTGGGGACATTTTCCTCGGACTGGCGGCCCTGGCGGCGGAATACAACGGCATTGAAAAGACGCCCCATGTCAAGGAAATGATGGCGGAGATCATCAAGATCTCGGAACTTGGATATGCCGCGGGATTCACGGCTTCCAGCATGGGCGGGCCTCAGGTGATGATTCCCGGTCTCGGAAACTGCCCCTACGGGCCGGGCAGCTACATCCCCAATTCCATCTACTGCAACGTAGGCCGCTGTCTCACGGGAGAAGCGGTTTTCCATGAGCAGGAGCTCATCTGCCGGATTGCCGGCGGCATCCCTTCCACATTCCCCTACGAAGGCGACCTGGTCCATCCCGAACTGCAGGGCGTGCTGGAGAAGTACCTGAAGCGGAACCCCAATGTCCCCGTGGAAGACCAGATCAAGTTCTGGATGACCCTGGGCGATTACACCATCGGCACGATGGCCGGCGTCATGAACTACGGGAATTACCACGGCGGCGGCTCCCCCATCATGGAGCAGATCGCCATCACCTCGCAGTACGACATCAAGGCGCGGAAAAAGATGGTCAAGGCCCTGGCGGGGATCAAGGGCTGAGGAGAAAAAAACACCATTCGGAGATGGGGCTGCCGTCTCCGGCGGCTTCCCGGTAAAAGGGCGGATCACCGGGGATTAAACAGAAAACGGGATGAAGAAAGGGAGGTGTGCCATGAGCAATCTGTTGACGAACATGAGGGATCTTCAGTTTGTCTTCTTCGAGCAGCTCGGCATCGAGAAGCTGTTCAAGAGCGAAAAACATTCCGCCTTCTCGAAAGAGGATGTCATCATGATGCTGAAAGAGGCGGAAAAGCTGGCCGTGAACGTCCTGCTGCCACTGTATCCCGTTGGCGATCGCGAGGGCTGCACCTTCCAGGACGGCAAGGTCAGCGTTCCGAAGTCGTTTCACGATGCCTACCGGAGGTACGTCGAGGGCGGCTGGCTCTGTCCCTCCCGCGCTCCGGAAGTAGGCGGGCAGGGCATGCCTGCCGTCGTCAGCACGGCCTGCATCGGGCTTATGCAGGCGGCCAACTATCCCCTTGTCATGTACCCCAACCTGACCAACGGCGCGGCCGCGCTGATCGAAATCTACGGGACCGAGGAACAGAAGCGGAAATACATGTACAGGATGTACACCGGCGAATTCGGCGGCACGATGTGCCTGACCGAACCGGGCGCCGGGAGCGATGTCGGCGCCCTCAAGACCACGGCCCGGAGATTGCCGGACGGCCGTTACAGCATTACCGGGACCAAGTGCTTCATCACCGGCGGCGACCATGACCTGACGAAGAACATCATCCACCCTGTACTGGCCCGGATCGAGGGGGATCCGCCCGGCACGAGGGGAATCTCCATCTTCATCGTTCCGAAATACCGCGTCAACGACGACGGTACGCAGGGCGAATTCAACGATATTCATACCGGCAACATCGAGCACAAGATGGGCATTCATGGCAATGCCACCTGCACGCTCAACTTCGGCGACAACGGGGAGTGTGTCGGAGAACTCCTCGGCCGGGAGCGGGAGGGGCTGAGGGTCATGTTCCACCTGATGAACGAGGCGCGCGTGGATGTCGGCTATCAGGCCCTCGGAACTGCGAGCGCTTCCTACGAGCATGCCGTGCAGTATGCGAAGGAGCGGATTCAGAGCGTGCCCGTGTGGGAGATGAAGAATCCGGACGCGAAGGCGGTGCCGATTATCCAGCACCCCGACGTTCGCCGGGACCTCCTCTGGATGAAATGCCGGGTGGAGGCGATGCGGGCGATCCTCGCCTACACCACCTTCTGCTTCGACCTGGCCGAATCGACGGGGGACCGGAACGAACACGACAAATGGATGGGCATTGCGGAACTGCTGATCCCGGTCTGCAAGGCCTGGGTATCGGACACGGCCATGCTGGTCTGCTCCAAGGCCATTGATGTCTACGGCGGTTACGGCTACTGCGCCGAATATCCCGCGGAGCAGTACCTGCGGGACTGCAAGATCACCACCATCTACGAGGGTACGAACGGCATTCAGAGCCTCGACCTCGTCGGCCGGAAGCTCGGGAGCAGCCGGGGGGCCAATGTCATGAACTTTGCCGGCGAGATCATGGCCACGATCGGCAGGGCGAAGGCAAGCGAGGCGATGAAACGGTATGCGTCCTTCCTCGAAGAAGCAGGCAATGCCGTCATCGATCTGGTCATGACCTTCGGCGGATGGGGCCGGAGTTCCAGCTTCCTGCTGCCCATCCTCAACGCGTCGCCCTTTCTCGAAATCTTCGGCGATGTCGTGGCCGGCGTCCTTCTCATGCAGGCTGCCGTAGTCGCAGAGGAGAAACTGGCGGCCATCTATGCGGAACGGGGGGCGGACACAATCGGCAAACAGCGCACCCTGGTTCACGAGGATCCCGATGTAGCCTTCTACGCGGGCAAGATCGCTTCGGCCAGATTCTTCGCCAGCGAGGGGCTTTCGACTGTGAAAGCACGTTGTGAGGCGATCAAATTCATCGACCGGTCACCGCTGGAGATGGCCGACGAGTCCTTCGCCGAATAGTCCCGGGAATTTCCTCAGACCGTTTCTACGAGGCAGCGGGTGCAGCGGTGCGGCGTGGCGCCGGCGAACGGATCCCGGCAGGTGTTCTACCGAGACCATTCGCATCTCACCCGCAGGGTTTCACCTTAATTTTATGGGGAGGGAAAGATGAAGTCTTCCGGAATATTGAAATTTATCTATGGAGCCTTATTGACATGTTTTCTGCTGTGCACTGCGGGCTGTGAGACCATCCCGGGCGGCGCCGTACGGAAACCCATCAGCGGTGCTTCAGCGGACACCTACCGGAGCGAAAAGCTCTGCACCCTCCTCACAAAGGAAGAAGTCGGGGCCGCGCTGAAAATGAAGATGGCCGAGCCGAAATTTTTCGTCAATGAATGCACGTTCAAGCCCGCCCAGCCGTCTTCTCTGATATCGTTCAATATCCAGATCAGTACGGACGACGGATCGCAGTTCAACTACAACCGGGAGTCGGGGAAAAAGCAGGGCAGAAAGATCGTGGATGTAAGAGGCGTCGGAGACAGCGCTTATTTCGATGATTCGTTTTTAAACGTCCTGAAGGGGAATGTCTGGCTGGCTTTCTCAACCTCGAGTCATGGACGCCAACCCACGAGGGCAACGATGAAGTCTCTCGCCGGAAAAGCGATCGAAAGGATCCGATAGCACTGTCAAACGCAGGGCAGGGTATTCAATCGCTCAATACGACAATGACCGCTGGAAAGGGAGGTCTTTATGCGCATCACGGACGGGTCGGAAGTCTGCCGGGTCTGCGGAACGGCTCCTTCCGTCATCTATTGCGACGGCTGCGACAAGCCTCTTTGCCGATTCTGCAGGAAATTCGACATGTGGCAGCAGGGCTGCGGTTCGATCCCCACAAAGGTCTTCTGTGTGAAATGCGCGGGGGACCCCTGGGTGAATCCCTGGGGCAGCGCCATGGATTGAGAATGAAATTCCTGCGAGACTTTCCTCCCCTCCCGTTGCCTCACAAATAGATGGTACCGGCGGAGGGTTGGTGTTGGCCCTCGAATAAGTCATTGACAAAGCAGCCATCACTTCGGTATGTCTGGCGCGTATCCATTCAGATCAATGCTCAAAGGAGGATGAAACGGATGAAGAAAATCTTTTCGATCCTGACGGTCTTGTTTTTCGCCTTTGCCGGAAGCGCGGCCGCCCTGGAAATCAAGTTTGCTCACGTGGTGAACGAAAAGGACGCTTTTCATGTTGCCGCGGAGAAGTTCAAGGAGCTCGTGGAGAAGCGCTCCCAGGGCGCCCTCACCGTCACGATCTTTCCCAACGCGAAACTCGGGGACGAACGCACGCTGCTGGAGCGGATGAAGATGGGAATCGTCGACGCGGGGATCATCACCAACGGTCCGATCATCAATTTTGTTCCCTCCTTCGGCGTGATCGATCTGCCTTTCCTTTTCCGGGATCCCAAGCACGCATACAAGGTCCTGGACGGAAGCATCGGGCAGAAACTCATGGCGGATCTCGAATCCCAGGGCTGGAAGGGGCTGGCCTTCGGCGAGCGGGGATTCCGCAACCTCACGAACAGCAAGCGAACGGTCAGCAAGCCGGATGACGTCAAGGGCTTGAAGATCCGGGTCATGCAGAACCCGGTGTACGTGGATTCCTTCAAGGCGCTGGGAGCCAATGCGGTTCCGATGGCCTGGACGGAAGTCCTCACGGCGCTCCAGCAGGGTACGGTGGACGGGCAGGAAAACCCCCTGAACGTCATCATGGCCTTCAAGCTCTACGAGTCGCAGAAATACCTGAGCATCACCCGCCACGCCTACGCGCCCGCCCCCATTATCATGAGCATGGGCACCTGGAAGAAACTGACTCCTGCGCAGCAGGAATTGGTCAAAAAAGCGGCCCAGGAAGCGGCCGAGCATGAACGGGCCTGGGACAACAAGATGGAGGCGGATTGGCTGAAGGAGCTCAAGGCGAAGGGCATGATCGTGGCCACGCCCGACTTGAGGCCCTTTCAGAAGGCGGTCCAGCCGGTTTATGATCAGTACACGGCAAAATACGGAAAGGCCCTGATCGATTCCATTCGGGGCACGAAGTGATGGCGTCCGCTGCGGCGCCGGAACAGCAGGACACCGAGGGGGCGGCGGAAGCCGCCCCTTCCCGTCTCCTGCAATGGAGTGACCGGATCAACAACTGGAGCGAGAAGATCCTGTTCGGGCTGATGATGGCCATGATCTTATTCACCACGATTCAGGTGGTCTTCCGGGTCTTCTTCACGGCATTTTCCTGGACCGAAGAGATCACCTGCTTCCTCCTGTTCTACGCATCCCTCGTCGGGGCCGCCGTGGCCTTCAAAAGGGGCTCCCACATCGCGGTCACCTTCATCGCGGAGCGCCTTCCCCGGCCGGCGCAAAAGGCCCTGGCCGTCGGGGTGCATCTTCTGGGGGTCCTTTTTTTCGCCGTCATCGTGATTCACGGCGCCCTCCTCATGAAGACCGAGTCCCAACAGCTTTCGCCGGGCCTGCAGATTCCCATGGCCTGGGTCTATGTCGCTTTTCCCGCTGTGGGCGCGGCGATCATCCTCCATCTCCTGGCCGGAATCCGGCGAACATTCGCGAAAGGCTGAACCATGGGCTGGCTGCTCTTCGGGAGTTTCTTCCTCTTGCTGCTCATCGGTGTTCCCGTGGGACTGGCCGTGGGTCTCTCTGCGCTCCTCATCTTCGTGGTGTCCGGCATTCCCCTGCAGATGGTGCCCCAGACCTTCTTCGAGGGAAGCAGCTCGTACGCCCTGGTTGCCGTTCCCTTTTTCATCCTTGCCGGCGACATTCTGGCCCGGGGCGGCATATCGGAGCGGATCCTGGCCATCGCGGAGGCGACCATCGGAAGAATCCGGGGAGGGCTGGGGATTGTGGCTACGTGCGCGTCCATGTTCATCGCCGCGATTTCCGGTTCGGGAGCGGCCACGACGGCCGCGGTGGGGGCATCGCTGCTGCCGGAGATGAACAAGAAGAAATACGACACGGATTTCTCCGCGGCGCTCATCGCTTCGTCCGGAACGATCGGCGTGGTCATCCCCCCGAGCGTTCCCATGGTCCTCTATGCGGTGATCGCCGGGGAATCCGTCGCGAAGCTCTTCATGGGTGGGTTCTTCCCGGGCAGCCTGATGGGCGTCGGCCTGATTTTCTATGCCGTATGGTATTCCCACCGGCAGGGCTATCCCGCCAGCGAGAAGCTGCCGGGACGGATCGTCGCCAGGCGCTTTTTCGATTCCCTCTGGGGGCTCGCAACCCCGGTGATCATTCTGGGGGGTATTTTTGCGGGTTATTTCACCCCTTCGGAGGCGGCGGCCATCGCCGTCGATTATACGCTCCTGATTGCCTGGCTCGTATACCGGTCCCTGACCTTCAGGCGCTTCTATGAACTGGTTGTGGGTGCAGGCGTCACCTCCGCCCTGATCATGTTCATCATCGGTACGGCGAAAATTTTCGGTTGGGGGCTGGCTTTCTATGAGATCCCCGAAGCCGTGGCCAGATCCATGATCACGATTGCCGGAAACAGCGTTCCCCTGATCTACCTGATGATCGACGTCATCGTGCTCATCGCCGGCTGTTTCATGGAAACCGCCTCCGCCCTGATCATCCTGACGCCTATATTTCTGCCCCTCATTGCCGCCGTCGGCGGAGACCCGATTCACTTTGGTGTTGTCCTGACCATCGGCTTGGCCATCGGTATGGCCACCCCGCCCATGGCCATCAACATCTTCGTGGCCAGCGCGATCAGCGGCCGCACCCTGGAGCAGATCAGCAGGGCAATCTGGCCCATGGTCGTGATTCTCATTGTCATGCTTCTGGTGTGCACCTATTTCCCATGGTTTGTCATGGTCCTGCCGAAAATCTTCATGGGCGTAAAATAACCGGTTTTGTTTTCGGCACGGCCGTTCCGGTGCAAGCCGTAGACCGCAAAATGCGGGAGAGCCGCATCTCCAGGCTGCCGCCCCCGCTGTCAACCATGTCATTTGCGAGATCGTTATGCTATATAAGAGGCGCACCGCGC
>Ga0116155_10002610_pt1 | contig 12187 bp, 12 predicted proteins | sample AD_UKC032_MetaG_FD_89890 | JGI IMG/M metagenome (GOLD analysis project Ga0116155, IMG submission 89890) | Active sludge microbial communities of municipal wastewater-treating anaerobic digesters from USA - AD_UKC032_MetaG | ecosystem: Engineered > Bioreactor > Anaerobic > Digestate | place: USA...
ACACCAAGATCACCCTCTTCGTGCGCAGCAGCCCGCTCGAAGACATCGTCCGGCTGATTCTCGGCACCAACCAGTTGGCCAGAAGCCAGCTCAACGAAAACAGCTTCCTGATCTACCCCAACACGCCGGCCAAGGCCAAGGATTACAGCGAACTGGTGGTGCGCAGCTTCTATCTCGCCAATGCCGACGTCAAGCAGGCGATGAACCTGATCAAGACCGTCGCCAAGAGCAAGGATGTCTTTGCCGACGAGAAACTCAACCTGCTGATCGTCAAGGACACGCCCGACGCGATGCGTCTGGTCGAGCGCCTGATCGACTCGCTTGATCTCGCCGAGCCGGAAGTCATGCTTGAAGTCGAGGTGCTTGAAGTCTCGCGCAGCCGCCTCAACGAACTCGGTCTGGACTGGCCGGATTCGGTCAGCTACGGCCTGTTGCAGGACGCGATCACGACCACCACGGCAACTGCCGCCGGGTATACGACATCGACCATACCGGGCGGTACGCTGGCCCCCGGTTATGTGAATCTGCGCAGCACCTCCGGACTCACCAGCTTTGTTGCCAACCCGGCCCTGACCCTGAACATCAAGGGCCAGAACGCCGACACCAACGTGCTCGCCAACCCGCGCATCCGCGTCAAGAACCGCGAAAAGGCCAAGATCCACATTGGCGAAAAGCTGCCGGTATTCACCACTACATCGACCGCCAACGTCGGCGTTTCGGCGTCGGTCAATTACCTCGACACCGGCCTCAAGCTCGATGTCGAGCCGAGCGTAACACTCGACGACGAGGTCGCGATCAAGGTCGCGCTCGAAGTCAGCAGCATCGTCAAGGAAATCAGCGGGCCGGCCGGCTCGATTGCCTACCAACTGGGCACGCGCAGCGCCAACACCACGCTGCGCCTGAAGAACGGCGAAACCCAGGTGCTCGCCGGGCTGATCAGCGACGAGGAAAGAAAAGCCACCAATCATCTGCCCGGACTTGGCGAAATGCCCATTCTCGGCCGGCTGTTCGGCACCCAGAAAGACACCACGATCAAGTCCGAGATCATCCTGCTGATCACGCCGCGCATCGTACGCAACATCCAGCGTCCGGAATTCGCGCAGCCGGCCATGCCTTCGGGCACCGAAGCTGCCGTCGGTGCGCCGCAGATGATTATCCGCAACAGCGGGCCCAAGTCGCTCGGCATGAGTTCCAGCGGCAGCGGCATGCCGGCCGCCGCCACGATGGGGCGTGCGCCCGCCCCGGTCGATGTGCCCGAGCCGGATGACCCACCGATGCAGCCGGCCATTCAGCCCCCGTCACTGCCGATCAAGCCCGGCGACGCTCCGCCAATAGCCAGCCCCCTCAGCCAGGCTCCGCCCGACGCCAGCAACCCGACCGGGGCGCCGTTCAAACCCGGTACGCAATGACGCGACGCGGCAAGGCGGGTGGCTTCACCCTGATCGAACTGGTGATCACCGTCACCATCGTCGGCATTCTTGCCATGGTCGCCATGCCGCTGGCCGAAACGGCGGCCAGGCGCCACAAGGAAGGTGAGTTGCGCGCCGCCCTGCGCGAACTGCGCGGCGGCATCGATGCTTATCGACGCGCGGTCGACGAGGGAAAGATCGAGAAAAAGGCCGATGAAAGCGGCTATCCGCGCCGCCTCGAAGACCTTGTCCAGGGGGTTGCCAACACGCAGGATCCGGCGCAGGGCAAGCTCTTCATCCTGCGCCGCCTGCCGCGCGACCCGTTCAGCGTCGACCCAGCGCTCACGGCTGCCCAAACCTGGGGCAAGCGCAGCTACGCCAGCCCGCCCGAGGCGCCGCTGGAAGGCGCGGACATTTTCGATGTCTTTTCACGCTCGCCGGGCATCGGCCTCAACGGCATCCCGTACAAGGACTGGTGAGCGATGGCGCGCGGCAAATCCGGCTTCACGCTGATCGAACTGCTGGTCGTCATGGCCGTGATCGCCACGCTGTTGACGATTGCCGTGCCGCGTTACTTCCAGCATCTCGACCGCGCCCGCGAGGCCAGCCTGCGCGAATCGCTGGCGGTGATGCGAGACGCCATCGACAAGTTCCACGGCGATACCGGCCGCTACCCGGAAGCGCTGGAAGAACTGGTCAGCAAGCGCTACCTGCGCAAGATTCCGCCCGATCCGATCACCGAAAGCAGCGACACCTGGGTCGCCGTCGCCCCGCCTGACGAACCGGGCCGGCGCAAACTGTGGGATGTACGCAGCGGCGCCGAGGGGCACGGGGTTAACGGCAGCGATTATTCGACATGGTGACCTGTTGCGGTCGACGGCAAAATTTGGCCAAAAATCAAAATCGGCAGGCGGGCGTGACTTTTCTGGTACTGCTCTTCGCCATCGCCATCGGCGGCATTGCGTTGAGCGGTGCGGCGGTCGTCTGGCAGATGGAAGTGCGGCGCGAAAAGGAGAAGGAACTGCTGTTCGTCGGCGAGGAATTCCGCCGCGCCATCGCCAGTTACGCCAACACCTCGCCTGGCGGCCGCCGGAATTACCCGGCAAAGCTGGAAGATTTGCTGCTCGACAAGCGCTTTCCGATGCCGGTGCGCCACCTGCGCCGCATCTACCGCGACCCGCTGACCGCCGATGGCGAATGGACGCTGATCCGCCAGCAGGGCCGCATCATCGGGGTGGCCAGTAAATCGCTGGAAAAGCCGATCAAGATCGCCGGACTCGGCACGATGCAGAGCGATTTCGAAGGCGCCAAAACCTACGCCGAATGGCGCTTTGTGCCCAATGGGCTGTAGGAACCCGTGCGCGAACCATTGCCAGCGAAACCCCTCCCCGGCCCTCCCCTTGTCAGGGGAGGGAGTTTCAGCGCGGCGGGTTTTGCTCCTCCCCTGACAAGGGGAGGCTGGGAGGGGTTAGGGTTTCAATGCGCGTGCCCATGGCCTTCCTGTTGCATGAGGCGCGCCACGAAAGGGTCGCTTTCCATGTCGCCAAAATCGGCAGCATCGATCAGGCCGTAGGCGGCAATCTTCTCTTCATCGACACGCGGCCAGCCGGCTGGTGACTGGGCGTACAAGTCCTTGAGCACCATCGTCATCTGCTGGCCGTTGCCGCTCATCTGCAGGCGGGCGGGAAGTTGCGCCTGTTCCAGCCACCAGAGGTCGATCTTCTGTCCGCCCACCTTGCCCGTGTAATGAACAGCGCGCTGACCGAAGGCGGTTTTCTTGCCGCTGCGCTTGAGTTCGTCGAGCAATTGCGGCGAAATGACCGAAGCCAGCTTCGCCCAGTCCGGCGTTGCGTTGCGCGTCCGGATCTCGCCTGACGTGTATTCGACGACACGCTTGTCCTTGTGAAAAATCCGCCGGTAGCTGTAGTCGTCAGGGGCCGTGCGTTGCCAGATCGTATTCTGGCCGGTGGCCGGATTGGCCGTTTCGACGCTGCTGGCCTCGCGCCACAGATACCACTCGCCCGCTGCCTGGTTAACCTTGAGTTCGTATCGTGCGGCCAGGGGCTGCAGGCTGGTGGCAACGACGCTGTCGGCAACCGGTGGCGCTGCATGCGCGTGCGCTTCGTGGGCGACTGCCGGCATGGCGAGCAGAGATGCCAGCATCAGACTAATGAAAATCGGGGTTTTTTGGGTGTTCACCGCAACATCCTCTAAAAATGCGCAAAGCGCCCGCAGGCGCTCGGCTGTTACTGGCCCCGGCGAACCGAAGTCCGCCGGGGCTGCGGGCATCAGAAGCCGAAGGCTTCCTTCATCACATGGTAGATCCAGTTCTGTTCCATGGAGCCACGGAACAGATTGGCACGCGGGCCGGTGGCGTAGATGGCGACATCTTCGCCGGCGTGTGTTTCGGAGCCCATCGGCACGACGGCTTGCTGCAGATAGCCGAGGGCGGTGGTATCGACGCTGGTCAGATCGGCGCGGGCGCCGCTGACAGCACCCGGGCCGTTGGTGTAAGCCAGCGTGGTGTAAGGCTTGCCGTCACCCGCCAGGGAGGGCGTCGGGGAATTGCCATCCACGGCCGGCACTTCCTTGGCCAGGCCGAGGATGTTGTTGCCGCGATGCGGATAGCCGGCGATGGTGAACACGTGGCTATGGTCGGCGGTAACGACGATCAGCGTTTCGCGCGGGTCGGTCATTTCGTAAGCCTTCTTGACTGCCTTTGCCAGCTCGATGGTGTCGAGCAGCGCGCGATGGGCATTGCCGGCGTGGTGGGCATGGTCGATACGGCCGGCTTCGACGTGCAGGAAGAAGCCTTGGCGATTCTTCTTGAGCATGTTGATCGACTTTTCGGTCATTTCGGTCAGCGACGGCTCACCGCCGGTATCCGTAGTACGGTCGGCTTCGTACTGCATGTGCGAGCGCTCGAAGAGGCCGAGCAGATAATTGGTGGTGTTCGGATCGACTGCATCGAACTGCGCCTTGTTCCAGGCGAAGGCAGCCTTGGCACCCCGGGTGCTGACCCATTCGGCGGTCAGGTCACGGCCGTCGGTACGCAGACCCTTCTTGGTCGTGTATTCCGGGTCGGCCTGGGTGTTGTTGCGGAAGTATTCGCGACCGCCACCCATCGCGACCTTGAGGCTGGACTTGACTGCCGGCGAGACTTCGATCAACTGGCGGGCGATATCCTTCACCGGGTTGGCAACGCCGGCACAGGCAGCGGCGACCTGGCCGTTGTGTTCCCAGTCGCGCACTGACGTGTGGCTGTAAGTGGCGGCCGGCGTGGCGTGCGTCAGGCGGGCGGTGGATACGACGCCGGTGGACTTGCCGGCGGCGGCAGCTTGCTCGAGCAGGGTTGGCAGCGAATTGGCGGCGATCTTGGCGGCATCGCATTCGCCCCGGGCGGTCAGGTGATTAACCGAAAGCTGGCCTTCGCGAGCCTTGTAGCCGGTGATCATGGCTGTCATCGTCGGCGCCGAATCGGAAGTCTGCTGATCCCAGGAGTAGGTCTTGGACAGGGCGACGTTGGGGAACTTCTCGAAGCTCAGGCGATTTTCTTCGCCGGTCTTGCCGTTCAACTGGCCTTCGAGAATGCGGGCGGCCGTCAGGGTGGAAATGCCCATGCCGTCACCAACGAAGAAAATGACGTTCTTGGCGCGATGTTGATGATTGTCATGCCCCATATGGCGGCTTTGACGGACGAAGTTCTGACCGGCGTCATACCAGTCCTGAACCGATTCCGGCCCCTTGACTGCTGGTTCGGCAGCGAAGGCGGGCATGGCGCCGCTCAGCGCGAAAGTGGTGGCAAGCGCGGTGGCGATTGCCTTGCGATAGATCTTGTTGGACATTCGATGTTCTCCAGCTCGAGTGGGATTGGGTGCATTGAACAGGGCGGCGCAATGTCACGCCACCCATGCGCAGAAGTCTAGGGGGCGATTATTTCCTCGGCATGTCACGCATGTTTCAAGTGCTGCGCGCATCTGTCAAATTGCGACCAGCCTGCGGTTGGCTGCCCCCGGCAGCGTACGCAAGGATTTCCCGGGCAGCAGCGTGTATTCCTAGTGTTTCACAGTGCTGACATAGTGCCAGTCGCAACGGCATTCACTGCGCGTCGCCGTCACCACCATGTAGCCCCGGTCGCCGGTATTGGCATATACCAGCGGCCCGATCAGGCTTTCCAGCCCGGCGGCGACGGCGAATTCGACGCCGACCTTGTTGCCGCGATAGTCCTGCAAATCGTTGGCCCAGGCGTTGTGGGTGTCGCCGGCCAGCACGACGAGGTTCTTGTCGAGCGTGCGGCTGATCGCGAACAGGGTTTCGCGGGCCATCGCGTAGCCGTCCCAGGCATCGAGGTTGTAGGGAATCGCCGGCTGCGCCGGGATATTCATGCGGCCGATCAGCACCTGCTGGCCGAGCACCTGCCAGGTGATATTCGAGCCGGCGAGTTGCTGTTGTAGCCACAGCAACTGTTCGCCACCGAGCAACTGGCGCGAAGGGTCAGCCAGATCGGCGGCGAAGCGAACGCTGTCGAACGTGCCGTCGCTGCCGAAGTACTTGGCATATTCGAGTTGGCGGTCGCGGGCAATGACGCGGGTGTCGAGCATGTGCAAGGCCAGCAGATCGCCAAAGGCAAAGCTGCGATTGATCTGTTGCGGTCGACGCGGATCCGGGGCCCCAATCGGTAGCCATTCGTGGAAGGCGCGCAGGGCAGGAACGAAGTGGGGAAGGAAGCCAGACTAATGCGCCACAATTACAGCGGCATGTCGTGAAAATGACAGTTGTTAGCGGTTTAGTCGCCACCGGTCGGCAGTACCTGACGCTCCTTGAGCGGCAGATAGACGAAGACGATTTGCCCGTCGTTAATCTTCTCGACCTTGTAGATGCCGTTGACGACCTCGCCGGACTTGACGATCAGGTGTCTGTCCTGGTCGCTGAGGAAAACGCGGACGCTGCCGTCTTCGACGAGCTGTCCCAGGTACTTGAACGGCAGGCGCGGGGCGCGCGGTTTTTCCGGTGGCGGCGGTGGCGGCGCCACGTACCAGGTCGCCGGGCGGAAGGGGTCGATCAGCGACTCGGCATCGTCCTTGCCCTTGTCGATGTCTTCGTCTTCTCCGGCCTCGCCGGCCTCTGTCTTGTTCGCCGTATCCGCCTGCGCCAGTGCGAGGCTGGCCGGTAGTGCAGCCGTCGACGCTTCGGGTGCCGGTTTGGGCGCCCGCCGCTCGCGCGGGCTGGTTGCCGCTTCCGGCGCCTCGTCGTCCAGCCACAGGTCGGCGCCGATGGTTGCGGCGAGCAGAGTGCCGAGGATCAGCCAGCGCTGGCGCGGATTCAGCTTCACGGCGCGTTTCTCCGGCTGAAAATAACGAAGCGCAACTGGCCGGCGACGTCGGCCTGGTCGATCGACTCGCGCGAAAACGCCATGTCCTCGACGGCAAGCCCCGGAAACTCGGCGCGGGCGGCATGCACGAAGGCGCGGACCGTCCGGTAGCCGCCGGTCACCGGCAGGTTCAGCACATAGCGGTCGAACAGTCCCGCCTTGCTGCGCACCAGACGATAGTCGCCACCCGGCAGTTGCACGCCGTTTTCAGCGGCCAGCTCGATCAACCGACCCAATTGGGCGTTGAGCAGCGCCTCGCCGGGAAACGGCTGCAACAGGGCTTCCCGGGTGTCGTCCGGCGTGTTGCCCGGGCGCTTGCGTTCAAGCGCGGCGCGGCGGACTTCCTTTTCCAGCTTGACGGCCTGTTGCTCGGCATCGGCAATGGCCCGCTCGCGCGCTGGTAGCAGCAACAGGTGCACGGTCGTGGCGGCCAACACCAGAATCAGCGCCAGCGCCGGCAGTAGCGGGGCATTGGCGGCGGCAAAGCGCAGTTTGGTCAGCGTTTCGTTCATCAGCGGCGGGCTACGATCTTTTGAAAGTCATGAATCGGGCTGCCGATACACGGTCTGTCGCCGATCTGAAACGCTGCGAAACCCCTCCCAACCTCCCCTTGTTAGGGGAGGAGCAAGCCAGGCCGGGCTGAAACGTGCTCCCTCCCCTGACAAGGGGAGGGCTGGGGAGGAGTTTGCATGTCCAGCAAGAAATCATGAGTAGCCTTTCAGGCGCCCGGCCATGTGGCGGCAATCTCGAACACGACGGGGCGTTCCGGGTCGTTTTGCTTGATCTGGTGCGACTGCAACACTGCCTGCCCGAGCGGCCCCTGGCGCAAGGCATCGACGAAAGCCAGCGCGGCACCGAGGTTACGCGCTTCGCCGTTGATCTGCACGGCCTTGCCGGCGCTGTCCGGGCGCACGGCGAGCAGCGCGACATCCTTGCCGGCGGCCTGGTCGATGGCGCGGTAGAGGCCTTCCCAGTCGCGCCGGATGGCGGCGACGGCGCTCTGGATCGACTTGTTGTCTTCGCCGCTGAACAGGTTTTCCGGCCGGCCATCGCGGCGTTTCTGCTCGCCCCGTTCGGCGCGGCGCTCAACCTGGGCCAGGCGCAGTTCGGCATCGCTAAGTTGTTCGCGCAAGGCGGCAGCTTCGTGCCAGGCGTCTGCCGCCAGCAACAGGCCGGCGGCGAACAGGGCCAGCGCCAGCAGGCCGGGGCGGTGCGGCTGAAAGTCGAGGCCCAGATCACGCATGACCGGCACCCCAAGCCAGAGGCCGGCTACTGGCCAGCGACCAGTCGCCCGGCAGGCTGGCCGGCAAATTCTGAAAACTGGAAATGAGCACTTTTTTGCCGTCGACCGCAACAGCCTCCGCCGTCAGCAAACCGGCGAGTTCGACGGCGAAACTGGCGGCATCGGCAGTCGCCATGCGGTGATTGCGCAGGCAGCCGGGCTGGCCGCCGCGCACGCCGAGCAGCGCCAGCCAGCCATCGTCGATCAGGGCCAGCCAGCCGTCGTCCAGCTCCTTGCCGCGCGCCGCCAGTTCGGCCAGCAGCGCGGGTTGCACGCTGCTCAGGCGCAGACGCTGCCGGCGGGCGCTGTTGCGCAGGCCTGCAAGCAATGCGCGGTCGATGCCGGCAGCGATGCCGTTGTGGCCGTAGAGGGGCCGGTCGAGGGCGATTTCCAGCGCCTCGGCGCGGACGCCCAGCGCGTGTTGCAGCAGCGCGCGGGCCATCGCCAGACGTGCTTTTTCGCCAGTCACCAGCGGGCTCCACGGCAACAGGGCGTAACGCACCAGCGGGTCGGCAACGACAACGCGCAGCTCGGCACCAAAGCGCGCTTCACTGGTCAGCAAGTCCTGGATCGCCGCCAGCAAGGCCGGCGTGTCGGCCGGTGCGGCGAACTCGACCGTCTTGCGTACGGGCTCCCCGCGCCGGGGCCGGCGCTCGACGACGATGCGCCGGGGATGCACCAGCAGGGTCAGGCGCTCAAGCCACGAAGGTGACACGGTTGGCCTCCTCCAGACTGGTAACGCCTGCGCGCACCAGATCGATGGCGCTTTCCCGCAGCGAACGGGTGCCACCCCGGCGGGCGGCTTCTTTGAGCTGGCGGATTGGCGCGCGGCCGAAAATCAGCTCGCGGATTTCGTCATTGAGCACCAGCAGTTCGGCAATCGCCCGCCGCCCCCGGTAGCCGGTGCCGCGACAAACGCCGCAGCCGACGGCGCGGTGAAAATGCCAGTCGCTGCCGACGGCGGATGCGATGTCCGCCAGTGCCAGCGCCTCGGCGTCCGGTTCCGCCGGCGCCTTGCAGGCCGGGCAAAGTGTGCGGATCAGTCGCTGGGCGACGACGCCGTTGAGCGCCGACACCAGATTGTAGGGATCGACTTCCATGTGCAGGAAGCGCCCGATCACATCGAAAACGTTGTTGGCGTGCACCGTGGTGAACACCAGGTGGCCGGTCAGCGCAGCCTGCACGGCAATCTGCGCCGTTTCGGCATCGCGGATTTCACCGACCATGATCTTGTCCGGGTCGTGGCGCAGGATGGAGCGCAGCCCGCGCGCGAAAGTCAGGCCTTTTTTCTCATTGACCGGAATCTGCAAGACGCCGGAAAGCTGGTACTCGACCGGGTCTTCGATGGTGACGATCTTGTCTTCGCCGCGATTGATCTCGCTGAGCGCCGCGTACAACGTAGTGGTCTTGCCGCTGCCGGTCGGCCCGGTGACCAGCACCATGCCGTAAGGCTCGCTGGCCAGGCGGCGGACGCGGGCGATGATGTCGTGGTCGAATCCCATCGCGTCGAGGCTCAGCCCCTTGAGGTGATCGGTCAGCGCCTGCTTGTCGAGCACGCGCAGCACCGCATCCTCGCCCCAGATGCTGGGCATGATGGAGACGCGGATGTCGATCTCGCGCCCCTGCCAGCTCACCTTGAAGCGGCCGTCCTGCGGCACGCGGCGCTCGGAGATGTCGAGTTCGGAGAGCACCTTGATGCGCGAAATCAGTTGCTCGGCGTTCTCGCTGCCATCGATGGCCCCGGCGTAATTGAGTACGCCGTCGATCCGGTACTTGATCGCCAGACCGCGATTGTCGGCTTCGATATGGATGTCGCTGGCGCCTGCTTTTAGCCCGTCGTGGAGGGTCGACCGCAACAGGCGGACGATGGCGCTGCCATCTTCGGAAATCCGTTGCAACGAGAGGTCTTCGGCCACTGAACCGCTGGCGACCTGGTTGCTGGCGCCGCCCAGGCTGCCATCCAGTGCCCTGACCTTGGCCTCCTCGCGCGCCAGGTAGGCACTGAGCACCGAGGCCGGCGCGAGGCACCAGTGCAGCGGCTGGTCTAACGGCACGATGGCTTCCAGCCAGTCGCGCAGGGCCGGGTCGAAGGGATCGGGCGTCGCTACCAGATAGGCGCCATCGGCTTCGAGCACCAGCACCTGACGGCGGATGAATTCGGCGAACGAAGCGAGCGACAAGGCCAGCGGGTAATCGGACAATTCGGCCAGACCGACCGCCCGCAAGCCGAAGGCCTCGGCCGTCAGCTCGACCGCCGCCGCTTCGCTCTGGCCGAAATCGGCCTGCAAGCCGGCCAGCACCGCCGCCAGCCCGCCACTGCCGACCAATCGCCGCGCGGCAGCCAGCAGCGTTATTTTCTCGGCAAGCGCCACCGGGCCGGGGTTTTCCATTGGGGAATTCATCGCGGCGCCTACTGGAAGTTTCCTGCCAACTCGAAAATCGGCATGTACAGCAGCAGGACGATGCCGCCGATGACGCCACCGATCACGGTCATCAGCAGCGGCTCGAAGAGGCGGGTAAACAGATCGACCAGGCGGTTGATTTCCTCGTCGTAAAAGGTGGCTACCGATTCCATCATGTCGCCCAACTGCCCGCTGCGCTCGCCAACGGCGATCATGCGCATGGCCACCGGCGTCGTCAGGCCGCCGCGCTCGGCGGCGCGCGAGAAGGGCTGGCCCTGCTCGATGTCGCTCACCGTCTGCCGCAAGCCGTCGCGCAGGGCAGCCGGCAGGATGTCGCCGATCATCTCCAGCGTTGTCCTGAGCGGAATGCCGGCGCGCAGCAGCATACCGGTGGTGCGGTAGAAGCGCGCCAGATAGACCAGGCGAATGCGCTCGCCCAAGGCGGGAAAGCGCCAGACCGAACGGGCGACAAAGGCCCGTACCGGCGGCTGCATGAACAGCGCAACCAGCCCGGCGATGGCCAGCCCCATCCCCAGCAGCAACGCGCCAGCATGGTGATTCAGGAAATCGCCCCAGGCGAACAGCAGCCGCGACAACCCTTCCGGATCGCGCCCGCTGTCGGCGAAAACCAGGCTGAAACGCGGCACCACGTAGCCGAGCAGAAACAGCGTGACCAGCGCACCGATAGCCATCAGCAACACCGGGTAGATGGCGGCGCCGACGATCTTCTTTTTCAGATCGGCCAGCTTTTCGTGAAAGACGATGTAACGCTGCAAGGCTTCCGGCATGTCGCCGGTGCGCTCGCTGGCCTTGACGGTCGCCACGTAAAGTTCGGGAAAGACTTCCGGATGACGCTGCATGGCCGCCGACAGCGATTGCCCCTCGCGCAGGTAGGCCAGCAGACTGGCGAGCACTTCCGACGTCGCCGAGCCCTGATCCTGAGCGGCCAGCGTTTCCAGACCTTCGACCACGGTCAACCCCGCCAACAGCAGCGAAAGCAACTGGCGCGTAAAGAGCGACAGGGGAAACTTGCTGGCCTTCGCCCGCTTCGCCGGGCGCCCGAGCGGACGCACCGAAACGACAATGCCGCCCTGCAAGGCCGGCAGCGCGGCGATCCCTTCCGGCGAGTCGGCCGCCACCCGCAGGCGCGAAACGCCCAGCGGAGGAAAGATGGCCGTCACTTCGTAATCCATCGGCAGCCTGCCTTACCAGTTGGTAATGTCGGCAGCTTCGCCTTCACCGCCGGCTTTGCTGTCCTTGCCGAAGGAATACAGATCGAAGTCGCCGTGCTCGCCCGGCTGGCGGTACTGGTAGGCCATTCCCCACGGGTCGTTCGGCACTTCCTTCTTGAGATAGGGCCCCTGCCAGCGGTTTTCCCCAGTCGGGCGCGTCATCAGCGACGCCAGACCTTGTTCGGTACTCGGATAGCGGCCGACATCGAGGCGATACTGATCGAGCGCCTTTTCCAGCGCATCGATCTGGGCGCGTGTCGCCTTGATCTCGGATTTGCCGATCTGCGAAAAATACTTGGGGCCGACATAGCCGGCCAGCAAGCCGATGATGACCATGACGACGAGCAACTCAAGCAGCGTGAAGCCACGCTGGCGCCAGGCCGCAAGGCTGGGGAAGGCGGTGGAAAATGAAGTAGGCACGGAAGCGCGGCAGATTCTCTGAAAGAACCGTCGATCATATGCAGCTTCCATTACAGTCACGTGACGCTTGG
>Ga0116155_10002617_pt1 | contig 12174 bp, 9 predicted proteins | sample AD_UKC032_MetaG_FD_89890 | JGI IMG/M metagenome (GOLD analysis project Ga0116155, IMG submission 89890) | Active sludge microbial communities of municipal wastewater-treating anaerobic digesters from USA - AD_UKC032_MetaG | ecosystem: Engineered > Bioreactor > Anaerobic > Digestate | place: USA...
AGGCCGTCACCATGATAGAGGGGCGTTCGAGCAACGTGAGCGAGAACGACATGATCACAGCGGTCGAGCTCGCGCACGAGAATATCAAAAAGATATGCGAAACGCAGTCGAAGCTCGCCGGCATGGTGGGCAAGCCTCCGGTGCAGTACACGCCGGCATCACACGACGCCGCGCTCGAGACCTTGATTCGTGAAAAATATCTTTCTGCCATGAAGGCGCTGGACCAGATCCGCGAGAAGAAAGGCCGCGAGGACAGGTTCAACGCGCTCGTGAAGCAGATGGTTGACGAAAACAAGGACCAGTTTCCGGAGACCATCGGCCAGGTGCGCTCAATCGCGGACGATATCGACAAGGAAATCGTCCGGGAGAACATCCTCGAAAGGAAGAGCCGCCCCGACGGGAGGGGACTCAAGGAAATCCGACCCATCGACATCATCGCCGGGATACTTCCCCGCGCGCACGGCTCCGCCGTGTTCACCAGGGGCCAGACGCAGAGCCTGGGCATCGTCACCCTTGGCAGCGTTTCCGACGCGCAGCGCGTCGACAACATCGATGGTGAATACGCCAAGCGGTTCATGCTGCATTACAATTTCCCGCCCTTTTCGGTGGGCGAGACGGGCCGTACCGGCGGACAGGGGAGAAGGGAGATAGGCCATGGGATGCTCGCCGAGCGTTCCCTGGAATGGGCCCTTCCCGACGCGAAGGATTTCCCGTACACGATACGGGTCGTTTCCGAAATACTCGAGTCAAACGGCTCCTCGTCGATGGCGTCCGTCTGTTCCGGATCGCTGTCGATGTTCAACGCCGGCGTTCCGATGAAGAGCGCCGTGGCGGGCATCGCGATGGGCCTCATCATGGAGGGCGACCGCTACAGCGTCCTCAGCGACATCATGGGACTTGAGGACCACCTGGGCGACATGGACTTCAAGGTCGCCGGCACCGAAACCGGCATCACCGCGTTCCAGATGGACATCAAGATCGAGGGCATAACCCCGGCGATCATGCGCGAGGCGCTGGAGCAGGCGCGCGAAGGCAGGCTCCATATCCTCGGAAAAATGAGGGAGGCGATTCCGGCTCCCGAGAAACAAATGTCGCCGCACGCGCCGAGAATCGTGACCCTGCAGGTGCCGGTGGACAAGATAGGCGAGGTCATAGGACCCGGCGGCAGGGTCATCAAGGGCATCGTCGAGGAGACGAAGGCCGACGTGAACATCGAGGACGATGGCACGGTGACGATATCGGGCAGCAACCAGAAGTCCCTGGACGCGGCGGTGGACATCGTCATGTCGATCATCGCGGAAGTGGAAGTCGGGAAGATCTACCGCGGCACGGTGAAGCGCGTGATGGAATACGGCGCCTTCGTCGAGATACTCCGCGGGAAGGAAGGGCTGGTGCACATCTCCAAGCTCGACCACAAGAAAGTGAACAACGTGAGCGATATCCTGAAAGAGGGTGATGTCGTCAATGTGAAGGTGCTCGGCATTGACAAGATCGGACGCATCGATTTAAGCAGGAAAGACGCGCTCGATTCCAGGAACTGATCATCCCAGGATCGCTGCCTGCATAATGAGAGCCCGGTGAATCACGGGATTCGCCGGGCCCCATCCCTCCTTCAATCCGATTGTCGGCAATAACCCGGCGGGTGCGTTATGGTAGTGAAACACACAACGGAGAACGGCCTTACCGTGCTCCTCGAACCGATCGAGGGGGTTGTCTCCATTTCGGCTGGCCTGTGGGTGAAGGCCGGGTCACGCCACGAGAAAGCGGGCCAGCACGGGTACGCGCACTTCATAGAGCACATGCTGTTCAAGGGCACCGAGAACTATACCGCGCGGGAGATCGCCCGTCTCGTTGACCGCGTGGGCGGGCAGCACAACGCCGCGACGAACAGGGAGTACACCTGCTACTATATCAACGTGATTTCGGACCACCTGGAACTGACGATCGAGATTCTCGCGGATATGTACTATCGCTCCCTCTTCGACGAAGCTGAAATCGACAAGGAAAAAAAGGTAATACTCGAGGAGATCCGGATGTACGAGGACACTCCGGATGAACTGGTCCATGACCACTTCATCGAGTCTGTCCTGGCGGAACACCCGCTGGGTCACTCGATAATCGGAGACGAATCGAGCATAGCGGGGGTGACCCGCAAAAAATTGGTTGATTTTTTCAACGGTTACTACCTGAATAATAACTGTATTTTCGTCATCGCCGGCAAGTTCGACGTCGATGACGCGAAACGGTTGATAGATACATATTTCACTTCCGGCGGAAAAAAAAGCGAGCCTGACGGATCCATTACGGACCTGTCGAAAAGGATTTACCGTCGCCACGTGCAGAGGGACCTGGAACAGGTGCATTTCTGCCTGGGCGGCGAGGGAGTTAACAAGAACGATGACGACCGGTGGGCCCTGTACGCGTTGAGTACGCTTTTCGGCGGGAGCATGTCGTCGAGGCTCTTTCAGAACATACGTGAAAAGGAAGGCCTCTGTTATTCAATATATTCGTTCCACTCCTCCTACGCGGACAAGGGGATTTTCGGTATCTACTGCGGGACGTCGCCCGAGAATTTCGAAAGGGTGATGGACCTGATCCAGAAAGAGAGCAGGGCGCTCCTTGAGAATGGGATTACGGAAACGGAGCTCCTCGATACGAAGACGTACATAAAGGGGAACATAGCCCTCAGCATGGAAAGCACGGAAGTGAGGATGGGCCAGCTCGCGCGAAACGAAATGAATTTCGGGCGCTACGTTCCCTTCGAGGAGATAGTCGACAATATCAACCTGGTGACGCTCGACGACGTAATGAGGGTTGCCCGCAGGCTTCTGCGGGAGCAGGAACTGTCACTCGTGTCGATCGGAAAGCTGGCTGATGAGGGACGCGCGGCGAGGTCCATCAGGCTGTAACTTATTCTTTGCGAGGTAACCGGCAATGGCGGGCAAGAGCGATGTCATCAACAGCACCATCGGGGAAGGTTCGGTCTTCGAGGGCAAGTTCTATATCAGCGGGTCCCTCCGCATAGACGGCAAGTTCGAGGGCGAGATCAAGACCGATGAAGAGCTTGTGGTGGGGGAGACGGGAAAGGTCAAGACGAACATCAACGCGAAATCGGTCGTCATCGCCGGCACCGTAATAGGGAACATATCCGCCGACGACGAGGTGAAGCTCCTGGAAACCGGCAGGGTGCTGGGGGATATCGTGACGCCCACGCTGTCCATTCAGCGCGGCGTGATAGCGCAGGGTTCCATCACCATAACCGGGGGCCACAAGAAGGATGTGAAGAAGCTGATAGAGGATTCGTACGGCCCCGGGGAGATCAAGGCGGAAAGCCCCGGCAGGGACAGGCGGTAAAAACCGTCCCGAGAAAACAGATAAAGTATTTATATTCAAATCCCCGATAATTTAAAAAACGGGCATATCCGGTTATTAAATGAAGAAATATTATTCCAAGACCATCAGGGTGGGCCGGTTGAGCGTGTTGCTCCTGGCCGGTGAAGTGATCATTTTATTCAGGGGGGACCGGAAAGTCTACCTGAAGAAGTTCAGCCACCTGGAATTACCGCTGATGAAAAAGCCCCTCGTCGCGGGTATCGCCGCGGCGATCGTGGCCGCCGGATTCTTCTTTTTCACCACGGGCTCGCCTGTTCCCGAACAGGCGACGCTGACCGAGGACGAACAGAAGCACCAGATCCTCTCTTCCAGGGAGACCGATTTCACCGAGCAGAAGGAAGAACAGAAACTCGAGATAAAGATCCACCGCGTGAAGAGCGGGGAAACCCTCAGCAAGATAGCGAAAATCCACGGCGTGTCCATGGACACGGTCTGCGGCAGCAACAACCTGAATTCCTACGACCTGGTCAACGTGGGCATGGTCCTTAAAATACCGAACAGGGACGGCATCATCTATACGGTGAAGGCAGGGGAAAAGGTGAGTTCGGTGTTGTCGAGATACCGGGTGCCGATAGAGAAGGTGCTTGCGGTCAACGAGGTGCGCAACCCGGACTTCATCCGCCCCAACCAGCACCTCTTCATCCCGGACGCGAAGCCGCTCAACCTTGTCCGCGGTTTCCTCTGGCCTTCCTTCCAGAGGAGAATCACCAGCAGCTACGGGTGGAGGAATCATCCGATTTTCGGCAACAGGCACTTCCACAAGGGGCTCGACATTTATTGTCACTACAACTGGATCCGCGCGACAAAGTACGGCAAGGTGACCTACACGGGCTGGCTCGGCGGGTATGGACGCACCATTGTTATTTCGCACCCAGGGGGATGGAAGTCGCTGTATGGCCATCTTTCCAGAATATCGGTACGCCGGGGACAGTACGTGAAACAGGGCCAGATTATCGCGAAGGGCGGCAATACAGGCAACTCGACGGGACCCCATCTTCACTTCGAGCTTATCAACAACGGCGATTACAGGAATCCCTATCGACTCTTAAAATAAACTTTCCGCCGTTTAAATCGCAGGAATTATGCGGAAAGCAGGGATCCCCCTGCTTTTTTCGTTGAATTGATCATCTAATTCTGAAATTAATTGCATTCGGCGGTATTTTATTCAGTATACTACTAGTGTTCCTACAGACAGTTGTACGGGGGTTTGACATGAAGAGGTGCATGGTTATCGTACTCGTGGTCCTCGCGGGAGGATTGTTCTGTTCCCAGGTGCTGGATCAGCCGGAAGAATTCGCGAGCGTCACGTTTTTCGTGGGCGACGTGAAGAAGAACGCGGTCGACGTCCAGATAGGTGAAGTCCTGAATGAAAAGGACGTGATCCTTACCGGGCAGAACGCATCATGCGACATAAAAATCGGCGAATCGATAATACGGGTAAAGGAAAACTCCAAACTCCTCGTATCGCAGATACTGCGCCAGAATGACACGGAAAACGTCACGCTGGGGCTTGACGTGGGAAAGATCCTCTGCAGGCCGAAAAAACTGATGAAGAACGAAAACTTCCTGGTGCGTACGCCGACCGCAGTCGCCGGTGTCCGGGGCACGCTTTTCACCGTCGAAGCGGACAAGAAGAAAACAACGCGCATCAAGGTGTTCAACGGGAAAGTGGGCGTGGTGAAGCGAGTAGACGCTCTTGAACAGAGAGTGGGCATTGATAAAATAATAGAGGAATCTTCGCCGGTGGTCCAGAACGAGAAGGTGGTGATCACCGCGGAGGAAGTGAAGGCGGCCGAGAAAAACGTGGCGAAAGCGCTGTCCGCATCGGCGAAAGAGGGTGCCGCGACCGACGATGCGCAGGTACTCCTGAAGGTGAGAAAGGACATATCCGTTGCAAAGAAGGATGTGCAGAAGTTCAAGGTGGAGGAGTTCCGCGAGGAGGAAGAGGAACTGATAGCGGTGAAACAAAGGGCGCCTGAAGTCATGGTCGCGATCCGCAAGGCAGTGAGAAGGGAAGGAAAGGCCCCCATGCCCGACGGGAGCCTCCTGGTCACCAGGCACGATATTTACTTCATAAAGAACGGAAAAGTCGAGGGCGAGTGGAAGGTGGTAAACTCGCCTGTGCGTCGCGACGAAGACATCTACATCGCGTCCAGGGACTATGTCTTCTGCGCCTCCATAGAGGGTCCCGTGAAATGGCGCAAAAAGATGTCCAGTGACGGCAGGATAGAGATAAAAGATAACGAACTGTACGTGCATGCGCGGGACGGTGTGAAGAAGCTCGATCTCAGGACCGGGGAGACTCTGGAATAGGGGCACGATAGTATCGGGCGGCGTGCCGTCCGGGGAGCGACAGGCGGGCTGCGATTGAAGGCGCGGATTTAAGTCCGCGCCTTCCTGTATCATCCCCATGGTTTTTTCGCTTATACTCGGAAAAAGCTTTCCGGTAACAGTTTCCGCTCCGGGATTACATAGATATCATCACCCTCAATAAATCGGACGGCTTCAAGGATTACATTTGACAACAGGCGGGAGTTTTTTCTTTAATCATATTTTGTATGGCTCAAAGAACTGAAATAACAATATACGATACGACGCTTCGCGACGGCGCACAGAGCGTGGGGATATCGTTCTCCCTGCACGACAAGGTGCGCATCGCCAGGGAGCTTGACCGCCTGAAGATCGATTACATCGAAGGGGGATGGCCGGGCTCCAATCCCAAGGACGATCTCTTTTTCACGGAGATCGAGCGTCACCAGCTGCACCACTCCAGGATAGCCGCCTTCGGTTCCACGAAGAGGCCGGGCCTGGATTACGGGAAGGACGAGCTCCTGGCGGCGCTGGCGGGTTGCGGCGCGAAGACGGTGACCATTGTCGCGAAGACCTGGGACTTCCAGGTCTCGGCGGCGCTGAAAATAGAACCGAAAGAGAATATCGAACTGATATACGGGACGGTTGCCTACCTGAAGGACCGCGGCCTGGAGGTGTTCCTGGACGCCGAGCATTTCTTCGACGGTTACAGGGCGAATCCTGCGTACGCCCTGGAGGCGCTGGCGGCCGCCGAGAAGGCTGGCGCCGACATGCTGGTCCTCTGCGACACCAACGGCGGCACCATGGTGAATGACGCGTCGGAGATGACGGCGGCCGTGGTAAAGTCCGTGAAGACTCCCGTGGGCGTTCACTTTCACAACGATTCCGGCGTCGCCGCGGCGAACTCGTTCGTCGCCGTCCAGGCCGGGGCCGTGTCCGTGCAGGGCACCATGAATGGCTATGGCGAGCGCTGTGGTAACTGCGATCTCACCACGATTATACCGGGTCTTGTCCTCAAGCTCGGATACGGCTGCTCCGCCGCGGATTCCCTGGTGCACCTTACCGAAGCGAGCCGGCTCATCAGCGAAATAGCGAACCTGGCCCACAACGAGCGCGCTCCCTACGTGGGAGACAACGCCTTCGCGCACAAGGGCGGGATCCATGTTTCGGCGTTGACCCGGGACACGCGGACCTACGAGCATATCGATCCGGAGCAGGTGGGTAATCACCGCAAGGTGCTCATCTCGGAGCTGGCGGGCAAGAGCAACGTTGAGTTCAAGGCACGGGAGATGGGCATCACTATGCCCGGCGACGCGCAGCTCTCGAAGGAAATTCTCAAGAAAATCAAGTGCATGGAGGACAAGGGCTACCAGTTCGAGGCGGCCGAGGGTTCCTTCGAGCTCATCATCCGCCGGTCGACGCGGGAGTACACGCCCTTCTTCATCCTCCGCGGATTCAGGGTGATAACGGAGAAAACCGAGAACAACGCGCTGGTCTGCGAGGCCACCATCAAGGTGGAGGTGGACGGCATCATCGAGCACACGGCGGCGAACGGGAACGGCCCGGTGGACGCGCTGGACAACGCCCTCCGCAAGGCACTGGAAAAATTTTATCCGGAGATCGGGGAGATCAAGCTCACGGACTACAAGGTACGCGTCCTGAACGAGAAGAAGGGTACCGGCGCCGCCGTGCGCGTGCTGATAGACCAAAGCCGCGCGGCGCGCCACTGGGGGACCGTGGGCGTGTCGGAGAACATCATCGAGGCGTCGTGGCAGGCCCTGGTGGACGGCATCGAGTACATGCTTCTGAAAGACAGGCTGGACGGGAACGGCGGCGATGAGCGGTAGCCCGATAGGCATCTTCGATTCAGGGGTCGGGGGACTCACGGTCTGCAAGGCCATCCGGGATATCCTGCCCGGGGAGCACCTCATCTATTTCGGCGATACCGCGCGCTTCCCCTATGGCACAAGGTCGCGCGATACGATACTACGCTACTCGAGGGAAATCGCCGAGTACCTGACCGGGCGCGGCGTTAAAATGATCGTCGTGGCCTGCAACACGGCGTTCGCGGTGGCGCTGGAAACGCTCCAGCACGAGTTTCCGGTTCCGGTTATCGGCGTGGTCGGGGCCGGTGCCAGGGCGGCCTGCCGCGTCCAGACCAACGGCATGGTGGGCGTTGTGGCGACACGGGCGACGGTGCAGAGCCTGGCGTACGAGAAGGCGGTAAAGGCCATCAACCCGGCAATCAGGGTCCTCCAGAGGCACGCGACGCTTTTCGTGTCGCTCACGGAGGAAGGGTGGATTGATGATGAGATCACGCGCCTGGCGGCAGGAAAGTATCTCCAGGAACTGTACGATGAAGGCGTGAGGACACTCGTCCTGGGGTGCACGCACTTCCCTCTCCTGAAAAAGGCCATCAACGACGTCTATCCCGACATGGTGCTCGTCGATTCAGGGTTCGAGGTCGCACAGGAGATAAAGCGCATCCTCGCAGAAAAAAACCTTGAAAATTTTGGGAAAGATGGTGTCGTTGAGCTCTACGCGTCGGACATTACCGACACGCTCCAGCGCCTCAAGGAGATTTTTTTCGGCGAGAGCGGGGCGGGCATCAGTAAAATGGTAATAGACAGCAGGGTATGATGAAAAGAACCGCATTGATGACCGGCGCCGCGGCGCTGATGATGGCTCTCATGGCGCCGGATTCCCGCGCCTGGGAACGGATGGATGGCGTGATCGCCGTAGTGAACGACAGGCCCATTGTTGAAAGCGAGGTGAATATCAAGCTGGAACAGTTGCGGCGGTTCAAGAAGATCCCCGCGGGGAAAGTGGCGTTTCACAAAAGCAGGGTCCTTGACATGTTCATAGAGGATTCACTCTTTGTCCAGACAGCCGAGGAGGAATCGATCATCATATCGGAGAAGAAGATCGACGATTTCGTCGACAAGATGAAGAAGCGCCTCAATATCGCCAGCGACGCCGAATTCAAGGAAAAGCTCGAGAAGAAGGACCGGATCTCATACGCCGAGTACCGCGACCAGATCCGAAGCTCGATGACCAAGGAGATGGTGATGTCCATCGCAGTGGGCGTGTCTCCGCCGTCGGAGCAGCAGGCCCTGGAATGGTACAGGAAAAACAGCGGTAAGGTCGGATTCGAGTTCAACACGCACCACATCTTCATGCGGCTCAGGAACAATTCCATCGCCGAGGAGAGACGCGTGAACCGGGAGATGAACGCTGTCCTCGCGAAGGTCCGGGGAGGCATGTCTTTCGAAAATGCCGCGAGACAGTATTCCGAGGACGCCTCCACGAAAAACAGCGGCGGCGCCAGGGGATGGGAGAAGCTGACGGATATCGACCGTATCCTGGCGATGCAGATCTACGGGCTGAACAGGCCGGGGCAGCTCTCCGGGGTGGTGAAATCCAGCGCCGGTTACCACATCGTGAAGTTCAACGGCAAGCGCACTGTCCAGTACGAGTCGATCAGGGACATCATCTTCAACATACTCTACAACGAGAGGCTCGGCGAGCAGATGGTAAAGTGGGCCGAGCAGAAGCGCAAGGAATCCGACGTGAAAATATACATGGCCGACTACGTGATGTGACAAAGGCGCCCGCGCGAGGTGATCCCCTTGAAAGTCGCCGCAGTGCTCCAGGTCAGCGAACACATGAAGGAAGAGGACCTCTCCTTCCGCGGGCTGTATCTCCCCGACGAGCTTTCTTCCCGTCTCAGGACCGTTCCGGCAATCAATGAAATCATCCTCGTCGTGCCGAAGGGCTTTCGAGCGAAGGCGCCTGCTTCGGGAAAAATCCTCGAGCTTGATGAAGGCAGTGACGTCGATTTCTGGAAATCGTTTTTCGCCGGCAGCGACTTCGACCACGCGGTGCGGCTCCATGCCGACTCACCGTTCCTCGATCCCGCGATAATCGCGGAAATGCTCGACACGCACCTGAAGTACCTGCCGGAGTACACCTACTCCGAGAACGTGCCGCCCGGGTACTGCGGCGAGATAGTATCACGTGAGCTCATCGGCAGTATACCGGAGAGCGAGAAAAAGCCGCTCCCGCTCGCCCAGGTGATCAAATCGAACATCCACCATTTCGACGTGGAGATCTACTATTCGCATCCGGACGTGCGCGACACAAGGATATCCTTCCGCTGCGGCGATCCGCGCGACCGGCGCATCATGGAGAGCATTTTTGATGCGCTCGGCAGGGCGCCCCGCTACGCGGAGATAAAGGACGTGATAGTGCAATCGCCGGAGGCGCTCCACGCGGCGCCGTCGTACGTGGAGGTGGAGCTCACGGGGCGCTGCGACCTGGACTGCGTCTTCTGCTACAGGAAGTTCCTCAAGAAACAACGCGGCGACATGGAGCTTCCCGTCTACTGGAAGATCCTCGGCGACATGAAGGCCTTCGGCCTGCCGTACTCCGTCTGTTTCGGCGGCTCCGGCGAGCCTCTGATGCACGGTAATTTCTACGAGATCATGGAGACGACCCTCGCCGACGAAAGCGTGCGGACCCTGGTCGTGGAAACGAACGGGCTCCTCGCCGACGCGAATTTCGCGGAATTCTGCGCGAAGCACGGCAGGGGCAGGGTCCGCGTCATAGTGAATGTCAACGGGATGGACGGGGCGACCTACGCGGCGCTCCACGGCGCGGACCATTTCTCGAAGGTGCTGGCGAACGTGGAGGGACTGAAAAAGGCGCTGGGCGGCGGGGACTCCCTCTACGTGCAGGTCATGAAGATCAACGAGACCGAGAAGTTCCTCGACGCCTACTACGACTTCTGGGAAAAAATCGGCGTGCCGGTGATACTCCAGAAGCAGAACACTTTCCTCGGCAGGATCGAGGACAGGCGCTACTCCGACCTCTCGCCGGTGGAGAGGATTCCCTGCTGGCACCTTCAGCGCGACCTGAGCATCCTCTCCGACGGGACGGTGGCGTTCTGCAAACAGGACGTCGACGGCGAGCGGGGGCGGGGCAGCGCCGCGACGGGGTCCCTGTCCGAAATCTGGAAAGTGTCGCGGGAAAGCTTCGTGAACGACTACCGCGGGAAGCTCGCGCAGAGCCCCGACTGCGCGTCCTGCGACGAGTGGTATACCTTCAATCTCTGATCTATCCGGCTGCGAGGTTCCGCCGTGCCCACGACTCCGCGAATAACAGCCGTCATCCAGGCCCGGATGGCCTCCACGCGCCTTCCCGGGAAGGCGCTGCTCCCGCTGGCGGGGATTCCCCTCGTGCGCCACATTATCGAGAGGGTGATGGCGGTCCCCTCGGTGCATGCCGTGGTGGTTGCCGTTCCCGAGGGGGACGATAATCTTCCCATCACCGCACTAGCGAGGGAACTCGGAGCGGAGTCGTTCGCCGGTTCCGAGGACGACGTGCTCGACCGCTTTCACCGGGCGGCCGACGAGTTCGGCGGCGATTACATCGTGCGCGTAACGGCGGATAATCCCTTCACGGATACCGGCTTCGCGGACCTGGCGGTGAAAAAGGCCGTGGCACTGCAGGCCGATATCTGCGCCCCCGAAGGGCTCCCCCTGGGTACTTCCGTGGAGGTGATCAGCCGCTTCTCACTCGACGCGGCCTTCCGGGAGGGGATGCGCCCCCATCATCGGGAGCACGTGAGCCCCTTCATCAAGGAAAATCCCGGGCGTTTCAAGATCGCGCGGTTCGACTCCGGCATGAAGGAGCGGCACCGTGCACTGCGCCTCACGGTTGACACGGAGGAGGACTATCGCCTGGCGGGGATTCTCTACGATGCGCTGTACCGGGGGAAGCCCTTCCCCCTGGCTGATGTCCTCGCGTACGTCGACGCGCACCCGGAGCTGGCCGATATCAACCGCCACGTGGAGCAGCGCGCCATGACCCACTCGGCGAAGCGGCCGGGGGAGAAGTGAGCGCCGACGTCACCATCGTCACCGGCATGGGGCCGGGCCTGGGGCAGGGGCATGTCCAGAGAATGGCGTCGCTCCTGTCGAGGCTCCGTGACGCGCAGGGCCTCGACGTCATGATGGTGATACACCCCCGGGTGGGTGAAGTGCCGTCGGAAGCGCACCGGCACGAGCGGCGCGAAGTCGGAGAAACGCGCCTCATCCTGCGAGACATGCGCGATTCCACAGAAGAGCAGGTTTCCGTTCTGCGGAGCATCGCGCCGGTGTGTGTGATCGACGACCGCGGTACGGGAAGGGAGCTCGCCGATCATGTACTGGACATCCTGCCGCATCCGGATCCGCCCGGCGTGAAGGCCGTGGCCGGGAGCTTCATCTACGGCTGTAATTTTCTCCAGTCACTCAAGTCGCTGGACGGGCGCATCGTGAAAAAATCGGTCGATTTTGTCGTGTACGCCGGCGCGGTTCCGGACGACGCGGGCGCGGAGAAGCTCCTGTCGCTACTGCCCGTCGGCGCGAGCTGGTATCTCCTGGGAAGGGGCGCGCCGCTTTTCCGCGACGGGCGGGGCGAAGTGGAACC
>Ga0116155_10002622_pt1 | contig 12159 bp, 13 predicted proteins | sample AD_UKC032_MetaG_FD_89890 | JGI IMG/M metagenome (GOLD analysis project Ga0116155, IMG submission 89890) | Active sludge microbial communities of municipal wastewater-treating anaerobic digesters from USA - AD_UKC032_MetaG | ecosystem: Engineered > Bioreactor > Anaerobic > Digestate | place: USA...
AAAAAACCAATTCTTTAATTTCGGTATTTATAAGAATTGGCCGTTCCTTAAAAAGATTCGTATTGTCTCTGACCCGACTACTATCGCTGAAAAGACAGTTCCTGAACTTATTAAATGGTTTCCTAAGGGAAAATATAAATGTGCTAAAGAGAAAAAGAATTATTTTTCTAAGTTTATCACCGATAATGGATTTGAAATTGGTTTAATGACTTTTGATCAAGACCCTAAAGAATTTGAATCAGTTGATCTTGGAGCAGTATTTCTTGATGAAATTCCTCCACCAGATATTTTTAATGCTTGTCTATCTCGTTTGCGTGTAGGCGAAGGAGGAATCCAGTGTGGTTTCTTTACACCACTTGCTGGTGCCGGATATTACTTTGATACCTATATTGATAACCCGACACAGAAACTTGCATCTTGGACTTATGTCACTACCTACGACAATATCGAAGGTCCTGAAACCAGAGGATTTCTAAAGAAAGAAACTGTTGATAGAATGGTCGAACAATTCCCAGAAGAAGAAAGAGAAGCTCGTGTTGAAGGTAAATTCATGCATTTGGGAGGAACTATATTTAGAGAATTTGATAGAACAAAACATGTCTTACATATTTCATTGCAAGAATTAGTTTCTAAACTACCTAAGAAAAGTTGGCTTGTAAGATATGCTATTGATCCACATCCAGTAGTTAATACAGCAGTTTCCTTTATGGCTATATTGCCTGATGGAAGAAAGGTAATAATTGATGAGATTTGGTCTCCGTCTGACACTGGGATTATATCAAAAGAAATAAATGATAAGTTAGATTTCTTTGAAAGACTTGGTGGTGATACGGGAAAGCGTATTGGTTTAATTGACCCTTCGGCAGTAATTGAAGATAAGATGCGCGGTGGAAGTTCTTGGATAAATGATTTTAATAAGCATGGAGTAAAATGTATTCCGGCTACTAAAGATAGAGATAGGGCAGATGATTTATTTAGACAGGAATTAAGAGGTACTGTAACTCCTAATTTATTTTTCTTGGATTGTTGCCATAATTCTGTTTGGGAAACTATGCGTTATCAGAAAGATCCTAAGAATCCTGAAAAAAGATTAGATAAAGATGACCATTTTGTTGAATGTATTGGAAGACTTATTCTGGCAAATCCTCATAGATTATTTAAACAAACAAGAGAAGAAAAAAGAAAAAGAATAATCCAAGGAATTGGATAATTAAAATATAATAACTAACTATGAATAAACTAAAAACAATCGCTGTAGGCGATTATGCCCTTTGTCAAAAATTAGGCCAAGAAGATAGAGAGATTAATGGCTTAATTATCACTAGTTCGCAACAAGCATTATTATCAAAGGCATTGGTATTATCTGTCGGTAATGGTGACAAGATAAAGAAACTTAAATTAAAAGCCGGAGATATTATTATGTATAATGAAATTGAATCTAATAGTGTTGTCTTAGATGGCACTGGAGAAGGTGGTTACTTTATTAGGCACGATTTCATTATGGGAAAAGAAAATAACTAAACTTAACTATGTCTAAATGGAAATTAGCAAGACAACCTTCTGAAACCATGAAGGAAATTGTCTTTCAAAATGGTATCGTTGAAAAAATAGTACCGGGAATAAATCAGATGGCTGAGTGCGTAGCTTCTACTCTCGGACCAAATGGCAAGAATGTCATTATTAAACTTAACTTTGGTAATGTTTATACTAAAGACGGAGTAACTGTAGCTAAGCATATTGACTTTGATGATAAGTATATGAGCCTTGGGGCTGAAATGGTTAAGGAAGTTGCTAAAGATACCTGCGATAAGGTTGGTGACGGAACTACTCAAAGCATTATTTTAGTAAATGCTTTAATAAATGAGGGTTTAAAAGATATTGAAAATGGAAAAAGGGTAGATGAACTGGCAAGAGAGATGAAAGAAGATGTTGATACTGTTATTAAAAGTATAGAAAGCCAAGCAATTCAAATAGATACACCACAACAAACAATAGATATTGCCACTATTTCAGCTAATGATAAGGAATTAGGCGAATTGGTAGGAAATATCTATAACAAAATTGGTAAAGATGGCGTTATAATCACTGAAGATAGTGGAACTCTAGAAACCTTTGAGGAAGAAGTAGAGGGTGTACGCTTTGAAACTGGCCTTATTTCTCCATATTTTATCAATAATTACGAAAGACAGCGTAGTGAATTGGAAGATCCTTATATTTTTATATCTGACCTTGAATTATCTTCTTTTGCTCCTTTTGTACAGTTATTAGGTAAGTTGGAATTTAAGAGCAATTCAATTCCTTCAGTAGTAATTATCGGAGATAGGATTTCTGGAGAAGCATTGAGTAATTTCTTAACTAATCACCTTAAAGGAAAGTTGAAAGTTGCTTGTATTGAAGCTCCTTATGCCAAAGAAGAAAGAAAGAAGTTCTTAGATGACTTGGCTTTGATTACTAGGGGAAAATTTATTTCAAAAGACCTTAATTTTAAAATAGCTGATCTTGATATTTCTATTTTTGGTAGGGCTAATAAGGTTATTGCTACTCAAAAATATACTACTGTAGTTGGTGGACATGGAAGCAAGGAAGAAATAGAAAATCGCATAGCTTTTTTAGAAGAAGAAAGGAAAGTTTCTCGTGATAAAAGGATTGATTTAAGAATAAGTAAATTAAAAAATAAGATTTCTGTACTTAAAGTTGGTGGCAATACAACTTCAGAAATAAAAGAAAAGAAATATCGTATTGAAGATGCTGTTGAATCTACTAAGGTGGCATTAACTGGTGGAATTATAGTTGGTGGTGAAATGGGATTAATTAATGCATCAACTCAGATTCCAGAAAGGACAGTATTTAAAGCGATACAAGAACCATTTAAGAGATTGTTGAAAAATATTGATAAGAATTACGAAGATATTATTGAATCTGTTGGAGGACATATAGGTTATGATGCATCTAAGGAAGAGGTTTGTAATCTATTTGATAGAGGAATTATTGACCCAGCATTAGTACCGATTACTGCTTTAAGGAATGCTTCTTCGGTAGCAATTAACTTCTTAAAAACTGGTGGAGTGGTATTTAATATTAAAGATTTAGATGAAAGAACCGATCAACCATTGGAATTAGATTAATATAAATTATGACATCATTGATAAATAATCCCGAAAAGGATGACAATAAAAAGAAACCTAAACAAGGTAAAAAAGAAACTGAAATAACTCAAAAAATCAGGGATTATTTTGTTGATTGGAGTTCTAAAAGAAATACTGGATTCTCTTGGTTCGGCTTAAATAGTAATGGTTCTGAAAGGACCCTTATTGATGCTATTGATTACTCAAATAAATTAGTTGATAATTACCGAGTTAAACCATCATGGAAAGAGGACTGGCAAAGCAATATTTCTGATATTACTTTACATTCAAAGTTAATGGCTATATTGGCAAATATTATTTCTCAAAGGTATATTGCTGAGTATCATCCGCGCGTAAGCTCTTCAAAGAGATTGCGTTTTATGGCTAATATCATGGATGATGTTGCCAAGTATATTTATACTCAAGAGCGTAATGGATTAATTGATCAGTTATTTACCGCCCTTAAATGCTTAAGAGAACCTGGAACAATTAAATATGTAGGATATAAGAAAACTGCATTTAAAGAGGGTATAGATATTCAATTCGTTAAACTTGATGAGTGGTATCCTGAAAGGGTTGATACCTTTTATATTAAGGATTTGCATCGCTGTATTTGGAGAAAGGTTTGGAGTTTTCAATCATGGAAAGATGCTCGCTTAGGTGTCGCTGGTTTTATTGATACTGATAAAGTTAAGAGTGCCGGAGCAGTTCGCTCAGATGATACTACATTCTTTGATGTCTCAACTGATTTGAATAATGAGCAAGTAGAAGAACTTATTTGGTTTGATGAAATAAATAATGAATATCATATTGTTGCTAATGATATTTTAATAACTACGCTTGATAGTAAATTGACTGATATTAGTCCTGGTGGAACATTGCCATTTACAAAAACTGGCTATGAACCTTATGACCCTGGATTTATTTATTATCGTTCACTGGCGATGATTATGGGTCCTAACCAAGAGGGAATTGATTTCTTGTTTTCTGGAATGTTTGACAAGGTTTTAATGGATGTTATGAAGCCAATCTTTACTGGCGGACTTAATGAAATGGTTGATGATTATATTGGTGTCGGACAATTTGTTGAGGTTAATGATGTTAAGCAGATTAAGGAAATGGATGTTAAACCTCTTGATTTGACTGCTTTTAGGGTATTGAAAGAATTACAAGATAGGAATGTTATGGCATCTGTTGATTCTATATCTTCTGGAAAGATTAGCTTAGGAAATCCGACAGCAACAGAAATTGAAAGGGCGCAAGAATCTGCTCAAAGAATGTTCGGCTTATTTAATACTATGCTTACAGATTCTTTACAACAAGAGTATTATCTTACTGGATGGATAATATTGAAATATTATTTTAAGAATCCTAACTTTAAGGAATTTTTTGTAGAGAACTCAAAACTAACTAATGGAAAAATAGGAACTAAGGTAATCAGATTAAAGAAGAGAAGTGAATTACCAACTGATAGAAGCCAATTCGGATTTTCTCCAACACTAGCAAATGAATCAGAAAATGAATTTGATGAGAATACTGAAATTATAGAGATTGATACTAATAAGATGTATAAGGATTATGAGTTTAAAACAGAAGCTAGACCAGCCCCTTCAGTAGAAAATAGCAAGTTCCTAAAGAAAGCATTACTTAATCAGAAGCTAGTTCAGATGTATGGTTTGCCTCAACTGTTTGATCCTAATATAGTAAAGAAAATTGATATTGAAAATAATCGTGATATTCTCGGAGAATACTCTTCAGAATTACTTCAAGAAATACCGCAACAGCAACCACAAGGACTTCCCAATCCGCTTTCAGCCGGGGTTACTAATAATCAAATGATGCCACAAAATCAAAAAGCTACACCGGCATTAGATAAATTATTAAGCGCTGACTCAATGATATGAAAAAAATAATAAACAAACTAACTAACTGGATATTAAATAAATACGCAACAGAACAGAAAAAGAAACTTGATGATATTTATAATCACGAATTAAAAGTATTGTTTGAACTTTTTAAGAAAAATACTTTAAGGGAAGTTTTATGGGAAATGATGTTTGAGTATGATTATAAAGAACCAGTTAATCGGAAGCAGAGGTATATCATTTATGCTAGAATGAATAGTGACCCAGAAATAAAGCTACTTCTAAAAAGCAGATACTCAAAAAACTATGCGGCATATTTTAACGCTGAAGGAAAGCAACAAGATTATCTTAAGGGTCGTATGTTGGAAATTCAAGATTTTATTAATTGTTTGGAAACCGCTCAGGATAGGCTTAGTAATTGGGATCAATATGAAAAAATCAATGAAAAGAAAATAGTTTTAAAGAGAGACCTAAATAATATTTTATTAAATAATAATAACTAACAAATTTATGGAAGAAGAACTAACAAAGGGTCAGCTTGATGATGTTTTTTCTGATGACAATGCATCGGAAGATAAAGATGAAGTTGACTTGATTATCGAAGGTAAGGAGATTGAAAATATCAGATACCTTACTAACATGGGAAAACCAAATAAGATAATTGTTTTTAGGCAGAAGAATATTGAGTGGATGGATGCCGGTGGCAGAAGAATAAGGGTCGAGGTAGTTTTAAGTGGAGATGATGAAGATTATGTAACTAAAAGAAAACAATACGGAATTTTCTTAGCCGAAGGAGAAAAGGCATATATTAATTTTATTAATGGGCAATTTCAAAAAGTTAAGAAAATGTATGAAGATCATAGTTTCATAGATTTCAATTATCCTCATATTATCGGATTCCCAATCGGAACCAATATGGCTAATAGGAAACTGTATGACTTCTATATTAATCAACCGACGGTAGTAGATAATGATACTCACTTTGAAATTCTGACTAAGCAATTTCCATTCTTAGTGGAAACAGATGTTTTTGGAAAAGTAATTGATAAAAATAATGAATATTTAAAAAACTTAAATACTAAACCAAAGAGAAGATCTGATACCGAAACTATAAATTGGAACTCAATGGAAATAACTAACAATATACCAAAACATCAGGTTAGTGCTAAAGCTGTCTCATTAGAAAAAAATGATTCAGTTAAGGAAGAATAATTAATTAACTAACTAAAAATATGGAAATATCAAAAGAAACAGTAGATGAAATCCAAGAACAGAGAAAAAAAGAGTATGAAGACTGGAATAAAATGATTAACTCTGTGGCTGAAGAAGTGGTTTCATTATTAAGAGAAAAGCAACTTTCATTTAATGATTATAATGAAGTTCTAAAGGTCGTTAATACTATTGTATCTTACAAAGTAGCAAAATTAAATATTAATTACATATTAAATAACCAATAAAAAATATGCCTAAAGTATATTCAAAAGAAGAATTAAATAATCTTAATTCAACTCAGAAAGATGGAGTAATCAATGCTGATAAGACATTTGTCGTAATTAAGGGAAATACTTATCTTCTATCTGATTTATTATTAGTCAAAAAAAATAAAGTTGTTGCTCCTAAACTTGGAGCGATCAAAGAAAATAAAGTTGTTGTTAATAAAAAAATAACCAATAAAAAATAAATATAAATAATCAATTAACTAACTAACGCCATTGATTGTTTGGGTTAGCCACTACCCGATACCAAAAGGCGATAGAATAATCAATATGACTGAACCAATTATGAGCGATAAGGAGAAGACAACTCCTGCCGAAAATGCTCCGGAAAATAAACAAGCCGAACTCACTCAAGAAAGTTTTATTAAACTTCAAGAGCAAGTCCAATCTCTAAGTAAGAGATTAGAAGATAAAGAACTGCAGTCACAACAGCTTACCGAAGAATTAAGGAAAGCTAGACTGGAAAATAAACAGCCATTAATTCAACAGCCTCAGAAGCCGGTAATCAAAAATGATGATGATATTGACGATGATGATATAGAATCAAAAGTCAACGCTAGACTAGATGAGGAAAAAAGAAATAATTATATTTCAAGAGTTAATCGTTGTTTTGATAAGTTCTCAAAATCTGCAGACGAATGGGATGTAGAAATAGATTCTAAATTTAGAACTATCGCTAATCGAACTTACTTAGGAGATTCCGAAGATGAAGTAAATGAGAATTTACAATTAATCTATAACGGAATCATCTATCCTCGCAAAGCGCAGTCCAAAGATGAGGATAAGAAAAAAACTATTGATGTCGGTGATGGGGGAAACGAACCAACCAATAAGAATGTTACTACACCGGGAAAAACTAATTGGCTTACCAAGAAGCTCAATAAATATGAGCAGGCGGCTGCTAATGTTTATCCAAGTGGAGAACATGCTTATAGAAAAAAAATGCAAGAGATAGAGAACGGAAGGTAGTATTCCTTGACTGCAGATTGTCTTTTAAAATTAATAACAGAAACAAATATGCAATTTGCAGGTTTTCGTCCTGTCCGCATGGCTAATGGCTCAATGGCATTACCTGGTGTTGAATACCAAGTAATTGCTAATAGCAAAACCATTACTGAAGGAGATGCTATCGTTATTGGAGGCGCTGCTGGCGCTGATGTTATGGATGCAGTTAATGAAGTAGTTGGTGGCTATGCCGTAGGATTCTTTGTTGATTATGGTGGAAAGAATTTGCCGTTAAAGCAAGCTTCTACTAATTCAGCTTATGTGGATGGTACTTTTACTCCAGCCACTACTGGCGACACTTATGTCGCCGCCGCAGACAATGCTACCGATAAAAAAGTAGCTGTCGCTTATATTCCAGCCGAGGATGTTGTTTGCTCCGCAAGAGAGGATGCAACTCCGGCTACAACCACTGGTAGTTCAACTCCAGGATATTATGTAGATATTTTAACTTCCGATGCCACTTATCTTGATGAATCAACGGCATCAACCACTGCTGCCAACTTCTTATTAGTTGCGGGTCGAAGCGGTGATTCAGCTCTTGATCCGACTGATTCAAGTCGTGTTATGTGCAGAGCTAATGAATTGGAAATCTAATAAATAAAGAAATAATGATATGCATTTGAGTTTACAATGGGCGCAAGCTCTTGAACCTAATATCGACGAGTGGGTACACAATGGATTTTCCAGACATACTGACTGGTCAGCACAGGTTCTTAATGTAGAATCCAATGATGGATTCTCTAGATTCCAAGATTCTTGGGGTCCTAAATTGATTTCCAAATCTGGTGAAGGTAAGTCAACTTCTGTTGCTTCCAGAACTTTAGGTTATGAAACAATCGCTGGTAACCAAATCTTTAAAGAGTCTATGATGGTTACTGAAGAATATGTCAATCGTGGACAATATTCTGAAATCCAAAAAGAAGCCGAAGATTTGGGTAAAGCATGTATTGAAACTATCAATATCTTTGCCGCTCAACCTTTTATTGAAGGTTTCTCTACTAGCAATTTATTTTATGGTGATGGAAAACCATTGTTCTCTGTTGGCCATACTCAACCCGATGGTTCTACTGCCTTATCTAATGCTTCAGCTACTGGCATTGCCTTTACTGATAATAATTTAGAAACTGGCTTGATAGCAATCAAACAGCAAAAAGGTGGTACTGGTGCTAAGTTAGCTGTTGGTGGAAACATTTTATTGCAAGTACAAGAAGCTCAAGAAAAAGAAGCAGTTATCGTTACTGGTTCTCAAAGACGATCTGGTTCTGATTTCAATGATTTGAACTTCTACTTGGGTAAGGTTGATACCTTTGTTAATCCTTATATCGGTACTGATATTACCGACTTAAATGGTACTGCTGGTTTGGATACTTCTTGGTTCTTATTGGCTCGTGGTGAGCATCAGATTACTCTTTCTTATGAAATGAGACCTCGCTATACCACTTGGGATGATAAGGATAAAGATGCTATGTACACCAAAGTTAAGATGTCAGCATGGAATGGCTGGAAGTCATGGAGAGCCACATGGGCATCTAAAGGAGATGGTGCTGCGTATTCAAGCTAATAGAACAGATTAATTAATAATTTACAGCTATGAGTAAAAAAATTGAAAAGAACAACAATATTAAATTATATGTTGTGGCTGGAGTTGCTTTAGCTGTTCTATTTGGTATTGTTGGCATAGCTAAAGCCTTCGACTTTTGGGGAGATGCGGCTAAACAAGCTGGTAATCGCGCTTATGAAGACAATAAAGAATCGCTAGTTTATGGTGGTTCTTTGGGCGCTCCTTCTGCTGATGGTTATTGTTCTGGCGATGAGTCAATCATTCAGATTGGTTGCAATACTAGAGTACAGTATTTGACATCTGAAGCAATAACTACTGGTTCGTTGACTGCTTCTGGTGCTATTACTGGCTTAGATTATCTTTCCACTGTCAGCACTCGTGTCGCTTCTACAACTTTAACCAACGCTGATTCAGGTAAGACTTTCATCTTAACTACCACCACTGAATTTGTATTACCTTCCACTTCTACAAGTGCCGGAGTTCATTACAAATTTGTTATTGGCGGTGCTATTACCGATAATGTAACCATCAGAACTTCTGATTTAGGCAATAATATTGAGGGAACTCTTATTGTCGCTGGTGCAGTCGTTGATTGTGCTTCTGAGGATATGATTACATTTGTTGCTGATGGTGAAAACGTCGGTGATTATGTTGAGCTATGGTCTAATGGAACTTATTGGTTCATTGGAGATAGCGGAGTGTTAACTTCAGGTAAAATGACTTGTACAGCTGACGGTTCTTAGTTGTTGATTCTTTCTCGGCTCAAATTATTGAGCCGAGTATAGAATAAATAATTAAAATTTATGTTAGATAAAATTATAGATTCAGTAGAGAGTGGTAAGGCTATTTCAGAAAGAGAAGCGTTAACTGCTATTTTAGAAGTATTATTAGAAATTAATACTATCTTAAATAAGATAGCTAAGAAGAAATAATATTTATGATGAGGTATCAGATAGAACCGGGAGAACAAGAAATAATCAGGCTTCAAGCTCCTGACTCTTCTTATACTTCTTTATATCCTCAGGTTACCATTAAAGATTCTTCTGGTACTGATATTGTTGTTTTGGATTTAACACATGATGTTAATGGTCTTTATACTTATCTTTGGACTGCCAGTGTGCCTGAGGGTAAGTATTATACACAGGGTTTATTTTATACTGATTCCGGACATACTACTTTAGCTGATATTATTCAGCCAGATTCTGATAGTATAGATGTTTGCCATTATAAGTTCAGACCATCATTTGGATCATCTCAACCAAATAATACTATTATTAAAGAATTATCTGATGAAGATATTGAAAAGGTAGTTATAAAATTGTTGGAAAAACTTATACCAGAAATCAATAATAAAGAAATAAAAGTATCGCTTGATGATAAAAAAATTGAATTAATTAAGAAAGATATTATCGGTTCTATAATTAAATTAGAAAATAAGATACCGAAAGAAATAGAATATAATAAAATAATTTTATCAGTCAATTCATATATTGATAATGGATTGTTTAAATTATTTAAGAAAATTGAATCATTATCAAATAAAGAAGAATTAAAATCTATATCCAATAAGATAAATGATGTTATTCTATTGAAAGCAAACCTATTATTGATACAAGATTATTTATTAAAGTTAATTAACGGGAAAGATAATCTTGATAAAGTTGCTGATATTGGTAATGCTCTTAAAGAAATTAATGAGATGTTAATTAGTAAAGATGAAATTGATGATAAGAGAACTAAAGCAGTAATTAATGCTATCAATAATATCAAGATTACATCCATTGAAAATAGTGAATTAAAAGGTTATCTTGAAAATTTTATTAATATAATGTCCTTGAAAGAAAATGAAATATAAATTATTAACAATATTATCTGTAGTTTTGATAGGCATTATTGGCTTTTCTTCTTTTGTTTTAGCCGACCAACCTGGAGTTAATTTTTGGAATTATAATTTTTCTACTGGATTGTTATCGTTAAAAAATTCAATTACTCAATTAGTTATTGGTGGATCATCAACTTCAACATCTGCAAAACTGGAAGTTTATGGCGATGCTTATGTTTCTTCTACTCTAACTACTGGTGAAGTTTGTTTGGATTCTGACTGTATCTCCGACTGGTCAGAAATAGAAGGCGAAAACTACTGGTCTGATGACGGAACTTATCTCTCGCCCGTTACTTCAACAAGAGGAGTTTATGTTGGCGGAAAGGTTGGTATTGGGACAACTACGCCAACGAGCTTACTTCAAGTTAATGGCACCACAACTGTTAGCAACTTAGTAATAGACACTTTAAGCGGACTTTTAAAAGCGACCTCTGGCATTGTTTCTGTCGCTACCGCAGGGGTGGATTATATTGTTTCCGAACTAGACCCCGTATGGTCGGCTGTTTCTACTACGGTTGCTTATCTTTCAGATAATAACACTTTTACAGGTGAAAATACTTTTACAGCGACTACAACCTTTACTGGTGCTGGACTTCCTTTACAGATTAGAGACAAGACTGTTTTGGGCGGAGTACTTACTTTCAAAGAATTATGGGGCGAGACTGGTGAAGGAAGCTCTTTTCTCGGTTTAGGGCAGAATGTTATTTTGAATGGTTCATCAGATTCAGATGCGTCAATCAATTTCATAGATTATACGGAAACCGCTATTGGTTCAATTTATTGGGACAATGACCCTGGGACTTTTCGCTTTAGTTTTGATGGTGGACAAATCTATACCGATACAGGAAACTCTATTAATTGGGACACCGCTTATGGTTGGGGAAATCACGCTGACGCTGGATATTTAACAACTGAAAGCGACCCTGTATTTATGGCCGCTTCAACTTCATTGCCTTATATTTCGGTTGAAACAGACCCGCTCTACACTTTAGCTTCATCATCTATCCTCCGCTATGGAACTTCTAGCGATACCTTAACTGAGGGTTCTACTAATTTATTTTGGACTACTTCTCGCTTAACCTCGGCTCTCTTAGGGGGCTATGACGCTATCTTCGGCACAGCCACCACGACTAACCTAGCCGTTACTGGAAATACAAGACTAGGTTCGCTCACAGGAGTTCTCAAGGCGACTGACGGTATTGTTTCTGTCGCTACGGCTGGGGCT
>Ga0116155_10002626_pt1 | contig 12155 bp, 9 predicted proteins | sample AD_UKC032_MetaG_FD_89890 | JGI IMG/M metagenome (GOLD analysis project Ga0116155, IMG submission 89890) | Active sludge microbial communities of municipal wastewater-treating anaerobic digesters from USA - AD_UKC032_MetaG | ecosystem: Engineered > Bioreactor > Anaerobic > Digestate | place: USA...
CGGCACCAGCGTCCAGCGTAACCCGCGGAACAACACCGACGCGACAAAACAACCGATGTCCTGCAAGATGCCGCCGCCCACCACAATCAGGTGCGTGCTACGTTGGGCTCCTTGCTCGATGGCCCAGGTGAACACCGACGCGAGCTGTTCATACGACTTTGCAGCTTCCGTGGCGTCAATCTGCAGCGTTCGCGGTTCAGGGAGCACCGAGAAGATCTGCGTGCGGTACAACTCGGCTACCTTGCGGTCGAGCAAGACCAAGCACTTCGCGTCCCCACCAAACTCGCCAAGCGCGGCAGCGAGGTCTGGGAAGACCACAACTGAATAGGGGTGTCTATGGCTTGTGATGTTTAGCATGGCCTACACACACAAAAGGCCGCCGTCCACTGCGACCGTCTGTCCCGTCAGGTAGCTGTTCTCTTCGCTGCACAAAAACGCCACGAGGCGCGCAATTTCGAGCGGCTCGGCGAGGCGTCTGAGAGGAATGGTATCGGCGATGCGCGAAAGCTCCTGCGGCGAGTTGTTCTTCGTGGTGAGCTCGGTCGCGACATAGCCAGGGCACACGGCGTTAACCAAAATGCCGTGTGGTCCGAACTCTACCGCCGCCGTGCGAGTCAGGCCGTTCAGGCCGGATTTCACGGCCGAGTAGGCGCCGCGCCGCTCCCGCGTCACCAGGCTGAAAATCGAGCTGATGTTCACAATGCGGCCATAGCGTTTCGCCTGCATGGCTGGCACTACGTGCTGGATCAAGCGCAGCGGTGCGGTTAGGTCGATTTGGACCATCTGCTCCCAAGTGGCCGTATCGATCGCATCGATCGCATTCAAGACATTGATGCCGGCGTTGTTCACGAGGACGTCAAACGGACGTTTGCCGGGGCCAGAGAAATACGACTCGATACTGGCGGGGCTAGCCAGGTTGAGGTCATTGCTGCTAGGCGCGACCACCCGGATAGCACGGGCTTCGAGCTCGTTGCGAATCGCTGCGCCAATGCCCCGCGAGCCACCGGTGAGCAAGGCAACGCGCGGCGTTTTGTTAGTGTCGCTCATCGGCGTCCTCAAGGATGTTGTTATGCAGCTCTTCGCGACTCAAGAAGGGCGCCATGTCGTGCAGTGGGGCGCTCACCATGCGGCCGTCGTCGAGTCGTCGCGACGAGACCTTGGGTGCAAATCCTTGTGCCAAATCGAGCACCACCTCGCACAGGGTCGGCCCTTGAGCGTTGAGCGCCGCAGCGATGTTGGCCTGGAGGTCGTTATGGCGCTCACAGCGCACGTAGGCAAAATCGAACGCGGCCGCGAGCTTGCCAAAATCGGGGAAGGTCATACCCGACTCGATGCCGCAGCCGACGCAATTGTCAGGGAAGAAGTTGGCCTGGGTCTGGCGAATCGAGTGATAGCCGCCGTTGTTCAGCAGAAACACTTTGACGTTCATCTTGCGACCGGCAATGGTCTGCAGCTCCTGAAGATTCATCATGATGCTACCATCGCCAGCGAGACAGATGATGCGTTGATTGGGGCGTGCCACCGCGGCCCCCACGGCTGCCGGCAGGTCATAGCCCATCGATGCGGCGCCCGAGTTGTGAAACAGCCGCTGCCCGGGTTTGATCGTGGCGGCCTGAAAACCCACCACGCATGCGGTGCCGTCGGCAGACACGATGACCTCGTTGGCGTCTAGCTGTTTGAACAAGGCATCCATGAAGCAGTAGGGGTTGATATGCTCTTTGAGTTGCCAATATTCAGGGAGCACCACGGGGTAGCTTTGCAGGCGCTCCTTGCACCAGGTCACCCATGCGGCGTGCGTAGGCTTGGCGGTGATGCCTTGCAGAGTTAGCAGCCGCTCGAAGAAATCACGCAAATGCGCATGAATCGCCAGATCGAACTTGCAGGTAGGTTTGCGCATCTCCTCGGCATCGATATCGACACCGATCTTGAAGGCGCGCGGGGCGAAGTTCTTCCAGTCATAGCTGACCAACCGGATGTTCAACCGGCAGCCCAACACCACGAGAAGGTCGGCACTCTGAACGGCGAAGTTGCCGGCCCGATTCCCCAAAGTTCCAGGGCGGCCGGCATACAACGGGTGGTCATCCCATAGCAGATCGTTGGAGTTCCACGCGGTCACCACCGGCACACCCAAGCGCTCGATGACCTTCAAGAATGTGTCGTAGGCACCACTTAAGCGCACGCCCGAGCCGGCATAGATCACGGGGCGTTTGGCAGCGGCGAGGCGTCGTACCAGTTCGTCGCAGGCGGCGTTAAGATCGGGCGTTTCGAGCTTCAGCGTATCTTCGCTCGGGTCATAGGCACGTAGTGTGGCTGGATCGACCTGCGCGCCTTGCACGTCCAGCGGGATATCGATCCAGGTCGGCCCGGGACGTCCGGCCACGGCTAGATGCAGTGCGCGCTCAAGATGGTAGCGAATCGAGTTGGGGTCATCCACGGTCACCGCGTATTTGGTGATGCCTGTCACCATACTCACGATGTCGGCCTCTTGGTCGCCTAGTTGCCTGAGCTTGCCAATCAAGTTGTGTTTGTACAGACAGGTGTCGCGCTTCACTTGGCCCGAGACGATGAACATCGGGATCGAGTCGACCCAGGCGCCGTGGACGCCATTCAACGCATTGATACCGCCGGGGCCGGTGGTGACATTCACAGCCGCTAGCTGTCCCGTGATGCGTGTGTAGGACTCGGCGGCCATCGCGCAGGCCTGTTCGTGGTGGCAGGAGACGTAGGTGAGCTCTTTACAGCGCCCGATGGCATCGTTCAAATGCATGGCGCCGCCGCCCGTAACCATGAAGACATGGCGGATACCGTGTCGAGCCAAGGTCTGGGCAACGTAGTCTGCTAAGCGAATCATCGCGACCTCAACGCAAGGGACGGGTTTGCTTGCGCCCACGCCAGAGTGCGGCGCAAGGCGTCATCTAGCTCGACCCGAACCTGTAACCCGAGTTCGGCTTGGGCGCGGTCCGTGGCGGGCACATATTGTTCAGGGAGCTGCCCTGGTTCGGCTTTGCCAAGCACCGAAACCGCCATCACGGGTTGGCGCAGAGCTGCCGCGTGGTAGGCCAATTCAGCAATGTTTACCGCAGCATTCGACCCTACGTTGTAGGGCCGGCAGCTCTGGCCGCGAGCCAAGATGGTGAGCAGCCAAACGACCATGTCTGCGGCATACAGATAAGAGCGTTTCGGCGTGCCATCACCTTTGATCACGATGGGGCGCTGCTGTAGCACGTCGGCCAGAAAGTTGCCGACGGCGTAGTGAGCGGTGAACGGCAGGTAGGGGCCAACAAAGGCGAAACACCGGGCGATGGTGGGCTCAAGCCCGTGGCTGCGTGCATACAGGGTACACAGCAATTCCGCCAGTCGCTTGCCTTCACCGTAGGCTGAGGTGTGCAGCTGCATATCTGGGCCGCCCTGGTGCTCCTCAGGGATGTGCGACAATGTAGGTGGCTGCCGTCCATAGACAGCGCCTGAGCTTGTGAGTAGCAGTCGCTTGGTGCCGCTGTAGACGGCGAAATCCAATACCCGCCGAGTGCCTTCTACAATGGTGTCGACCATTTCCAGCGGCCGACCGTCGTTGATGGCAGCGCTGGCATCGGTGGCTGCGTGGATGATGTGAGAAAACTCCCCGGTTGGGAAATCGAAGGTGCGGACATCGCCTTTGACAAGGTGTATCGCTTCGTCGCTGGCAATTCCGGGGAGCGCTTGGCGAAAACCGTCGGGGTTGCGGCTAAGTACCACCGCCTGCGCGCGCAGATTGAGACTGCGGTTGGCGTGCATAAAGGTACCGAGAAGCCAGGTGCCAAAAAATCCGGTGCCGCCTGTGATGAAGAGCCGTTGGCCTTTGACCTGTTCCCAAAAGGGGGCGGTCTGCTCCACGCTCGCATGATGGTCTTTGACGAGGTCGTCGTTCACAGAGGTCCTTTTCGTGTCCAGCAATCGGGCGCGGACAAAACACCCTTGTGTACCGATTGTCAACGCGCTCTGTTTGGGTCATAAGCTGCCGTAACTTGGCTTCGAGAGACCGCGCCGACGGACTTCGACCATAGAACCGAGGTTTTGGGTGAAGCAAAGGAAGGTCACACGTGCAAAATCAGGGAGCGGGCGCTTCGTGCTGTATGTTCCCTGCTATCAAGCCAACTCCAACGGCATCCGGGTGTTGTACCTCCTCGGGGAGTTGATCCGTGAGCTTGGCCACGATGTTCAGATTGTGGCCTATGATCACCGCCAGGCAGACCCGAGTGGCCTTCCTAAGAAATTTCGACCCTACTTTCACCGGCTGGGGGTAGATTTCTCACCCCAAGATGTTTACGACAGCGATATCGTCATCTACCCCGACGTCATTCCTGACAACCCCTTGGGGGCCAAGAATATCGTCCGGTATCTACTCAATCGGCCGCTGGTTCTTACTGGCGAGCCGGTGGTTTATGGCCCACGCGACTTTGTGTTGAGTTATTCGGAGTGGATCGATCCGCACGCGTTTCGATTGTTGTTGGTCAATGATGATCGGCATCTTTTCCACCCGGTGCCGATGGCAACGAAAGAATCATTAGCATTGCTGTACTTCGGAAAGAAGCCCGAAGGCCATTTGCCGACGGACGTCGAAGCGTTCTTGAAACAATTTGACCGACGGACATTGATTACGCGATGGGTGCCGCCGAATCGTGTGGCGTTAGGCGAACTCCTGCGCGCCGCGCGGGTCTTGGTTTCCGTGGATCCGCTCACGAATCTATGTTACGAGGCCACGCTTTGTCATACGCCGGCGTTGATCACGAATGACGATTTCAATACCTCCAAATCCTCCACAGATTTGCCCACATGGGGTTTCTTCTCGCGTCCGGAGCAATACCAGGAGGCCGTGGCGGCCGTTGGCAATGCCTTTCCAAGTTACGTAGAGGTCCTAAGCGGCAACAAGGAACGCGTCCGCAAGTTTGTGCACGCGTGTTTTGACCACTTCGCTATGTGCATGCGCACGGATGCGGCCGGGGCGCGGTTCGCCGACTTGAACAGTCGGTATGTCAGTCTCCAGGCGGAGGCAGATCGGCTGCGATTCGAGGTTCGCCATCACGGTGAGTTGATTACGGCCACAGGAACCAAAGCCAAGGGCACGCCCACGACCTCCCCCATGCCTGCGGCCGAGGCAGCCACGCCCCCGTTGATGTACCTGGCCGCAGATCTGCTCAATCGCGTCGTCAAATTGGCTCCCCCGGTACACGCGGTGTTGAAACGTTCGATCATGGGTGAGACCTGGGCCCGCGGGTCCGTACCGGTCCGTCATCAAGTAGCCGACTCCATCAGTCGGGCAATGAAAGTGCTTCCGGCTTTGACCCCTCCGCGGCTTCGCAAGGTATTGAAGTCGATCTGACGGTTGGGGCGTCACAAAGCGTGGTGCGGCCCAGGCAGCGTTCCCGGCGAGACAAAAATCCGTCGACAATCGTAGGGTAGAGAAACCGGCGTATCATACGGAACCAGGCCTGCTTCCGCCTTGGTGGCGGTAGCGAAGTCATGGACGTTGGTGGGCAATTGCTCCAAGCAACGTGTCACCGCGCCGCGCACTTTCCCGACGGTTCGGAGGGCACGTTGGACGTCAGCTTGGGCCGTGCCCCACGCATGACCCGCAGGGCCGAATTCACGCGCCAGCTGGGTCTCACGAACCAGGTGGTCGTTGGGAACGTAGACAACGGCACAGCCAGAACAACAGGCCTCCACTGCAAGCGGGGTATCCTCAAAACAGTACATGAGCTTGCTTGTTGCCAACAGTTCCAGTCGCTCGCTACCGCTCATCCTGTCCGCATCGAGAACCTCGCGACAACCTTTGGGCAGGCCGGCCGGCGGCTTACCATTGGCCTGGCGTTGGCTACCCACATAGAAGCAACTCCCAGTACGGGGAGCGCGCGACCGGTTGAGGTTGCGTAGATCGACCGTGGGTAGCTGCAGAATATGGGAGCTACCCGCGATCTCGGCCAAGTAGTGATCGGCGCAGACCGTGAAGTGCCGAGGAATTCGATGTCGCTGGGCGTTTGAACTGGGCAATCCGAGCACGAAACGGGCCACGTAAGGGGCCTTGAGGGGGTCCTCCACAGATTCAGGGTAGACACAAATCGGCGTCAGCTGGCGACGAAAGTGGCTTGTCACAAGCTCAGGGGTCAACAACGGCGCCCACAAGCCTTCGGGTTCCACTGGGCTCAACGCGAACTGGGCGAAGTGAGGCCAGGCCGAATCTGACATCGTGGCGAGGGGGTGAGGTATCACAAACGCACGTTCGCCGATAAGGTTCAAGAAGTGACACAACGCAAAGAGCTTGGTCGCTTCACCTGAGTGAGCCGACTGCCTCGGCACCACAACGTAGAACGGATTTGAGGGGGCCGAAAGGAAGGATCCCCGCGCCCCGATTGCCTGGCCGAGCGTGGACCATAGGGAAGCTTGTAAGTTGCTAGCTGACATGATGTTCACCCTGTAAGCCGACTACCCGCACCGCGGGAAGACTTTTCATTCCCCACGAGTCGGCAGCTACCTGTTGACAGTCTTGATCCTGAGCCATCACCCACTGCCCCATGGTCACGCCAGGGTTTTCCAGTCGATGAACTCTACCGTGGCGTTTTGTGCCGCCCTCGTGGTGGCTCGACCGGCAGCGCAGCGCTGGGGCGGCACAAGGGCGCCCAGTCGGAAATCACCCAAGGCGCTGCGCAATAGCTTGCCTAAGTCTTTTCGCCGGATGTCGCTGCGCTCCCACATGCTGAGCCGTCGTGGCGTTGCGCTCTCCTGCTGCCGGGTAGGGCCAAACAACTCGGTGAACTGCTCGGACGTTGCGTGGTTGTTGAATACGACCAGATCTGCAGCGGTCGTCTCACCGATGCCGAGAAGCAACGGTAGCAGACTCTCCGCGAGGTCGTGGTGGGCACAACAGAAAGTCATCGTATTGCGGGCCCTTGAGGGATGCGCAGCGGCCTGGAGTGTTTCATCAAAGGCCACCTGTGTCGGTTGTGGACGAATCTGATCGAGACAATGGATCAGCTTGACCCCCGAGTGGCGGCTATACACCAAGTGTGCAATCGGCGTGCAATGCGAGTCCAAGTTCTTAAGGTAGGCAGATTCGAATTCAAGGGCCTCGTCGAGGATTGCCTGGAGTCCCAACGCACGGTTGTCAAAGTCGGCCGCCAGGTCACAGTAGACGCGGTGCGCCTGCGCACAGAGCGTCGACAACTCCACCACACCCGACGCGTCGAAGAAACGCTGGAGGAAATGCATGTCGTCGATGGTCAAATAGCGAAAGTCCGCACGGACAACGCGAACCGTCTCTAGCTCTCGCTGGAGTTGGCGCAACAATGACGTCAGAATGAACGTGCCGGTGAGTGAGCGTTTGATACCTAACGTGTCGAGGCGAAGCTCATCCTCGCGTGCCAGGACCAACTGCCGGATTGGCACATGCGTCACCCGATGGAGATGGTCTAGTTTTCTCGCCAAGCCAACGGTTGCGTAGTGGAGTTCCGCTGCGGCCGACGGCGCGGGGCGGCCTGGATGAGTGCCGTAGGCCGTCAATGTCTTGTTGCCATCTGAGATTGCATACGGCTGGACGTGGAAAGCGCATGGTTGGCGGTAGAAGGCCGCAAACAGCGCCGTGGTGTGGAGGTAGCAGCCGGAATCGGTCGCCAACGACGCGATGTCCACCCGCTTGAGGGAGCGGACCCTGAAGCACAAACCGGCAAAGGTCGTCGTGAGGCTGATGAAGCCGAAGTTCTCGAAGAACAGCGCGCCGTTTGCAAAGGTTAGCGTCTTGACTGGGCCGGACAGGTGGCTGGAGCTTTGGGCATCGTCGATCGAGCGATAGTAATTCAACAAATGGAAGTCGCATGGAGTTGTCTTGAGCAGTGGCAACAACCGAACCAAGGCGTCTGCCAATACTACATCGCCACAACCGACAAACCAGACAAACTCGCTGTCCACGTAAACCAAGCTGTCTAGCAGAGCGACCTCTGCGACACCGCGCGGTTTAGCATGCAAGCGAAAGTCAACCGTGTCTCCCGCGATGCAGCGGCGTTGAACTACCTCCTCCACCGCGTCAGAGGAGTAGTCGTCGACAACCAGCGTCCGAACATAGTCACCCGCGCCAGCGGCCTCAATGGCGGCCGCGATCGACGTGAGTGTTTGTTTGAGGGCTACCGGGTGATTGTAGGTTGGCACCACGAGGGTAAGCAGAGGATGAGAGGCGCCCTGTTTGCGTCGTAAGCGAGACGCCTTCAGACGTTCAGGGTGTGTACGCCGCGGTGCCGTGGATTTTGTCGAAGGGTGGCGCATGGGGTTTCCGGATCAGTGCGCCAGGCGGCACATGTCTACCGCCGTTCGAACGGCCCGTCGAAGCGTCGAGCTATTGATTCGCAAACCGCCACCGCCAGTTGGTGACGGGGTTGTGGGGGTCGCTGTTTGCCACCGCCCCAGAACCTCAAACACCACCGTCACGCGCAGCAGGGGGGCTGCCAGGCGGACGTTGGCGTGAACCTGTGGGTCAGGCTCGTCGAAGAGATACGTACCGGTCACACCTCGCGCGAAGTTGCCGGTCATTGACGCTAAGAGATCGACACACATGTCGGCTGCGTCAATAGCACTGAACTCCTTCAGCTTCAGGCAAATTGGGTCGTCACCAGGGTCAAAGCGGATAGCACCAACCTTACCAGAAGGGGTGAGGTCGTACTTGATGCGCTTCTCTCCGGGGCTGCCGTCGCAGATTTCACGAACCGAGTCGCTCTCATTAAAACCGTTACCGCAATCAAAGAACAGCTGCGCGGCCAAAGGTGGGTAGCTGCTCGCTTGGTCAGGCGCGGTGGCGCTCATCTGCGTCTCGCTGGTGGTTCGTCCCCGTAGCAATTGAATTCGGATAGCATCGAGCTCGCGACGAACGCTGAGATAGCGTTGGTTCAGGACATGCGCATAGGTATCGCGTGAACTCGCCAGCATCCTGGCAAAATGTTCATTGCAGGTTAAAACAAAGTCCCTAATATGTCGCGGGTTATCGGCCACGGCCTGCGTGTGGGCGGCGAACGCCCCGGCGACGTCGCTGAGGGCGGCGGGGAAGTCATTGGGATCGTCAAAGAGTCCCGAATGAAACGGAAAGCGTCTTTCATTCGGTTCAGTGCTATTCCGGGACGCGACGAAGACCGGGGTGTTGCAGAGTGCCGCGAGGCTGCAAATGTCGTGGTGAACACCATCCACGACCAGGACCCGGCTCTTGCGCAGGACTGCAGCCAGTCCCTTTGGCTCGCCTGGGTACCAGGGTGTGATGACTTGACGGGCGGCAAACGTATCCAAGAAAGCTTCAACGCGCTGCGGGAGTGGAAAGCGTGCACGCCGACCAGGGTAGATCAGCGCCAAATCCTCTTTTTCCGCCGCTTTGGCCGGAAAAAACAGGTCGCTGTTGTCATGGGTGAGTGGCAGCACGAAGGCATGCCTATCGACGGCAGGGCACGTCGACATCACAAAATCCGTGGCACCGTAGGCTATGACCGGATCCGTGGGCTCCTGGGGACGGCTCAGGAGAAACCGGACGACATTCGTCGCGGCTAGCGGGTTGTCGGTCACCATCCCGGGATAGATAGCAATGTCTGAATCTCGAACGTCCGCAGGCGAGAACTCTTTGCCCAGGTGGCGAGTCACCAATCGACCCTGGCCCGCTGGTGGATTGGTAGGCGATCCCTCCATCTTGGCGCACACCAGAAGCACCTCGTGGCCTTCCGCCGCCAACAATTCGCCCAATAGGCAGAGAAGCCTGGTGGGCTCAGAAGGCCCCCGACACGATGGTAAAAAGATGAGATAGCGAACCTCGGCGGTTTCATTTCGCGGTTTTCGTGCCATGGTGGCTGTCTCCTAAAGAGAGCCTATATTATCTGTGTGCTGACGCCTCGCAAGCGCGCATGCCTACTATCGCACAGGGTCGTTTTCGTGATGTTGAGCCTCTTTTGAGAGATCTTCGACCCCGGACTCATAAAGGCGGCGATACTCCGTGAGGGCCTCCCTCGTGGGGCCATCAAACGCCACGGTGCCCTTATGTAGTACAATCGCACGTGTACAAATGCGTTGCACAGCACCGGCGTCGTGAGAAACAAAAACCACCGTCCGCCCATGTGATAGCAAGGTCTCAATACGGCCTTCACATTTCTTTTGAAAGGCCTCATCGCCGACACCCAAGATCTCATCAATCAGCAACACATCGGCATCGACGTCCGTTGTTACGGCGAAACCCAGGCGTGCGTACATTCCGGACGAATAGTTCTTTACTGCCGTATCCATGAAGTCGTGAATACCCGCAAAGTCTACGATGTCCCGATAGCGTCGTGTCATCTCTGCGCGAGACCGACCCATGAGCGCGCCCGCCAAAAACACGTTCTCCCTGCCAGTAAGTTCGCCATTGAAACCCGCCCCCAACTCAATGAGTGCAGCCACTCGACCATCGACAAGACGTTGGCCTTCGGTGGGCTCGTAAACCCCCGCAACCACCTTCAGTAGCGTGCTTTTCCCAGAGCCATTGCGTCCAACAATCGCGACCGATTCGCCTCTGCCAATGTTGATATTGACGCCGCGCAATGCCCAAAGATCGCGGTAGCCGTTCCGCTTCTTCACCGCATTGATGAGCACTTCCTTTAGGGTGTAAGCACGTTCGTAGTGGAGGCGAAAGCGTACCCCAATATCCGAAAGTATCAACGAATTAGGCGCGGCCATGTCACACCCTCAGGATAAAACCGCGCTCAAAGCGCACGAAGATCAGAAATCCAACAATTGCCGCAAGCAACGACACCACACCCGCAGTAAGAACCGTTTCAGCCGAAGGCAGCGCACCATTGAAGATCGGCTCGCGAAAGCACTCAATAATGAAATACAGTGGATTCCACATAAAATAGGGCCGATAGGGCTCGGGTACCATCGCCAGCGAGTAAATGACTGGCGAGGTGTAGAACCAAGCCTGGAGAATCACCTCCGTCATGTGCCCAAAATCTCGAAAGTAGACATTGAGGCATGAAAACACCAGCGCCATACCAATCGCAAAAAGCGTCATGAAGGCTATCGGTATCGGCAGGAAAAGCACTGCCAACGCCGGTGGGTGTCCAACCGCGAGCATCAACACCAACATGGCCACAAGCGAGAGTAAGAAGTTCACCAAGCCGGCCAGCACCACTGACAAAGGGATGATACTCTTGGGGATATACACTTTCTTGAGCAAGGCACCTTTGCCAACGATCGACATCAGGCTCGTGCCCACAGATTGGGAGAAGAACGTCCACGGTAACAGACCCGCCACCAGTGAGACCCAATAGTCTCGGATATTGAAACGCATCACAGTTGAGAACACCACTGACAACACGACCATCATCAGCAGTGGGTTCAGGAGCGTCCAGAAGAAACCTAGCACTGACCGACGATAGCGGAGCTTGAGTTCGCTGGACACCAGCACTCTGAGGAGTTCTCGGTAGTGATAAAGCTCAAGGAGTTTGCGCATTTTGAGTCGCCGATATGTATAAAAGATATGCGTGAGTCAAGCTGTCATGCCCATCCCGGCAGCAACGGCCAAGCGTTCACTGTTGTCCAGGCCGACGAACGGCTGTGCTTGTGTTGCGGTTGCCGTTAAGACCGTCCTAGGTTCAACGCCGCAACTCGCTCGCAAAACTCGTAGTCACCGGTGAGGTCTTTTTGCAGCGGACCGATGGTCGCCAGGTTTGGCAGTATCTCCGTCCTTAGCGCGGCATCGCCAATCGTCAACGGCGATTTGTAGTCAGCATCAAGCGACCCCGTTGGTAAATTCAACCTCGCTGCAATGCCTGCAAGGAATGAGGCTTGGGTATCACCGGCTGTTTCGACGCCGCACAGAACGAAATGCTGTGCGATAAATTCAATCATTTCGACCTTTTGGGTCGCGGAGAAGGTCGGTAGATAATCAACATCGCAACAGGTTGGCGTCCGACCGGTATTGCCGCTAATCGTCCAATCAAGGCGCCCCATCAGGCCCCAGATCATATTCCAGTAATAGTTTTTGAGGTATGCGAGCGCAGGAGCGCCGCGGGCTTTTTCGACGCTGGCCGACGCCCAGAGTTCTAGGTCGCGTTGCAACGTGACTGGGGGGTGATCCGTCCTTGCCAGCCGGCAATGCCACACGAGGTCACTGACAAAGCGCGCCA
>Ga0116155_10002628_pt1 | contig 12151 bp, 8 predicted proteins | sample AD_UKC032_MetaG_FD_89890 | JGI IMG/M metagenome (GOLD analysis project Ga0116155, IMG submission 89890) | Active sludge microbial communities of municipal wastewater-treating anaerobic digesters from USA - AD_UKC032_MetaG | ecosystem: Engineered > Bioreactor > Anaerobic > Digestate | place: USA...
AAAGCCTGCGAGCCGCATGCCCTTAAAACGGCGTAGCGGCTGGCGAAGCCAGCCGCTACGCCAAATATAAAATTATTTATTTAGCAATTCGAGTTCATTAATATTGTGATCTGTAAAAGTTTTTTGGAGTTTAATAAAAACCCGCGCCCCCAACCCCCTCTCCCTGATAGGGAGAGGAAGCTAACGATTATTTTTGAGGGCGTTTTGCCTTCGGCAAAACGCCCTCAATGTAAGGCTTTATAGAAATTATATTTTCATTTCCCAATTTTTTTTCAGGATCATTATATTAGAGGTGCCCTTAATTCATTGGGTTGAGCGAGCGTAGCGAGCGAAACCCAAAAACAAACAAAAGCCCCTTCCCTTTGAAGGGAAGGGGTTGGGGATGGGTAGATAAAAAATCGCATATATTAAAAATTTTTAAGATAATTTTTACAAATACTTTTGGTTTTAATGTTTTTTATCAAAGCCTTTTCCAATTCGTCCATCGTCATAAAATCATCTTTTAAATGAGTATTTTCAGCGTCTTTTTTTAATTTTTCAAGCGCGTCTTTCGGTCTATAACCGTATTCAGATATTGCTAATTGACTGACTTCGTTCAAAAGCCCGTAAATAAAAGCCGCTCTATATGTATCGCCTGAATAATCCATAAGCGAACCCGCATTTTTAAAGGCTTCAAAGGATTCAAGATATAATCTCTTTTCTCTTAAAAGAATTGCAAGATTATAATGCGCTTCATATTCCATTGGAGAAATCACAAGAGCCTTGCAATATCCTGTTAACGCTTCTGTATAAAGCCCTAAAAGATGTTTTGCAATCGCAAGATTATATTGAGCGCTGAAATTTTTAGAATTCAAAGTTAATGAATTCTCATAACAATCAATTGCCTGTAACAACAAACTTCTGTATTTTATGGAATCTTCCGTAAAAAGCATGGATTTATCTCTGTACGCAAGCCCCATATTGTAATATGCTATTGCTTTCGCAATTATAATTTGTTCTCTGTTGTCATAGATAAACGGAATATTTATGAGTCGGGTTTTTGTTTTAATTACATTTTCATACTCAAGAATTGCTCTATCAAACTCTAAGAGCTCTTCTGACAAGATTATTCCCAGACTTAACCTTGCATTTAAGTATTCAGGATTATATTTAAGAGCCATTTCATATTCTCTTACAGCGCTTTCATAATCTTCAAAGTTCACATAAATGTTTGCCAGATTATACCTTGCTTTAACGTGGTTAGGATACAATTTAACAGCTTTATTATAATGCTCGATAGCTTCAGCAAAATTACCCTGTTTATATTCTTTATCGCCAAGATAAACCTGGTAAAAAGATTTTCCATGGATGATGTATTTAAAAATCGACTCTGAAAAAATAAAAACCAAAAGCGCTATAAACAGAAATAAAAAGAATATAAAAATATTTTTCAACGCTCTTTTAAGTTTATTCATAAATTATCTATTCCGGCTAAGCTTATTAACTTAAATCCATTATAACAACATATAGCCCAACAGGAGAATTTATATTTATTTATAAAAGTGGTTTTATAATATCAAACACGCATATATTCGACTCTTACCCAGACACGATCCAGCTATCAAACCGAGCATCCGCTCGGTGTTTTTTTTTGTAACAAAATGTTTTGAAAATTTGAGTATATACTAAACGACAAAACTAATTAACATGAATTTCTTGCGGATAATGAGGAAAACTCGTTAAATGTAAATATATTAATGACTTTTATTATAGTATACTAAAATGAGAAAAGAATAAAAAGATCGTGTGTATAAAATAGAAGGGCGCTTTTGTACCAATTCAAACAAGTTTTCGTTAATTGATTAAAAAACTGATAATATAAAATTATTTGTTTAACAACTCAAGTATATTAATGACTTTTATTACAAAACACTGCTAAAAGGCAAAAATTTATGAAAAGAGCAATTATACTGGTAATAGACGGATTAGGAGCAGGCGCGCTTCCTGATGCGGCTAAATATGGAGATATTCCCCAATGCAACACGCTTGCAAATGTCGCAAAACTTTCCGGCGGCTTAAATCTGCCTAATCTTGAAAAACTCGGACTGGGCAATATTATGGAAATTCAGGGCGTAAAGCCTTGTGAAATGCCTCTTGCCAGCTTTGGAACAATGAAAGAAAAATCAGCCGGCAAAGATACAACAACCGGACACTGGGAAATTGCCGGATTAATACTTGAAACGCCTTTTAAAACTTATCCTCACGGCTTTCCTGAAACTATCATAAATGAATTTATAAAACGAACCGGATGCGGCGGCATACTTGGAAATTATCCGGCTTCCGGCACTGCTGTAATATCTGAGCTTGGCGATGAACATGTAAAAACAGGCAAGCCAATTATTTACACTAGCGCAGACAGCGTTTTTCAGATTGCATGCCATGTTGAGGCTGTTCCTCTTGAAATTCTCTACAAATGGTGCGAAATTGCAAGAGAACTTCTAAACGAAAACGCTGAAGAGCATAATGTTTGCAGGGTAATCGCAAGACCGTTTGAAGGTAAAAGCGGCATTTACAAAAGAATTTCGGCGGCAAGACGGGATTATTCAGTCAAGCCGACAAAAGCAACTATTTTAAACGAAATTGAACAAAACAACGGAACGGTTATCGGGATTGGAAAGATTGAAGACATTTTTGTAAAGTCAGGAATCACTCATGCAATCCACACAGGAAGCAATAAAGAAGGACTTGAACTTGCTTTAAAGGCGCTTAATAATGATTTGGCGGGAGAAAAACATCTTCTTGTTTATAAAGAGATTGAAAATCCTGAAATTTCTCTTATTTTTAATAACCTGGTGGATACAGATATGCTTTTCGGGCATAGAAATGACGTAAAGGGCTTTGCGGCGGCTCTTGAAGAAATAGACAGTTATCTTGAAAAAATTATTCCGCTGATAACAAAAGATGATCTTTTGATTATTACAGCTGATCATGGATGTGATCCGACAGTTTGCGGAACTGATCATACAAGGGAAAAAGTCCCTGTTTTAGTGTATAATCCTTATTTAGAGGCAAAAAACTTGGGAGAACGAGAAACTTTTGCCGATATTGCTTTAACAGTAAGCAAATGGTTAAACATTTCCTGTGAGAATGCGGGAGATTCTTTAATTTAAGGCAAGTTGCAATCAAAAGAGTATTATTTTTTGATAAGGGTTTTGCCGGCATAGCCGGCAAAACCCTTATCAAATCTTCTTCCCCTCCCTTGGGGAGGGGGCAGGGAGAGGGAGATTTAATACTATACCAATCAATGATTGATATAATAACTTGAATTGCTAAATAAATAATTTTATATTTGGCGTAGCGGCTGGCTTCGCCAGCCGCATAAAAAATTAAAATAAAATTTCAATCTATTTCAGCGTTTCGACTAATTAGCAATTCGAGTATAATAGAAGCTAATCCTCAAGATATTTAATTAAATTGTCTTCCATTGTCCAGATGCCGCAAGGACAAACGCCGGCGCAAATACCGCAACCTATACATTTGTCAGGGTCGCTTACATATTCAAAACTGCCGTCAGAATTTTGAACCCTGTTTATAGCCTGTTCAGGACAGATTTCCAGGCAATATTCGCAATCTCTACAAAATCCACAGCTCATACAGCGGTCTGTTTCCTGTTCAGCGCTCATTGCATTGACTTTATTAGCGCTTAAAGGGTGATAAAACTCTTGCTTAACTCTATCCTGAGGAATCATAGGAGCTTTTGCGTAATCACTCAAAGGCTGAGAAGTAAACATTCTGTGAATATTCAAAGCTGTCCGTCTTCCGTCAGCTAGAGCATGCGTAAACAGCCCAAGCTCTTTCACATCTCCAGGCGCAAATATTTTTAAATCAAGTTCGGATTGCTTATATTCGTTTAATTTAAGCATGCCTCTTTCATCAAGGTATTCTCGGTCAAGGAAAGATAAATCAGGTCTGTCGCCAACAGAAATAATGACTGTATCAGCTTCAATAAGCCTTCCATCCTTAAGATGAACGCCTTTTTCGGTAATTTTTTCCGTAAAGCAAGGATATAAGATTTTTGCGCCGAGTTTTTCAACATGTTTAATTTCTTTATCAAAAGCTGCGGGTTTTTGGATGTCAATTGCCGTTACCTGCTCTGCTCCAAGCTGGTATGCGCCTATCACAACGTCCATTGCGGCGTTACCTGCGCCTATAACCGCAACTTTTTTGCCTATAGGCGGTTTTTCTCCTTTATTTATTGCTTTCAGGAAATCCAGACCTTTTACAAGCCGTTCATGCCCTTCAAAAGGTATAACAACAGGATTATGCGCGCCTGTTGCAATAATTACAGCGTCGTATTCCGCTTTAATTTTTCCGAATAATTCTTTAGTAACTTTGGTATTAGTATTTACATTTATGCCTAAATCAATAATCCTCTGAAGTTCAGCTTCAAGAATTTCTCTTTCAAGCCTGTCTTTAGGAATAACCTGCTTAAGTTTGCCTCCAAACACTTCGTCCTGTTCAAAAACATCGACTTGATATCCTAGCTTTTTTAAATGCCAGGCTGATCCAAGCCCTGCAACGCCTGAACCTATTACCGCCACTTTTTCATTGAGCTGAATTTTAGGCAAATCAACTTTTATACTGCTTGATAAAAGCCCTAGTCCATCTATTTTTACCGGTATATCAAGATATTTTCTGTTACATTCGTCAAGACATAAATTAGGACAAACCTGACCGCAAACAGATGCCGGAAATGGGCTGTATTCAAGCACAAGCCGTAAAGCTTCTTCTGTTTTTCCCTGTCTTAATAAAGAAATCCTTTTTTGAGTAGGTATTCCTATAGGGCAGTTATATTCGCACGGCGCGCTGTATAACGCATTCTTCCATACAGGGAATTTAAGTCTGTAATCACCGGTTGAAACGTAATTGACAACTTGAAAATCGTCTGCCATGACATCGCCGAAGATTCCTCCTTCAATCCAGTCGTTTAGCCTGAAATCCCTGATAGTTTTGGCTTTTTCACAAACAGCTCTTTCCTGATATGTTTTAGCCGTTATTTTTTTCCATGGGGAATCTATATTTTTTTGAAGTCCTTTGCTTAAAATGTTTATTAATTCAGGCTTTCCGATCTTTTCAAGAAACGCTAAAAGCCCTTTTTTCAGGAATTCTATGTCAGCGTCATCGAGATCAAGGAGGAAAACCTCGTCGGACAAGTCTTTAACCTCTCCTCTGACATATACAGTACCGCCAACCATACCTACACAGCTTCTGTATCCCATCACAGAATCCAGATGTTCACAGTTATATCCGCAAATTATCGCTGTTCCGCCGCCCATAAACTCGAAGCTGAACGATCCCGCGTTTTCTAATACCCAAAATTCAGGGGCAGTAAAACGAGGATCATGTTTCATTAACGCTCCTGATCTTGCGCCTACTCTTCCTCCGATATATATTTTTCCGGAGGCGGCGCAATGAGCCGTTGTATCTCCCCCATCGCCCTTTAAAACAATTTCAGCGCCGGAATTAAGCCAGCCGACATCAGCAGGGGCAGAGCCTTCAATTTCAATCTGTGTTCCAGCCAAACCCATAGAGCCGACTCGCTGTCCGGGGTTTTTTACTTTGAATTTAAGCGGTTTACCGCCTTGATCCCATAAAGGTCCGCCTATGTTATGCTGTCCGCAGGCGTTTACCTCAAATTCCGCATAACCTTCTTCCAGTTTTTTATATATTTCCTGCAATAATTGTTGGGTTGATATCCTGTGCCCGTCAACTATTCCGTTTATTATCGCTTTTTGATCTGTTTTGTTCATTGATTTAACATCCATACTGTATCTGTAATTTGTCTGATATTGCTTTATCAATTGATACCAGAGCGTCAGAGCGTCCCACAGGCAGTGAGCTGTTGCCTATAGGCGCGAGTGTCTTTTTAATTTCTTTATCAAAAGCAAGGAAGTAATTTACCACATTTTCCGCAACCTTATCCACGTCAAGACGCTTTGTTAAGACCTGATTCTGCGTGCAAATTCCGACAGGACAAAGACCTGTATTGCATGCGTTGCATTTTCCGTTATCATTGCCGACGCATCCTGCCAATTGAAGCATGAGTTTTCCTGTAAAAATGCCGTTTGCGCCAAGACAGATCATTTTTATGGCATCAGCCGCAAGATTTCCTGTCATGCCAAGCCCGCCGCCTGACCATAAGGGGATTTGTCCCTGCTTGCCCTGATGAATTGCGGCAAGATAACAATCTCTCAGCTTGGAAACTATAGGGTGTCCGGTATGATCCATAGAAATTTCGTGCGCAGCTCCTGTGCCACCGTAAATGCCATCGAGAAAAAATCCGCCGACTATGTTATAAGGGTCCCTTAACAAATTATTATACACTGAAACGCTTGTTGCGCTGGCTGAAACCTTTATCGCAACCGGAACTTTGAACTTAAACGCTGAATTCAAGGAAAGAAACATCTTCTGCACGCTTTCCTCAATGGAATACAGCCCCTGATGATTCGGAGGGCTAAGAAGATCAGCCTTCGGAACTCCACGGATTTCCTGTATATGCTTTGCGACTTTTTTCGCCATTAAAAGTCCGCCATCGCCTGGTTTTGCTCCCTGTCCTATTTTTATAAGCACGCCCGCAGGGTCTTCCTGCATTTGCGGCATGGCGTTTATTATTCTGTTCCAGCCGAAATGACCGGATGCGATCTGTAATATCGAGTATTTTAAGTATTTTGATTTAAGGAGCCTTAAAGGCATGCCGCCTTCGCCTGAACACATTCTGACGGGCATTCCTGCCTGTTCGTTTAAATATGCGGTTGCTATTGCAAGAGCTTCCCACATTCTGCAAGATAATGCGCCGATAGACATATCGCCGATAATTACAGGGTAAATCCATCTTACAGGAGGTGTATTGCCTGTAATTTCAAGCTTTCCGTCTTTAATGTCAAACGGCAGTTGCTCCGGCGGCAATATTCTTCCAAACGGCGCAAGCAGGTCAAATGTATGCCTTTGAGCGTCAAGCGAAGGGTCTGTCATCTGGGATATACGACCGACTACGATTTTGTCCAAAGCTCTATCGCCCGAATTAAGGTTTGCTCTGCCGCCTCTTGTGTGGGAATTGCCTGTAGTTGACCTTATTTTCATCGCAAACTTGTTATCAGGGTTTCTGACCGGCTTAATTGCCTCGTTTGGGCAAACTTTTTCACAGATTCCGCAACCTCTGCAATAATTATTAGTATTAACCACCTGTTGTATTACAGGCATAGTTTGAAAATTTATTTTTGGCGTAGGCGTTGGAGCTTCACTGACAACTTTTCGTCTTTTTTCAACCTTTGGTTCGATTGCATTAAAAGGACATGCCGCCACGCATTTCCCGCAAAAAGTGCATCTGTTTGTATCATACTGTATTTGCCAGAACAAATCGTCCCGGGATAGTTCATTTACTTTTATTGTTGCCATCTTTCAACCTTTAATGCGTTGTTTATAATTACTGTTTCCCGTTCATGCGGATAAATATCGTCTTCCCAGTTCCTTTCAGGCAATATTTCATTTATTCCGCTGACTTCTGACGTTATAACGACTGTATCATCGGTTCTGCCTACCACTACCGGTCTTAATTTTTTTGAATCACAGCATGTAAAAATCGTTCCGTCAGGAAGCCCGCCGATAATTGTATTTGGACCATTAATTTCTAAATGAGCAAGCGATTCTTTTATTTTAAGCAATATTTCTTTGTCATCACGCCGTATGATTTCATCATAAGGTAATGGGGTAATTGTATGCTTATAATAACTAAGGGGCCACTTTAAAATTTTGTTTAAATAGTGCAGTGTATATAAAAAGCACTGTGAATCAGACTCAAAACCAACATATCCTTTATAAAGACTTTTTTGCAGAAGTTTATTCTTTTCAAAAAAAGTGTTTTCACCGTTTGCAAGAGCGGTATAGCCTTGAAGAAAGAAAGGATGCGCCGCATATCTGACTATATCATAGTTTGTATTTTGTCTGCATTGGGCTGTGATTACTTTTGCGGTGAAAAAATTGTTTTCTTCCCACAATCCAAAATATATTCCTATATCTTTAGGATCGCCGATTTCTTTTAACGTCAAAACATCGGGCCAGAAGGAGTATACATAGCCTTTTGCTTCTTTTTCAAGGGCGGCTCTTATTTTAAGCCTTGTATTTACAAGTAAATCTTCTTTTTCTTCCTGTGAAGCGTATCTGTATGTTTTTGGGTATTGCAGAACCAGAAATACATATTGCGGCATTGTTTCTATGATAAGATTTTCAGCGTAATTTGTTTCGGGGTTCCATTGTAATGCTCTTGTAAACCCTTCGGCGGAAAGGATATTGTCCGCTATATTTATTCCCTCATCGGTGCATGCCATTGAAAGGATTGGAAGGTCTTTGTAATCTTCAAATATGCCGCCTAAGTCCTGCATGACCATTGCAAAACCGGAATTATCATGCCCTTTTTGTTGCGACCTCATAAGATACAAGGCTTTAGAGGGATGGAAATACTTTTTTGATTTTATTGCCCCTATTCTACACACAAAATTTTCCTCACCAGACTTACTTTTATTTTATATGATATTACAATCAAATTTCAAATTACAGTTTTTTTAATTATGTCAACTAGAAACTTTATAGTCAATCAATCAAGAATTATGGCAATTATTTTTTTGTTTTAATTTATTATAAATATATGATAGATTTTTGTGTTTTTCATACAATTTTATTGGTATTTTCTGATAACTTCTTGATAAAAACGTGATAAACTCTTCAAAAACGCTCAACAATACTTAACATTAGAGGCAAAAAAATAAAATGGAATCGTGTTCGGATATAAAAGAAGCAAAAAATAAGTTTTCAAATTTAACCAGCAAAAAAACATTAATAAAAAATGTTGTTTTTAATTTGCTGGGAAAAATTTTACCTATGGGAATAGCTCTTTTTACAATTCCGATAATTATCAACAACATGGGAAACGAACGATTCGGGATTCTGACTATTATCTGGATGTTAATTGGCTATTCCAGCATATTTGATCTGGGTTTAGGGCGCGCGCTTACGCAGATGGTTTCCAAAAAAATCGGGGAAAATGATGTTAAAGAACTACCTCCAATAATCTGGACAGCTTCGTCTTTATTGTTCTTTATGGGCATAATCGCAGGTATAGCAATTTTTTCGTTTTCAACTTTTATAGTTGTTGATTTGCTCAAGGTTTCAGAGATATACAGGCATGAAACCGTTAATGCGATAAAATTAGTGGCGTTATGTATTCCGATGTTATTTTTCAATGGGGCATTTAACGGTGTTTTGACTTCTTATCAAAAATTTGGAACAATAAATCTTGTAACTGCTCCTTTAGCCCTGTTTAACTTTGTTTCTCCGCTTTTAGTTTTTATTTTCACAAATAACCTTGCGGCTGTAGTCGGGACTTTAGTTTTTGGCAGGGCGTTGGTAAGCGTTACTTATTTTATCGTCTGTTTAAAAACTGTTGATAATCTTTATAAATTTAAAATTGATTTTAAATTTATAAAGCCGCTTTTAAGTTATGGTAGCTGGATAACGGTAAGCAATATTATAAGTCCATTAATGAGTACGTTTGACAGGTTTATTATCTCTAACCAGCTTTCAGCTTCGGTTGTAGCTTTTTATACCACGCCTTATGAACTTACCGCAAGATTGGTTGTCTTGCCTGGCGCTATTGTTTCTGTATTATTCCCCGCTTTTTCAATGGAAATAGTCAGCAATCCGCAGAGGGCTAAAAATCTTTTTCATAAAGCAACAAAATATTTGTTTTTTATTCTTTTAATTCCGGTAATTATAATTATTTTATTTGCGAAAACAGGGCTGAGCTTGTGGATAAACCCTGAGTTTGCGGAAAACAGCTTTAGGATCGCGCAGGTTATATCAGCGGGAGTATTATTTAACGGACTGGCTTTTATTCCTTATTGTTTTATACAGGCATACGGAAAATCTGATATGACAGCCAAATTTCATTTAATTGAATTTCCTGTATATATGATTTTATTATTTGGTTTAATTAATGTTTTTGGAATACTGGGGGCTGCTTTTGCGTGGACAATAAGAGTAATTATGGATTATTTGCTGCTTTATTTTTATTCGTTAAAACTTTTAAAAAAAATCAAAACTTAGGAGCTTATAATGACACAGGAAAAACTTATATCAATAGCAATGGCAACGTACAACGGAGAGAAATATCTTCGGGAACAGCTTGATTCTATTTATAATCAGACGTATAAAAATATAGAAGTCATCGTCTGTGATGATTGCTCAACAGATGGGACAGTCCAAATTCTTGAGGAATACAAACAAAAATATGGTTTAAAATATTTTATAAACGAAAAAAATCTGGGTTATATAAAGAATTTTGAAAAATCTATAAAATTATGTTCAGGTGATTACATCGCTTTATCAGATCAGGATGATATTTGGCTTCTTGAAAAGCTCGAAACGCTTGTTAATGAAATAGGCGAAAATATTTTAATCTACTGTGATGCGATAGACGTTGATATAAATAATAATATTTTACATGATTCACGAGTCAACTATTTTTATAAAGAAATTTATTTTAAAGTTGTTAATATTGAAAAAATAGCAGAAGATACATTAATAGGCTGTGTTTGCCTTTTTAAAAAAGAATTGTTGAATATCGCCCATCCATTTCCAAAAGAAACTGGGCATGATAATTGGCTTATGATGATTAGTAAAGAATTAAATTCTATAAAATTTTTAAATAATCAGCTTATTAAAAGAAGAATTCATGAAAATAACACAGGTAAAGTTAATATAAATAATAATCTATCTTTAAGCTATAAAATTAAAATGTCAGCCAAATTTATATTCGGTAAATTATTTTTTATTATAAGAGATTTTTATTATTTTTTTAAAGTAATAAAATTTAAAAAAATAATAAAAAAAAGGATATATATAAATGAAAGAAAATAAATTAATCTCAATAGCAATAGCAACCTATAACGGAGAAAAATTTCTGCGTGAACAGCTTGATTCTATTTATAACCAGACGTATAAAAATATAGAAGTCATAGTCTGCGACGACTGTTCTACTGACGGGACGGTCAAAATTCTAGAGGAATACAGCCAAAAATACGGGCTGAAATATTATATTAATGAAAAAAATCTTGGTTTGAACAAAAACTTTGAAAAAGTGTTAAAGCTTTGCAATGGAGAATATATCGCTATTTCTGATCAGGATGATATTTGGTTGCCTCAAAAATTGGCAATTTTAATGAATGAAATCGGCAATGCCACGCTGATTCATTGTGATTCTTCCATAATCAATCAAAACGGCGAAATCCTTTATATTTCAGGAAAAGAAAAAGCTAAAGTAAAGGATTTATGCCTAAATTCTGATAAGCATACTGCGATGGTGTCTTTTGTAGCCGGACATTCTATGATCTTTCACAAAAATTCGCTTGCTTATGCACTACCTTTACCCTATAAAGAAGATTATGACCGCTGGATACCAATTGTAGCGTCTAAAATGAATGGTATAAAATATGTTGACCAACCATTGGTTTTACATAGACATCATCAAACGAATTCCAGCGCAAGAAGAAAATTCCTGTTTATTTACAAGTTTTATATGGCTATAGGTAAATATTTTTATCGTATTTTACGAAAAGCATACCGTAATTTAATACTTGCAAAACGAGGTCTATAATGAAAATTCTTCATATAAACAAATTTTTCTGTAAAATGGGCGGGGCAGAAAATATTATGCTCCAGGAAGCTGAAATGCTTGAAAAAGCAGGGCATGAAGTTTTCTTTTTTGCCACAGACAGACAGCCTTATTTCATAGAAAATTATAAGTTAAGTAAATTTTTCCCTAAATATATTCCTTTTGGGAAAATGAGCTTTTCTCAAATTTTTAAAGAAATTCCAAAAACATTTTTTAATTTTGAAGCAATGAATCAAATGGAGCGGGTTTTAGAAGAAATTAAACCTGATGTTGTTCACATTCATGAAATCTTTAATAATCTTACTCCCTCTGTATTATTACCCTGTTATAAACGAAAAATTCCTGTTATCGCAACTTTACATACCCCAAGAATGTCCTGTCCTGTAGGCACTTTAATGAAAAAAGAAAATGTTTATTGCGAAAAAGAATTATGCTCGGGAGGAAACG
>Ga0116155_10002630_pt1 | contig 12150 bp, 9 predicted proteins | sample AD_UKC032_MetaG_FD_89890 | JGI IMG/M metagenome (GOLD analysis project Ga0116155, IMG submission 89890) | Active sludge microbial communities of municipal wastewater-treating anaerobic digesters from USA - AD_UKC032_MetaG | ecosystem: Engineered > Bioreactor > Anaerobic > Digestate | place: USA...
CGGCCTGAGTGAATACATTGTTTGCTGATCAAGTTCGGCGGCCAGGGATCTCTGGAATCCCCAGTATCCGTATGCCCTGAATCCTGTCTCATAATCCGGATCATCCGGATCGGTTACATATTCGATATAGACAGCCGGGTCAAAGCCCATGATGCTTCCCGGAACGGTACCTGTGCCGTCTTCGGTAAGGTTGACAGGGGTAAAAGGACCGTCAGGCCGATTGCCTTTGGCCACCATCGCTTCCCTGCGCGGTCCGCGGCTGTGCGGATAGAGGTAGTACTCCTTTGTCCCGTCCCGTTTTTTTACCTCCACCAGGTCAGGGGCGTACATGACGTCCCAGTAACCGTTGAGGTGGTAGGTGAATATCGGTCCTTCGTCGCGCCACCGTGAGAGGTCCTCCACGGGGGCTGACCACATTCTGATATCGGGACCGCAATAGCTTGTAAATCTCACGTCGTGTGAACCGATGATATAGATGCGGTATTTGCCGGGATTGTCAGGATCCTCAAATACCCGGGGTTCGCCGTCAGGCAGATGTTCCCACAGCGGCAGGTAGGGATTTCCTGCCCCGTTATGGACAAATTTCTGCCCGTTTTTGTGCTGTTCTTGTGCATCGGCCTCTCCAATAAATCCATTGCACAAGAGCAGGGCTGCTGCGACACACAGAAAAAATGCTATCTCTCTCTTTGGGAATTTTTTAATTCTATTCATATTCATCCATACTTTGATCAGAACAAATAACTATTTCTATAAAAATAGGGATGTTTGTTCTATTTTTAAGGGGGGCAAAACAATTGTTACTTTATTCTATTATCCGGATACTGATCGGCATAAAGTTACGGCAATGAGAAAGTCGTTTGAAAAGAAGAAATTTAACACGACTATCGTGTTCGAAAAGGAGATGATAGCTCCATGCGGCATGAATTGCGGATCATGTCTCGGATTCATGAGGAATGAGAACCACTGTCCCGGGTGCAGGTCCGATGCTGACAATAAGCCCTCGTATTGCAGTGACTGCATAGTGATAAACTGTGATCTGCTTAAGGAGACGGAGTCGAAATTCTGCTATGAATGTCCGAAATATCCGTGCCGGAGACTAAGGAATCTTGATAAAAGATACAAAACCAGGTATGGCACGAGTTTCTTCGATAACCTTGCCATGATAAAGGAGCAGGGGATGGACCTGTTTCTGGCTTTCGAGACCGAGAGAAGAACCTGTTCGCAATGCGGATCAACACTTTGCGTTCACCGGACGTTCTGCTTTGAATGCGGATCTGAATATCAAAAATCCAACTGATCAATGAAATCACTCAGTGAATGTATCCCGGAAAACCGGAGGCAGGTGGCGAAAGTAGATATCGTAACCGCTTACCAGGGCCTGATGGCGTTTATGATGAAAAGACAGATTTTCAGCCTTGCAATGCTAATCCTGCTGCTTGCCTCGTGCGGCAGGGACTACACATCAAAAGAGTACCTGAACGCGGTACTGATCAACCTCAGCAAGATAGAAACGGCATCTTACTATGATTACGGGGAATCATGGAGCCCTGGTGATACAGCAGCTTCCTTCGTCTTCCGGAGATTTTTCAGGGAGTACAGGAATCCGTCTGATACTGCAATAGGGTCAAGCTTTGTGGCACTTGACTCCCTGACAGGGACAAAGGCATCTTATTGTTACGATGGTCGCATGCGGGCGACCTTCTATGACGAAGAAAAGGTTATAGTGATTGACAGTTTCAGGGTGAGGTCGCTGCCATTCAGACCGGTGGGAGCTCCCTTCTATAACTATGTGACAAGTATAATCAACTATGCCATCACTACTGGTGACAGTATTGCCCTTGAGATGGAAGAACGGGAGGGGGATGTGTTTGTGCGTCTGACTATACATGAGGATGAGCAGGTTGAGTTCTTCGGTAAAGCCGTCCATATGCCTCCTTCACCTTATACTTATGGAGACAACACCTCAATTTATGAACTGTGGATAGATAAGGAGACAGATCTTCCATATAAGGTAAGGCGCGAGATGACTCATGATATCTCGGTTTCGACATCTCATGACCCGGAATTTAACAAGCTTGATATCAATGATTTCAGGGCTGCAGATTTCTTTCCGCCTGATTACGAAATAAGGCAGTATGGCCTCAAAACTACAGATGAAAAGAAGAGTGAGCTCTTAAATCGTGAAGCTCCGGAGTGGACACTTCAGTCAGCCGATAATCAAACTGTCTCGCTGGCTGATATAACCGCCAGGGTGGTTCTTATACAGTTCACAAGTGTAAGTTGCGGACCATGCAGGGCGTCGATTCCCTTTCTGAAAGAGATAAGCAGGGAATACGGAAAGGATGATTGCGCGCTTGTGGCAATAGAGTGTACCAGCAAAAACCTCAATTCACTCAGAAATTACATGAGCAGAAACCAGTTTGACTATACATTCCTGCAGGCAGACAGGGAAACACTTAATAATTACACAATCGGGTCATATCCGGTATTTTTCATCCTCGATCAGGAGCGTGTAATCAGAGAGATAATTAAGGGGTATGCAGAGGGTCCCACTGATGAAAGAATAAGATTTGCCATAAACAACCTGCTGAAATGAAGCCGGACAGGATTATTGGTATGTTTGTCAGGTGATCAGGCCCAAATCAGTCTGGCTCCTGATATGGTTAACCGGGCCATGAATAATGAAACACAGAATATGGACACACAGAATCAACGAATAGCAAAAATGACTTTTTCATCTGTATATCCCCTCTATCTGGCCAAAGTTCAGAAAAAAGGGAGGACGGAAGAGGAACTGAATCAGGTGATTGAGTGGCTGACAGGTTTCGGGGAACAGAAGCTCCGGGAGCTGATTGACGAGAATGTGACATTCGAGAAATTCTTTGAGCAGGCTTCACTCAATCCCAACGCTCAGTTAATCACCGGGATGATCTGCGGATATCGTGTTGAGGAGATCGGGGATCCACTGACCAGGAATGTCAGGTACCTTGATAAGCTGGTGGATGAGCTTGCCAAAGGGAGGAAGATGGAGAAGATCCTGCGAGGCTGATGTTACTTTGCCAGAAGGCAGCTCTGGCCTTTGATCAGTATTTCCGGTCAGCAGGTTCGGTCAGAAATGAGCGGCAATCTCTGTCATTTCAATAAAAATAATCTTAAAATAGATAAATAATTATTGATAAACAATAAATTGTTATTATCTTTGAGGCGTAACCAAAACAATTGTCAATTATGTCAAAAAGTAATCGCTTCGTATTTATCGCGTTGAATGTTGTCGCCTGGATAATATTTGTCGGTCTGTGCATCGAAGCCGGCGCCCTGCTTGTCAATTTTGTATACAGCCTCTTCAAGCCTGAGGTTGTCGGGAATCTTTATGAGAAGCTCGATTTAAGCCAGATTTACAATATTAACCAATGGGTATATTTTGGTCTGTACGGCTTCATACTGTTCATCTCGGTATTGAAGGCATACCTGTTCTATGTGGTCATTGTTCTGCTGCTAAAGTTTGACATCGAAAAGCCGTTCAGCAACTTTGCATCCGCTCAGATTACAAAGATCAGTTATGTAACGCTTGCCATCGGTATTATCAGTTTCGTTGCCCGGCAGATTACCATGGGCCTGACTCATTATGGATTCGATACCTCACCACTCGACAGGTTTTGGGCTGACAGCAAGGCCTTCATCCTGATGGCAGCAGTAGTTTATGTAATTGCGACTATCTTTAAGAGAGGAGTCGAGCTCCAGAATGAAAATGATTTAACAGTCTAGTCATGCCGATTATTGTAAACCTCGACGTAATGATGGCCAGACGGAAGATGTCGCTCAATGAGCTGTCAGAGAGAGTTGATCTGACCCTGTCAAATCTTTCCATATTGAAGACCGGGAAAGCAAGGGCGATAAGGTTTTCCACCCTTGATGCGATCTGCAAGGTTCTTGACTGCCAGCCGGGAGATATCCTGGAGTACAGGGATAATGCCCACAGCGGCATGACCCCTGAATAGAACCTGCCTTTCAGCACGGGAAGTGTTAATTATTATGAAATCGGTTGCATTCCGGCTTAAGATGACTATTTTTATAGATTACTTTCCCGGGCTGCAAAATAGCGTCAGGTACATGACAAGGCAATACATTTAATAATATGGCAATTCCTGCATTGCAATTGAAATATGTTTGAAAGTGTCCGGAAAATCATTCTGTGCCCCGTCAGGCATTGCAATTTGAATAATTGCGTGATTGCAGGTGTTCTCCTGTTTCTGTCAGCAGAACCCTTGCTCAATGCCCAGACAAATACGGATACAGGGCAGGCAGATTTTGATCAGCTATATGAATTTGTTCTGGATAAGTACGGAATGGACCAGGTCCTGGTGAACGGTGTCGTTTATTCGGATATCTACTGGAAGAAGCAGGGACACCAGTTTCTCGGTGAAGACCGGCCATACACGGGTAAATTGTTTTTCAGGGGCAAGGAATATGAAGGGCTGGAAATGAAATATGACATCTGCAACCAGCAGTTAATAGTGTTCCTCAGGACCAGTTCCCTTCAGCAAGGGATAATTCCGCCACATGACTTCATTTCAGCCTTCACCCTTGAGGGAAGGTCCTTTTCAAAAATGGATTTCCGGGGAGAACCACGCTATTACCAGGTTGTCTTTGATTCAGATAATCTGAAATGCCTGTATCACTGGTCAAAAGAGACAATGGAGACTGCAGGCAGCGAGAATTACAAATATTTTCATTACGAATTTTCCGCGGATAAGAAGAAGAGTTACCTGTTTCTGAACGGGTCATTCGGGCCTTATAAAAGGAACAGTTCTTTCATTGATCTGTTCCCGGAGGATATCAGGCCCGCCATCCGGCAGTTCATAAAGGCAAACCGCATACAAGTTTCCAGATGCAGTGATGAGAGAATGATTGAACTGATGTCTTACTGCAACACCTTATTCAGGAAAGCAGATACACCGCAACAGTTGACTGGCTATGTTGACTAAAAGAATTCTGACAATATGCCTCGCTCTTTGCCTGTACACAGGTTTGTCGGCTCAACAGGCGGATAGTGTTGTCATCTCAGAATCTTTCATTAACACCCCCTTGAGTGATTTCATTGACAGGATAGAGGCCGAAACTCAGGTGCGGTTTTTCTTTCAGCCGGAATGGATAAAGAATGTGACAATAACTTCCGCCACCCAGCCGCTTACTCTGTTCAGGCTTTTAAGCGATCCCCTGAAGAGGGAAGGACTGAACATATACGCTGACGGCAACAATATCTACCTCTATCCCGGTAAGCCAATAACCACCGAGTTGCCTCCATTCAACCACACTGTTTCAGGATCATCGGTATCAGACAGCCTGTCAGGGTTGACTGAGACTGAAAGGAAGTATATACAGGGGAAGGAGATCATTCCGGTTGAAGTACTTGAAATCGGTAACAGAAACAAGAAGGATGTTGGCCAGAGATGCATTGTCAGCGGAAGGATAGTTGATGAAACCAATTCTGAGCCTCTTTACGGCGCAACAGTCTACATCGAAGAGCTTAAGACAGGCGCTGTTACCGATCAGGAAGGGAAGTTCAGGCTTGTGCTGTCTCCGGGCAGGTACAAAGCCATTTTCAGCTTTATGTCCATGAAGGAACAGGAGTATTACCTGCAGGTTTATTCAGAAGGTTCCGTGTCTGTAAAACTGAAGAGAGACCTTATTGAGATCGATGCTGTCAGGGTCACTGCCAATCGTTATGATCATGTCAGGGGTATCCAGATGGGTTATGACCGGATTACTGTCAAGGCGACAAAAGAGATCCCTGTCGCCTTTGGCGAAAAAGACCTTCTGAAAGTTGCAAGAATGCTGCCCGGGGTGCAGAATGTGGGTGAAGGTTCTTCGGGATTCAATGTAAGAGGAAGCTCCGAAGATCAGAACATGTTCTATATAAACAAGATTCCCGTTTACAATACCTCACATCTTTTTGGTTTCTTCACAGCATTCAATCCGGATATAATCAATGATTTCTCATTCTATAAAAGCAACATTCCCGCCAGTTACGGAGGCAGGCTCTCCTCAGTATTCAGCATCACCACAAGGCAGGGAAGCAAGAAGAAGTTCTTCGGACAGGGAGGCATCAGTCCGATAACTGCTCATTCCTCCATTGAGATTCCGGCTATTAAGGACAAACTCTCCGTGGTTGCCAGTTTCAGATCCTCATACTCCGACTGGATACTCAAAAGAATAAAGAATGATGACGTCAGGAACAGCAGTGCTTTCTTCTATGATGGCACACTGTCTGCAAATGCCGAAATCAATGACAGGAATCTTTTGAGGGCATTCATATATCTGAGCGGGGACAAGTTTTCACTTGCATCAAAAAGTGACTACGACTATTCAAATGCCGGATCTTCGCTGGCGTGGAAACACGCCTTCTCGTCTACGGTTTCGGCTGATTTTGCATTGATCTACAGCAGGTACTCCTTTGAAAACACTGACAAAACAAACATGTCAACCGCATTCCTGCAGAGGTACAGGATAAATCACTACGAGGCCAGGGCAGACTTTTCTGTGTTTGGCATATCAGGACACAAGCTTGATTTCGGAACCAGCCAGATACTTTATGATCTGAACCGTGGTGAAATTGAGCCTTTTGGCGAAATGTCAAACAGGAGACCCTTCAGTTTTGGCAGTGAGAAAGGGATTGAGAGTGCCCTTTATGTTTCGGATGAGTTTGTGCTGTTCAGTAACCTGACCGTGCTTGCCGGGTTGAGGTACAGCATGTTCAGCCAGATTGGCCCTGCGGAGATCAATGTCTATTCTCCTGCGAATATCAGAACCGTCAAAAACATCACGGGAACGAAGACATATGATAGAGGTGACCTGGTCAGGTTCTACTCCGGTCCTGAATACAGACTGGCACTGAATTATTCTCTCGGTTTGAACAGTTCACTTAAAGCTTCATATAACAGGCTTTACCAGTATATTTTCATGATGAGAAACACAATTGCCATTTCCCCGGATGATAAATGGAAATTGGTTGACTATCATATTTCACCTCCTGTTTCAGATCAGGTCTCAATGGGTTACTACCGGGACTTCAATGACGGCGGAATAAAGGCTTCCCTGGAGGTATACCATAAATGGATTAACAACCAGGTTGAGTTCAGGGACGGTACAGACTTCACCTCGCCTGACCCGATCGAGACAAAGGTTCTGCAGGGGAATCTTCGTGCCAACGGGATAGAACTGATGATAAGCAAGAACAGCGGGAAGACGACAGGCTGGGTTTCGTACAGTTATTCCCGTTCTTTTATGCAGGTTGACAGTGACATTCCTGATAATCAGATAAATTACGGTCTCAGGTACCCGTCAAATTATGATCGGCCGCATAACCTGAACGTTGTTGTAAATAACCGTTCAAATCGTCGGTTAAGCCTTTCTGCAAATTTTGTCTATTCCACCGGCCGTCCGGTTACTTACCCGATGGCGATCTATTATTCCGAAGGTCAGCAGCTGTTGTATTTCACGGGGAGGAATGAATCACGGATCCCTGATTACGCAAGGCTCGATCTGTCGATCAACCTTGAAGGAAACCTTATCAGGAAGAAGCCCATTCACAGTTACTGGATGCTCAACCTGTACAACGCGCTGGGGCGTGACAATGTGTATTCCGTCTATTTTGACAGTCAGAACGGGAGGATCCGCGGGCATAAACTGTCAATCTATGGCGTTCCTATTCTGACGTTCTCATGGCTGTACAAATTCGGGAATTACCTTAACGACTGATCCTGACACATGAAGGTTATGAGGATAATGAACATAAGGAACGGACCAATGCCACACAGCGTCAGTCACTTCGTTTTAATGGTTATAGCCGTTTTGTTGTTGGCAAACAGTTGCATCACTCCATTTGAGCCTGAATTCAAGGGGGTGAATAATTTCCTGGTGATTGACGGAAGTCTCATAAAGGGTTTCCCAACCCAGGAGATAAGAATTTCCAGGTCAGCATCTGTCACAGAGCCCACTTTGCAGAATGTCGAAGGTTGCAGTGTAAGGATAATGGATGATTCAGGCAACGAGTTCATTTTTACTGAAGAATCTCCGGGAAAATATGTTGCCGGAATTGATGACGCACTCCTTGATTACAGCAGGCACTACAAACTCATTGTCAGCACTCCTTCAGGCGACAATTACGAATCTGCCTGGCAGGCAATTCCGGTTACAGCTCCTGTTGACAGCATATATTCAATAAAGGAGACCCGCTATGTCAGTGAAGAAGACGAATACCTGCAGGGACTTCAATTCTATGTTGATCTTGATGCCCCGGATGATGCATCGAGGTACTACAGGTGGCAGGTTGTGGAAACATGGGAGTTGCATGCATCCCATAAGATTAATGGTGTCTATGACGGGAAAACAATCTATTTCGATCAGTATAACCCTTCAGACAGCCTTTATTATTGCTGGGATTCAAGAACAGAGGAAGGGATCTATACGTATTCAACAGCAAATCTGTCACATAACAGGTTAAGGCAGGTTCCCCTTCACTTCAAGACCTATAACTCCCCTGAACTGACAATAAAATACTCTGCCACAGTGAGGCAGTTTGCCCTCGATGCGGATTCCTGGTATTACTGGCATCAGAAGGAGACAGAACTGAAGGAATCCGGTAAGATCTATACCACCCAGCCGGCTCAGCTCAGGTCGAACATGCATAACACCCTGGATCCGGACGAAAAGGTTCTTGGCTATTTTTGGGTTTCTGCCGTCACTGAAAAACATATATTTGAAAAGAACCCTTTTTACAACAATGTTGCTATTGGCGCTTCAAGCTGTACCTCATACGGAACGTGTGCGGAATTCATTGATGAAGACCTGTTCAATACCCTGTATCATATAGCGCACTTCACCAATAAATTTCCATTGCCGCCTGTATATATGTATTTTGTCAGAAACCCGGTTGGCATGGCATGCATCTATTTTTCGACCGATGAATGCATCGATTGCAGACGTATTGCGGGAACCAATCATAAACCGGATTTCTGGGAATAAAATTAATCTTGGTATTGTATTAAAGCCTGAGAGCAGTGATAATCAAAAATGACATATTTAAGACAGTTAGTTCTCTGTGCATTTTATTCTGCCTCATAAGCTTTGCCCTTGAAGGCCAGTCTGTAGCAGCGGTGGCAGGACATCCAAAGTATCCTGCTGACCCGGGCGAGAAGATCAGGCTTTTTACTGACCGCGTCATCTACTGCGTAAACGAAAAAGTGTTTTTCACCGCGGAATATTCCTGCATTGAAGAGCTTGAATCACTGTCATGGAGCACAGTGTTGTATGTTGAGCTCATAAGATGGAACGGAACCAGCATTACCGGTTCGAAACTGAGATTGACAGGAGAGTCGACATCCGCCGGCATTGATATTCCCGGCAATATTCCTTCCGGAAATTATTACCTCAGGGCTTATACGAAATGGATGAGAAATTATCCGCCGGATGCATATGCCTATGCGGAGATTAAGATTGTCAATCCTTTCCGGCCTGATACCGATGAAGGTCCTTCGCAGGGTGACGCCGCTGACGGTGTGGGTACTCTTACACTCTTTCGGAAGAGCCTGACCGACGGTATCACCTGTGTTTCGGATAAGGAAGCATATAAGCCGGGAGAGCAGGCAGAGATTACTGTTGAGCTCAACGGTACCAACACTGCAGCGATTGGCAGCTATTGCATCACTGTATCAAAGGCCGGAACTTCATCCATCACCGACAATTATGCCGAAGCAGCAGCAGACACTGGCGGGGATTTGCCGGAATATATCGAATATCTTCCGGAGATCAGGGGCATTGCAATTTCCGGTCAGGTTACCGACAGATCCGATGGACTGCCGCTGCAGGGTGTTCCTGTGAGCCTGTCCGAAACCAGGTCGGGGGAATACTATGCAACATACAAAACTGACGAAAGAGGCAGATTCGTCTTTACTCTTCCGGAAATGGGGCGGCAGCATGATTTCTTCGTGCAGACTGAAGTGCCTTCCAGGATAAATATTGATAACGGGTTCTGTAACAGGCCGGTAATACTACCCTTCAAAGCCTTTGAAATGAGCAGGGATGAAACTGATTATGTCAGGGAGGTCATGGTAAATCAGCAGATCACTGAAAAATTCTACAGGGAGAAGGATATGGTGGCAGACCCGGTCCGGAAAACAGAAAGCCCACAGGTTTTCTATGGAAGCAAAAAGTCTGTTTACAACATAAATAAATACATAGAGCTTCCGGATGTCAGGGAGTTTATCTTTGAGCTCGTTCTTGAGGCGAATATTATCAGTGACAGGGATAAGAACTCAGTAATAAGCCTGCGCAGGCCCGACGGAAGATATTATCCGCCATTGATCTTTATGGACAATATCAGGGTTGACGCCAGCGAACAGTTGCTGAAAGTGCCATTGAACAGGATTGAAAGGGTTGAGGTGATTAATGCTGACTACCTGGTTGGAAGCACACAATACTACGGTATAATGAGTTTCTATTCTGTTAACAGGGACTTTGCCGGGCTTAATCTGAACAAGAACAGTCTTTTCTTTTCATATGACCTGTTTTCAGATGCTGTGCCGGTTTCTGAATTTGGCAGCAAGCCTGAGGATCAGAGAACGCCTGACAGAAGAAATCTGTTGTACTGGAACCCTGATATACGGCTGTCGGCCGCCGGAAAAACGACTATTTCATTCACTGCCTCAGACTGTACGGGAGATTATGAGGTTATTGTCAGGAGTAAGGATCATCCTGACATGGAAGGGATTTACGGAAAGTGTAAGTTCAGGGTTGATTAAGAGTTTCACCCCGGGACAGATACTCCGACTAAATGCCGGAACGGCCTTCTTATGCCAGCCGGTCACATCATCTCAGCCTGCTTGTTGTAATAGTTCGTGCTTTCGAAGATCTTGTCCGCATTGGCGGCGATGAAGCCAGGGTACTGTGTCCCGTCGGGCCGGTTGTACCGCAGTGTAAACTCATAGAAACATGAGGGAATCTCAAATACTCCGTCTGAAAATTCAACCTTCTGTATCTCAGCCAAGGTTGCGGACTGCTCAAGCAGTTCCTCCGGTGTCCCGTAGATTTCTCCTCCGACGTTTGTCATAAGGTAACCGTTTCCCTTGATAAATTCATTAACCTCCTGCAGGGTTGAGAACTGTTTCAGATCATTTACCTTGACAGCGAAATGGTTGGCACGATAGCCGTACACGAGCAGCCATGCTGCATATTCCGATTCTTCGCGCAGTCTGTTGTAGGTGTCAAATGAGATTTTGCCCCAGATGCTGCCTCCGTAGACCAGGTCAGGATCGGCATAACTGCTCTCATCAAGGTTATCCAGGTGCCTGCGGACGGTTGTTTTCAGGTAATCACTGAACTGATCCGTCAGCAGCTCGCTGATAAACACCTTGGGCGCGGCCGGATTGTTTTTATGTTCAAAATGTTTGCCTCTCAGCTTTTTGGTTTTGAATTCATAGTTACCCCGTGCTTCGTAACCGTTATCTGTAAAGATCCCGGCAATCACATCAATGTTCATCCTGGGGTCATCGAATGTTCGCAGGGCGATATGGTCATGAACAACCTTCTCTCCCCTGGCTGCAAACAGATCATATATTCGCTTTGCGCTTGGATTTTCCGTGGAATAGCGATTCCAGAACCGTTCAAATATCTTTGCTGTTTCCATATTTCTCTGATTTTACCAACCGTTAAGGCAAATCTAAATCAAATCCAGGAAAATAACTATTGGTCTCGCAGGCAGGTTTCAATTCATTTGAAGACAGAGCTGACCTTATCAAGTCTGGCCATATCCTCATCATTGAGTCTGAATGACATTGCACCGCAGTTTTCTGTAACATGGGCCTCCCTGGTGGCACCCGGTATTGCCACGACCGTTTCGCCATTAAATTGAATGACCCAGTTCAGGGCAACCTGAGCAGGAGTCACATTGTACTTTTCGGCAAGCTCTTTTACCAGGTTGACTACCGGCCGGCTTTTCTCAAGCCCTGCCGGCTTGAAATGCGGATTGTATTTTCTCAAGCCAATATTTTTCAGCAGCCCGGGATTATCATGAAATTTTCCGGTAACCAGTCCCTGGGACAGGGGTGAGAATGCAATGATTGTAATACCCAGTTTCCTGGCAAGGTCCATCAC
>Ga0116155_10002637_pt1 | contig 12133 bp, 8 predicted proteins | sample AD_UKC032_MetaG_FD_89890 | JGI IMG/M metagenome (GOLD analysis project Ga0116155, IMG submission 89890) | Active sludge microbial communities of municipal wastewater-treating anaerobic digesters from USA - AD_UKC032_MetaG | ecosystem: Engineered > Bioreactor > Anaerobic > Digestate | place: USA...
GGTCTGTGCACCCGTAATGGCGGCAAACTAAGCGAAGCTGCCCTTCAAACGGCAGGTCTGCGCGAACAACATCGGCCATCAAGAGCCATTCGACGGCAAAGTCTGTCGGGCCGGTTCAGACTGATTGCGGACCTACGACTTTTCGGACTATCGGGCGGCACCCGACCCTCAACAGCCCTTCAGGTTTTCACTGACTACGTCGGCAATGCCGCGACTGCGGTCAGTGCCACATTGGTAGAGGTCTCGCCATAGGAGGGTTCTCGAGAAGTTCCCATATAGCAGCCATTTAAGTCACAGCCGCTCATCTCCGGTCATGCAGTCAAAGACTCCTGACCTGCCGAATTCCATTTACGGTACGCCGCCATCTTGGAATAGACAATTTCATTGACTTATGAAATGACTCAAATGACCGGCGCAGGCTACGCCTCAATCGCAACATGGAGACCTTGCAGTGCGCAAGGATACGCAGGCTAAACCTGCTACCCAACGCGCGAACGGACAGACATACATGGAGGTAGCGCAATGACAATTCCACGATACGATCATTTCATCAATGGGGCAGTGGTCGCGCCCAGTGGCGGCGAATACATGGATGTGCACAATCCGGCCACCGGAGAGGTGATCGCTCAGGTCGCCTGTGGCACGGCGCAGGATGTGGATGCGGCCGTGGCCGCTGCCCAGGCCGCCTTCGACAACCCGGCCTGGCGCGACCAGACACCGGCCCAACGCGCCGCGCTGATCAACCAGTTCATAGCCGTGATCAAGGCCAACGCTCAGGAGCTGGCCTATCTCGAAATCATCAGTTCCGGAGCCACCGTTTCACGTGTCGGCAGCCTCGACATCCTGATGATGATCGATGCCTGCATGACCATGGCCGACGTGGTCAGCAGCTATCCCTTCGTCAGCAATCTGCCAGCGAAAATCATTCCCGAGCTGGCCGATATCAAGGTGGTCAAGGAACCCATTGGTGTCTGTGGCCTGATCCCGGCCTGGAACATACCGATGGTGATGTACATCAACAAGGTATTGCCGGCACTCGCCGCCGGCAATACGGTGGTGATCAAGCCCTCCGAACTCACGCCCAACACATCGACGCGGCTCACGCAATTGCTCGCGCCGCTGCTGCCGCCGGGTGTACTCAATCTGGTCAATGGCGTCGGCAGCGTGGTTGGCGAAGCCATAACCCAGCACCCCGGCGTCGCGAAGATTTCCTTCACCGGTTCCACGGCGGTAGGCAAGCGCATTCAGGCCAACGCCGCTGCCAGCCTCAAGCGCGTGACCCTGGAACTGGGCGGCAAAGGTGCGGCCATCGTGACGCCCGATGCCGATCTTGATGCCACCGCGCACGGTGTACTCTACGGTGTCATGCTCAATGCCGGCCAGGCCTGCGAATCGGGCACCCGCCTGCTGGTGCATGAAAGCATTTATGACGCCATGCTCGACAAGCTAGCAACACTGGCCAATGGGCTCAAGATCGGCAATCCGCTGGCACCCGACACCGTCATCGGCCCGATGAGCCACGCCGGCCATGGTCAGCGCGTGCTTGGTTACATCCGCTCGGCCGTCGAAGAAGGCGCACGCGTGGTCTGCGGCGGTGAACGCGTCGAGGTATTGGGCTGTGAAGGAGGCTTCTACGTGCGCCCAACCGTGCTCGCCGATTGCCACAATCAGATGAAGGCGGTGCGTGAAGAAATCTTTGGGCCTGTACTGGCGGTGATCAAGTACAAGGACGAGGCGGAAGCCATCGCCATCGCCAACGATTCCGACTACGGCCTGTCGGCCGGCGTGTGGACTGGCGACGTGCTCGCCGCCCAGCGCATAGCGCGCCGCCTGCGCGCCGGCTCGATATGGATCAACGACTGGCATATGCTGCGCAGCGACGTGCCCTTTGGCGGCTACAAGCAAAGTGGTACCGGGCGCGAATTCGGCATCGCCGGCCTCGAGGCGTTCCTGGAAACCAAGGCGATCTCCACCGCCTTCCAGCGCGATCCAGCGAAGAAGGCCCTGACCTACGGCATCGTGCATAAGCACCCAGCCTTGGCCTGAACACGCGTTCGCCGCACGCAGTCCTACTAGATAACGATACGAGGAAAAATCATGTCAACCGGTTATTTTGAATTCTGGGCACGCACCCGCGTGCATTGCGCTGTCGGCGCTACCGTGCGCCTGCCGGCGCTGCTCGCTGGCCTGGGCGCCAAGCGCGTCCTGCTCCTGAGCGATCAAGGCTTGGCAAAGATCGGCATGGTCGAAAAAGTCGCGGCCGTGCTGCGTGACGCTGCCGCGGGCAATCAGTTTGTGCTCGCCGGTGTCTATACCGACATCCTGCCCGATGCCGGCAGCAACAGCGTCAACGCCGCCACGGCCTACGCCCGCTCGGTCGGTGCCGATGCCATCGTCGCGCTGGGTGGCGGAAGCGCCATGGACGTCGCCAAGGGCGTCAAGTTCGCCCTCGCCCATGGCCTCACCGACATCTGCGAAGCCGTTGCCGCCGGCATGCGTATCGAGCCCGAAGGCAAGCCCACGGGCATCGCTCACATCAGCATCCCGACCACCGCCGGCACCGGTTCCGAAGTCACCAACGGCGCGGTTATCTTCAACGACAACACCGGCGTCAAGGCGCTGCTCTTCGCACCCTATCTCGATTCCGACATCGCCCTGCTCGACGCACAACTGACCGTCGGCCTGCCGCCGGCGATCACCGCCGATACCGGCATGGATGCGTTGACGCACGCCGTCGAAGCCATCGTCTGCCCGGTCAGCAATCCCTTCACCAACGGCTTTTGTTTCAGCGCCGTCGATCACATCTTCCGTGCCTTGCCGGAGTGCGTGAAAAACGGACGCAACGTGCAGGCGCGCGAGGAAATGCTACAGGCCGCCTGCATGGCCACCTGGGCCTTGGGCAACGCCGTCGGCGCTGCGCCGGTGCACAACTGCTCGCATGCGCTCGGTGCGCTGTACCACATCCCGCATGGCCGGGCCAATGGCGTGCTGCTGCCGGTGGTGATGGAGGAATTTATCGAGTTCTATTTGCCGTATGCGGCCGACTTGGCCAAGGCGTTTGCTGTGCCTCTGACGACGCCCGAGGCCACCGTGCGTGCCGTCATCGCCCGCATCAAGCAACTGCAACAAGACACGGGCATGCCCACGCATTTCGGTGAATTCAAGATTCCGCCCGGCGATATGGAACGCATCGTCATGGCCATCGCCAGCGATCCGCTGGCGGCGATGTATCAGATTCCGCCTGCCAAAATCGGCGCAATCGTTCAGCGTGTGATCGGCTGAACGCGGCCGGTGCTTGACCTCAGCCGCGCGCTGGTGCTGGCTGCGCCTGATGGTGAAATTCCGTGGGCGACATGCCGGTCCAGCGCTTGAAAGCGCGGGAGAAATTGCTGGTGTCCGTGAAGCCAAGCATGAAGGTGACTTCGGTCACCGAGCGTGAGCCCTGGCTGATGTGGCTGCACGCCAGTTCCTTGCGGATGTCATCGAGCAACTGCTGAAAGTTGGTGCCGCGCTGGGAAAGCTTGAGTTGCAAGGTGGTCGGGCTCATACACAGGGCGCCGGCCACCTTGTCACGATTGCATTCGCCTTCGGGCAGCATTTCGATGATCTTCTGCGTTACCCTGGCTATCACGTCGTTCTTGTCGAGCTTGACCAGATAATTTGCCGCGATGGTGTCGTAGTCTTGGGCGAGTTCCGGGCAGGAACCGTCCAGTTGCTGAATCAGATCATTGCGGTCGAAGATCAGCAGGCTATCAGCGTGCGAAAAACTCACCGGCGAACAAAACAGTTCCTCGTAGGGGCCGGCGCCCTCGCGCGGCATAGGGCGGTGCAGCTCGACGCGCAAGGGATGAAATGTGCGCCGATAGAGCATTCGCATCGAGAGCACCGTGAAAGCAAAGAACGCATCTTCCGTTTCGCCGCTGATCTCGGTCAGATACTTGAAACGAAGCCGCACTTCGTTGTCGGCCTCGGTGACGCTGACCGTGGCCACCTGCGAAACCAGCCGGAAAAACCGCTCAAGACGCCGGCAGTAGTCCATCAAAGTGGTGCTGGCGGCCAAGGCATAACCGAGGGCATGCAGGTTGGAGATATTCATGTACCGGGCAACCACCAAACCGAAATAGGGGTTGTTGGTGACCTCGACGCAGGCACGATATAGCTGCGTCATTTTTGCCGTGGGCAGCCGGGTCATCGGATCGTTGCTCATCTCGGCCGGCAGGCCGACCGAGCAAAACACCCGTGCACTATCGATACCCGAGGCTTGCAGCGCGCGCGAAATCGCCATGCTGTAGCCGCCGATCGTCGTCGTTTCCGGCGGCTTCAGCGAGGCAAGGCTTACAGCGAGAGGTGGAGCGTGGGGCTTTATGGCTTTCATTGACCGGCGGGGCTGGGCGGGGTGGAGGATTGTTCCACCCTAAGCCGCTGCGGTCAATCACGCTATTCCAGAAAGCCGGCCATTTGCTTGCAATGACCAGCGCGTTCGCCGATTTGGAGGAAAGGTCTGCTACATCAGGCCGACCCGTCGCACCGAAAGTCAGTGCTGGCGGGACGGCGCGGTGGGGGTTGGTGCGTAGACGGAAACCTACCTGCCAGCGTTGGCGCGGCCGAGCATCTGGATCACCTGGTCGACGTTCAACGACGCCGATGCCTGGCGCGCCGGGAATTCCTTGAACGAGGCGACAAAGGCGCCGACGCGCTGCTGGATGGGCACGAACAGCCAGAGCTTGTCAGTGTACCAGCGGGTGTAGGTGAAGGACTCGTTCATGGCCCGCTCGAAGGGGTCGGAGCGCAGATTGACCACCTTGGGCCAGCCCTTGGCGGTCGTGCCATTCACCCAGTCGCTAAGCAGGGTGAAGTGCACCTTCCAGTCCTTCCAGCGCACGGCGTTGAGTGTTGATTGGTCGCTGAAGTAGAACAACTCTTCGCGCTGGCTCGGTGCCTTACCCAGCAGGTTGTCGAGCTGGTTGTAGCCGTCGAGGTGCACCTTGAAACTCTTGTCGCCTGCCTGATAGCCAGCGCGCAGTTTTTCCTTCACGTCGGGAACGCCGGCGGCAGCAAGCAGAGTCGGCACCCAGTCCTGGTGCGACCAGATGCCGGTCTCGATGCTGCCCGGCTTGATCTTGCCCGGCCAGCGTGCCAGCGCCGGCACGCGGAAGCCGCCTTCCATGGTCGTGCCCTTGGCGCCCTGCCAGGGAATGGCGCCACCGTCCGGCCAGGTGAAGGTCTGGGCGCCGTTGTCCGAGGTGTAGATGACGATGGTGTTGTCGGCGATCTTGAGGTCGTCGAGCTTCTTGAGCAGCAGGCCGACATCGTGATCGTGTTCGAGCATGCCATCGGCGTAGAGGCCGTAACCGCTCTTGCCTTCCCAGCGCGGCGACAGGCGCGTCCAGACGTGCATGCGGGAGGTGTTCACCCAGGTGAAGAAGGGCTTGCCCTGTTTCGCCGACTTGTCGATGAACTGCAGCGCGCGGCCGACGAACTCGTCGTCCGCCGTTTCCATGCGCTTGCGCGTCAGCGGGCCGGTGTCCTTGCAGCCGCCGTCGGCCGTGCAGTCGAGCACGCCGCGCGGGCCGAATTTCTGGCGGAAGGCGGCGTCTTTCGGGTAGTCGAGGTCTTCCGGCTCCTCCTCGGCATTGAGGTGGTACAGGTTGCCGAAGAATTCGTCGAAGCCGTGGTTGTGCGGCAGGTATTCATCGCGGTCGCCGAGGTGGTTCTTGCCGAACTGGCCGGTGGCGTAGCCCAGCGGCTTGAGCAGCTCGGCCAGCGTCGGGTCTTCTTTGGCGAGGCCGACCTTGGCGCCGGGCAGGCCGACGGTGAGCAGGCCGGTGCGGAACGGATGCTGGCCGGTGATGAAGGCGGCTCGGCCGGCGGTGCAGCTTTGCTCGCCGTAGTAGTGCATGAACTTGACGCCCTCGTTGGCGATGCGGTCGATCTGCGGCGTGCTGCCGCCGCTCATGCCCTGGTGATAGGTGCTGAGGTTCCAGGCACCGATGTCGTCGCCCATGATGACGAGAATATTGGGGCGTTTGGCATCGGCGGCCGTGGCGGTGAGACTGACGCTGGCGATGCCGGCCAGCAGCAAGGCCAGGCAGCAGCGGATAAAGCTCTGGATCATGATGGTCTCCTTAGGGGGCGAGTGAGCGTGGAAAGTCGGCGCGGGCGAATCAGGCGGCAAGCGTGGTGTTTGCCTTGGTGGTGTTTGACTTGGTGGTGGTCGCCGATTGGCGGCGACCACTAGTGCTGCGGCCGGTGCTGTGACCCTTGGCAGCAGGCGTCGGCGCGGCCAGGCGCTGTCGGGCGCTGTGCACTGTCTCGGCAATCGATTCACGCAGGCACTGGGCGAGAAACTCTGGATCGGGCACGATCACCGGCGAGCTGGTGGGCGAGATGAAGAGCTTGCCGCAGTAGCTGCTGACGGCGAAGAACAGGCCGCCAGAGCCTTCGGAGATCGGCATCACGCCGGACCAATACACCAGATTGGCGCCCATCAGGCACAGCGGCTGCACCGGACCCGGCACATTGCTGACGATGCAGTTGAATATCGGATTGTCGACGAAGCTCGAGGTGACCAGGCGGCCAACCAGCCCCAGCGTCGCCGGCGGGGTGTTTTTGCTGATGTCGGTCAGCTCGCGCGCGCCCACCGCCTTGGTGACTTCCTTGGTCTTGGTGGTTGCCGTCAGCACTGCTTCCAGACGCGCCAGCGGATCGGCGATCTGCGTGCCCATCGGCACCGTCATGAAAGAGATACTGTTGCCGGTGGTCTGACGTTCCGAGGCCTCCTTGCGCGTATTGATCGGCGCGGCGGCGATCAGCGAGGTATTGGGCAGCTCGCCCTTGGCATCGAGGTAGCGGCGCAGGCTGCCGCCGATGACCGCGAGCACGGCGTCATTGACCGTGGCACCGGGCACGGCGGCGCGGATGGCCTTGATGTCGGCCATGTCTGTCGTCACCGACTCGAAGACGCGCTTGCCGTCGAACTTTTTGTTGAAGCGGGTGTGCGGTAGCTTCGGCTTCTTGTTGTCGGCGGATGACGAAAACAGCCGCTTGCGCAGGGCCTGCGTGGCCATGACGCCGAGCTTGGGCGTCACCCGCGCCAGCGGTGGCAGCATATGCGAGACCGACATAAGGTTGTCGGCAGCGATGCGGAACAGCGTCTGGCCGGCGGTCTTGTCGGCCTGGTAGTAGGTCACCGGCTTGCTTGCCTTCGGTACCTGCACGGCTTGGTTTTTGCCACTGGTCTTGCCGGCGACGACATCGTGCAGCGCCCAGGTTAGCTCAGCCAGCGCGGTGCCGTCGGTGGCGGCGTGATGCAGTTTGGTCAGGATCGCGAAGCTGCCCTTGGGCAGGCCCTCGACGTTGTCCAGGCCCTCGATGATATACATCTCCCAGAGCGGCCGGTTCATGTCCATCGTGCGCGCGTGGATGCGCGAGGCGAGGATGCAGAACTGGCGCCAGTCGTTGGGCTTGGGCAGCGCGAAGTGACGGACGTGAAAGTCGATGTCGAAATTCTCGTCCTCGACCCAGTAGGGGTAGCCGAGGTTGCCGGGCACATGGGCGATCTTGTTGCGGTACAGCGGCGAGCTCGACAGGCGCTCCTGGATATGGCGCAGCACGTCCTGGAACTTGAGTTTCTTGCCCGGCACCGTCGACTGGTCGTAGATGTAGATCATCGTGCCGTGCGTCGCCGCGTGCGGCTGGTCCAGGTGCAGGAACAGCGCGTCCTGGCCGGTGAGACGGTTTGAGGGCAGGCGCGCGGCGGCGAATTCGTTGAATGCGTTGCTGGCGCGACCGAGGGTGGCACTGAGGGCTTGCTTGATCATGGTGGGTCTCCGTTATGGGCCTGAAAGGCTGCTTTTGTCTGTGACCATGATGGTCGGCGGCCGCCCCGCGCGCCGGTCATCTGCGCCAAATGATAAGTCTCTGGGGACGCCGGCCACTGACACGCCAATCAGGCTGCCTTGACCTCTCGCTTGGGTCGCTTGCTCTTCACCCGCACGATGCATTCCTCCAGTGTCTGCCCGATCAGCGTCTGGTCGCGGATCATCGCCAGTTTCGGCCAGGTGGCGCGCTCACCGGCGTGCACGCGGGCCTGGAATTCCTCGCGGCTGAGGTGGCTGATGACACGGCGGTAGTCGCGCAAGTTCAGCTCGGGGTAGACCGTGATGTCGCCGTGGTACTTCTGGTCGATGACGCCATGTGCGCCGTCAAGCACGGCGCGGATCGCCCAGTGCTGCAGGCCGTAGGAGGCCAGTTGCAGCGCCTGGGTGCTTCGATAGCGAAATTCGTTCTTGACCAGGCCGGTGAGAAAGTGGCTCAGGCCGGGGGTACGCGGCGTGTCTGTGAGGAAGGGTATGACGTGCGGGTTCACCTGGCTGACGATGTGGTGGTTGACGTTGTAAAGCTCCGCCAGCCGCTCCCCCGGCAGGTCGCTGGCCACGGCGCCGTCCACCCAGCGCGTCGGTGCCATGCATGGCTGCAATTTGCCGTTGGCATCCTTGCGCATCAATAGCGCTGGCGGCAACAAGCCGGGCAGCGAGCACGAGGCCTTGACCGCGCTCCATACCAGCAGGTGCGGCGTTGTCAGGTAGTTGAGCAAGCGCGGCGACTGGTTGCTGCCGACTGGCGAGACCGAGATGTTGATGAAGCGCTTGGTCTTCTTGAAAGCTTCCTCGAAGGTGTATTCGCCGATGTTGCTGCGCAGGAATTGCTCCATACGCTCGGCATTCATGCCGATCTTTTGCTGCCACATTTCGCGCGGCGTCAGCCACTGGGCGAAATGGCGGTCGACGTCCTCGCCGCGGAACAGCGGCGCTAGTTCGCTGTCGCGCCGCGTGCCCAGCCAGGCGGTAATCAACGCGCCGGCGCTGGAGCCGGAAATCACGCGCGGCAGCAGATCGTGTTCGAGCAGGGTCTTGGCGACGCCGAGGTGGAACCAACCCATGTTGGCGCCGCCACTGAGCATCAGTGAGGAACGACCGAAGCTCTGCCCGGTGTGGCGGAAGAACTGCAGCTTCTGCGCCGGGGAAAGGCCGGGGATGTCCTCGTCGCACAGTTCGTTGAGCAGGCAGACGACTTCGGCGATGTAGTCCTCGATCAGCGTCTTGGTGCTGAGGCGGCTGTGGCGGTAGAGCGCCGGATTGGCGAGATTGCCGAGATTGCGTTGCAGGCCCTCGCGCAGGCTGTAGATGAGCTGCGTCCAGTTGCCCTGTTTGTGCCAGCGGCGCAGTTCGGCGAGCTGGTGCTGGATCTGCGCGTAGTCGTAGGCCGACGAGACCGGGTCGGCTTTCCACGCATCGTGGCCGTCGGCGGTGTCGAGCTCCCGCGCCAATGCTCGCCAGCTGGCGTAGTCGGCGGCCTGCGCCAGCTGCTGGCGGTGTCGACGCCGAATGGCGCGATCGGGAGCGGCGAGAAAAAATGCAGTCATCGATGAACTCCTGAGCACGGGGTGGTCGCAGTGGTTGGGCCAGGGAAACAGCTGAAATGGGCCGACATAAGCCAAACCTGGAAACGACCGATCGCGGATGATGGATTTTTTATCGGGGTATCCAAATGACTTCTCCAATTGAAGGGGCGGGGTCTTATACGACCGGCGCCCGACACACCGAAAGTCGGCGCTGGCGAGACGGCGTTGCGGACGACGCCAGATAATCGCCAGAGCGAGCGTGGCGTACCGGTCATCTCGATCAATTCTCCGGTCTATCGGGGGCAGCAGCCCATCGCTGATGTAGCGTTTGCAGCCAGCCGTCGAGCAAACCTAAACCGCTGAGGACGTTGGCGGTGGCTCTATCTATTCACCCAGGCGCTCTAAGCCGTCATTGGGCTTTTTTCCGTGTTGCGGCCATTCAGACTGTCGGTTGCTCTGAATCGGTCATAGGTGCCGAACAGCCAAGGGCCGTTTAATTCTCCAACGGAAATGACAAGCGATCTAACGCCGGAGACAAGACCCGCAACAGCCGCCTTCCTACAATGACTCGCTCTTGTACAGGCGCTTGGGGAAGACATGAGCGATGAATTGCTGGTGGCCCGGGATGGTCCCGTCGTCACCCTGAAAGCCTTGTGGTTCAAAGATGCGTCGGAGTCAACCGTCACTTTCCGCACATGTGCGCTGTGATCCCCGGATAGGTTAGACGTCGATCAAAACTAACATCAACCAACAATAGGAGGCGACCATGAACATCCCATCCCTGCAATCCAGTGTCAGTCCCGAAGAATGGCAACTCCGTGTAGAACTCGCTGCAGCCTATCGCCTGGCGGCGATGCATGGCTGGACGGATCTCGTGTATACGCATATCAGTGTGCGCGTGCCCGGGCCAGAGCACCAGTTCCTGATCAATCCATTCGGATTGCTGTTCGACGAAATTACCGCCAGCAGCCTGGTCAAGGTGGATCAGCAATGCAACTTGCTCTCCGAGTCTCCCTTCCCTGTGAATCCGGCGGGGTTCACGATTCATAGCTGCATACATGATGGCCGGCTTGATGTCGGCTGTGTGCTGCACACCCACACGCGCGCTGGCGTGGCGGTCAGTGCGCAGAAGTGCGGCGTCTTGCCGATCAGCCAGCAGTCCACCTTTGTTATTCCGGAATTGGCCTACCACGATTACGAAGGCGTCGCCCTGCGCGAAGACGAGAAGCAGCGCCTGCAAGCCGATCTCGGCAGCAAGAATTACCTCATGCTGCGTAATCACGGCCTCCTGACCGTGGGGCGCACCGTGGCCGAGGCCTTTGTTGGCATGTACGTGTTTGAATCGACGTGCCAGATCCAGGTCAGCGCACAAGCGGGCGGCGAACTGATCATGATCGATCCAAAGATCCTGGAATCGATGCCGGCAGTGATTGAAATGGCAACAAAGGGGCAGGCCGCCAACATCACCTGGTCCGCCCTGCTTCGCAAGCTTGACCGGGCGGATCCAAGCTACAAGACCTGATTATCCTGAAAACCAGATTGCCAATTACGATGCGCTATATCATTCTTGGAGCCGGTGCCATCGGCTGCTATGTCGGCGGCCGCTTGGCCCATGCCGGCCACACGGTGTGTTTTGTCGGGCGGCCGCGCGTGCTGCAGCCGTTGTCTGCGCAGGGACTGCGCGTTTCCGGCAATGACGGCCTGGATACGCTGATTCCGCCTGCCCAGATTAGTCTGGCCGCGACGCTGCAGGAGGCGGTTGAGACGCTGTCCGCGCAGTCAGGACGGTCTTCCCACGACGACAATGCGCTGGTGGTGCTGGTCTGCACCAAGACCACGGCAACCGACGAAGTTGCACGGGACATTGCCGCACACTGCCCCGAAGGCAGTACCGTGGTGTCCCTGCAAAACGGCGTCGACAATGTCGGCCGCCTGCTCGCAGGCGCGCCGACGATGACAGTGCTGGCCTCTGTGGTCGCCTTTAACGTGATTTGGCGCGACGCCAACCACGCGTACCAGACCACTGACGGGAGTTTGCTGGTGCAACAGGATCCGTCTTCGGATGTCTTTGCGCCAGTGTTTCGGCAGGCTGGTGTGCCGGTCGACTTGTACCGTGACATGGTCGCCATAAAGTGGGGCAAGCTTCTGCTGAACCTGGTCAATCCGGTGAACGCATTGGCCAATGTCTCCCTGCGCGACACGTTTTTGCAGAGGGACCTTCGGTGCGTGATGGCCACCTTGATAGATGAAGGCTTTCGCGTCCTTAACGCCGCCGGCATCCGTCCGGCGCAAATCGCCCACGCACCGCCGCCCAAGCTGTTCGCGATCGCACTACGTTTGCCAAACTGGCTGTTCATGGCCCTCGCCCGCAAGATCATGCGCATGGATCCGGTAGCGCGCGCCTCCATGTGCGACGATCTGCATCAGGGCAAGCCGACCGAGGTCGATGATCTGTGTGGAGCCATCGTTCGTCTGGGCCAGCACTACGGCATTGCCACGCCGGCGAATCAGGCCATGTGTAATCTGGTTCACCAATTTCAGCCGGGCCAGCAGTGGAGCGGCAAGGACTTGCTGGCGGCGCTGGATATAAAGCGATAGTTGAACCAGTAACTTCCAAATAGTCAGTGTCCGTGCAACAGAGCCGGCCCCGGGAATTCGGACAGATTGATAAGTGATAGCCTTGCCCAACCGACGGCTGCGTAGCGGCCGAGAAATGGAGCAAGAGCATGA
>Ga0116155_10002642_pt1 | contig 12121 bp, 8 predicted proteins | sample AD_UKC032_MetaG_FD_89890 | JGI IMG/M metagenome (GOLD analysis project Ga0116155, IMG submission 89890) | Active sludge microbial communities of municipal wastewater-treating anaerobic digesters from USA - AD_UKC032_MetaG | ecosystem: Engineered > Bioreactor > Anaerobic > Digestate | place: USA...
ACTATTTTTGATTGTACTATTGAAAATATTATATTTCATTTGCAAAGTATATTTGAAAGCGCTGAATTAAGCGAAAATGCAACTACTAAGGATTCCTTAGTAGTTCAAATAGAAGGCGGAAGATGTTAAAATAACTAAAATAATATGGAAGACAAAAACCGCATACCTAAGGACAGGGTATGTAAAAAGTGTGGTAGAAAATTGCCTATTTCTTGCTTTAGGAAATTTCCTAGAAGCTATGTATGGGCAGTTAAATGTAATGATTGTGCATTAGAAAAGAAAGAATCTTCTATTGAGGTCGGGAAGTTTTATAATGATTGGCGCGAGAGTCATCCAAATCATCCATTTCAGAATAAGGTATGCCGATAAGATTTACATTAAATGGCTCTATTCCGAGTAAGAAAAACTCACGCATCTGCTTTGTTAAGGGCGGAAAGCAATTTAACATACCATCTAAAAACTATAAGGAATGGCATAATAACGCTAGTTCTGAATTGAATTATATTAAACAGACATATAATCATTTAGAATTTCCTATAATTAGTGGAGCCACTATAGATATGTTGTTTTATTCCGGAGATAAGCGTAAGTGGGATCTAACTAATAAGGCAGAATCAATAATGGATTTGCTTGTTGATAATGGAATATTGGATGACGATAATTACTCGGTGGTTAGAAAGATATTCTTAATGCATGGTGGGTATGATAAAGGTAATGCGAGAGTTGAGGTGACTATTAATATATGATTAATACAATTTTATTTTTATTAAAGATATTTACTATATCTATTATATTAACATTAATTTATCATCCTACTTGGTTAGGATTTTGGATGATATTAATTATATGCTTTCATATATTTTATTTTGAATATAAAAAAGACCGGAATTATATCCGGTCTTTTTTATTATTTTGATTTTTCTGAAAATCTTTGTGCTGCTTGATTAGCTATATCAGCGCTTATTAATTTAAAATTATAACTAGTTTCTATAAATTTTTGAAAATCTTCAAATAATAATTCTTCATAAGCCATTTCAATTATTCTAATTTTATCTTGATTATCAGTAGCATAGGTAATAGCTGATATATATGGATCATTTTGTTTTCTTAAATACATATTAGTTGCCATTTCTTGAACAGAATTTAGATTTTGTTTAGTGGCATTCTGTCCATAAATTTCCCAAGTAGTTTTATAAATAACATCATCTGCAGTCATCTTTCCGTTTTTATATTCTCTTAAATAATTATTTAATAATTCTTTTTTCTTTAATCTTATTTTAGAATCTTCTTGAACTCCTTGCTGTTGAATTTTCTTTAATTCTTCAGTTTGTCCATAATTACTTATCTTAATAAATCTATTTACTATAGGTACTACTTTAATAATATTTTCAAAAGTATTATTAAATGATGGATCATAGGTAGAGAATTCAGTAAGACCAGTCTGATTTAATGTCCATTGTACCATTTTAGATAATGCTGCTCCGCCACCAACATTCCAAGTATCTTCATCAATTAATAATTTACCACCCCAAGAATCATAAGGATTTCTTCCTGATAAATATTGTTTCCAAGTAAATGGAATTTTTAATACTGGAGTAACTGATGGTAATTGACCAGCTCCAAAAGAAAATATATCAGTAAGATTTTTTAATTCTTGATTCTTGGAAAAGTTCATCATTTTCCACATAATAGCTGATATAAGTCTTCCAGATTCATCTGATGGAATTTTAAAAACTACTCCCTTACCATTATATTCTCCCAAAGGAATTAAAGTATAATTAGTTTTATCATATTCGCTTTGATCGTTCATTATTTTCTGAATTGCGGCTCCAAATACTCCAGCTTCAGCTAAAAACATTAATATCTTTGGCATTAAATCTACTTTGGCTGTCTTCCACCAATATCCAGCGCGAGTTTTAGGATTAGTAGCAATCTGTAAATCAGTCTTAATACCTTCTTTCATGATATTACTAAATATGAAAATAGCATTAGTAGTTTTAGTAGCTGAACCCCTTACTCTCCAGTTAGGGGTTCCTGTATAATTACGAATATTATAGGAAAGAGTTTTACCAGTTTCTCCACCGGCCATACGAACTTTAGCACCAGCTATTTTAGAAATAATTTCAAAGGTATTACCAAGATACCTCATTCCCTCTAACAATGATATTAACCCTTGTGCAGCTATCTTAGTCGCTTTATTACGATTATACCAAGAATTAGCGCTATCTTCTTTAATTAAATGGTATTTTTTTAAAATACGATAAATATCGTCATTAGTAGCAGGATCAAATTCATAATCATCAATAGGGGCATCAATAGCCTTGTTCTCTACCATTGATTTAGTAAATTCATCTAATTCTCCTCCGGCATATTTCCAGGCTGAGCCAAAACTATCTATGTAGGCAAAGAGAAGTTTCCTGACTGTAGCTCCCTTAATAAGTTTATAAGAGCGCTTAAAATCTCTAATGGGATTAAATCCTAGGATAAATCCTAGATTGTAGGAAGTATAAAGAGGTTTAAAGGTAGTGTTATTTAATGTCTCAATAATCTTTACAACACTCCTTAAATCACCAGTTTTATAAGATTTAAACGCTTCAGCAATATAAGGATCAGTATCATAAGATACAACCTTACCATTTTCCATTATTTTAAATTCACCCTTTCCCCTACCAATAACAGAAATGTGTAATTTTCCATCACTTGTAATAGTTTTAGATTTTTCAAAGTCTAATGGAAATAGGTTCTTGACTGAACCTTTTGCTTCATTTAAGGCATTAAGTCTTAATAGGGAAATTGTTTTAAGTAAAGTGGCAGTAGCTGGATTAGAAATCTCTTTAAGTGTACCAACCTGCCCCTTTAAAGTTGCTGGAATATAATCCTGCATATAATCAATAACTTGGAAAGTTCCGTAGTTATATTTATTTGGTAATATTATTTCATTGAATTTTTCTTGATTAATAGTTCCTACTGATACTCCACGCTCAATTACTGGAAAAATAATATCATGATACTTAATATTACTATCTTCAATTAATTTAAATTTTTCTTCTCCTACTAAATTTTTTAGATACTCCATTTGTTCTGGGGCATTTTTAGTATTAAAACCATAAGGATTAGCAATATCTTTTCTCTCATTGATAACACGATTTAAGAATTGATAAATACCAAAATCATCCCAAGATACTCCGGCTTCTGCTAAAGGATTAATAACTTCAACTTGAAGATTATTCATCATAGTATGTGACTCAGTATCAGTCATGGTCATTTCTTGAAGTAGATATTTAGGATTAACATCCTCAGGAATAATAGTACCAGATGCTTCAAGTTTCTTTATCTTTTTAAGAATATGATAATTAATATCATCAATCTCCATTCTAGTTCTTTCATAAATAGAAGCAGTCTTCATTTTATTTCTCGCTTCTACTTCTTTCTGTAATTGCTCGGCTTTAATTTTACCAGATTCAAAACCCCTCTTAATATCTTCATATCTAGCATGAAGTATTTCTTCACGAGTACCAGACATTAACTCTTGTAGTTTAAGATAATTAGTTGCTACTTCTGGCTTCTTATCAAGATTTTTAAACCACGCTTCATAAAACTTGGGAGCCATTCTCTCTACTGTACCGGGACTATTAAGCATCATGGAAATAGCATCAGCATATAACTCTCTAGCACTATTTCTATATGATTTAAATGATTTAGAAGCAGTAGCTTCATCCCATGGTCTCCAATATTTAGATAATTCCTTTAATTCCTTTCTTATCTCCGCATTAGTAACTACATCATCACCAAAAGTATTTTTAGTAAATTTATGAAGAGATTGTAGAGATCCTAATAAATTACCTCTCTTCATTGTTTTTTCTGGTAAATAATCAATTAAGTGACCAATTTCATGAGCCAGAGTTTTAGCTAATTGTTCTTCTTGTCCTCGTTTAAATAAATTTCTATCAAGTTTAATAGTTCCATTTCCTTGAGCGTAGAACATACCCCTAGATTTAGCAAAGTTCTTTGTTCCGGGAGCAGTTCCAGTAAGTTCCCTAGCAAGTCTAATCATCTCTGGTATTTCAATAGGTTTAATATTTTCTAATCCTCCAAATTCAATAACAGTTCCATCTTTATATCCGCCAACAGAAGCGTATTTAGAACCAGATATTTTATCAGTTGTTTTTTTGGTACTATCAAATATTATATTATTAGATTTTAATTCAGAAGGTTCTTTATAAATTGGCATTATTAATCCAACGAGTTCATTATTCTGCTTGATAACAATGGGTTTTCTTCTATCATCTGATGAATAAAGTTCAGCATTATTATATTTTCCTAAAAAATAATCAATGTATTTTTTATTAACTATACTATTATTTGATAATAAAACCTCTCCAGTTTTTTCTTCTGGATAATTATAAACTTTATTAACTGTTATTTTTTGTAATTCTCCTTTAGGTATAATGCTCTCTATGGCATCGCTTGTTGGAACCTTTCCTTCTCCAGTAAATACCTCTGCCTTAACTGGTGGTTGAGCAGAATCATTAAATTCAAGAATATAAGAATCAGATGTATATGGTTTACCATTATATTCACCAATAATAAATTTTTCTTTACTATAAACAAATTTTGAATTTAATTTTTTAGCAGGATAATAGACTTGTTGAATTTTAGTTTCATTTTTTTTAATTTCTAATGGTTTTATACCTTTCTCTTTTCTAACTTTATTCCAGTCAATAGGAGATGGAGTTTTAGCGGTAGAAACAATTTCATCTTCAACTTTAATTGGCTCTATTTTAGCTTCTTTTGGTTTAGGTGGCTCTACGGTCGTTTTTGTTGGCAAAGCCTCTGTAATGGCTTCCTGTGGCTTTACAGTAGATTCTGAAGTTAAAGATTCAATTTCCTTAGTTGTTGCTTCTATAGTTGGAGCAAGTGCTTGTTCAGTTACTTTAATAGTTGGGGTAATTACTAAATCACTACCATCAACTATGGCATTAACCTTAGTTCCTGCATACTTTTCAATTTGTGAAACAATAGGATCAACTGTTTGACCTTCGGTAATTCCAATAGCACCAGGTTGAGTTGGTGGTTTATATCCTCTTTTAACATAACCCTTAATAACTACTTTCTGTTCTCCAGGAATAACCTTAATCTTTAATTCTCCTTTAGGTGTAATAGGGATATCAAATGGTTTAACTGGTTTAACGTTCTTTATACCTGGAGCTAATTCTTTGACTGTTTGACCAACTTTCTTATAAGTTGCAACATCTTTTAATCCTTTAGCCACCTTAGTAATAGTAATAGGTAAATACATTAATGGATCGCCCATTAAATTAGAAAGTCCTAGTGATGCTAATATAATAATATCATCAACACCAACATCTTTTAAAGATTTAACTCCCTTATTTTTTAAATATAATTGAGCAGCATCTTTCATTGGCTTATCAAAATCATCTTGTTTTTTTATTTGTCTTCCCGCGGCATCTTTTGTAACTGAATAAATATCATTCCAACTTAAATTACCACCAGTCATTTTATCAAACATCCATGCTACTGGAGTAGAAGCTAAAATAGTAGAAGATCTTATTGAACGAATAGCTAAATCTGCTGCTGATAACATATCAGAAGCAAAATCTTTAGCGGTTAAAAGTTGTGCTTTAGGACTCCATAAATCAATAGCTTTTTTAAATCTAGTATCTGATTTAGGAAAATTAGCTTCAGCAAAACTATTAAATTTATCTATTTTAGTTGGCTCTTTAGATACTACTGGTATTTGTTTTCGAATAGATTGAGTAGTATCTGTTTGTTTAAGATATTGAGTAGCACTAGGGGTAGGAGTTTTGATAGTTGACATTGGTTGTTCCACTAATTTTTTAAATGGAACATTAAATGCTGTTGTTGGTTTAACTACTGGAGATGGGGCTTCAACTGGAGTATTTGTTATTGGTTTTATACCTAAACGATTACGAACATTATCCCAATTTATATTAGAAGATTGATTTATGTTCTGACCATTAGATAAATTATTTCTAATTTTATTCCAATCTATTGCCATAATATTAATAATTATTTTTATGTTTTTTGAGACCATCCAATAAATACTGGCTGATTACTTGATGCTGTTGATTTTTTAAATTCTTGATATGCTCCAGCTTGACCCCATTGTGATTTATTAAGTAAAGAATCTAAAACATCATCTGGAGCGCCATATTGAGCTTTTAATCTATTCCAAACCTCTCCCCAAGTAAAACCAGATTTTAAATCTGCTTGAGCCTTTTCAATATCTGCATAAAAATCATTTTCATCACCACCATCACCACCTCCACCACCACCTTGTTTCGGTACAACAATCCTCTTAATCTCTTGTCCAGTAGTAGGATCAGTGATAATTAGTTGTCCATTAATTTCATTATATTGGAGTTTCTTAGCTTCTTCTTTTCCAATGCCCTCAATAGTACTTAATAATTTGCCGTCTTTAGTAATGACTGAAACATTGCCATTACCATCCTCAACCATCCAAGTATCAACTGTCGGTTCAGCCAACCCCTCATATTTAACACCACCTAATTCAAAGGTAGTGCCTTTAGGTAGGTTAGTAGACATTGTCAAAGCATCTAACTTCAATTTAGCTTGAGCCAATGCTTCATTAGTGGCTTGATTCTTAATATCCATTGCCAACTGATATTGCTTCAATGAATTATTTAAAGCGGTTTCATCTCCGCTAATCTTGGCTTCTTCCATAGCTCTTCTAGCATTATCAATAGCTTTCTCAGCTTCTTTTTTGATGTCATTAATTTGCGCCTCCTTAATGGAATCATAACCGATACCAGTTCTAGAACCAGTTTGAAACTTAGCTGATACGCCACCTTGTTCCCTGCTACTTTGGGCTTCAATCTCTTCTCTTCTTTTTAAGAAGTTAGCTTCAATAGCCGCATCTCTTGCTCTTTTAGCATCGATATATGCTTGAGATGTTTTATCGAATGGATTATTAGATAACAAAGATGTTGCCCAATCGGGTACAGTTGTGGTTGCGGCACCACCTACAGGAGTGCCATCAAGACTAACATTACCCTTATTTTCATCTAATGCTTTAGGAGCTTCTGGCGGATAATAAAACCTATACCCAGCACTTTCCGCTTCTTGCGGGGTATTGAAGATACCTCCAGCGATAGCTTGTTCAGGTGTCTTGCCTGGTTCGACATAAATGCCAAATGGATCGGCTTGTTGTCCTTGTTGATATACTGCCATATTTTATATTTAATTTCTCATTCTATCCCCCGATAGTGTATCAGGGGATATCAGAAAAATTATTTAGCTCTGTTTAAGTAAGCATTGCAATAATAAGAACTCATACCGCCACCAGCAGCAGCAGTTTCACCAATTAGATACACCCTCATTTCCTTGGTTGTATCTAAAGTAGAACTTGTATATTGAGCATAAGTTGATGTTGAATAAGAAGAATAATTATAACCAGTATTTTCAGCATCAAGAGAAACTAATTCAGGGAATCTTTCAAAAATTGTCTTTGAGTATTGAGATGAATTAACTCCAAGATTTTGGACTTCAGCCGTCAAGACATTTCTTCCCGATACATTTCCAGCCATTGAATGGTATGTTGAATAAAGAGTAGATGTAGTTGTTCCATCAGTTAAAAGAAGTTTCCAAATAATGTTTGTGGTGCTGTATAAATCGCATTTTATTTTTAAGCTATCATCAACTCCCATAAAATAAGTTGATGGTAGGGTTAATGTTTTAACTGTTGATGATGACGATGTTCCTGGAGAAATAAGTCCAGAATAAGTATTTGAGGCGGCGATATACCCAGAACCCCACATTGCTGGTAATAATTGAGTAAAAGTTGGTTTAGTAGTAGTTGGAGCTGTCGGTAAAACACTAAAAGTCGTGGTAGCAAAAGAAGTAGTCCCATTAAAAGTATTAGTGCCTGTCCAGGTGTTGTTATCTGCTAAAAGTTCGTCAGTTGTTGTTGTGTTGTATAAAGCACCATTAGCGTCAAAAGCCAGTCCTTTAGTTGAGGAGGCATTAACATATATTTTGGAATCAGTAACCCCAATACCAGCGGTCGTAGATGCTGTAAGTTGAGTAATTGAAGATGAAGTGAAATTATATGAATCTGTCCATCCATTTTCTGTCCATTGTATGTTTGTACCATTAGATCGTAGGCAAAAGTTAGTATTATAAAGACACATTCCGTTAGTATTAGAAAATATCCAAGCCCCAGTAGAAGTATTAGTGCCAGTCCAAGTATTATTAGCAGATAGGTAACCATAGACAGTAGCATTGTAAGCATCATCATCAGAAATAATCACAGTTTCTCCAGGAGAATGAGGATAAACAGTTGCAGTTCCATAAGTCTGGTTATAGTAATTAAAACCACGAGTACATGTCAGCCACTTGCGCGTAGATGTAGCTGTACCACCGACACATAAAACTTTCTCTTCATTGCCCTTACCGGGAGAAATTGTTAGGATAATATAATTACCAACATCAGCAGTAGTCAAGGTATGATTATCTTTAGTGGTAAGAGAAGCTACCTTAATATCTTCGGTAGTTGAAGCTGTTGCCGATAGCGACTGAGACAAAGTTGTTTGATAACCGGAAGGTCTTTGCGTAGCACCTAATAAACTACCCCCAGTATTTATTTGTTGTCCAGGAAAGATTAAATCTGGATTGCTTACCTGAGGGTTATTTCTAATAAGCTGTACAAGGCTTATTCCTGCGTTCTGAGCGATTTTCCACATAGTATCGCCCTGTTTTACCTCATAAGCATTTGCTACGCTATAAACGCAAATAAAGGCCACTAGCGATACTAATAATGTTCTTATAATTTTTTTCATATTAGTAATCATTTATATTAATTGTATTAAATGGTTTGCTTCTATATTTATCTTTATTAAGGTTTTCTTCACTGACCATAAAGCCGACATCTTCAATCGTATAACGAGAACCGACAATATCTTTATTAGAATTAATACCCTCATTATAGATAGTTAATTCCATGTCATAAGGGAAGTCGCCACTTGGTAAGTCAAAGAATATTTGAAAGGCATTTAATTCCTCAACCGCATCAAGATTACCGCCTATCGGTTCTGTTCCGATAGCATCTTGTCCGATAATATGAACATCTCCTTGAGTAAAAAATCCTTCTTCGTTATATTCTAAAGTTCCCTCCAATGTCTTAAGTCCTCCGTCTCTATCATAACTAAGAATAAAATATAATTTCTGACCATCAGCCATTCTTCCCCTAACTCCTATCCATTCGCATTTAGTCCTGACATACCTATTTCCGAAAGCGTAGCGTTTAAGGGTTATCAGTGAAAGTGCCGGAGCGTTATCTTTAGTATAGCCATCAAACATCTTATATATTTTTGATTCTAGATTAGAACCGAAATACATATCGCTACCATATTTGAACATACAACCTATCGGCCAATCCATAATACTTACTGGTCTTATCTTCACTAAAGCATCATCTTCGGTAAATTCTACTGTAATCTGCCTATCATTTTGTCCAACATCACTGGAACTCTTATAGGTAGCTATCAGGATTCTCTCTTTTTCAAAGTAAGTTATTTTAGAACTGGTAAATACTCCATTCTTTAGAGTTGATCTGATAGTATTAGTGAAGTCATCAAAAGTAAAACCATCATAATCAGAAGCCCTACCAACCCACCTAATACCACCCTTAGGTGAGACATAATAAATCCTATCATCTAGATTCAAAACAGCATCAGGACCAGCACAACCGGCATCATCTCCTTGTCTAATAATATCAGTGTCTCTTGTTTTGGTTGCGTTAGTTGGATAGACAATCTTATAATATTTAGATAAATCTTGCTTAAAAATAACCGAATAATCTTTAAATGCTCCACCTGCAGTAATCGGACCAGTACCCTCAATAACATCAAATGAACCGGGGTCATCGGGATTATCACCAGCAGTATAATCAGTGGCATCAGCTACTGCTGAATATTTTACTAGAATACTATTCTTTTCTACTCCCCAAACCCTACCATCTTGTACCCACATAATATGGAATTTAGGCAAAGCTGAGTAAGTTGTAGTATCGGGTGCTTGAGCCACTCCATCATTAGCGGTAAAGGTAGGAAGTCCGGTAAGTCCAGTTAAGGTGTTTCCACTAACTCCAGTATAAGAATAACTATTACCATTAATTATAACATTTCCAGAAGCAGTAAATCCAGCCGTAGTAGCATCTTCATTTAAAGTAATTGTCGTGGCATTATTACTGGCAATAGAACCAATACCACCATTCCAAAAAGAGTAATTACAAACACCATCACAGAAATAAATACCATCAGATGTTTCAGTATTATAGCCACTTCCCGAGAATGCCATACGCTCCCCAGTAGTCAAATCATCAACTAATACCTCAAGTTTATTGCCAACAGAGTTATACCAATATAAAGTGCATTTAGTTCCAGTATCGAAGTGAAGTAATGGTATCTCTACACCATTAGGTTTCTTAAAGGTCACTGAGGTAACAAAGTTTCCCACAACAGAATGTTCTAAAAATAAAGAATAAAAGGGAAATGGGTTGGTATAACCAACAGAAACAAAAGACATATTAATAGCATTAGCCACATAAAAATCAGGAATTAAATGAGATGGTAGAGAAGTGTACATTCCTAACCACTTATTAATTACCACCGGCTTTTTAATTGATTGGTCTGGCATAATTATTTTCCTCCATCATAAATACCCCAGCCAGTATTCATATTAAAACTGTCTGCTGGTTTCTTTTCATATCTTCCAATACTATTTATCATTGATATTAAAACCTGTCTGCCAGAACTTAAATAATCAACCGAACTTCTTGTCTGCTCATTCCTATCCCTTAAATATAAATAAGAGGTAGCCAAATCTATTACGGCATCAGAGAACTCTTCAGGCATTAATAATTCCTGCTGATTAAGATCAGCATCATTAGAAAAATATTCCTGTCTGGTAGTTCCATTTAAAACCATATAATTAGAATACCAAATAAGATTTAATGTGTCAGTTTCGCCATGATAAATCAGAACCGACTTGGTTCCATTAAGATATTCTTCAGCAAACATTCTTTCTTGAGAATTATTTACTCCTCTCTTTCTGCGGAAGTAATTAGCAGTTCTTTTAGTGAATTTTCTATTCTCATCAGAATTAATTAAAACATCTTCAAGCCACTTAAAAGCATTAGTATCGGTAATATAAGTAGATAGGGTATATCTTTCTGTGCCATCAATATAAGATAAGTTGGAACTCTCTCTTTGAAAATCATAACCAACCCTTCTCCTATTTGATTGATTTCCGATGTTGCCATTATTAATATCACGCAATGCCCTATTTATTGCGCGGAATAACTCTTGTGAATTTTCTCCAGAGTAATAACGATTATTTAATCTATCATTAACTTCTGTAGCAATATTGCTATAATTCATATAATATTTTTATTTCCTATCTCTCCCACGACTCACTAACCCAGCTGGACAATAGCGGAGCAAAAGCCCGAAGCCGTAGGAGAGGCAGGAAATAATCCTGCTATTTAATGAATTTTCTCAAACCACCCCAGATAGCCATTCCCAAAGTAACTAACTGGACAGCCAGTAAAATGAAGTTAGTAACCTGGTCGGCTAAAGCATTTAACTCTAATTGGTTGTAGCCGAGTCCGACTAACAAAGCAACGGCTAAACCTAAAACTCCTTTAATCGTCAGAGATAACTCTGCCGGATTTACACTACTACCCAATACAGGGTATTTTTGGACTAATTTGTTCATATGTTTATTTAATTTCTATATTAGGGTCAAAGTTATCGTTAATGGGCTTTTTAAGATAAGACACCAAATCTTCATATTTGCCCATATCGCCAGTAATAATTGACTTGTCTTCCGTTCCCATTAAGAAAGGCACTCCGTCTATGGCTGATTGCGGAACAACAGTAAAAGCGTTCTTTTGAGTATAAGCAAAGCCGTTGTAAGATACGAATGCTTCAGCGTTTTTATAGGCACATTTCTTGCCGTCATAGATAAGATAGATAGCACCTTTCTTATCGCCCCTGATGTTCTTGCCTTCGTATTTTTGTATGATGTCTTCGGTTGTCAGAATCTTGTTATACTCAAT
>Ga0116155_10002643_pt1 | contig 12117 bp, 10 predicted proteins | sample AD_UKC032_MetaG_FD_89890 | JGI IMG/M metagenome (GOLD analysis project Ga0116155, IMG submission 89890) | Active sludge microbial communities of municipal wastewater-treating anaerobic digesters from USA - AD_UKC032_MetaG | ecosystem: Engineered > Bioreactor > Anaerobic > Digestate | place: USA...
ATGATCCGCAGGGTGGTCGTCTTTCCGCAGCCCGAAGGCCCGAGCAGCGAAACGAACTCGCCTTCGCGGACCGTTTCGCTGAATGCCGCCACGGCCTCCACGTCGCCGAATCGCTTCGATACGTTTTCCAGTCTCACATCCGCCATGATTCGTCTCCGTCCTTTCCGCCACGGATCTTCAGATCGTGATCTTCCCTTTCGTGATTTTCGACACCAGCACGTTCCCGAACAGGACCACGACCAGGATCAAGACGGCCAGAACGGAGGCCGCCTGCTGGTTCGAGTAGGTCTGCATCTCGTAGAGGATCACGCCCAGATTGTGGGTCCCGGGCCCATAGAGCAGGATGGTCATCGTCAGTTCGTAGAACGTGGTCATGAAGACGAGAAACCAGGCGGCAATCAGGCCCGGCCGGACCAGGGGCAGGATGATGTCCCGGAAGCTCTCCAGCCACCGGGCGCCGGAGATCTGAGCCGCTTCCTCCAGCGAGAGGTCGATCTGCTCCAGGGAAGCGCATACCGTGCGGACGGAAAAGGCCAGGTACTTCACCATGTAGGCCACGATCAGGATCGCGAACGTATTGTACAGGTTGAGCCCGTATTTGCCCGAGAAGGCGATGATCAGGGCGAGCGCGATGACCGTGCCCGGCGTCGCGTAGGGAACGGTCGCGATGAGGTCCGCCGCACGGGCCAGAGGGCTCTTCACCTTCACCCGGTAATAGGCGATGAGACTGGCCACCAGCAGCGCCAGGGTCGCCGCCACGATGCCCAGGAAAAAGCTGTTCCAGAACGCCTCCAGGGCCGTCTTGAAGGTCAGAATGTAACCGTAGTGCTCCAGGCTCAGGTTCTCCAGGGTAATCGGCTCCCCGAAGATCCGGATGAAGGAAGTCACCACGATGGCCCCGATGGGCAGGATGACCAGCAGGATGCCCAGCAGACCCGACAGAATGAGGGCCGGCATCTTGAACCGGCCCAGCGACACGGGCAGGACGCGGGCGCTTTTCCCCCCTACCAGGGTGTACCGTTTCCGGCTCAGCAGGCGGTTCCCGATGGCCATTGTGACGACGGCGATGACCATGAGAACGACGGACAGGGCCGTCGCCTCCCGCATCCCCGAGGTTGTCCCCATATAGACATACTGGATGACCTGCGTGGAAAGAACGTAGATGCGGCTCGGCATTCCGATCATGGCGGGAACCCCGAAGGCGGAGGCGGAGGCGGCAAAGACCAGGAGCCCTCCCGCGAAAAAGCTCGGGGAAACCAGTGGAAGCGTGACATCCCAGAATACGCGCAGGGGAGAGGCGCCGCTGATGCGGGCGGCCTCCTCCAGGGTATTGTCCATCTGCTCCAGGGCGCTTGCCACATTGAGGAAGGCCAGCGGGTAGTAAAACAGGGTCATGACCCAGACCAGGCCGGGTACGGTGTAGATGTCAAAGGGGCCGGGCGCGGCGGCGCCGAAATACGACACGAGCATCTTGTTGACGTATCCCACGCCCGGGGTGAGCAGCAGAATCCACGCGATCGCCCCCACATAGGGCGGGATCACGTACGGGATGAAAAAGAGGGAGCGGAACAGGCGCCTGTAAGGCAGGTTGCTGCGCACCACCAGCCAGGCAAGCCCCGTGGCAGAAATCATGGAGAAGAACATGGTGAGGCCGCACACCAGGAGGGTCGTCACCACTGCATCCCAGTTGCGTTCCTTGCCGTAGACAGCGATGTAGTTCTGGAGACTGATCTCCCCTTCCGTGCCCAGAAAGCTCCTCAGAACAAGAAGGACCAGGGGGAGAAGAACGAATACGACCAGAAACAGAAGGGCGGTGCCGATAACGAGATTGCGCGCGCTGAAGATTCTCCCGATCGAGCCCATGAAACGCACCGCTCCGCAGGGGGTAATTTCCGCCGGCCCGCGTTTGGCCGGGCCGGCGGGGGAAGGAACCGTTGACTTAGCGGAGAACGGTCTGGTCGAACTTTTCCTTGACCTTCTCCGGCTCCCGGCTGATGGCTTCCCAGTCCATGGGAAGGGCGAATTTGCTGATCTCGCCGATCTTCATGATGGCATTGGGCGGTGCGGGCATGTCCGGCCGGACCGAGTGCATCCAGCCGTTGAGGATCGCCTTCTGTCCGTCCTTGGAGAGGAAGAAGTCATAGACGGCCTTTGCCGCAAGGGCATTCTGGGTGGTCTTCATGATCGCGATGCCGGAAGGGTTCACCACGGGTCCGTCGGAGGGATAGACGAATCCGAGCGGCTTTTTCTCCCCCATGGCCTTCAGGACATTTTCCTCAAGCAGCATCGCCACGGCGAGCTGTCCGGAGAGGAGTTTTGTCTCCACGGCGCCGTTTCCGGGCTCGCAGGCAATCCGGTTTTTCCGAAGGGCTTCGAAGAAGGGCCAGCCGTGCTTGGGCGAACGTACGAGCCCCGCCGTTCCCGCAAAGGCGGTGCCGGACAGCAGCGGATTCGGCATGCCCACTTTCCCGCGCCATTTCGGGTCGGCCAGATCCCACCACGTCTTGGGGAGGTCCTTGGCTGCCACGAGATTCTTGTTGTAGGCGATGCCGATGACGTTGATCCGCACGCCGGAATAATAACCCTCCTTGTCGAGCCAGGCCGGCAGGACATGCTTCGCGTTGGGCGACTTGTACTGCAGGAGCTTCCCGCCGCGTTTGAGGGTGTTGTAGTAGGCGGGATCGGCGATCATGATCAGGTCCGCCTTGCTCGTGCCCTGCTCGAACTCCGCCACGAGCTTCGCGATCACCTTTTCGGAGCCCCCATAAAACCACTGCACGTCCAGGTCGGGAAATTTCTGCTTCAACACCGGCTTGAGCTGCTCGATGATGTGCAGATAGATCGAACTGTAAATCATGACCTTGCCCTTGACCGGCTCCGCGCCAAAGGCCGAACCCGTGAACACGGCCGTCATCAGGATCATGCCCGCCGTCAGTGCCGCCCATTTCGAATGCATGCCTTTCATGTTTTCCCGTTCCTCACTTTCCGTATTTTACCGATTAATGATTTTGACGATCTTCGGCCGGCGGATAGAGGGACCCGTTGCCGACGCCCCACTTTTCCGGCTTGTCTATATGAAAAAAAAGGCCGTTTTGTCAAGGCAAGACGGCGAGATCTTCCCTCCCCATCCAGAAGAGCAGGTCGGAGAGGTTCATGCGGGAACGGATGAAGGGGGAGAAGGACACGGCCCAGCGCAATTCATCTTCCGCGGTCGGCGGGTTCGTATCCTCCGGACGGCAGGGCAGTCCCGCCTTTTTCACCAGTGGTTCCAGTTCGCCGGCCCGCAATGTCAGCCGGGCCAATTCCCGCCGGACGTCGACCCAGGACTCAGCAAAGGATGCGATCCGGGACCGGGCAGCAGCCCAGCGCGCACACTTTTGCCGGTATTCCGATGAAAATTCCGCCCGGGCCGCCTCCAGTTTCTCCCGGCGTGGATCCTTGAAGGATGAGTCCTCGCCCGGCGGAAGGGGAGCGCCTGCCATGCGCCCTCCCAGGACCGCCAGGGACCGCCCCACGTCCGCATCCCGCCAGGCGATATCCCTGAGACTATCCAGCCCCAGCAGCCGGTCGATGGTCCGGGCGCTTACGAGCGAGCCCAGCGCAACCTGCTCCCCGTGAAAGACAAGATCCCGGCCCGAGGCCAGCCTGAGGAAGTCGAGGCCGTGGCTGATGACATGTTCGAAGCCGGAAAGCGGTGTGGTCTCCCCCGCCGTGGACATGGAGATTCCGGCCATGGCCAGCGCGGCGGCTGTGCAGGCCGTCGTTTCCGGCGGCAGGGGAGATTCCTCGAACCCGTCCGCCGCACGCCGGATCCCCTCCGCGAAAGGTTCCATGAGGCGGAAGGCCGATTCATCGTACCGCTCCATCACCTCCAGGCGGTAGCCCAACAGCCAGTCGCCGTAAGCGACGAAGCGCGCCAGCAAGTCCCCGTACCCTGCCCGGGACATGCGGATCGGAGCGCATTCCAGAAAGGGCTTTACCCAGAAAGCGGCCGATACCGGCCTTGAGGGAAGGGTGCGCTTCGCCCCGTGGAAGTCAATGACGGCGAACGCCGAGGTAAAGGCGGTAACCGTCAGCGCCGTTGGAATGGACACGAACGGAACAGCGATGTCTTCCATCCGGAGCGCATGCTTCACCAGGTCGGTGATGCTTCCGGAACCAAGAACGACGGCGGCATCACCCTTTCTCTCACGGACCGCGCCCCGGACCCGCTCCAGGCAATCGTGAGAGGCATGGATGTCCCCGGGGATTACAGACAGTGCCGCGGATAGGTCGATCCAGTTACAGGAAATGCCCGCTTCGCCGAGCAGACCGCGAAATTCCCTGTCGATGTCCCGCGTCGGCCCTTCGGAGCATTTCTTTGCAGCGCCGTCCACATAGACATGGATTCGCCCATTTGCCGACATGCATGTCCGGGACCAGTTCAGCAAGGCCGCACGGAGTTCCCCCAGAGACTCGGCATAATGCTGGACGGGGACCAGAAGCGCCTTTTCCCGGTCCTTAAAGATTCCTTCCTTGTCCAGCGCTTGTTGAAGCGTTCCAAACCAGCGGTTCACCGCATTCGCATCCTTGACCTGCAGAGTGGATGAACATTGTAGCCAAGGACATCCCGAAAGTAAAGCAACCAGCGAAATGAACAGCGAAAAAGATTGTTCTTCGAAGAAGAATCTTCTACAATGCAAAAGCTTGATTTCTTGATTCCGCCCGTGGCTGAAAAGAGGGTCGAGCGCCGGGATGCCGGAAAGGAATCGTCTGAGGAGGGTGACATGAAGCGAAGCGCAAAAAGACCGCCGGTTCCGGACCGGCTGCCCGTGCAGGTCGACGATTGCCCCTGCACCCAGGTTCGCTGCCATCGCCACGGAAACTGCGTGGAATGTATCCGCGTGCACCGGACGAGGCAGGAACACATTCCCGAGTGTCTGCAGGAAATGTTCCGCGTCCATATCGGCGCTCTGGCCGGACGGGTGGAGTACGGGATCCTCGATCTCCGGCGGACCCCTGCATATTGGGACAGGCGCCTCGGAAAGGAGGGTTCACCCTCCCGGGGCGGGGAGCAAAGCGCACGCGGAAAAAAGCCGTCGCAAAGACGGAAAGCGCCCCGGAAATTGAACAAACACGGTTCCTCCGGGAGATCGCCGATCTCCGGGGCATGAGATGTGGAGTCAGCCATGAATAAGGAAACTGTTGACATTCTCGTCCATATCGTTGTCGCCATGGTGGCTGGGGGACTGATCGGCCTCGAGAGAAGCTACTACGGCCGGCCGGCAGGATTTCGAACCCACACCCTGGTCTGCATGGCATCGAGTCTGCTGATGCTCGTGACCATATACCAGCGGGACTGGTTTTCCGCGGCGATGGTCGAAACGGTGCGGGTTGATCCCACCCGCATGGCGCAGGGGATCATGACGGGCATCGGATTTCTGGGCGCCGGCGTGATCATGAAGGAGGGGGCTTCCATTCGCGGACTCACGACCGCGGCATCGATCTGGATCACGGCGGCCATCGGCATCCTGGCCGGGGTGGGCTTTTACAGCGCGCTCACGGTCGTGACGGTTCTGACCCTGAGCACCCTGACCCTCTATCGTTTCGTGGAAGAACGGCTCCCCATGCTCGTTTACGTTCAGGCCTTCATCCGTTTTCCCCGGGAGCGGGCGCTGACGGAACCACAGGTCCGGGCCCTGATGCACGAAAACGGCTTCGGCGTTTCGAACCTCGCGCACGCGGTCACCCATGACCGGAAGTTTTACGAGTACGAGATGATCGTCAAGACCCGAAAGGAGGAGAACGTGCGGCGCCTGTCCCGATGCCTCGCGGAGAACGACACCGTGGTCGAATTCCGGATCTCTCCGACGGGGGATTGAGTCCGGAGAGAGAAGGTCAAGCGGCGCCCTCCTTCAACCCTTCCCGACCTTCAGGCCGACCTGCCTTGTTTGCCCGCCCGGCAGCCGTTTCACATTCGGCTCACCCGACAAACTGTTAATCCATTCCACCGCATTCGGCTCACGGCCGATCCTGCCTGCTTCAAAGCACGGCGCCCATGCCCATCGCTGTCGTGACTGCGGCGGGTTCGCAGATATTGAATTGACAAGAAGCGCCGATTTGCTCAGTATCGCCATCGGTTCCCGGCGCGGATTAAAAAGATTTCCCTCACGAACGAACGATGGATGCTGGAAGAAGATGGACGGACTGAAGAACAAACCGATGTACGCATACCTCATGGTGCTGGTGATCTGCGCAAGCGCCGGCTTGCAGGGATGGATGGCCCTGTTCACGAACTTCGCCAAGGAAGTCGTGGGCGTAAATGGCTTCCAGATCGGCGTTGCGCAGGCCGCCCGTGAAATTCCCGGCTTTCTCACTTTCATGGTCATTTATTTGCTGATCATCATGAAAGAGCACCGCCTCTCGGCCTGGTCCGTCGTTCTCCTCGGGATTGGGATCGGGGCAACCGGCTTTTTTACCACTTTCCCCGGCCTGCTGATGACGACGGTCATCATGTCCATCGGTTTTCACTATTTTGAAACCACCAACAAATCGCTCACGGTGCAGTACTTCGACAAGATAGACGCCCCGATCGTCTTCGCGCGTCTGCGGGGATACGGGGCACTGGCCAATATCGGGGTCGGAGCCATCGTCTGGATGCTGTCTTTCCTGCTGCCCTATCGCGTCAACTTTCTCCTGCTGGGCATCTTCATTGCATCCGCGGGAATCTATATGCTCTCGAAGAATCCGGCAACCGGGGAGGGTGTCCGCCAGCAGAACAGGCTCGTCCTGCGACGGAAATACTGGCTTTACTACACACTGAACTTTCTGAGCGGCGCCCGGCGGCAGATTTTCACCGTCTTCGCAATCTTTCTTCTGGTCGAAAAATACCGTTTGGCCGTCAGCACCATTGCCGGCATTTATGTCCTGAATTATGCGCTCACGTTCCTGACCAACCGATACATCTCCAGGGCGATCAACCGGTACGGCGAACGTGTGGTCCTCTCGCTCGAGAGCGCCAGTCTTTTTGTCCTGTTTTTGGGGTACGCGTTCATCGAAAGCGTCTGGGTTGCGGTCATCCTGTATGTGCTGGACAGCATCTTCTTCAACTTTTCCATTGGGTTGAACACGTACCTTCAGAAAACGGCCGACGCCGGAGATCTCGCGCAGAGTACGGCCGTCGGATTCACAATCAATCACATTTCGGCAGTGGTCATTCCGCTGATCGGGGGCAGCCTGTGGTTGCTGAACTGGAAACTGCCCTTCATCATCGGCGCCTGCCTCACGGCTGTTTCCCTGTACTTTACACAGAAGATACCGGCACACCGGCAACGGAGAGACAGCGACACGCAATGCATCGAGTAATTGCACATAATTTGGGTACAACTTTTCTGCCTGATGCCCATTCGGCGAATTTGGACTCCACGGACCGAACCACATCGTCGAGCGTCGGGAAATATCGGTCGTGCAGCCAGAGTTTTCGAGTCAATTTCCATAACCGCTCAATCGGATTCAGATCAGGGCAGTACGGAGGCAGAACATCCAATACGAAGCGGGGCGCTTAGTTGTTTCTCCAATCGGCATGGAGCTTGGCATGATGGTACCTGGCATTGTCTGCAATCACAACGACGCGCCGCCCGCTTCGAGAACTGGCCTACCGGAGACGCTTGAGAAACCGATGGAACGTCATGGCGTTAAACTTCTCCTCCTCTCTTTGGCAAACCAGTTTCCCATCGCGCAAACGGACAGCTCCGAAATAGCCCACACTCTTGCGCGTGGGATGATGCAACAGGACGGGGTCCTTTTCCTCCGGTGGAACCCACATCAGACACCGCGATCCATGTTGCTGAAGGGGAGTCCCCCAAGAGACTGCTGACCTGGGGGCAACTCATCCCGTTGCCACCAGCAATATGCCATGGAGACGATGGTCGTACCGTGATTCTTCTGGACGACGAATCTCATCCTGCAATCCCGGAACAATTGTCAACGCATCGGCTGTTGCGTTTTGTATAAAATCTATATTGGACAGATGTGCACAGAGATAATTTCTGAAGTGTGCCACTCATGAAAATATGCCTTGACGGGCAAAAACATCCCCCATATACTCCAAACCGTCAAAATCAATGCATTATTTGAGCAGTTATCCATCCATACCGCATCGGTCCACCCGCGATGACGGAGGATCCCTCCGGCAGTGCATCCGTTCGAACGTGATTTCAGGAATGATTCTTGGAGGTGATTATGGACATCAAATTTAAAATCTGGCTGGAAAAGGACGGTCATGCGCTGTTCGGCGAGGGACGCGACCAACTGTTGAAGGCCATCGACGACTGCCACGGCCTGTACGGCGCCGCCAAACAAATGAAAATGTCCTACCGCGCTGCCTGGGGAAAAATCAAATTGACGGAAGGGCGCATCGGCAGAAAGATCGTTGAGGTGGGAGAGGACAAGAAGCTGCACCTGACCCAAGACGCCAGAAGGCTTCTCTCGGAATTCGAGAAGCTGGAAAAAGATGTCGACGAGTTTATCAGGGCGCGCAGATCCCCGTTTGTCTTGCTTAAAGACACAACCGTGAAAAGCGACGAAAAAAAATGAATCCGGCAACAAAATCCCGCCTTTTGTCCGGCCATGCTCCGCCGAACATATGCTTCAAGATACATAACTATATGATTTAATTCATATTTTTCTTGACAATCCCTCAAAATCCTCTATTCTAACTCTGACAGGGCGGCCGGAGCATTGCGGCGCAGGCTGTCGGGACAAGAAAATTTTGAACGTCGGATGGCGTTCAGAAGGAGGCAATCGCAATGGAAGAGAAGTATTCGATGAGAAGAAGAGGATTTTTGAAGCTGGCGGGAGCAGCCGGTGTCGCCACCGCGATGACGGCTTTTCCCTTCAGGAACATGCGGGCGGCCTGGGCCTTCGGTGATCATCCCCAGGAGAAAATGCCCTACCGAATCACGAAAAAAGTGCCACAGGTTTGCGCACGGGCCTGCGAAGCGGACTGTGCCTATCACGTTGTGGTCGGTGTTGACCCCGCCACCGGTCTCGAGCGGGCGCTGACCCTGGAAGGCCGTCCGGACGATCCCGTTTCCAACGGGAAATTCTGCATCAAAGGCATGGGATTCGTTGATTCGATGTACGATCCGGACCGCCTGATGGTTTCTCTGAAGAGGACCAACAAAACGAAGGGAACCGACGTGGATCCCGGTTGGATTGTCATGAAGACGGAAGATGCGGTCAACGAAATCATCGCCAAGATGAAAACCTACAAACCGGAAGAAATTCTGATGGCGTCGCCGGGCGATCCCTATACCAACCGCCTGTGTCAATCCATCGGCTGCACCCGGAGCGATCAGCGGACGGAATGTTTCGGCACCCATTACTACATCAACTGCCTGACGCTGACCAATCCGCCGAACAAGTTTTATTCCAGCTGCTACACGCCGAGCCACCATGTGTGCGGTTATGATTACGACACTTGCAAGTACCAGGTTTGGTTCGGGTTTGACTCTTTTTCCAAGTGCGGCAAGGCGGGCATGCTCAATCACTGGGCGACGGGAAAACGAAACGGGGGCAAGATCGTCATGTTCAACCCGGTCCGCACCCCCATGACGGACAATTTTGCCAGTGAGTATTACGCGATCAAGCCGGGCACCGACCTGGCCGTTGCGCTGGCCATGATCAATGTCATTGTGGCCGGCAAAAAGTACAACAAGGTTTTCATGACCCAATATTCGGATGGAGCGGCTCTGGTTGACGTGGAAAAACAGGCGCACCTGAAAACAGCCGACGGCATGTTCCTGGCCTGGTCCACAAAAAACAAAAAAGCCGTACCCATTGATCGATGCGATGCTCCGGCGCTGGACGGCACATTTACCGTGAAGATCGACGGACGGCCGGTCAAGGCCAAACCGGTTCTGCAGCTTCTGGCCGAGGCGACGAAGGCCTGTACGCCCGAGTGGGCCGCGAAGATCAGCGACGTTCCGGCCAAGGCCATCAGCAAGATCGCGCGCGATTTTGCGGCTGCCGCACCCTACGCACTGATTCCCACGTACAAGCGCGATGCGGCAGGCCCCAATTACGCCAACAGTTGGCGGCTCCGCCACGCCATCCAGATTCTAAACGCCCTTGCCGGCTCGATCGACCATGAAGGCGGCATGCTCCTGCTGCATGACGTCAAGATTCCCTGGATCGATGAGATTGCCCCGCCCGTGGCGCCTTATCCCGAGCAGCCCGCCCAGCCGGTGGACTTCCGCAATGAATTTCCGGTCACCGATGACATTTACCGGAAGAAGGATTTTTCGGCACCGGGTCATTACGGCATGGTGGGATGGGGGCTCTACAAGACGACCCGCGCGAAGGTAGCCTTTTTCAGAAACCCGCACCGGGGGCTGTTTGCCATGATCCATTCCCAGATGTTCGAGGCCGCTTCTCAGAAGCTGGAACTCGTCGTGGACTGGAACCTGTATCTGGACGATCTGGGCTACTTCTGCGACTACGTCGTGCCGGCACCCCACCAGTTTGAAGAGGGCAAGATGGACCTGCGCCTCTACTATCCGAAATATCCCTGCATCGTCGGCGGTACGCCGGTGCAGAAATCACCGGGCGACCAGATCGGCTGGGGCGGCTTTGCCATGAAGATCGGTCTGGCTCTGGCGCCGAAATACTGGACGACGGATGGAAGCGGTGATCCGGCCAAAAAAATCCCGACGAATCTGAGCGATGCCGCGGTCAAGCAAGCGGGCATTGCCGAGAATGCCGCCGATTTCATGAAGAAGGGCGGTTTGTGGATCGACAAAAAAGCCTATCGGAACTACAAGCAGATTGAGCAGATCGGCTACGGCAAGCCCAGGGGAAGAGTGAAGATGTACATCAACGAGTTTGCCGAAGTCGGTCACGCCCCGCTGCCCATCTGGCATGCTCGCTGGCATGAAGCCACGGGAGACTACAAGTTCTCACTGCTCATAACCCGGGCGCCCTGGTATATGCACGCCGATCCCAACTTCATCAACAACCCTGTCCTCAAGGAAGTGACGATCCGCAACCACATGGATACGGTATGGATCAATCCCGAGGCAGCGGCAAAGCTCGGTCTCAAGGAAGGCGACGGCATCATCCTCGAGAACGATCCGACCTACATGAAGGATCTGCCCCGGCCGCAGAAAGCCAAGGTGCATCTGACAAAGCGCATCACCAGAACCGACTGCGTTTTGTTGTTCCATGGCATCGGGCACCGGGCCAAGAACCTGAAGGTGGCGGCCAATTTCGGTTACCGGGACGGCGATTTGATCCCGCAGAAGGATCCGGCGATGTTAAAGAAGTTCGATCCGACCGGAATGGGTTGGGTTGAAGATGTTTTTGTCAGCATTAAGAAGATGTAGTGAGGTGACGAAATGAAAAAATATGCCATTTTACTGGATGACACATTCTGTACGGGATGCAATTCCTGCGCTTACCGGTGCATCCAGGAGTTCAGATATCACGATCAGGCGTCAAAGGGACTCTTCAGAACCTTTGTCCAAATCAATGACGACGGCCTTTATCAGAAGCGCTGCATGCACTGCCTGGAACCGGACTGTGTCGAACACTGCCCGGTGAAAGCCTTGACCAAATCGGAATACGGTCCGGTACTTTACGATGCCAAGAAGTGCATCGGCTGCCAGACCTGCGTCCGAGTGTGCAAGTTTCATGTTCCCCAGTTCGACGCGGACACAAAAAAGATCGTCAAGTGCAGCATGTGCGCGCACAGAGTCAGCGATGACAAGAAACCGGCCTGCGTGGAGGTTTGCCCCACCGGCGCGCTGCAGTTCGGCGAATATGAAGCGATGAGGAAACTGGCTTCGAAAATGGCCAAAGAGAAGAAACTCAAGCTGTACGGCTATGAGGAAAACGGCGGAACCCACCTGTTCGTTCTGGCCAAGAAAGATCCCACGACGTTCGGCTACCCGAAGGTGGCGAAGAAGGCCCTCAAGGGCAAAGCCTCGCTGGATGGGGAACTGGGCGTGCCGGCACTCGCAGCGCTGGCCGTTGTCGGCTTCCGGAAGTACAGCGAGAGAAGAACCCGTATTGAAACGGAGGCCAATAAGGAAAAAAAATAACGTAAACAAGAAGCGAAATCCGGCGGCGCCAGCGGGC
>Ga0116155_10002644_pt1 | contig 12115 bp, 10 predicted proteins | sample AD_UKC032_MetaG_FD_89890 | JGI IMG/M metagenome (GOLD analysis project Ga0116155, IMG submission 89890) | Active sludge microbial communities of municipal wastewater-treating anaerobic digesters from USA - AD_UKC032_MetaG | ecosystem: Engineered > Bioreactor > Anaerobic > Digestate | place: USA...
AGGATTGCCGTACCCGGTCGCCATGGCAGGCATGACCGCCCGGTTTCTCACTTCCATTGTATTTATCTTAATGGGTGTAAAAATATTTTTCAGTTCAGTGCTCACACTTCCCTCCCCTGTATTCTGGCTATTTTTTCTGATCAAGACCGTCTATGAATCCGGGCTTGAAAAAGACGGGATTCGGATAGTCATAGAAGCCCTTTTTCACCTTCGCCCCGAGCCTGCCCTCTTCGACATACTTCTTTAAGAATGCGGCGTTTTTCATGGACTGGGGCTTCTTCGTTATGTTCGCCCAGTAATCGGTGATGGTATACACTGTCTTGAGCCCCACCTGGTCCATGACCCCGAAGGGACCCATGGGCGAACGCAGCACACCCATCCATGACCGGTCGATGTCCTCTACCGAGGCGACGTCGTTGGCTGCGAGTATCAGGGCGGATTCGAACCAGTTCATGAGCATGAAATTGAACACGAAGCCGATGCTTTCCTTGTGCATGACAATGGGAATCTGCCCGATTTTTCTTGCGAAATCAGCCACGAGCTGCGTGACCTCCTTCGCGGTGCCCGGATGAGGCATCACGTCGACGATGTTCGTCGATCGCACGTCGTGAAAATGAAATGCGCACAGCTTCTCCGGCCTGCCGGTTTCGGCCGCGAACATCGACGGCAGGAGCGATGACGTATTGGTCGTGAATATCGTCCTTTCGGGGCACAGCTCGTTGAACCTGCCGAATACCTTTTTTTTCATCTCCGGGTTCTCCGGCACCGATTCGCTGACGATATCCGCGTCTTTTGCGGCATCGACGTCGCTGGTGGTAGTCGTTATCCGGGCGATAAGTTTCTGCGCCTGCTCATCGGTGATCTTTTTCATGCTGACGAAAAAGCCTGCCAGCTTGGTTATGTTCTTCATCGTCCCGTCGAGCACTTCCTGAGAAATATCGTAAATCGTCACATCATACCCCGCCATGGCGCACACGCAACCGATCTGCTGCCCCATGTGGCCCCCGCCGAGAATCAGAACTTTTTTTATGTCTTCGACTTTCATGCAACGTCCTCCATCTTGTTTGTTGTAATTAATAAATATATTGCTGCTGTCTCCCTCCCCCTTGAGGGGGAGGGCCGGGGAGGGGGTATTAATCCCCTATCCCGACAAGCTCTGCGAAGTTCTCGCCGAGTATCCTGCGCTTGACTCCCCCGTCCCTGAAAATATCTTCGATCCATCCCTTGATGACCGTGTAGTCGAAAAGCCCGTCCTTACCGTGAAACCCGAAGGGACCGTCGGTCCCGTACAGGCAGCGCTCCGGCCCCAGGAACCCGACCACTTCCCGGATGGTGCGCCTGTTCACGTATGATGTCTGCGACAGGTCTACATAAACGTTTCGGTTCGCCCTGATTTCTTTCCACGTATCGCCGAATTCCGGAAACGCGGTGTGGGCCAGGACGAGCTTCAGGTCCGGCACCCTGGCGAGCAGCGCACGGATATCGCCATGCGAGCCAAAACCCGCGTGCAGAATGAGGGGCTTGCCCCTGGCAGCGGCGATTTGGGCGGATGGCAAGAGCTCCACCGGGTCATACCGGTGCCAGAACGGATGCGCCTTGATCCCGGCGCACGCCGGATGGCCCATCCATTTCATGGCCTCGGCCTTCTGTTCTTTCGCCCCGCGCGGATTCACGAATATCCATCCCAGGAAACGGCCTGGATGGGCATCAGCCGCGGCGAACACCGGTGCGTTGTCCGGATCGCGGTAGATGACAATCGTCTGGCCTGAGAGAAGGCGGATGTTCCCTTCCGCGTTGAAATTACCGGAGAGCAGTCTTCCCATCCCCCTCAGGGTCTTTCTCCTGAGAAGAAACTGCATGATCCGGGCGCCGACAGCCGGCGGCTCGGGAAAAGGATCGTTCAGCGCGCCCATGAGCGCGACCCGGTCAATGCCGGATTCGTCCATCTTCCCGATCAGGTCAGGCACCGTAAGAATACGCTCTTCAAGATGATAATGGCAGTCTATTATCATTAAAAATGTTCTCTTTTCACGTCCAGCGTTACGGTCTTTTCGCTCCTGAGTCTCTTCGCGAGCCCGAGGCATTTTGGCAGCTCGTACTCGAAGAAGAAATCCATCGCGTGAAGCTTGCCCTCGTAGAAATCGGCGTCCTGCGCCGCGGGCTTCTTCGCGAGCGCCCCGGCCGCGACCATGCCCTGCAACAGCCACTGCCAGGCAATGGCCACATACCCGAAAAATTCGAGGTACAGCGTCGCGTCCGAGAGGAACCGGTCGATGTTGCCCTTCATCGCGATACCCATGAGGTGCATGCTCACGCCCTTGAGCAGCTCAAGCGATTCCTTCAGTTCGGCCGCGCGGTCCTTCGTGCGATCGAACGAGGAAGCCCTGTTCACGGCGCTCTCGACCTCGGCGGCGAAGGCCATGAGCGCCTTGCCGTTTTTCATCGTCGCCTTGCGGCCGAGAAGGTCCATGGCCTGTATGCCGGTCGTGCCTTCGTGTATCGGATGGATGCGCATGTCTCGCATGTGCTGCTCGAGCGGGAAGTCGTCGCAGTAGCCGTATCCGCCAAGGCACTGAACTCCCAGGCTCGTCGAGATGATTCCCATTTCAGACGGGTACGTCTTCACGACCGGGGTGAGAATTTCAAGAAGGAGCTCACTGCGCTCCTTCTCCTCGCCCGAGCTTACGTGCACCAGGTCGACCAGCTTGCCGCAGTATATGGCAAGCGCGAGGCCTCCCTCGGAGATGACCTTCTGGTTCAGCAGCATGCGGCGCACGTCCGCGTGCTCGATGATCGCCAGCTGGGGTTTGGTCGGGTCCTTCTCGAGCACGTTGCGGCCCTGCAGGCGCTCCTTCGCGTATTCGAGAGATGCGTGGTACGCGGCAGTGGCGATGGCCACGGCTCCGATGCCCACGCCGACGCGGGCCTCGTTCATCATCTGGAACATGTACGTCAGGCCCTTGTTCTCGCTGCCGAGCAGCCATCCCCTGCAGTCGCCGTTCTCTCCCATGCTGAGCTGCGCGATTGGAGATCCCCGGTATCCCATCTTGTGGTAGCATCCGGCGCACGCCACATCGTTGGGCTCGAGTTTTCCCTTGTCGGCGATCCTGAATTTCGGGACCACGAAGAGCGAGAGCCCCTTGACCCCTGCAGGGGCTCCCTTGACCCGGGCGAGCATCAGGTGGATTATGTTGTCCGCGCTGTCGCAATCCCCGGCGGAGATGAACGTTTTCTGGCCGGTGATGCGATAGTATCCCTTGTCCGTCGGTTCGGCTGACGTGACCACGTCCGAAAGCGAACTTCCCGCCTCGGGCTCGGTGAGCGCCATGGTCCCCTGCCATTGGCCGGCGAACATCTTCGGAACATAGCGGTCCTTCAGCTCCTGGGTGCCGAACGACATGATCAGGTGCGCGGCCCCGGTCGTGAGGTGCGGATACACGCTCAGCGAATAATTGGCCGCGGAAAAAATGAACTGTGCCGCGTTGTTTATCGACAGGGGAATCTGCTGCCCGCCCATTTCATAGGGGAACGGCGCGTTGATCCATCCGCCTTCTCCGCATATCTTCATGTAGTTTTTCACCGACGGGTGCACCCTGATCCCGCCGTTGATGTACTGCGGCGGCTGGCGGTCCATCTCGGTGAAGAATGGCCGCATGTGGTCGATCGCGATGTTCTTCGCGGTTTCGATGACCATGTCGAAGGTCTCCCTGCTGTGGTCTGCGAACAGGGGATATGCGGTCAGCGAGGCGACGTCATTGACCTCGTAGAGGTGGAAGTTGAGGTCTCGTTCACTGTAAAATTTTTCTGACATAAAATAACTCCTTTACTCATCAAAGACAGCCACAGAGGCACTGAGGCACAGAGTGGATTATTGACCCCCTCCCATCCTCCCCCTTACAAAGGGGGAGGTGACTGAGCGAAGCGAAGTCGGTGGGGGTTTGAAAGAATCTTAGTGTCTCCGTGGCAAGTCCCTTGTTTTTTGCCTATTAAAGATTCGACTTCGCCATTACCTCCAGCGCGGTTCCTTCAAGAATCTTCACCGCGTGAATCAGCATACCGAAACGTTGGTCCTTTGTCTGACCGTGGAAGAACCGGTAATATATCTGCTGGGCTATGACCGCGAGCCTGAACAGGCCGAAGCAGTAGTAGAAATCGAAGGTGTCGACCGGGCGTTTGGTCAGCTCCGAATACAGTTTAATCTGCTCCTTACGGGTAAGCATCCCTTCGATGTTCGTGGGCATCATGCGGATGAGCTGCATCTGCTGCGGATCGTCCTTCTCGACCCAGTATGCCAGCGACGATCCCAGGTCCATGAACGGGTCGCCCACGGTCGCCATTTCCCAGTCGAGGATGCCGATGATCTTCATCGGGTCGGACGCGTCGAGCACGGCGTTGTCGAACTTGTAATCGTTATGGATGAGGCACGGCCTGTCGGTATCGGGCTGCATCTTGTCGGCGAGCCACTGCATGACCTTTTCATAATCCGGCGCGTCCGGAGTCCGGGCGTCGCGGTAGCGCTTGCTCCAGCCCTCTATCTGCCGCTTCACGTATCCCTCAGGTTTGCCGAAATCCCCGAGCCCTGCCTTTACATAATCGAGATTGTGCAGCTCCGCGAGCACCCTGATCAGGTTCGTGCTCAGGGTCCGGGCCTGGTTAGTGTCCAGGGTCATGCCCTTGGGCAGGTCCTTCCTGAAAATGATTCCCTTGATCCGCTCCATCACGTAGAACGGGCAATCCATAACTCCGGAGCCCTCGCTGTACACCAGCGGCTCCGGGCAGTACGGGAAATATGGTTTGAGAGCGGACAGGATGCGGTATTCGCGCGACATGTCATGCGCGGTCTTGGCTTTTTTGCCGAAAGGAGGCCTGCGCAGGACCATCTCCCGGTCTCCGAGCGTGATGAAATAGGTCAGATTCGAGAATCCGCTCGGGAACTGCTTGATGCTTATATCCCCTTTCAGGCCGGGGATGGATTCGATTAAAAACGCCCGGACCTTTTCGGGGTCCAGCTCTTCGCCTTCGCGTATTTTTACGGGTTCGTCAAGTGCTGCCATGACAATCTCCTTATAGGGTGCTTTGTTTTTTCAACACAAAAGATTCAATGATGGAAACGACAAAATCCGCGTACTGGTCGATGCCGATATTTCTCTGCGTGTACTTCCAGCGTTTCAGATACCAGTCCTGCATGAGCGCCTTTATGGCCGACCCGGTGAGCACCGGATCATCCACATGGAACACGCCCGATTTCTTCCCTTCCTCGAGTATATCGATGTACACCTTCTCGGTCCAGAGCTCGCTTTCGACCGGGATTCTCCGGTCTTTTTTGCTGAGATTCTTCGTCTCCATGAAGAAGAAGGCGAACCAGTACCGCATCAGCTCGCTCAGATACAGGTGAGCGCGGATCGCGGCCTGAAGCTTTACGGCAGGGTTGTCAACCCCGGTTGTGAACTGCGTCAGTATCTTCTGCACCGATTTGTGTCCATGCTCGTGTATCATGAGAACGAGCTCGTCCTTGCTCGAAAAATACGAGTACAGAGCGCCCATGCTCAGCCCGCTTTCACCGCACAGGTCCCTGAGGCTCATCGCCTGAAAACCTTTTTCGTTTGAGAGCTTGAGCGTGGCCTGGCAGATCGAAACGAAATTTCTGACTGCAACGTCCTCTTTTTTGATTTTCATGAGGCCGCGGTTTTCCCGGTAAAACCCCCTGCAGATGTCCTCCAGGGAAACCATGACCGTATTTTTAAATTCCTCGAAATTCATCCCTTGACCGGTCCTTGTCCTCTCGTACGCCTATTTTTCGTACCGCTGAAGCACGCGCTTGGCAAGCGACGTCTTGTGAACCTCGTCCGCCCCGTCGTAGATCCTTGCGGCCCGTTCATGCCTGAAGAAGTACGCCAGCACCGTGTCGTCGGTCATCCCGAGTCCGCCGTGAACCTGGAGGGCCCGGTCGACCACCCGCTGCATGGTATTGGCCACCACGTACTTGATCATGGATACGTCGTCGCGCGCGTCTTTCGGGCCCACGGTGTCGATTCGCCACGCCGCGTAAAGGGTCATGAGCCGCGCGGCCTGAATTTCCGCTGCCGAGTCAGCGACCCACTCCTGCACGATCTGGCGCGTGGCGAGGGTCTTGCCGTTGGGGGCCACGAGCCGCTCGTTCGCCCTTCTGCACATCAGGTCGAATGAACGCCTGCAGATGCCCAGCCATCTCATGCAATGATGGATGCGTCCCGGCCCCAGGCGCTCCTGGGCCATGACAAATCCCATCCCTTCCTTGCCGAGGATGTTCGACTGGGGCACGCGGCAGTTCTGGTACAGTATCTCGCCATGGCTCGCGTAGCTGCTTCCTGAATGACCCATCACCGGTATGTTACGCACCAGGTTGAAGCCCGGGTTGTCGGTTGGCACGATGATCATGCTCGCGCGCAGGTACGGCGGCGCGTCCGGATTTGTTATGGCCATGACTATGGCGAACTTCGAACCGTCGGCCGCGGTCGTGTACCATTTGTGGCCGTTGATGATGTAATCGCTCCCGTCCTTGACCGCGGTGGTGTCCATCATGACCGGGTTCGATCCCGGAAGGTCGACCTCGGTCATCGAAAAACAGCTTCTTATTTCGCCCTTGACGAGCGGCTTCAGGTATTTTTCCTTCTGTTCGGGCGTGGCGTGGATATGGAGAATCTCGATGTTTCCGGCATCAGGCGCCTGGCACCCGAAAACATAGTGGCCCAGCGGGCATCTTCCGAGCGCTTCCGACACCAGGCCGTGCTCGAGCATCGTGAGCCCCATCCCGCCCAGGTCCCTGGGATGGTTCGGCCCCCACAGCTCCATCTGCTTCACCATTCGCCGTTTTTCTTCGAGCACCGGCTCCATGTCCCTGAACTCGGTCTTCACGAACTCCGGCTCGAGGGGGATGAGCTCCTTGTCAACGAACTCGTTTATCATGCCGAGAATCGTCTGCATCTTGTCGCTTAATGTAAAATCCATGGGGTCCTCCTTTTCTTTTCTTAAGATATCTTGCACCGGGTAATGCTGATTTCTGATCCCCCCTAAATCCCCCGGAGGGGGACTTTTCTGAAAATAAATCCGGCTCAAGGAGCCCCCCGCTGGGGGGTTGGGGGGTAATATATTTCACCTGTACGTAATCATGTTCTTCTCTTTGCATATCTCCAGATGGCCGTGTTCGTTGAACGTCGCCATCATCAGGCTCGTTTCGGTGCATTTAAAACGTGTAATGGAACAGTTCACGATCTGCCATGTCGCCCTGAGCGTGTCTTCATTTGAAAGATTGAGAGCCCTTCGTATGAAAGCGGCGATAGTTCCGCCAGAGGTGAAAACCGCAATATTTTTGCCCCTGCCGTGATTTTTGAGAATATCGTCTATGGAGCGGTTCACCCGGGACAGGTATTCATTCCAGGTCGCGATGCCGGTATTTTTATACCTGCCTGCTGTCCACCGGGCCAGGGTTTCCTCGAAGATGAGCTGAAAAGACTTTTTATCAGTGTAGATTTTCGAGAGATGTTCCTTCCAGGAATCGCTTTCATCGATGAGCTCGGGGACCAGTGTCGTGAGTATCTGCTTCGAATCATACTCGTTCAGGTCCGGTGTGTTCGATGTTTCGGGACCAGCTAAAGAATTGGCCTTTAAAATATCTGCATATTCGTTGAATGTCTCAAGATGCCGGACCATGGTCCCGGTGTAGATGCGGTCAAATTTCACTCCTGCTTCAATCAGAAATTCGCCCGTGATCCGGGACTGAACTACACCCTTTTCCGACAGCTTGTCGTAGTCGCCTTTACCGAATGATGCCTGGCCGTGCCTGATAAGATATATGGTGCTCATTGGATGCCTTTGCTGTTTTATAATTCAATAATACTTGCCGGGGTAGAATAATGTCAAGAAAAAATATAGCGAGCGCTCGATTTTTTTATTGACTCATTGTATATTTGGATTAAACAGTGTTTACAGACATGAATTATCTAACTTGTTGCGAAACATACGTCTCGCGCTCGGGTTGCCCCCCACAGGTGGGTTTACAGCAAGTTATTTTATACGAGTGATAAAAAATGATTGCTATCTGACAGTTGAGTCTAAAAATAGATAACACTGTTATTTTAAGTATATTTTCGGAGAGTCCCATGTCCCAGAATCCACTTATCGGTCTCATGAATCCAAAATCGATCGCCATTGTAGGTGCAGGAAACAATCCCATGAAAATGGGAACAATGCATGCCCTGAGCATCTTGAAGGACGGCTACCAGGGCACGCTGTACTGCGTTCATCCAAAAGAGCAAAGCGTCCTCGGTACACCGACATATAAAACCGTTGCCGATATTCCCGAAACCCCCGAACTCGCGTTTATCGTGGTCCCCTCCGAACACCTTCCATCCCTAATGGAAGATTTCGGAAAAAAAGGGACAAAATATGCCGTGGTAATAACCGCCGGATTCAAGGAGACCGGCGGCGAAGGCAAGAAACAGGAAGAGCTGATCAACTCCATTGCAGCCAGATACGGTATGCGCTTTATCGGGCCGAACTGCATGGGCATCATCAACAGCCAGATTTCGCTGAACACCACGGTAATGCGGCTCGAGACAGGGCCCGGAATGCTGGGAATGGCGTCGCAGAGCGGAACATACGTGACCCAGGTTCTGCCATACCTGAAGGAGCGTGGTATTCGCTTCAGCAAGGCGATAAGCGTGGGTAACGAGGCGAATATAAACATAATAGACGCACTTGAGTATCTCGGAAACGACGAGCATACCACTGCAATATCCCTTTACATCGAGGGTATCCGTGACGTGGCGCGGTTTCTCGACGTGGCCCGGAAGATAACCCCACGCAAACCGGTGCTGGCCCAGTATATCGGCGGCACCGAGGCAGGGGCCCGGTCCGGGATGAGCCATACCGGAGCCCTTGCCGGACCTGACCACATGTATGACGGACTTTTTAAACAGGCCGGGATCATCCGCGTCCATTCTGTGGAGGACCTTTACGGGCTCGGTTGGGCGCTGGCGACCCAGCCCCGCCTGCGGGGAAACCGTATCGGCATCATCACCAATTCGGGCGGGCCAGGTTCAGCGATAGCCACGACCTGCGAGATGGGAGGTCTGGCCATCCCCCCGTTCAGCGAGGTGTTACAGAAAAAACTGCGGCCGCTCCTCCCGGCGCATGCCCCGGGGGGGAACCCGGTTGATGTCACCTTCAGCATGGACAGCGGAATGCTCACCGAAAAGCTCCCGGAAGCGATCATGGCAAGCGGGGAGGTCGACGGCATCGTCATGCACGGGGCCATGTCGTCGGGCTTCATCAAGGCGATCTACGATCATATCAAGCACCTGGTGGGCGGTGCATCTATCGAAACGATCACCGAAGCGACACGGCCGAAAGACGACAGATACGCGCAGCTTCATAAAAAATTCGAAATTCCCATGACGATATCCTCCTGGTTCCAGAACAGGGACAATTTCACCGAAGGCTACCAGTTGAACGACGTCCCCACCTTCGATTCACCGGAAAAAGCCGCCAGGGCCATGGTCGCACTGCACCAGTATAAAAAAATTTCAGAAAGGAAATCCTTTGCAGCTCCGGCTCTTCCTGTCCCTGACAAAGATGCATTGGGTATCATACGCGACGCGATCGGAAAAGGGCAGAAGGCGCTCGACGAATATTCCGCCAAAAGACTGCTCGCTGGATACGGCATACCGGTCTCTGCCGAACGGCTCGCCTCCAGCAGGGATGATGCTGTCAAAGCCGCCGGCTCTATCGGGTACCCGGTTGCCCTGAAGGTTTGCGATCACGAGATCATGCACAAGACCGAGAGCGGCATGGTCATGCTCAACGTCAAATCCGCCGACGAGGCCGGCGCCGCTTTCGATCTTATCAGGCAGCGGGCCGGGAAAAATGTCCCGGTGCTCGTGAGCAGGATGATCAAAGGCGAGCGGGAGCTCCTGGCCGGCGTCGTGCACCAGCCCGGTTTCGGCCCGTGCGTACTTTTCGGGCTCGGGGGGATTTTCGCCGAGGCCCTGAACGACACTACGTTCAGGGTCGCGCCACTTTCGGCGCGCGACGCGGAGGAGATGGCCGACGACCTGCGCAGCGGAAGGCTTCTCGGAAATTTCAGGAAAATGCCGGCGATCGACAGGCTGAAAACTGCTGATCTTTTACAGAAGCTGAGCCTCATCCCCATACTGCACCCGGAAATCGCCGAGATAGACATGAATCCGATAATCTTCAGCGGACCTGACCCTGTGGTCGTGGACGCGCTGATCGTGCTGGGGAGAAAATGAAAATCCTCGTCTGCATTAAAGAGATCATTGATCCCGAATCCCCGCTCGCGCTGTCCGAGGACGGCGCTGTGGTGCAGGACAAAAATACCTCGTACCGCATGAACCGGTACGACGAGTTCGCTCTCGAAGAGGCGGTTCAGATAAAAGAACGTGCTCCGGGAACGACCGTGACCGCGATAACAGTCGGTCAGTTACGGTCCAGCGAGATGCTGCGCAGGGCCCTGGGCAAGGGAGCCGATGATGCCATTCACATCGTGACCGGTACCCGCTTTTTAATCCCCCCCAAAAAAACCGCACGCCTGATCGCCGACTACGCCAGGAACAAGAATTTCGACCTGATCTTTACCGGAGTTATGTCGGAGGACGGCATGTACTGCCAGACCGGGCCGATGATCGCGTCTATGCTCGGAATTCCTTTCGCGGTTTCGGTCATTTCGGAAGCTCTCGATCACTTGAAGGGCTCGGTCGCCGTTGAGTGCGAGATCGAGGGCGGCATCAGGGAACGCGCGGCAGTCTCCCTGCCCTGCCTGCTCGCTGTCCAGTCCGGTATCAACCGCCCCAGGTATCCGTCGCTTTCGAACGTGCTGCGCGCCAAAACCCAGGAGATTACCAAGATCGTTGCCCGGGACCACGAGCTTTCAGCGACAGGCAGCCCGGCAGGCCTCCTCGGTTATCCTCCGCAGCCCGACAGGGGCGTCATGCTCGAAGGATCCAGGGAGGAAAAGGCCGAGAAACTCGCTGCGATACTTCATGAAAAGGGATTCGTATGAATATCCGGAGGGTGATCTGATGACGAAGAAGTTGCTCATCGTTTGCGAAACCCTCGACAATTCGCTGATAACGCCGGTTCAGGAGCTCGCAGCCTTTGCGGCTTCATGCTCCATATCATCCGATGAAACAACGGTCATGATCGCAGGACAAGACGTCTCGGCCGCTGTTCCGAAGGCCGCCGCCGCAGGCATTGACGTGATGACGGTCGAACACGAAGCCCTGCGGTATTATAATCCTCCGGCCCTGGCAGGATCAGTGATCGAAGTGTGCCGTAGAATCGGCGCATCACGAATATGCTTTTCCCACACCATGCAGTCATGCGCGGCCGCGGTGATCGTCGCGAATGAACTGGATTGTGCGATCGTCACCGGAGTCGAACGTGCCGGGGAGAACAACGGCGTAATTGAATTCGCGCGATCGGCCTATAACGGCAAAATGCTGGAAAAGACAATGTTCGGTTCAGGCGATGGTTTCGTATGCACGGTACAGTCAGGGTCTTTTGCATCAGATCCGGCGGCGCCGAATGCGACCGGCAATATACGTAAATTCGATTATGATGCGGTTTCCGAAAAGTTCATTCCGCTGGGAATCACCGCCGCCGATGAATCCGCAATTTCCCTGAACGAGGCCGATGTCATCGTTGCAGCAGGCAGGGGTGTGGGCAAAGAGGAGAACCTCGCAGTTATCTACGAAACCGCGAAGCTTTTTTCGAACAGCGCCGTCGGCGCATCGAGAATCGTGTGCGACAACGGATGGTTACCCTACGGGCGCCAGGTCGGTATGACCGGAAAAACCGTATCGCCGCGCCTGTACATGGCCTGCGGCATTTCAGGGGCCCAGCAGCACCTCGTTGGCATGAAAAATTCCCAGTTCATCGTGGCAATCAATTCCGACCCCCACGCCAATATCTTTTCCACAGCTCATGTCGGCGTGGCTGACGATCTGAATCTGTTCCTTCCGGTATTTATCGAAAAATGCAGGTGAAGCGGGTGATGTTGCCGTGCAGGGGCGCAGCGTGCTGCGTGTTTGCCGTTAAATTATTTTGTTCACTACCC
>Ga0116155_10002645_pt1 | contig 12108 bp, 6 predicted proteins | sample AD_UKC032_MetaG_FD_89890 | JGI IMG/M metagenome (GOLD analysis project Ga0116155, IMG submission 89890) | Active sludge microbial communities of municipal wastewater-treating anaerobic digesters from USA - AD_UKC032_MetaG | ecosystem: Engineered > Bioreactor > Anaerobic > Digestate | place: USA...
CCGTTCGTCGACCAGGTGCGCGAGACGGGAATCCCGTCGTCCTTCGACAAGGCGGGGACGCCGGTCATGGGGGGCGTCGTCCTCGTCGCGGTCGTCGCCGGCTCCTGCCTCCTCTGGTGCAACCTGAAGAGCGGGTACGCCCTGCTCGTCCTCCTCGGAATGGTCTGGTTCGGGGCGATCGGGTTCGTCGACGACCGGGCGAAGATGAGGGCGAAATCGGGCGACAAGGGGATGTCGGAGCCGCGGAAGCTCCTCCTGCAGGGGGCGTTCGCGGCGTTCTTCGTCGCCGTCCTCGCGAGCCCCTGGAGCCCGGTCCCGCCCGCTGAGGCGGCCCGCCTCCACGTCCCCTTCCTGAAGGCCGCGGTCCTCGACGCCCCGTGGGTCTACTTTCCGTTCGTCTTCCTCTTCGTCCTCCTCGTGGGCAACTCCGTGAACATCACCGACGGGATGGACGGTCTCGCGATCGTCCCGTCGGTCTTCGCGATCGCCGTCCTCGGCGTCTTCGGCTACCTCCTCGGGAACGCGATCTGGTCCCGGTACCTCGTCTACCCGTTCCTGCCGGGAGCGGGCGAGCTTGCCGTCTTCGCCTGCGCGTTCGCGGGGGCGGGCGTCGGCTTCCTCTGGTTCAACGCCTACCCGGCCCAGATCTTCATGGGGGACACCGGGTCGCTCTCCATCGGCGGAAGCCTCGCCGTCGCGTCGGTCCTCCTGAAGCAGGAGCTCCTCTTCGTCATCCTCGGCGGCCTCTTCGTCGCCGAGGCGTTCACCTCGCAGGTGCAGGACAAGATCGGCATCAAGCTCCTCGGGCGGAGGCTCTTCGCGCGAGCGCCGCTCCACCACGCGATGGCCTACAACGGGCTCGCCGAGACGAAGGTCGTCGTGAGGCTCTGGATCGTGTCGGGGATCCTCGCCCTCGCCGCCCTCTCGACGCTGAAGCTGCGGTGAGCGCGGCGCGGCGCTCCTCGTCGGCGAACGCCTTCCTCGTCGGGGCCGGCATCCTCCTGAGCCGCCTCGCGGGATTCGTTCGGGAGCGCGTCTTCGCCCACTACCTCGGCAGCTCGATGGCGGCCGACGCCCTCCGGGCGGCGCTGCGCGCCCCGAACGTCCTCCAGAACCTCTTCGGCGAAGGCTCGCTCTCGGCCTCGCTCATCCCGGTCTACTCCCGTCTCCTCGGCGAGGGGAGGGAGGAGGAGGCGCGGAGGACGGCGCGGACCGCCGGGACGCTCCTCGCGCTCCTCGCCGTCCTCCTCTCCGCGCTCGGCGTCCTCGCGGCGCCCCTCCTCGTCGACCTCTTCACGCCCGGCTTCTCGGGCGAGAGGCGCGAGCTGACGGTACGGCTCGTCCGGATCCTCTTCCCCGGAACCGGCCTCCTCGTCCTCTCGGCCTTCTGCCTCGGAATCCTCAACAGCCACCGCCGCTTCTTCCTGCCGTACGCGGCGCCCGTCCTCTGGAACGGCGCGATCATCGCCGCGCTCGTCCTCGCGGGGACGAAGGCCGGAGCCGAGATCGCGGTCCAGGCCGCCTGGGGCGCCGTCGCCGGGAGCCTCCTCCAGCTCCTCGTCCAGCTCCCGCAGGTGGCCCGCCTCGTCGGCACGCTCCGTCCTGCGCTCGACATCGGGTCGCCCCACGTGAGGACGATCTTCCGCAACCTCCTCCCGAGCGTGGGGAGCCGGGGCGTGACGCAGGTCTCGAGCTGGGTCGACCAGGTCATCGCGAGCTTCCTGCCGGGCGGCGCCGTCGCGATGCTCGGCTACGCGCAGACGCTCTACATCCTCCCGGTCTCGCTCTTCGGCATGTCGGTCTCGAGCGCCGAGCTCCCGGAGCTCTCCTCGGGCGCCAGCGCCGAGACGCTTCGCGAGAGGCTCGACGCCGCGCTTCGAAGGGTCGCCTTCCTCGTCGTGCCGTCGGCCGTCGCCTTCGCCCTCCTCGGCGACCGCGTCGTGGCGCTGGTCTTCCAGACCGGCGCGTTCGGGACGGAGGACGTCCGAATCGTCTGGATCGTCCTCGCCGCCGCCTCCGTCGGCCTCCTCGCCTCGACGCTCGGAAGGCTCTACGCCTCGGCCTTCTGGGCCCTCCACGACACGCGGACCCCGCTCCGGTTCGCGATGATCCGCGTCGGGGCGAGCGCGGCCGTCGGCGCGCTCCTCGCCTTCGCGCTGCCGCGCCTGCTCGGTCTCGACCCGCGCCTCGGCCTCGCGGGGCTGACGCTCGGCTCGGGCCTCGCGGGATGGCTCGAGATGCTCCTCCTGCGCCGCGCTCTGAACGCGCGCGTCGGGAAGACCGGCCTGCCGGCGTCGTTCTCCCTCCGTGTCTGGGGCGCGGCGCTCGGCGCCGCCGCGGCCGGCTTCGGCGTGAAGCTCGCGTTCGCGGCGCTCGGCCCGGTCCTCCTCGGCGCGCTCGTCTGCGGCGCCTTCGCCGCCGTCTACGCGCTCCTCGCCCTCGCCCTCCGAATCCCCGAAGCGACCGCCGTCGCCGCCTCCCTCCGCCGCCGCCTGCGTTAGGGGTCAGGTCTACCATCTACACTCTGCGCGACCGCGCAGAGTGTAGATGGTAGACCTGACCCCGGGGCTCTTGACCCCGGGGCTCTATGACCCCGGGGCTCTATTTGACCCCATGGCTCTATTCGTTCATCCGGTACGTGTCGCGGAGGGAGAGCACCTCGCCCTTCCAGATCCTCTCGAACCGGCTCGCGTCGAACGCGGGGCGCCGGACGAGGCGCAGCGCCATCGCGGCCTGCTTCTCCGTGGCCCCCGATCGCTCGTGGAGCTTCAGGGCGCAGGCGGAGAAGTCGCGAACGAAGACGTCGAACACCTGGTCGAGGGCGTCGTCGGAAAGCGAATGGTGCCCGGCCCCCTCGAGGACGAGGTGGGCGTAGACGGCGAGGGCGAAGAGGTCGCCGACGGCGAGGAGGAGGTCGACGTCCTTCGCCTGGTCCTCGGTCGGCGCGGCGGCGGCGACGAGCTCGCGGAACGCGCCGAGCTGCTCGCGGAAGAGGGCGACGTTCGGGACGCGGGCGTACCTCTCGAAGGCCGGCGCCCAGTCGTGGAAGCGGATCTTCCCGAGACCTCGCGCCGGCCCCTGCGCGAAGAGGTAGGCGTCGTGCACCGGCTCCGTCCGCCGTCCCACTTCGGGGTAGGACGTCGGGCGGAAGAGCCAGTTCGCGAGGAACTTCACGATGAGCGCGATGTTGACGTGGACCGTCCCTTCGAGCTTCGGCAGGGCGCGGATGTCGCGCGCGGCCATCTCGAAGACCATGTCCTTCTCGAAGCCCTTCGCCGCGATGACGTCCCAGAGGAGGTCGATCACCTTCTCTCCCTCGGTCGTCACCTTCATCTTCACGAGCGGGTTGTAGAGGAGGTAGCGACGGTCCTTGAGCGAGGCGGCCCGCAGGTAGTCCGAGGCGCGGAACGCGAAGACCTTCATCGCGACGAGGCGCGCCCAGGCGTCGACGAACATCCGCGCGACGTGCGGGAAGTCGGTCACCGACATCCCGTAGAGGCGGCGGCCGGCCGCGTGGCTCAGCGCCTCGTGGAACGCGTGCTCGCAGATCCCGATCGAGGCCCAGCCGAGGTTGTACTTCCCGACGTTGACGGTGTTGAGCGAGGCGTCCCACGCCTCGGGGCCGCGGAGGAGGACCTCGTCCGCGGCGACGGGGTAGTCCTCGAGGGCGAGCTCGGCGACGTACGACTGGCTCGCGACGACGTTCCTGACGAGCTCGTAACCGGCCCGCTTCGGGTCGGCCGCGAAGAACACGTACTCGCCCGTCCCCTCCATCTTCCCGAAGACGGAGACGATCGCAGCCTCGTTGCCGTTCCCGATGTAGTACTTCGTGCCCGTCGCGACGAACGCATCGCCCCGCGGCGCGAGCTTCATGGAGGTCGAATAGATGTCGGCGCCGTGCTCCTTCTCGGAGAGGCCGAAGGCGAAGATGCCGCCGTCGGCGAGCGCCGCGGCCGTCTTCTTCCGCGTCGCCTCGTTCGGGCTCATCCAGAGCGGGCCGAGGCCGAGGATCGAGACCTGCCACGTGTACCAGTAGCAGAGGCCGTAGAAGCCGAGGACCTCGTTCACGAAGCAGTTGCGGAACGTGTCCCAGCGGGCGTCCGGCCCTCCGAGCTCCGGCGGCGTCAGGAGGTCGGCGAAGATCCGCTCCTCCTTCACGAAGCGGAGGAAGTCGGCGTACCAGACCCGGTCGAAGTCGTCCTGCTTCAGCCGCGCCTTCCCCTTCGCCTCGAAGAAGGCGACCGTCTTCTCCACGATCTCCCGCGAGCGCGCGTCGAGTGGGAGCTCCCCGAGCCTCTTCGGGTTCAGGATCATGGCGTCCTCCGTCCCTCCAGCCTACCCCACGAGGGAGGGGTCAGGTCTACCATCTACACTCTGTGCGCCGTTCCCGGCCGGCCCGGCGCATCGGGCCGGGCGAACGGAGCGAGCCCGGCCGGCGGGGCGCCTGAACCCTTCCCGCTCCGCGGCGTATAACCCGCTGGCGGGAGGACGAGATGGCCGATCCGGGCCGGGGCATCGAGCAGCAGCTGGAGGAGAGCGTTCGCCGGGTGCTCGGCGCGCTCGAGCGGATGCCCGTCGGGAAGATCGAGGTCGTCGCGAACGAGGTCTCCCGCGCCGTCGGACAGGTCGTCTCCCAGGTCGATCGCGCGAGCCGGACCCCGACGCGGGAGGAGAGACGCCTCGAGAAGAGGCTGCGGGAGGAGGACGAGGCGAGCCTGCCCCAGGCGTGGGTGATGGCCGGGGCCGCCGTCGTCGCCGGGCTCATCGGCCTCACCCAGCCGCAGCTCTTCTGGTTCTTCTTCGTCGGCTTCGGCTTCGCGATGGGCGCGGCCGACATCTTCGCGAAGGTCCGTCGCCGGGAGAGGCGGCAGGCGGAGGCGGCGCAGGAGCGCGGCGCCGCCGTCACCGGGGCGGCCACCGAGCGGGCCGCCCCGGCGCCGCTCGTCACACCGCCGCCTCCGGCGCAAGCCGAGAGGCCCGCCCTCGCCGCGGTCTCGGCCCGGGAGGCGCGCGTCGACGGCATCTGCGATCGGCTCCTTTCCGAGCTTTCGGGAGCGCCGCCGCTCGTGCGGGAGCTCCTGCGCCGGCCCGAGCAGACCGTCGAGGCGCTCCGTTCGGCGTCGAGGGAGCTCGCCCGCCGCGAGCGCGAGCTGCGCGGGATGCTCTCCGAGGACGCGGGAGAGCGGCTCGTGGGCGAGCGGGCGGAGCTGGCGGCCCGGGCGGAGGCCGCGCCCGACGCCGTCGTGAGGAGCCGTCTCTCGGCGGCCCTCGAGGCGCTCGACGCCCAGCTCGTCCACCGGGCCGAGCTGACGACGGCCGCGGCACGCATCGAAGCCGAGGGGACGCGGATCCTCTACTCGCTCGAGAGCCTGCGCGCACAGGTCCTTCGCGCGTTCGCCGCCGATGCCGCCGCGGCCGACGTCACGCGAGAGAGCCTGAAAGGGGGCCTCGAGACGCTCCGCGGCGAGATCGACGCGGTGGCGACCGCGCTCGAGGAGGTCCACGGGGTCGGAAAGCCGCCGGTCGCCTCGACCGCAGGGGGACCGACCGCCGCGGCGCGCGCCGCCCTTCGGCAGGCGGGAACGCGCTGAGGGCCTCGCCGCCGATGACCTCCGCCGCCGCCCCGCCCCGGGTCGGAGCCCCCGGCTCCGGCCGACGTCTCCCGGGCCGTCCGGCGCACGGACCGGTCCGGCGTCTCGGCCTGTCGCTCGTCCTGCTCCTCCTCCCGGCAACCGACCTGCGCGGAGACCCGGTCGACGTCCCCGGCGGGACCGCGAGCATCCGTCGTCTTCTCGACCTCGGCGAGCGGCGGACCGAATCGGATTTCTTCGCCGAGGTGGGGCGGGTCCTCCTCTCCGGGACGAACCCGGCCGACCCGTGGAGCAAGAGTGAGAAGCGGAAGGCGGTCGTCTCCTTCGCGGAAGACCTCGAGGAGTGGAAGGGGAAGCAGGGCTGTCCGGCGATCCTCTCGACGAGGCCGGGCGCGTGGGAGGGGACCCGGCGGGCGCTCGGCTGGCTCGGCTATCGGGTCCGCGGAGAGGGCCCGGGATTCGAGGCGGAGCCCCTCGCCGAGCCCGAGGCGGTGCGCCGCCAGACCTTCCTCGACGTCCTGGGGCAGCCCGCCGCAGCGGTCCTCGCGCGCCTCGCGGCCGGGGAGGACGTCCGCGTGGAGTGCGCGTCCGGCACGGCCGAGCTCCCGTTCTCGCTCGCGGCGTGGCGCGAGACGCTCGGCCTCGACGAGAAGCGTCTGAACGCCCGGAACGCCTTCCTCCGCTTCGTCACCGACGTCCCGGCGTCCCGGATGATGGTGGCCCTGCACGGGGTCGACGCGAGGACCCGGGAGGAGCTCCGGGCGGTCGGCGGGCCGGCCGGGGGATTCGCCGGCAGGAAGCTCGTCTACGAGAAGGCGCTCGACGGCTTCGCCCTCTACCCCGAGGCGCTCGAGATCCGGAACGGGAAGATCCGGCTGCCGGGAGGCGCGGCCGCGGAATCGGTCTGGGCGGCGGTCGTCGGAGAGTCGCCGTCCGACCTTCCCCGGTTCGTCGTGAGGTTCTTCGGCTCCGGCTCGGGCAAGGCCGCGTACGTGGCCGATGCGCTCCGGCCGCTGCCCGAGGAAACCGCGCGAGCCTTCGTCCTCGGCGCGACGACCGGTGGCGAGACGTCCGTCGAGCGGTTCGAGCGCCTCTTCTCCGCGATCGGGAAGACCGGCCGGAGCTACGGGAACACCCAGCGCGACCCCTGGGACTTCACCCAGCTCGCCGGCTTCCTCCGGCCGGCGGCCGGCGGAGAGATCGCCCTCCCGGGCGGAGCCGGACTCTGGATGGAGGCCCTCGCGCGCCCCGCTCTGCCCGCGAACGAGAAGGAGCTCTCGGACGTCCTCGCCGCTGCGGCCAAGCGGACCGAGGGACCGGCCGAGGCGCTGGAGCGCGTCCTCCGGGAGGAGACCGAGGGGGTCTCCGGTCCGCTGCCGGCGTCGAAGCGATTCGTCGTCGTCTCGAGCCTCGTCCGCGACCGGCCCGTTCTCGGCGAGCCCGGCACCGTCCTCCTCCTCGCCCGCGGCGTCGACCGCTTCCTCGGCTGCTACGCGCCGCTCGAGGAGCTTCCGCTCGTCGACGCGGAGACCGCCCGGCGGTACCTCTTCACGCTGAACCGCCTCGACACGAACGGCACCGATCGCGACGCCGAGCTCCGCGCCGGCCTTTTCCTCGCCTCGGTCCAGGTGCTCTCGGACCTCTTCCGGAGCGGGTCGATCTCCGACGCGGGTGCGCGCGAGCTGTTCGCGTCCCTCCTCGGTCAGCCGCTGTTCGCGACGCCCCGGACCGCTCCCGCTGCGGGTATGGAGCCCTACGATCGCTGGCTTCACGGCGAGCTCCTCGCCGCGCTCCGCGAGGCGGAGACCCGGTTCCTCGGCGCGGAACGCGCGGAGGCGCTCGCCTGGGAGGACGAGGAGGGGCCGCGACCGGCGAAGACGGCCGACGAGCTCCTCTCCGCGGCCCTTTCCGGCTTCCGCCCGCCGGCCGCCCTCGCCTGGAGGGGAGGAAGGTACTCGTACGACGCCTCGGAAGACGCCGTGGCGCGACGTCGGACGTTCGCCCGGACCCAGGACCACGTCCCGCTCTGGGTCCTCGCCCGGGCAGCCTCCGAGCGCGAGAACGCGCTCGCCGCCGCGCGCGCGGGAGACGTCGAAGAGGCTCGCGTCGCCCTCGGCGCGCTCCTCGAGAGCCTCGGGGCCATCCCGGCCGGGCGGGAGGCCGACGAGAGGGTGGCGGCGACGGCGTCCGGCGCCCGCCACGTCCTCGGCACGCTCCAGGCCGCGACGGAGAGGAACGTCGCGTCGCTCCTCGAAGCCGGTCTTCCGCGCCTCGACGCGCTGCGAGCCGAACGGACGCTCGAGGCGCTCGCCGTCCACGTCTACTCCGGATGCGTCCTCGACCCGGGCGATCTCACGTTCGCCGACTCCCGGCTCGTCCGGAGGCATTCCCTCTCGTGGGGTCCCCGCAGGGGCATCGTGGTTCCCTCCCCGTTCCAGCCGGCGCGGATCGAGACGCCCGAAGAGGGAGCGTCCCTGAGGCTGGCAGGGGGCTGGGCGGGAATCGGAAGCCCCCTCGGGCTCCTGCACGCGGAGGGGCTCGTCTATGACGAGAGAGCCCTCCTCTCGAACGACGCCGTCCGCGCCGGGCTGGTCCTTCCCGCCGTTCTCTTCACGCCGGCGCGCCTCGACGACGAGGCCCTTCGCTTCGTCGCGCTGGCCTGCCGGGCCGCCGAGCAGCTTCCGGGCGCCCTCGCCGGCCTCCCCGAAGCGCAGCGGCACGATGCCTGGAGCCGGCTCGCCCGCGACCTCGTCCCGGCCTCCCGGCGAAACAGGCTCGCCCGGGAGGGGGCGGTTGCGGTGGCCGACGACCTCTCTCCGTCGGACCTCCTTCGGATCGGGCGGCGGCTCGCGCTTCGGACCGACCCGTCGCTGCCGGACGTCCCGGCGGCGCGCGAGGCGCGCGAGGTCTGGTCGGGCCGTGTCGCGCGGCTCGGCGAGGCGGGGGCGAAGGCGTTCCTCGACGAGCTCGGAGCGAGAGCCTTCCACTGGGAAGGCCGGAGCCGCCTGGCCTGCCTCGACCTGCCGTCTTACGAGCGGCTCTCGGAATACCGCGTGCCGCAGCTCTTCGGCGACCGCCTCCACGACCTCCCGGTCGCCGTCGCGAGGTCGGTCTTCGACGCGGGCGACCCGGCGGGCGTCGTCCCTCTCGTCCTCCGGTCCGCGATCGACGACCTCCTCAGCCGGGCCCGAATGGCGTACGCCTTCGACTGGCGGCCCGTCGCCGCGACCTCCGCGACCTCCGCGGCCTACTGGCCGGCGGCGAGGGACGAGGTCATCGGCGCCGCGCTCGCGGCCGGCCGGGTCCGGCGGATGTAGATTCGAGACGCAGGACCTCGATGACGCGTCGCTCGCTCCTTTCGCTCGCCACCCTGCTCGTCGCGCTCGCGGCGGGCCCGGCCCGCGCGGACGACGCGCCCTCCCTGCGGATCGTGAGGCCGGGGCCCGACGACATCTCGCTCGGTGAGACGGCGATCGAGGTGCGTCTCACGGGGCACCGGCCCGGCGACGCCGTCGAGGTCTTCGTCGACGGCCGGCCCGCCGGCACGCTCCACGGCGAGCCGTGGACGCTCACCTGGAGCGCGGGGAACGCCCCGCGCCCGCACCGCATCGAGGCCGTCCTCCGGCGCGACGGCGGCGAAGCCGCGGTCTCGCGTGTGAGGACGCGCGGGCTCGGGTTCTCCGCGACCGCCGACGCCCGGGTCGTCTCCCTCTCGCCGATCGTCACCGATTCGAGCGGGAGCTACGTCCGTGGCCTCGTGCGCGAGGACTTCTCCGTCTTCGTCGACGGCCAGCCGCAGGAGATCGAGACCTTCGAGTCGGTGAACTCCGCCCTCTCGGTCGTCCTCGTCCTCGACCAGTCGAGCTCCATGGCGCTCAAGCTCCGGAACGCGCGCGGCGCGGCGCTCGAGTTCCTCGCGGCCCTGAAGCCGGGCGACCGGGCCGCCGTCCTCACCTTCGCGTCGAACGTCGTCGGCTTCACCCCGTTCTCGACGGACCGCTCGGCGGCGCGGAAGGCGCTCGAGGCCGCGCGCGTGAGCGGGGAGACCGCCCTCTACGACGCCGCCGCCGTGGCGCTCCGGCGTCTCCGCGAGACGAGCGGGCGGCGCGCCGTGGTCCTCTTCACCGACGGCGAGGACAACCGGAGCCGGATGTCGATCGACCAGGTCGTCGACCTCGCGCGCGCCACGGAGGCGAGCATCTTCACGGTGGCCCAGGGGACGGCGAAGGTCCGGGCGCTCCTCAGGGGCCTCGACCGGCTCGCCTCGGAGACGGGCGGACGAGCCTGGTTCATCTCCTCGATCAAGTCCCTTCCGGACGTCTTTCGCGAGGTCGTCGCCGAGCTCGAGAACCAGTACTTCCTGACCTTCACTCCGGCCGACCAGCGGCCGCGGACCTGGCACCGGGTCGAGGTGAAGACGAAGAAGCCGGGCCTGACGGTCCGCGCGCGGAAGTCGTTCCGGATCGACTGACGGGCGGGGAGAGCCACGCCGCGGGCGAGCCGCGGGAGGCGGCCGTCAGCGGACGAAGAAGCTGCGGTCGAAGAAGAGGAGGAGCGCCGTCAGCCGGCGCAGGTCGTCGAACGAGGCGCAGCAGGGGGTCGCCTCGCCCCAGATCCTCCCGTGGCGCCGGATGGCGCCGCCCTCCTCGATCCGCCCGATGACCGTCCCGTTCCGGCGGAGCGTCCCGTCCTTCTCGACGCGCGTCCGGACCGTCCCGTCCTCGCGGATCTCCCCGTCCTCCTCGATGCGGCCGGCGACGCGGCCCTCGACGCGGATGGTCCCGTCGCCCTCGATCTCGCCGACGACGACGCCGTCGATCCGAACCGCTCCGCCCGTCTCGAGCCGGGCCCAGAGGCTCCCGTCCTTCCTCACGTCCATCTCCTCGCCGGCGAGGACGGCGGGCGCGGCGAGGAGCACGACGAGGACCGCGAGGAGAACGAGGCCGCTCCTCGAGCCGGCGCGGATCGCGGGCGGGGCGTCTCTCATCGGAGCCTCCCGGCAGGAGGGCCTGCCGTCCCGATTCTGGGAATCCCGGCGGCCGAGGTCAATCGGCGCACCGTCGGCCCCGCCCGCCTCCTGCTACTCTCGTCCCTCCTCCGGGCACGCCGCGTGGGAGGGACCATGGCCGAGGAACGCAGCTACGGAGACCGTCCCGCCACCGTGACGGTCGGGCTCGTCGACGGACGGACGTTCGTGGGGCGCCTCGGGCGCTTCCGCCCGGCCGACTCCGACCTCCTCCTCGTCGTCCGGGCGCGGGACGTCGCCGGGATCGCCTCCGAGACGCCCCAGCGCGTCGCCTCCGAGCAGGTCGCCTACGTCGCCGTCCACCGGAGCGGGACGCCCGTGGCGGGCCCTTCGGGCGAGACGGTCAGCCTCGACGTCCACGTCGCCGGGGGCCAGACCTTCGCGGTCTCGGTCGAGACGGCCCGCAAGGACGACCGGCTCGGCTTCTGGGGAGTCCCGGCGAGCGCCTCGAGCGCCTTCGGCGAGGTCTGGTTCTACGCGCACGGCGTCAACGCGCGGGAGGAGAAGGTCACGCTCGGAGCCCTCCTCGTGGAGCACGGCGCCCTCGGGGGCGACGGCCTCGCGCGCGGCCTCGAGAAGCAGGCCGAGGCGCGGGAGGTCCCGCTCGGGCAGATCCTCGTCGAGCAGAAGAAGGTCGGCGAGGAGGAGGTCGCGGCCGCCGCGGCGACGCAGAAGGACGCGATTTCGAAGGGGAAGCGCCTCCGCCTCGGAGAGGTGCTCGTCGAGGCCGGGCTGGCCCGCGAGGAGGACATCGAGGCCGCCCTCGCCGAGCAGAAGAAGCGGCGCGGGAAGCGGATCGGGCAGGTGCTCGTCGAGATGGGCCTCGTCAGCGAGCAGGAGATCGCGCGGGCGCTCTCGAGGAAGTTCAACGTCCCCTTCGTCGACCTCGACGCCGTGGAGATCGACCCGAAGGCCGTCTCCCTCGTCCCGATGGACCTCATCCAGCGCTACAGCGTCCTGCCGATCCGGGCCGACGAGACGAGCGTGACGATCGCGCTCTCGGACCCGCTCGCCTACGAGGCGATCGACCTCCTCCGATTCACGCTCGGGAAGCGGATCGTGGAGAACGTGGCGACCCCGTCCCAGCTCGCCCGGCTCATCGAGCCGCTCCAGGTCGTCAAGGAGGACGCGCCCCTCACCGACCAGATGGAGGAGATCCTCTCCTCGATCGAGATCGAGCCCTCCTCCGAAGGGGGCCCGGACGCGCGCGACCTCTCGGTCGCCCGCGACGACGAGAGCGGCGTCGCGAAGCTCGTGAACCAGATCATCGTCGACGCCTACAACAGGGGCGTCTCCGACATCCACATCGAGCCGGACGGGGACGAGCGGGAGACGACGGTCCGCTTCCGGATCGACGGCGTCTGCGAGACCTACCGGAGGTTCCAGCCGGCGCTCCGGTCGCGCCTCGTCGCGCGGCTGAAGATCATGGCGAACCTCGACATCACCGAGAGGCGCAAGCCCCAGGACGGGAAGATCCGGCTCCGGATGAAG
>Ga0116155_10002650_pt1 | contig 12101 bp, 10 predicted proteins | sample AD_UKC032_MetaG_FD_89890 | JGI IMG/M metagenome (GOLD analysis project Ga0116155, IMG submission 89890) | Active sludge microbial communities of municipal wastewater-treating anaerobic digesters from USA - AD_UKC032_MetaG | ecosystem: Engineered > Bioreactor > Anaerobic > Digestate | place: USA...
CCATACGATTGTTTTTGAGTATAAGAAAAAAATCGGGTCTGTGTTTGAATCAGATTTTCGCAAAGAATATTAATCACCTCGTTGGCAAATGCGGCATTTTGCATTATTACCTTTTTAAATATACCAATGTCAATCAATCTCACTCTGCAATCCTGATACGCTGTGGCTGAATATCGGAAGATATTGGAGCCATCCAATAATGCAGTTAATCCAATCATATTTCCACCCGGCAAAACTTTAAGAATGAGTGAAGTAGTTTCATTTTCCATGTAAATTTTGACCAAACCACAACAAATATACATGATATGCGAAGCCAGAGTACCTTGTTTGCAAAGGTTTTCACCTTTTTTATAGGTTAAAACCACATGATTTTCTTCGAGTAATAACATTTCTGCATCAGTCAACTTTTCAAAACAATCGGCAATTGCTTTGTTCAGTGTACAACTATTTCGTACAAGGCCGTCCTTCTTCATTGTGTTAATCATACATTGTATTTAAGATTTTATTTGCTGATTCATAAAATAATCAAATTGATAATTTTATGAATCATAAGCGCTATAAAAATAAGTAAAAGTTCTGAATTGCACTAATGAGGATGGATTAAGATGTTTCAAAATGACATCAAAATGAATGTATGATATTTATGCAATATTATAAATATTCATGCATCTAATAATTTGTTATTCAATTTTATACAAAAATAATTCGGATGAATAATTTCATCGTACAAGTGATATTATGTACCATGCATTGCTTCAAAAGCTGATTTAAAATTGAATAAATATTGATTTATATCACATTTTCAAATGATAAAGAAAGTGTAAAATGATGAATTGCATCATGTGTTTTTTCTTTTGCGAATTAATTTAAATATGAAACTTTGCATCATAAATTTTAAACACAAATATTATGGAACTTAAAATGACTTTAGACTGTAAAGGACTTTCGTGTCCGATGCCAATGATGAAAGTAGCAAAAGCAATGAAGGATTTAAAATCGGGTGAAATGCTCGAGATGTTTGGAACAGATCCCGGAACTAAAACCGACTTACCAAACTGGTGTACTAAAACCGGTAACGAATTTATGGAAATGACTGATCTCGATGGTGGTGTTACACGCATGGTAGTTAAAAAATCGTAGGAGAAATAAACATGTCCGAATCAAAAGAAAAAAATCCATTGGTTCAACTTTTCGATACTTTTTTCGGAAAGCATTGGCCGGTTTGGGTGGGTGGTATCGTATTGGGTTTGCTCAATATTTTACTGTTTGCCATTAAAAGTCCGTGGGGAGCAAGTGGCGGTATAACGAACTGGGGCGATAATTTTTATTCGCTTTTTGGGTTGTTCAACGAAAAAGGAGTTACCGCTATCAGTGAAAACAATTACGGTATGTTGGTTTTACTTATCATTTTAGGTTCGTTTGCAGGTGCCTTATTTTCAAAAGAATTTGCATTGCGCGTTCCTCCTAAAGGCGAAATGATCAAAGGATTCCTTGGTGGAAGCTTAATGGCAATAGGCGCAACTGTCGGGATTGGTTGTTCCATCGGCTCGTTTTTCAGCGGTGTACCAGCACTTTCGGGAGGCGCCATTGTATTCGCCATCGGACTTTTTATTGGTGTAATTGTATCGCTCAAATATTTACTTTGGGAAATGGAAAAATTCCCCGGATGGAGCTCCGGTAAAAGTTATAACTTTTTAGCTGCCAAACCCAACAAAGGCAACTGGCAAATTATTATCGGTGTTATCGTATTAATAGCCATTTTACTTCTGAGTTATTCGTACTCAAAGGATAATATGGTAATGTCTTGGTTTATAATCATTTCCGGATTAATGGGCCTTATTTCGCAACGATCAAGATTTTGCATTGTTAAATCCTTTCGCGATCCATTTATGAGTGGCGAATCAGAAGGTGCAGTTGGCGTAATTGCCGGATTGGCAGTAAGTTTAATCGGATTTACCGTTATCAAAATTTTTGGAATCGGAGCCATTGGTGAACTTTCGCTGCGTGCCCGCGAATTAACATGGGTGTTTCCACACTTTTGGGCAAAAGCTGCTGCAGGCGGATTTATTTTCGGATTGGGAATGACCATTGCCGGTGGTTGCGCTGTAGGTACACTTTGGCGTATGGGCGAAGGACAAATAAAATTGTGGTTTTCGGGATTGGCTATGGTGCTTATATCACCACTTTCGAATAAATTTTTGGTTCCGGTAGTGGATAATATTTTACCACAAAGCGCCAAATTCAGAAATTATTTGCCTGATTATTTAGGTTACGATGGAGCATTTGCGCTGGTACTCGGTATTTTATTATTGTGGTACTGGTTTGTAAAATGGAATGAGAGAACCGGAAGATTCAGTGCATTTTAATACTATTGATTATGCAAAAATATATAAATAATATCTTGATTATCTGCATTATATTCATTGCTGCAAGTTGCAGAGGAATATATGAAGATGCCACTGAAATGGCAGCCGATTACAAATCAGTTGTAAAATCGGTTTCGGTTGCTGATTTGAAGGCAAAAACTGAAAAAGGTGAAAGTTATGTGCTGATTGATGTTCGCCAATCCGACGAATACATGACTGAAAACATACCCGGTTCGGTCTCTATTCCGCGTGGAATACTGGAATTTAAAATTGGGTTCGAAGAATTCTGGACAACTCAGTACATGTATCCACCGGAAAAAAACACGGAAATTATCGTCTATTGCAAAGCCGGAAGTCGGGGAGTTTTAGCCGCCATTTCATTGATGCAACTTGGATATACCAATGTAAAAAATCTTGAAGGAGGCTACGATGCTTTTAATCCAAATCAGGATCCGAATGCAAAACCAAAATCTTCGGGTGGTTGTGGCGGTTAAGAAGAGCAAAGAGCAAAGAGCAAAGAACAAAGAACAAAGAGCAAAGAAGGATTGTGCAGAAGTTGGTATAAAGTATAATTACAAAAAATAAAAATTCACTTAAAAACACAAATGTCATGAAAAAATTAAATTTATTTAAATTAGCATTATTGAGTTTCACTTTCTCGATAATTGGATTTACAAGTTGCGTTGATCCCATTGAAGAACCTGAAGTTGATCATTACAAAATTCTAACTACCTATCTGAAAGCCAACAGTCTGGATTTGAACAATATGACAACTACCTGGGTAATTGATGCACCAACATTGAATACGGCCGGTGTTACCAATTCTTATATTATTGACATTCGTTCGGCAGCTGATTTTGCCATCGGTCATATCGAAGGTGCAGTTAACTCTACACTTGCAAATGTAGTAACTACAGCTCAAAACGCCGGTACAAAACCGATTGTCATCGCCTGTTACACCGGTCAAAATGCCGCAGTTGCACTTGTTGCGTTGAGATTGAACAAAATAAGCAATTGTAAAATTTTGAAATGGGGAATGAGCGGATGGAATGTGAAATTTGATTCCTGGACTGCCAACATTTCCAATCAGGGAAAAGGACACGCCAATTGGTCGACAACGAACACCATTAAAACTCCGGTTGTATTTGCATTACCAAAAATTACAGATGCTACATTAACAGCAGCCGATACTACCGGTGCACTAATTTTAGCAAAACGCATCACTTACATGTTAAGTCAGGGATTCAGAGGAATAAATGCATCTGATGTTTTGGCATCTCCAACCAGCTATTTTATAAATAATTACTGGACAGATGCCGATGTAACTAAATACGGACACATTGCCGGCGCTTACAGATTAAATGAAACATTAACCCTGGCAGCCGACGGAATGAAAAATCTGGATGCATCAAAAACTGTGGTAACTTATTGCTGGACAGGACAAACATCCGCTTTGGTTTCGGCTTACCTTACAGTTTTGGGATATGATGCCAAAGGAATTAAATTTGGAACTAATGCAATGATAAATGCAGATTTAATGGCCAACAAATGGACAACTTCCGGAAATTTTCCTTATGTAACTAATTGATTATTATCATTAAAAAAGAATATTTATGAACAGTATAAAATATTTAATTGGAACTGTTTTGCTTGGAATGATTTCAATTTCAGCCAATTCGCAGGGTTGTACTTCGGGTGGCGGCGATTTGATTGGGGTTCATGGATTTATTCAGCCACAGTTTAATTACAATCTGAACGGAAATGATGCGAACGGAGCCAGCATGAATCATAGCGACTTCACATTCAATCGTGCCCGTTTAGGAGTTGTAGGTACATTACCATACGATATTGATTATTATCTTATGCTTGAATTCAGTTCGTTTAAAACACCACAAAAAACACCTCATTTATTGGATGGATATGTATCGTACACCCGATTTGCAAAATGGGCAAAAATTACCTTGGGACAGTTTAAATCACCGTTTAGTTTGGAGCAAAACACAGCTTGTTCGGGTCTTTATACTGTAAATCGTTCGGATGTAGTGAATCAACTTGCAGGTCCCCAGAGAGATCTGGGTGTTCTGATAAGCGGAGGTCACGATTCGTTATTTGTGGAATACAGTTTGGGAATAATGAACGGTTCGGGCATGAATGTAGTTGACGACAACAACAATAAGAATGTTGTGGGACGGGTAGTTTTAAATCCTTTTAATAACTTCAAAATTGGTGGAAGTTTTAAAGTCGGGAAAATTAATCCCACAGATCCCAACGAAGATTTGAATAATATTTATCGTTTAGCGGCTGAGGTTCAATACAAAATGGGTGGATTGCTGCTTCAAACTGAATACATTCATGGAATTGATGTACTGAATTCGGCATCGCAAGTGCCAATTTATGGCGGTTGCGGTGGAATTGTAGGTTTCGAAACCAAAAATGCCGGAACTTACACAAAAAGTGGTTTATGGGCAATGGCTTCGTACATGACACCCTGGAATCTGGAACCGGTGGTTAAATTCGATACTTATAATTCAGATCATGGTGTAGCAGGCAAACGCACCAATTACATGACCGTTGGATTGAACTATTACGTAAATGATTACTCGCGGATTCAGATTAATTACGTAAACGTAACAGAATCGGCAGCAATTACTAACGACATGATAATGGTACAGTTACAAGCAAAATTTTAAATTAAAAAAATATCAGAAATGAAAAAGTACATATCTTTAATTTTATTCTCACTATTTGTTTTGTCGGTTCAGGCACAATATGTTACGGTGGATGCATTGACCAAAATGATTAAAGAACCCAATGTGGTAGTGATCGATGCCCGTGCGGCCGGCGATTATCTGAAAACGCATATCGATGGTGCAATTGGCATGGATGTAACGACTTTGTGTAATGCCACGCCCGTGGAAGGTACATTGAAAAGCACTTCAGAACTGGCCGCTTTGCTGGGGAAAAACGGAATTTCAGCGACCAGTAAAATTGTAGTTTATTGCAAAACCGGAGTTAATGCCGGACGCATGTATTGGATACTTAAATACATGGGATGCAAAGATGTAAGCATTCTTGATGGACAAATGGATGCATGGTTTGCAGCTCGAAAACCGATTACAAAAAATCCAAAAAAACTGAGTCCGGTTACATTTACACCTGCAGTAAACGCAGCTATTAATGTGGATAAAGGGTACGTAAAATCAAGATTGTCATCAGCCGTTTTGGTCGATTCACGAAAAAAAGAAGAATATGATGCCGGACACATTGGCAATGCCATAAATATTCCGAGCGAATCGATTCTTAATGTTGCAAAACTAAAGCCAGTATCGGAACTAACCAAAATATTAGCTTCTGTACCCAAAGACAAAGAGGTTATTTTATATTGTAAAACAGGAATTACAGCCGGTTTTATGTATTTTGTACTTAAATCCGTTTTGAATTATCCCAATGTAAAAGTATATGAAGGGGCATATTTAGACTGGACACACAAATAAATATTTATTATGCAAAAAAAAATAATCCCATTCGTTTGGTCAATTTTGTTAGTAATTTTCATGCTGAGTTGTACAGGAAAAGAAATTAAAAAGTACAACAACGCAAAAGAAATGTCGGACGAAGCAAAAAAGACAGTGACGTTTGTTAGTGCTGAAAATTTGAAAGCTGCCATTGATTCGGGTGAAAAATTTTACCTGATCGATTGCCGCGAAACTGATGAATTTGATTCAGCATGCATAAAAGGTGCTATCAATATTCCGCGGGGACTTTTAGAATCTCAAATAGCCGAAAAAGCGCCGGCTCACCGCAAAACTATATTTATTTATTGCAGTAACGGCAACCGATCCACTTTAGCAGCTACAGTATTGCCAAAACTCAAATATGCTCATGTGAAGGTATTGGAAGGTGGAATTGATAACTTAAAAGCAAAATTTCCGGATTTATTGGAGTTAAATCCAATACGAGGGGATGTAAAATCCAAGGCTCCTGCAAAATCATCAGGTGGTTGTGGAGGATGAGTTCAATTTACAATTTACACATCCCGAAGTTTCGGGAACAATTTACAATTTATCAAATAAAAATTTATGGCAAAAATGGTTGTCGGACTTTCGTCCGGAAGTATAGATAAATTAGTTGGCGCAGGTGTCATTATGAGTGGTGGCGCTGCCGATGATATGGAAATTGAAGTTTATGTGTTACTCACAGCAGCACGTGCATTTCTGAAAGGCAATGAAGAACTGGAGGATTCTTTTGTGGAATATCCTCATCTACAGGCCGAAATGAAAACGCGAATGAAAGAACTGAAAATGCCAACCTGGATCGAAGCATTTCGGGAAGTGAAAGAAATGGCTGATGTAAAAATCTACATTTGCAGCCTGGCAGGTAAAATGTGGGGCGGCGAATCCATTGAGCAGTTTAACGATTTAGTAGATGGTTTTTCGGGCATTTATCAATATGTTCAGGCTGCACAAGAGGCTGATTTACATATAAGTATCTAATTGTTTTTTTTTGAAAATAAGAAAATAAGAAAATAAGAAAAAAGTTTTTCTTAGTCAAGTGACCTTATTAATCTTCAATTTTTTATTAGCAAAACAACAATTTCCTTTTAAATAGAAAAGCAGATAAGTCATTTTGATTTATCTGCTTTTTAATTATTCTTATTTTTTTAAATATTAAAAAAACAAATCTGAAACTAAATAAAAATAGTTGGTTTTTAGAAAGACAAATTTATTATTTTAAATCCTGATTATTTTAATAACACTTATTTAATACTAAATTAAATTTTAAAAATACTTATAAACCATGAATATTGCTACTGCCAATAAAAATACGGCGTAGGTTTTTTTGAAAATAGCTGACGGTAATTTTACACCCAATTTTGAACCCAGCAACGCTCCACCCAAAATTCCAAATGCAATAAAAGCAGCATATAATATGTTTAAATGGCCTTCGTTGGCATAAATAATTACGCTGGGCAGCCCTACAGGCAATTGCAATGCAGCCAACGAAGTAGCCGCGGCCGCTTTTGCATCGTAATGAAAAATGCCAATAAGCATGGGTACAATGATGATTCCACCACCTTTACCGAAAAGTCCGGCAAAAATTCCCGCGCCCACACCAACCAAAATAAATGCCCACACCGGTTTTTTTACGTCGGGTTTTACAATTAGAGATGGATCTTTTTTCTTTTTAAAATAGGAGAAAATATCGAAATAACTTAACGCAATGTACAGTAAAATAGCAGCATACAACTTGGCCAGCAAACTTTCGCTTATATTGATGGCAAATTCGCCACCGGCAAACGAACCGACAAACAAACCGAGCGAAATCCAGAGTGAATCTTTGATGTTGATTAATCCGGCTTTGTAATAAGCCCAAACGCCCAAAATTCCGACCGGCAACAACATGGCAGCCAGCGAAGTAGCATTTGCATCGAGTATGTCCATGCCAAAAATTACAATCAGCGAAGGAACCATAACAATACCGCCACCAATGCCAAACAGTCCTGATAAAATACCGGCTGCAACGCCAAGAAGAAGAAAACCAATGAGTTCCATAACCGCGAGCCCGAAAGGGTGTTTATTTGATTTATGACTGCAAAAGTAGTAAAATATCACTCATTGTAACATGCTATTTAGTTCTTAAAATTAATTTCTGTCAACTTTAAAAGACATTTTGAAATTGTTTCTTCAAGTAAGCTGAATGATATTAGATTAAGAAATTCAAATAATTTGAAGGTGTAATCACTTCAAAAGTATGCTCAGGATATGTTGTAGCAAAACTTGAAGGAAGTGTCGATTTTTTATTTTCATTCCATTTTATTTCAAAAGTATGAATAATCCCATCTCTTTCCTCTATATAATCAATTTCTTGTTGCGAATGGGTTCTCCAAAAATAAGTGTTTGAATATAATTCATTATAATCTATCATTTTTAAACGTTCGCTGATAACGAAATTTTCCCACAAAGCACCAACATCGTTTCGAAGTTTTAATGGTTGGTAATTATTAATGATAGCATTTCGGATTCCATTATCATAAAAATATACTTTTTTACTCTTTTTCAATTCATTACGTATATTTCTACTAAAAGAATTCAGACGAAAAACTACAAAAACCTTTTCTAATAAATCAAGATACCTCTCTACAGTTTCTTTGTCGATGCCTATCGAACGTGACAATTCGCTATACGAGACTTCACTTCCTACCTGTAAAGCTAACATAGTTAGCAATTTAGATAAACTAACAGGATTACGAATGTCCTTGTATGAAAGTATATCTTTAAATAAATAACTATTGGTGAGTTCTCTTAATATTTTTGTTTTATCCGAAGGTTGATTGATAACGTCAGGATACATTCCAAAAATCAGACGCTGTTCCAACAGCCTTCGCTCCTCAATAGCAGAAGAATTTTTGATTAATTCATCAGTTGAAAATGGATATAAACGATATTCAAATTTGCGACCGGTTAATGGCTCATTTAATATATTTCGTAATTCGAATGCTGATGATCCGGTTGCAACAACTTGTATATCAGGTAAATTATCAACAATAAGTTTGAGGGTCAGACCTATATTATTGACTTTTTGAGCTTCATCAATTAAAACTAAAGTATGATTCCCAATTAAATTTTTTAGTTCACTTGAAGTAACATTTTCAAGCATGAGACATATGTCAGGTTCATCACAATTTAAAGTCATTACTGAGTCTGAATTATTCTCAATTAATAATTGTTTTAGTAAAGTAGTTTTTCCTACCTGACGCGCCCCTGTAAGTACAATTGCTTTTCCTTTGAATAAATTGTCTTTAATTGTTTGATATATAGCTCTTTTAATCATATCCTATTAATTAATAAGCCACAAATATAGTAAATTATTCGAATATAACCTCTGAATTTGTATTAAATTGTCGTATATAACCGCCGAATTTATATAAAATCGGCGGTTATATACGAAGAAATTGCCTTAAATTGTAGTTTAAATATATTTGAACTGCCGGGTTTTCAACTGCTGACAGGGTTTTCAACCGCTGTCAGAGTTGAAAAATACTTTTCATTGGAATAAGCTGCGAAGTTTTAAATTATAATTTGCTAATTTAATTACACCAATTGTGACACCAGTTTTTTAAAGATAATTCTTAAACCCTTTTCATCAAGGAAAACTTAATCGACGAACCACATGCTCCCCCTTCCCGAGGCTTCGGGAGGGGGCTGGGGGGCAAGGTCTGGGTTTACTTCACATTAATTCTCTCTCCACCCGTATGACTCACAAATTCAGGGGCGTACTGACATTGAATTGAAGCAATGCCGCTTGTAAATGTACCGCTGTTATTGGCCCAGAGTTCATATTCGAAAACATAGGTTCCTTTTGGCAAATAAGAGAAAAAGAACTGCGTTGAAGCATCTTTGGTGGTTTGATAATAGCAAACACTTTCTTTCCACTCGCAGCCGGAACGCTGATTGACAGGCTCGAAGCAGGAAGCACGCAAGTCTTTCAAAGCTACAAATTCGAGGTTACGATCAGTTGTTACTACCAATCGGGTAATAATTTTATCGCCTTTTTTCAATTCGGTTTGCTCTATCGGAATCATAGTTGTTCCTTGTTTCACAAATAACTTTTTAGTTACTTTCAGTGCGCCGCTTTGTCCCTGAATTTGATCCAGTTCCTGAAAATATTGCCAATACATAGCGCCCCAACCGATGCCTTTATCCGATTTTGTTACAGTCACTTTTCCCATGGACGGACGAACGTTTGCCACCGGAATGGTTTCTTTGAAGTAGCCTGTTCCGGCTTCTTTGGATGTCGGTTGAAGCGTTTTATTGCCCAGTTCAATTTTCACCGAACCTTCGTTGGCCAACCAGTCGCTTCCCTGCAACAACAATGCATAAATGGCATTGACCGTTGCTGTAGGCGAATCCCAACGCTGGGTTTGTTTTTGTTTGAGCAACCAGATTTTCATTTCATCGATATCGGCAATATTTTTCGAAATTTCTGCATACGCTTCAATAATTGCGGCTTGCACAGCAATCGGACGTTCGTTCCAGAAATAACCCGAAGTGTTTTTTGCCCAATACATCCCAAATTCATCGGTTTTCAACGCATTTTCTTTCAGCGATTTCAGAATGTCGTTGGCTATCTGAGCTTTACCGTTTCGATGCGCCACAACGGCCATCATGGCTTTTCCGTACAAGGTGAAGCTTGTCCAGTATTTTTCCGATTGAGCGGTGTAAAATTTCACAGCTTCGATGGCCGCTTCGTGCACCGGAATTTCGGGATATTCTGACCGTGTATGCAAATAGAACAATTGCATATTACCTATGCTGTTTCCTTTCGCATAATTTTTATTGTACTTTTTGAGTTCAGCAAAATCACGTGAAATTTCCAAATCCAAATAGTTCAGCGCTTTCGATATCGCCGACTTAAGTTTTTCATCAGCTTTCTGTTGACCGGTGAGTCGATTCAAGCGCGAAAGATTCAGCATTATTTCCTGCGTAATGTACCGACTTTCGGGCATTCCTTCGAACCAGGCAAAACCACCATTCGGTGTTTGAAGCTTCATCAGTTTATCTAAATATTGTTGCGCCTGATTTTTTTGCATGTTCAGGTCGAACAGCAAGGCAATTTGTCGTTTTTGTTCTGTTTCGTCTTTTGCAGCCATAACCCAGGGCGTTTCTTCCAGCAACATATTTTTCAATTCGGCATTTTTCTGCAAGTTCGATATTAATGCATCGCGACTACCTTTTGCATTTTTCCATTGATCGAAAACTTTTGCAATTTTCGGATTGGAATTGGCAATAAATGCTGCCAACGAATTGGCATAATAAGCTGTGAAATAATCCAGTGCATTGTCATTTTCGGGAGCCGAAAGCGTGGGCAAAGCCTGCACTGCGTACCATGCCGGATTCGATGAAAATTCTACCGACAGGTTTTTGGTATCTACTTTCGAACCGTTTTTAATCAAACTTTCGAAGTTGAATGTGCGGGTTTGATTGCCCCGAATGGTTAACGGAAGACTTTCAGTTACTAACACTTTATCGGGCAACACAGGCAAATATTTTTGTTCGCCATCACTGAAACTTCCCGATTCAGCAATCATTTTGCAAATAACCAATTCCAACTCTGAAAATTCACTCACTGCCCATTCTACTACTTTAGTTTCATTTGCTTTTAATACAATTTGTTTTGCAGCTGCATCTTTCAATTTAATGGGTTTTTCGGTGGATGGATCAATCAATTCAAACCTAACATTTGCTTTTAATTCCTTTTCAGTTAGGTTAATAACACTGGCACTTAAAATTAATTTATCCGACCGGCGAACAAAACGCGGCAAATTCATTTGCACCATCAAGTCTTTTTGTGTAACAACTTGCGCTTCACCAAGTCCAAAATACAAATCGGAAGTATGCGCCAGCATTTTCACGTTCCAGCGCGTCAGACTTTCGGGCGCAGTAAATGTAAATTTCACATTGCCTTGCGCATCAGTACGTAATTGCCGATAAAAGAAGGCTGTTTCGTTGAAGTTGGTACGGACTTGAACAGGTTTTTTATCATTCATCTCTTCTAAAGCTGGAGGTGGAGGTGGAGGTGGAAGCATATTATCCATTGAACTCATTTTTGCGTCTCTTGGAGCATCTTCCATCGTGAACGACACATTATCTTCTACAACATTTAACATCTCGGTTGTTTGTGGTACAGGAGGTATCGAGCCAATTCTAAATACTTTTCGTCTTTTAGTTGATCCAA
>Ga0116155_10002656_pt1 | contig 12079 bp, 8 predicted proteins | sample AD_UKC032_MetaG_FD_89890 | JGI IMG/M metagenome (GOLD analysis project Ga0116155, IMG submission 89890) | Active sludge microbial communities of municipal wastewater-treating anaerobic digesters from USA - AD_UKC032_MetaG | ecosystem: Engineered > Bioreactor > Anaerobic > Digestate | place: USA...
TGTAATAGGGCTTTAAAGCAAAGGCTGCCCGATGAATGAGCAGCCTTTTGGTTTATTAGAAAAAGTTATGATTATTCTTTAATAAATTTCACAGCATAATTATTGTTTCCTGAAACTACTTTTAAAGTATAATTTCCTTTGGCCAAATTGCTCAGATCAATCTGACTCGAGCCATCAATTTTTACAGTTTTAATCAAGCTGCCACTTATTGAATACACTTCAACGGTTGCTTTTACTGCATCTTTAAAGGTTACGAAAGCGTAATCTTTAACAGGTACGGGATAAAGTCCAACATTGTCATTGTTTGTTTCTGATATTGAAGTTGTTGCATCTGGTGATTTAACAATTTTGAAGCTATCAAAAGCGCTGGCTTCACCTAAATCGCTTACTTCGTAGGTATCAACATTGATTGAGTCGGTGCTTACACGAATGTTACTGTATGTTGGGCGACCAGTTTGTCCAAAGCGTCCTGTAAACATTCCGAAGTAATTTGTAATACCTAATCCGGCTTCGACAGCTGCCATTTGAGCTTGTGAGCGTGGTTCGTATTTCTTTTTACCGGCAGAATTGTTCAGGAAGTACAAAGTTCCGTTTTTCACATCGAAAGTACCACCTAGTTTACCTGTTAAATTTGCGCGGCTATCAAAAGCAACTGAAATTTGATTCGAAACAGCATTTGATACAAGAGCTTTGTTTTTAATTGGTCCCATAACTTCGTAAATATGGTCGTGTCCTTGTAAAGCCAAATCAATTTTTAATTCATCAAATACCGGTGCCATTTTATTACGTACTGTAACAGCATCGCCATCACTCTGGTGACTTCCTGAACCTGTGTACATAGCTTTGTGATAAAATGCTATTCTCCATTTTGTATCAGGATTGGCAGCAACGGTTCTTCTCATCCAATTGGCAATAGAATCAAGCTGTCCGGCTACACTATAATCTTCGTAGCTCAATGCCATGAATAATGCATCACCATAAACAAATGAGTAAATACTTCCCGGAGAAGTTGATTTTGCTTGGTCAAAAGCTACACTTTGAGTATTGAAATGGTATGTAAAGTTTTTGTTTGCCGACTTGTCGTGATTTCCGGTTACTGCTACCAATGGTTTTTTTGCAAAGATATCTTTTTGTGTTTCAAAAAACCGTTCCCACTCCCACTCTGAGTTTGTGCTTCCCGAAGTTTCAACTAAGTCACCACAACTCAACCAAAAATTGGCAGAAGGATACATTGCGTCGGCAGCATGTGTTGTTTTTTGCGAAATGTCGAACATCTCAACCGTATTAGCTTGTGGGTCGGTAAAATACACAAAGCTGAATGGTTCTTTACTACTTTTTGCTGTAGTGAATGTGCCAAATTGGCTCCATGATCCCGGTGCGCCAACTCTGTACGAATAAGTTGTGTTCGGATTCAAATCTGAGACTAATACCTTATTACTTCTATACGTTTTCTTCGAGTTTGATGCCATACCAGCCAGCATAGTTAAACTATTGCCTGAAACATTATAATTCAAATTTGCAAGATTTGCAGTTGTTGCAGATGATGCTGAAACTAAAGCATTTTCGACAGGAATTGCTGCAGGAGTATTTTGTTTTGGAGCTCCCGAAGGGTTTGGAATGAATCCTTCATATACCTCAATCATTTGATTGTTTGTGCCTTCATTTGTAAACCACGTAACACCGATATTTGAGCTTGGGTTTCCGTTAAATGTAAGACTTACATTATAGGGTTGATTAGCAGGTGTCAATTCGTCAATCGCAACTTGCAAACCAGTAATACTTTCATCTGTTGGAGCAGCTGAAACAGATTTTTTTGCCATTAATAAATTTGTCCAACTTGGAATTGTATAACTTGCTTCACCCAATGTATTAGTTACAGCCAAAATTGAATCCGATTTTAATGCAAGCTTGTAAGCAATCGAATCAGCAATTTGCATGTCACGTACATCCGTTTCATTCATTTCGTACTCAACAACCAAAGCGGCAGTACCCGCAGGCTCGCCTTCAAACGCTTCAACTACCCGACGTCCGCTACCTTTTATAAAAAATGCCATAGCATTTCCGGCAGCCCAACCTGTTCTGTTAAGATTCGCTTGAACCAAAGAAGTTATGCTTATAGAATTAAATTTTTGATCTATAACATTGCCTGTTCCGGTTGGAACTGCCCAATTTACAAGCTCGCTCGATTTCGGACGTGAAGTCAAACAATAAGCAGTATTTGAAAATGTTGCCGGATTATCATTGTTTTCAGACCATATATCCAAGTTGCATGGATCCACCTTAGTGGCTTCATCTATTTCAAATTCGATATATGCATTATTTATACTTTTATTTTGGGGTAGGTTTATTTCGGGAAAACGTAATCCAATCATTTGAGGTGATGCATTAGAGCTACCTTCACATCCTAACTCCAAATCACTACTTGACCAATCCACCGAACCAACTGTATTTGTTTGGGTTTGTCCTGCTTCAGGAGCAAGTCTTTCTTCCAAATCATCCGAACCTTGTTTAATCTGGAATTTAGCAACTTTCACAGGAGTAGTATAAACAAATATAGGGTTTGAATAAAACCAAAGATCAGCAAATGCTTTTGCGGCATCATTTGTACCAACCAATGCATCAGCAAGCGGATTTCCATCAGCATCAGTTTGGTTAGCAACATTTAAACCTTGATTTGAACCACGCAAACGGAAATAAACTGAATCAGTTACATTCGAAATAATCATAGACATTTCTATCCATCCGTTTCCTAAACTTTTCCATTTTTGACTTGTGATATTTTTTGTATCGGTAACTCCACCAACTGAATCGAAACGGGCAATAACCGAAGTAGTTGATACAGTTTGTACATTGTAATTGGGTGATGCCGGGTCAATTTTTCCTGTAACTTTTCCTTTAATAATGTCGATGTGGTCTAAAACGGGATTGGTGTAACTGCTGTAGGTGTTGTAGTTAGCACCTTGTGGATCGCGGGCTTTAATGGTAATTTTTACTGATTTACCTTTGTTTACTATCAAATTCGAACCCATAACCGCTTTTGTTCTGGCTTGATCAACAGTTTCAATATTATAAATTAATGAATCTATTAAATCGCCTTCTACAACCCAATTATTACCTGAACGCAATCCATCAACAATATTTTGAGCGGTTTTTCCGTTTGTGTAGGTATAATTTTTCTGGTATTCACCCGGATAAAAATCGCCATCTTCATCGTGACAATCAGAATTGGCAAACAACCAGAAATTACGACCTTCGGACAAAAGCGCATCCCAAAGTCCACCCACAATGGCCGAAAAATATCCGGTTCCTCCATAAGTGCCACCTCCAACTGCGCTTGACGAATATCCACCACGTCCTCCATCTTTCTGATGTCCGGGCATGCTTTCGAATCCAAAACAAACTGTTGGCGCTGCATTGTTCATATCGCGGAACGAAGCAATGGTATAACCGCCTGATGTTTGTTGTTTACGTTCGGGATGTGCAGGAACCAAATAACTGGTAGTTGGGTAGTTTGCATTTAACCATGTCAATGCTTCGATAGTCTTTGCATGACCCGACAAGGTGCTTTTGGTCCATCCCTGAGCAACTCCACCGGTTAAGTCTGTATCGCTGTTGTCGAACATAAACTCGAACTGAGCAATAGGGCTACAGTTTGGTGTAGCTGTAAATTGATTTGTGATAAGTCCCATGCTACCGTGCTCATGTCCCGGAACATTCATTTCGTAACTCTGAATAATTGTTTTAGCAGGATAAAGTAATCTTGCTTTCAAAATTTCGGTAAAAGAACTGTCGCGCAACATTTGCCAACGCCACATTTTTTGATGTCCACCACTCATGCTTACCGTTCCAATAATTGGATTCGGAACATAACTATCCCAATACTCAATAGTGTTATTATTGTCTTTACCTGTCACACGAGCATTGGTTGTAAAACCGCCACCGTGTTCGCTGTTGGCCCACCACTGCAAGCCATACTGATTATTTTTGGACATCATGTGCCCAATCGTGTAACTACCATCCGTGTAGGTAGTATGTTGGTGAAAATCACCAGTTAAATAACTTTGCGCAGCGATTGGCTGAGCCAAACTTGCACTTCCAAGCAACAGAGCCAAAGCTACTGGCTTAAGTAATCTTGTTTTCATTTACCTTAAATTTTTTTATGTGAATAACTAAATCGAAGGCAAAATTAGACGCGTTTTGTTGTGAAAAAGCTACAGTGAAATTTCAGAAAAACGAAGTTATTGTTAAGGACTTATTTCATTAATATTGTTGTAATACAAATACTTACAAATGTAATTGTGCTCAAACAAGATATTCATTGATATGAACTAACAGCGAAAACTGAAATACAGGTTTTTGTTTATTGAATAATAATACAAAAACCATTTGTGCAAAAAAAAAACCGCTACGAATAAATCGTAACGGTTTTTAAAATAGTAGAATATTCAGTTCTGCTTTATGCTTCAGATTCTATCTCTGACGTTTTCACTTTATTGTCCTCGTTTTCCAAAACAATAACATGTTTTTGATTCTTTTTCTTCGATTTCCAATTCATATAAAGCATGTGAATTATCCCATCAATAAGACCAATTTTGGGTACAATAAAACTTCTTGCCCCTATCGATTTTGCTACATCAATATATATACCTGCTGCGTGCGTTATCACATCTGCTCTGTCCTGTTTCAGTTTATAAGTTTCAATGCGTTCGTCGACAGTAAGTTGATTTAACTTTTCATTTATTGATTCTAATGCCGTAACGGATAATTTTCGGTCTTTGCGAACTTGAGCTAATGTATTGAGCTTAATAATATTACCGCCTGAACCAATGATATCGTTTATTAAGAATTGTTCTTTCAACTCAGCAAGATCAGCATGTAGTTTGTCATACTCACTGCTGTCAACCTTATCGAACAATAACCGCACGGTTCCAATTTTGTACGAATTAGATTGAACTAACTCTCCATTGTTTATCAAACTTATCTCGGTACTACCACCACCAACATCTACAAACAGATAGTTTTGCTGGTCGTTGAGGTTATATGCAAAATGACTTTCGTAAATAATCAAAGCTTCCTCGTGACCGTCGATAATTTCAATTTTTATATCAGTTTCGTTCTTTATCTCCTTTACAATGTCTTTAGCGTTTTTCGATTCACGCATAGCGGCTGTTGCACAAGCTCTGTAGTCGACTACTTCATACACTTTCATCAAATGCTTAAATGACTTCATAACCCGAAGAAGTTGCTTCCTTTTATCATCATCAATTTTTCCGGAAACAAAAGTCTCCTGACCTAAACGCAGTGGAATGCGCACCATTAATTCTTTGCTGAATGTCTCTGAAGGGTCGTTGGGCGATGTGCTCATAATCAGCAGACGAACAGCATTAGAACCAATGTCAATTGCGCCAAATTTTATTCTATCCATTATTAATTTATATTAGTGTTTGTATTGTCTTCTGTAGTAGTCGTTTGTATGTTTTGTTTGTAGAAATTGTATAATTCTTTCTGCGAACTAAAATGCCCTTCGAATTCAGTTTTATGCAATTCGTTATTTCCTTTGCCATCTACAATGCGGGCTTTGGTATTATCTCTCAAACCATATTCAATTGTTCTGCGAAGTTGTTTTTTGATATCAGCATCATACACCGGAGTATACACTTCGATACGATGATCGAGATTTCGTTCCATCAAATCGGCCGAGCCAATAAAGTACTTTTCATCGCCACCATTGCCAAAAATCATAATGCGCGAATGTTCCAGATAACGATCAATTATTCCGTAAACTTCTATATTTTCACTCTGGTTTTTAACACCTGCAATTATAGAACAATTCCCCCTGACCAAAAGTTTAATTTCGACTCCTGCTTTTGATGCTTGATACAACTTGCTTATGATTTTCTCGTCAACTATATGATTTACCTTCATTAAAATATAAGCAGGACGATTCTTTTCTGCATTGTCAATTTCAGTTTTTATCAAGCCGATTATCTTTTTTCTGGTATAATTTGGCGACACAATCAGTTCTTTGAAAACCGGATTTAGATACGGATGCTCAATATAATCGAAAACCGATTCAACTTCGTCAACAATGGCCGAGTTGGCCGTCATCAGTGTAAAATCGGTATAAATTGCTGCTGTTCCTTCGTGAAAATTGCCGGTACTAATACATGCAATACTGCGGTTTCGGGCTGTAATAAGCGTTAACTTTGAATGTACTTTCAATCCTTCGACTCCAAACAGCACCTTGATTCCGGCTTCCTGCATTTTCTGTGCCCAGTTAATGTTCGACGACTCGTCGAAACGAGCAAGAAGTTCAACAATTGCAGTCACTTTTTTCCCGTTCATAGCCGCACAAATAAGCGCCTTTATCACTTTTGAGTTTTTAGCCAAACGGTAAATGCTTATTTTAATGGACTTAATATCTGGACTAATGGCAGCTTCACGTAACAATCGGATAAAATTATCGAAGTTGTGATAAGGATAATGAAGGTATTGATCTTTCACACGAATAAGATGGATCATACTTTTTGCATTGTCGAATGCCGGAACAGACAGTGGCGGTTGTGGCGGATATTTCAAATCGGGTCTGTTCGTAACCGGAAATGAAATAAAATCTTTCAGATTATGGTACCTGCTGCCACCAACATGGGCATCGCGCTTGTCAATTTTTAGTAATTTCTGAATAAACCTCAGCAATCCGCCCGGAATAGTTTTATCGAACACAAACCTAACAGGAACACCTGTTTTACGGCTTTTTACAGCTTTCGATACTTTTTCGAGTGTACTATAATAGGCCGAATTATCGAAATCCATTTCCGAATCGCGCGTAAATTTAATGGTGTACGCTTCAAATTGGTCGTAATCAAGCGGACTAAATATCTTTGGCAAACAATATCTGATAATATCATCTATAAAAATTACGCATTGTTTATCACCATCGGGTGGTAAAATAACAAAACGCGGAATTTCAGACGAAGGAATTTGTATCAGGGCGTATTCTTTTTTTCTTCTGGTAGAAATGTCGAGCGACGACGAAATTTTAATGGCTAAATATATACTTTTATCGTTCAGTATAGGCTCCTCTTCCATGCGCGAAACCAAAATAGGGAAAAGCGAATTTTTTAATGTTTCGTTATAATACGATTCGATAAATGCTGCCTGCCCATCTGTAACTTGTGATTCGTCAACAAAATAGATATTTTCAGATTTAAGCTCTTCAATCAGGTTCGCAAAAATAATTTCTAAATCGCGTGTGTATTTTTCGTTAAGTTTCAATACACTTTTAAGTATCGAATTAGAATTTGATTTTACATCTTTTACCGATTCTTCAATTTCAATCATCCTTCGCAAAGTGGCTACACGAACCCGAAAGAACTCATCCAGATTATTTGAATAAATGGCAACAAATTTAAGTCGCTCAATTAATGGATTTTCAGTATTCGATGCCTCATCCAGAATTCGTCGGTTGAAATACATCCAACTAATGTCACGGTTAATCAGTATCTTCTTTTTATTTATTTTGCTCATCAAAAAGGATATTTTAAAAATTTGTAATCTAAATTTTTAGTTGGTCAAAGAAAATACTTTAGCATTACAAATATATTACATTTTAGTTAAAGAACTTGCAAGAGTCGATTATTTACTTAAAACTCAGAAAAAAGCTGCCGCTTAAATATGCGACAGCTTTTAAGGGCAAGACAAAAACGAAAAATTAAAAATCAGATAGTAACAAAAAAATTGTCAGGTTCAGTTTCTATTTGAGTCAAATGATGCACGAAACAATATTCTGCTGATTTTACCCAAAGATAAAATTCCTGCGTGGGATTATATGTTGGAATGAAATTCAACAGCAAATCCAATTCAAAACGATTACTGGTAACGCCTGCACCTGTGCGCAATGCATCTATCACATTACATTCCTGTTCAATATGTGCCGGAACCATAAGTACTGGCTTTTGCAAATACATTGCTTCGCACACCGATTCGAAACCTCCGGTAGTGGCGTACGCTTTTGATCCTGCCATATATTTCAGAAATAATGTATCGTCAAGATTGTGCATTACCAACGAATCGGTGAGCTTTTGTACGGTTGAAACATTTTTTTTATCCCAAAAAAAGTGAAGTCGCTCATTATTGTTTCTGTTACTCCAGACTGTTAAATCATTAACAAACCCGCTGTTAAGCATATATCCATGAATATAATTACCACTGACAGGTTTCAAACGAAGAACTTCGGGCCGAAGCAAAGGCGGTACAATTACAATGTTCGAATTATAATTGGGTTTTATTTCTTGCCTAAACGATAGTGCAAGTATTTTTGTAGAATTAAGCGATGTTAAGCGCGAATAAAAATTCAGCAATTCAAATTCAATTCTCTTTTTGCCTGTATATTTAAAATCGGGAGTAAGAAAATAATATTGATGCGCCACACTAACCATTGGCGGTTTCGGGCTCAACACACCGTACGTTAATCCACACAACAATTCATAAAGATTCATAACCACATCGGGTTTTTTATCTTTAATTGTTTGATATATAGCTATTATACTTTGAATATAAACCGGAAGCAGAAATAAGTTATAAAGAATACTCACCAACAAAAATGAGCTTTTGCCTTTGGGAGTTGGCAGAAAATTTGGACTGCGAAACTGAATAATTTCAGTACCTATCTTTTTTGTAAAGAAATCCGGCAAGGTTCGTTTTGAGCTCCGACCAACCATTACTGCCACCACTTCGTGACCATTACGCTCGAGCATATTTTTTAGGCTCAATGCCTGCGTAAAATGACCTCTACCCTCGCCCTGAACTACGAATAAATACTTCATTGGCTAAAAAAATAAATTAAAAAAGTTATTCATAAATGCCACTCGCATGGGTTTTGCGTTTGAATGATTTAACTCGAAAACTTCGAACGACTGAATAATGTCTTTGTGCATATAAACTTCCCATGTTCCATCCTCGTTTTCGAGCAGAGCCGACATGGTTTCAACCCAATCACCTGAATTTAAGTAGTGTATCCCATCTATCATTTTGTCGGCAGGTTGATGTATGTGTCCGCAAATAATACCGTCGGCATGTCGCGCACGGGCTAAGGTAACCAATTCGTTTTCGTAATTCGAAATGTACGAAACAGCCGATTTCACTTTTTGCTTAATTAACTGCGATAACGAAAAGTACTCCAAACCCTTTTTAGCTCTGTATAAATTATATAATCGGTTGATCCACAACAAAAATGTATAACCAATATCGCCTAACTTAGCCAGCCAAACCATATTGGAAGTAATATTGTCGAAAATATCGCCATGAACAACGTAGTAACGTTTTCCCATGTTTTCGTACATATAATCCTTTACGATAGAGACGTTTGCAAATTCGAAAGGTGCTAAATGATCGATAAAATCATCATGATTTCCTCGCACATAAATTATTTTGGTATTGTAGTTCTCCATCATCTTCATAATGATTTTGAAGAAGTCGGTATGTTCCTTTTTCCATTTCCCTTTACCGCCTTTTTGTAGATGCCAACCATCGATTATATCCCCGTTGAGGATCAGGGTTTCGCAGTTAACGGTGCGGAGGAAATCGGCCAGCTGACGAGTCTTTGAATGCTCTGTTCCCAGGTGTACATCCGAAATTATAACAGTTTGATAAAATTTCTGTTTTTGCATTGTTACTTAATTTTATGCAAAGGAACGGTGATAACATTACAATTTTAAGTCAAAAAAATGAAGATGGCATTATGATAATATCCAAATAATTAGCCAATTGAATATTTTATCTGATGTTAAATTCAAAAAACCGAAAATTGAAGTCCGGGAACATTATTGTAAAACAAATGAAATATTTTCATAACACTTCAGATTTATTTTTGCCCTGAAATAATGAATTTCGCAATTTTCAACACTATAATTTTATTCCTTAACTTAGAAACTAAGTTAATAATTTATGCCAACAGAAATTACTTCAACTATATCGCAATATGGTTATTTAGCAATATTTTTATTAATATTTCTCCAGGAAATCGGGTTTCCGAGCCCAATTCCGAACGAACTGGTTTTGCTTTTTTCAGGCTATCTTGCATTTATGGGCGTGATCTATTTTCCGATAATAATTATCGTAGCACTTGTAGCCGATTTTTTAGCAGGATCGGTGCTATACACAGTTTTTTATTTTTTCGGAAATTATATTTTTTCACATATCCCCAAATGGATTCCTTTTCCAACAAAAAAAATAGAAAAAGTATCCGAACGCGTAAAAACACAGGGGCAATCGAGCATTTTTGTGGGCCGACTTACTCCATTTGTAAGGGGTTATGTTGCGGTAATTGCCGGTTTATTTCAATTACCACCCAAAAAATACGGCACAATACTCATTATTACTTCCACTATTTGGGCTTTTGCTTATGTTATGGTAGGTTTTCTTATCGGGCCTTACTGGGATTTTTTGACAAAAAGAGATGCGTCAGATCTTGAATTTTATATCACGCTGATTTCAGGCATTTTAATCATTGGAATAATCGCTTTTATTTTGGTGAGAAAATTTTTAGTACGAACATAAATATGAGAGAAATAAAGAAACATCCATGACCAAAAATAAAAATTTAAATGATTATCCGCAAAACTACCTCCTGTTTTTGTCCGCCGGATTAAAGTGTGCTGAAATGGGTCTCGCGATTTTTAATCGCGGTTTTAAAATTCCGCGATTAAAAATCGCGAGACCCAACTCGAAATACAATAATTTGAACATTATGCGGAAAATCATAAAATTTAATACACTCAAGGAGATGATTATATATATTACAAACCAATCTCTATTCCTCCTTCAGCTGACGGATTAGAGGTAAAATTCTTATTAAATGAAAATACATGTAGCTTCCGAAACCATGTATATGGTTAAAGGTAACGGAGTTCATACCGCCTTTATCGACCATGTTGACTTATTGAAATCGAATAACGATGTAGAAGTAGTGATAAATAACGAAGGTGAAGGTGAAGTTTTTCACTGCCACACTTACGGTTTGTATTACTTTTTCAAAGGCATCGGATACAAAAACCGACGCGTACACACTGTTCATGTTATCCCCGATTCTATAAAAGGCTCTTTGCCTTTGTGGCCGCTTTTTATGCCATTTGTGAAATGGTATCTCAAACAAGTGTATTCTTATGCCGATGTGTGCATTGCCATTTCGCCCATGGTGGAAGAAGCAATTAAACAAACCGGTGCAAAAACCGAAATCGTTCGCATTTTCAATCCGATTAATATTGATAAATGGAAACGTACGCCGGCAATGAGAAAACAGGGACGGGAAATGCTGGGTTTATCGGATAAAGATTTTGTGGTTTTGGGCGTAGGTCAACTACAGGCACGAAAGGGAGTTGAGGATTTTATGGACGTTGCTCTGGAAATTCCAAACGCTAAATTTGTATGGGCAGGCGGCCGACCGTTTAAAATGATGACCGAAGGAATTGCGCGCATCGATACCCGCATCGAAAATGCGAGTCCTAACATTCAGTTTACAGGCATGTTAAGTCTTGACCTTATGCCATTGATTTATGCTGCTGCCGACCTTATGCTTTTTACATCGTATCAGGAAAATTGTCCGCTTGCACCTATCGAAGCTGCGGCTTGTGGCATGCCGGTTGTTTTCAGGGATATTGCGGAATATAAATCGTTGTACGACAATGATTATCTGAGTGCAAAAAATACTGCTGAATTTATTGAAATTACCAACCGATTGATAAATGACAAAGCATTTTATGCCCAGGGTTTAAAAATTTCTGCCACATTAATCAGTCAATTCGATAAAGAAAGAATTCGTGAAAAGCTGCTCAACTTATACCAGCGACTTGCTGATACAAAAGTGCAGCATCTATTTCCATCGTGGATTTGATGTAATAATATTTCTAAATGATTATCCGCAAAACTACCTCCTGTTTTTATCCGCTGGATTAAAGTGAGCTGAAGTGGGTCTCGCGATTTTTAATCGCGGATTTTTAAAACCGCGATTAAAAATCGCGAGACCCAACTCGAATTACATTAAATTGGACATTATGCGGATAATCATATACTTCAAAATTAA
>Ga0116155_10002668_pt1 | contig 12044 bp, 9 predicted proteins | sample AD_UKC032_MetaG_FD_89890 | JGI IMG/M metagenome (GOLD analysis project Ga0116155, IMG submission 89890) | Active sludge microbial communities of municipal wastewater-treating anaerobic digesters from USA - AD_UKC032_MetaG | ecosystem: Engineered > Bioreactor > Anaerobic > Digestate | place: USA...
TCCCGTGGAGACTGACGTACATGTCGATATCCTCACTGACTCTGGTTCGCTGCTTATTGAAGCGGACTGCGGAAGGCTTCTTCCGGGCAAGAATATTATTCAGCTTCCTTCCCCTGTAACCCCGGGTGTCTATGTGGTGAGAGTCAGGTACATAGACGGGGAGGCGTCATTTAAATATGTCAGGTCATAGTCCGGCACACCGGAACCCACCGCAGCTTATTAAAGTTTAAGCCTGATGTTCACCCTGGCCAGCAGGGCAGTCAGGCCTGCCATCAGCAGCGCCCATGTGACTGAGCCAATGATTGCGACGAGTGGTTCTGAAGACTGTTTATAGATCAGTACCGGTACTGATGACATCCATATTGCGTGGTAAAGGATATCCGGCGCCAGGTAGGTTGTCAGTGAATGCTTTCCGGCAGGTCTGACAAATGCTGCCCATCCGGTCAGACCCTTTGCATCGGCCAGCCAGTAAATTCCCGCAAACACCAGGAAGCTGATTCCGCTGCAGATCATACCCCAGCTCGGGGTAGCCATGATCTTTGAGATGATGAACCAGTTTCTCAGGATGAATCCTGTGGCGAGGGACATAAATCCCATCGTTACAAATATCATAAGAATGCGCGCATGACCTGTGTCCCGCATTTTCCTGATCAGGATGCCTGCAAGCATTCCCGTCAGTACAATAAGCGGAACATTTCCCTGTATGATTATTCCCAGCACCGGTCTGACCGGATCGAGAAATCCGAGCAGCCCAGATGAATCCATAATATTCACAGCCAGAAAGAAAACTGCTGCTGTTGCCGCCCCGGCTATTGAATCGCGGGTGGCGAGATATGTCAGTGAGGCAACGAGATAACCCCATCCTATCAGCCCGAGAATTCCCCACCAGCCGGTTATCATCCAGCCAGGGTCATCAGCTGTGCCTGACCTGAAGATTATTGCAAGAAGCAACAGCGCTGCAGCGCCGGCGGTTCTCATGCCGAGAAAGAGTATTTTATATCTTCCCCCGGGGTAATCATTCCAGACCAGGAAGACCGAAATATACATCAGCAGAGCCCAAAGATTCCCGGAGATACCGGTTGTCTCCGGATTGACCCTTCCCGAGTTGAGCATCAGCACACCGATGATCAGGAGGCTGATGGTCCTTATACCAATATGCAGCAGAACACCGGCAATCGATTCTCCCCTTTTGATCCTGCCTGATATGGCAAAGGGTATTGCCATTCCGACAATAAACAGGAATCCCGGGAAAACCCAGTCGGCGAGGCCCATGCCGTCGAAGTCGGCCTTCATATGGCCAAGCCATGCTGGCGCCACTCTCATGTTAAGGTCATTGACAAATAGCATTAGCAGGAGTGTCAGACCTCGCATGATGTCTATTGATTCAAGCCGTGTTCCGGGTTTCATGCCAATGATTTTACGCTATCTCAAATATAGGCAAAAAGAAAAGCTCCCCGGTGAATTACAGGGGAGCTTTCGGGTACCCGGAGCCGGGATCGAACCGGCACAGCATCGCTGCCACTGGTGTTTGAGACCAGCGCGTCTACCAATTCCGCCATCCGGGCAGTACTCTGTCTTCAGTCCTTAGTCCTCAGTCTTCAGTCCTCAGTCTTCAGTCTTCAGTCCTCAGTCTTCAGCCGGCAGTCATTAGCAGGATGCGAAAATAGGATAAATCTTCGAAAATCCCACTATTGTATATTGCCTTACCTGCAACCTGGCTCCTTCTCCGCCAGCTGGCGGATCGGCCCTCTACTGCCCGATTTTCAAAATCTCCACCTTCCTGAACTCCACCGGGTGCGATTCTGACTGCAGGGCAATATAACCCTCCTTCAATGGCGTTCCCTGCGGCAGTGTAAAGCCCTCCGGAAGATCACCACCAACCTGGGGTTTGGAATATGTCAGCACTGTATCACCGTTGACGATATGATGTATTATACTGTCACCATATACAACCAGCTCAGCTGTTACCCATGCATCATCATAGAAGAATTCTGAGGATGAGGCGGTACAGTGCTCAGTAATGATAGCATCACCAATCACGATATGGGTGTGGGGCGTGCAGACATTCATCGTGGTAGTCTCACGGTCAGCAGTGCTGCCCAGGAATTGCACCTCAACAGAGACCGGCCAGTCCTGGTTCAGTCCGATTGTTGCCGGGTCCTGGCAGTGGAACATGATGCCGCTGTTGCGGTATCCCCACGAGGGGCCTCCGGGAGCCTGTTCGCCTGTAAATCGGTATTCCACCCGCAGCTTATAGGATGAGAAGGGCTCCTTGTAGTAGATATGCCCGAATTCGTACCTGAAGGTGTCATATTCAGAAAATGAGACCTTCATAATACTGTCTTCAACACGGAAGGTGTTTCTGTAGTTTTCGCCCAGTGGAGAACCTTTGATCTTGATCACCCATCCGTCAAGGTTCTGGCCGTTGAAGAGCTGAATCCACTCCTCCTTCTCCTTCGGGGCACACGAGGTGATCAGGAGGGTTATCGCGGTAAAGATTAGTAGTTTTTTCATCCTTCTACAATTCTTAATGGTCTACGACCATTGATACGTGTTAACGTCTTGTCATACAATTCATTATGCCCTACGGGCATATTTTGGCAGCACTATTGCCTACTGCCTATTGCCTATTGCCTGAAATGACTGCTGACTGCCGACTGCCTGAACAATGGCCTTCTCAATCCCGGCAGCATCATATCCGCACTCATGCCACAGCTCCTGCTGGGTTCCGTGTTCGACGAAATAATCAGGTATGCCCATGCGCTTTATATCAACTGAATAGCCGTTATCGGCGGCAAACTCCAGGACAGCGCTGCCAAAACCGCCCTTGATGACACCGTCCTCCACAGTTATTATCTTCCTGAAACGCTTCATGACAGCATGCAGTACCTCCTCATCAACAGGATTTGCAAAACGCATGTCATAATGCATCACAGAAATGCCCTTTTCGCGCAAAACTCCGGATGCCTCTGTCACAAAGTTCCCGGCGTGGCCGATACTCAGCACGGCAATATCGCTCCCCTCGCTTATCAGTCTTGCCTTGCCAACAGGTATCTCCTCAAACGGCTGCTGCCAGTCGCATATAACCCCGGTCCCCCTCGGATAGCGGATGCTGAACGGCCCCTTCACACTGTCAAGCTGTGCCGTATACATCATATTCCGAAGCTCCACCTCGTCCATCGGGGCAGCTGTTATCATTCCCGGAATATTCCGCATGAATGCGATATCAAAAAAGCCATGGTGTGTTGCTCCGTCAGTACCCACCAGGCCTCCGCGGTCCATGCAAAAGACCACTTTCAGGCCCTGGATTGCAACATCGTGTACCACCTGGTCATAGGCTCGTTGCATGAACGATGAGTAGATATTGCAGAACGGGAGCATCCCGTTGGCCGCCAATCCGGCTGAGAATGTTACCGCATGCTGCTCACAGATGCCCACATCAAATGCCCTGTCAGGCATCTCCTTCATCATGATGTTGAGTGAACAGCCTGAAGGCATAGCCGGTGTTATGCCCACAATCTTCTCATTCTGCTGAGCCAGCTCAAGTATCGTATGGCCAAAAACCTCTTGATAAAGAGGGTGTTTGGAACACTGGGAGGGTTTTATAAGTTCTCCGGTGCATTTGTCAAATTTACCGGGGGCATGGAAGACAGTCTGCTGCTCCTCGGCCCTGGGAAATCCCTTCCCCTTTACCGTGACACAGTGAAGCAGCTTGGGACCGGGAATTGTCTTCAGGTCCTCCAGGACACGGGTGAGATGCAATACATCATGCCCGTCTATGGGTCCGAAGTACCTGAATTTCAGGGCCTCGAACATATTGCTCTGTTCCAGCACAGTCCCCTTGATGCCGTTCTCAATCTGCGCAGCCAGTATCCTGGCCCTGTTCCCCATGCGCTTATACCGGCCCAGCAAACGCCATACTTTGTCCTTGAACCGGTTGTAGGTCTGGCTTGTAGTGATGTCAAGGAGGTATTCCTTGAGTGCCCCTACGCTGGCGTCAATTGAAATATTGTTGTCATTGAGTATTACGAGGAGGTCGGCCTTCTGGTTGCCGGCATTGTTCAGTCCCTCGAAAGCAAGTCCGGCCTGCAGGGCACCGTCGCCAATCACTGCCACCACCTTTCGCTTCTCCTTCTTTGCCTGGGCAGCGACTGCCATACCTAGTGCCGCGGATATGGATGTTGAGGAGTGTCCTACGCCAAAGGCATCGTATTCGCTTTCGGACATTCGAGGGAAACCACTAATACCCTTGTATTTGCGGTTTGTGTGAAACTGATTCTTCCTTCCGGTGAGTATCTTGTGCCCGTAGGCCTGGTGTCCTACGTCCCACACTATCTTATCATAGGGGGTGTTATAAACATAGTGAAGGGCTACTGTCAGCTCAACAACCCCAAGGCTTGCCCCGAAATGACCGGGATTGGTGCTTACCTCGTCAATTATATGCTGCCGGAGCTCGTCACTAAGTTTGACAAGCTCAAGCCTGTCAAGCTTTCTGAGGTCTTCAGGTGTATTTATATTTTCTAACAGCCGCTCTGTTGATGACATCTGGTTAGGTAGTCAGGTAATGGTACAAAGATACTTATATTTTAATTTTTGCCGAGGATCATAAATGTCCCCGGTATCTGATTTGATATAACATTCGCGCCGGTTGGTGGTAAAAAAATTCCGTTGTTAATTAATCACCCGGTAATTAAGAACAGCATTGGGCATTTATTGTTTATTTCGCATCAGTTGCACAGAAAAAATTGCCAGTTTATGAAAGCACTGAAAATTCTGTTACCGGCACTGCTGATCGTTCTGACGGCGGTCTCATGCGTCACGGGAAAGAGGTACAACAGCCTCACTGACAGAAATTTGATGCTGATGGAGGAACGTGACTCGCTTAAGGCAGAGAACATCTGGCTGACTATGTCTAACAGGGAACTTACTGCAAAGTCGAGGCAACTGACCGAGGATACCGGCAGGCTTGCCGGAGATTTGGAAAAGACCCGCAGTGAGCTCAGCCAGGCTCGCGATGATGTCAGTCGCCTCTCAACCCGTTATGAGGAGCTTCAGAAGGCTCAGGCCGAGCTGGCTGCAGGGAAGGCACAGGAGACACAGAGGCTGCTGGCAGACCTTCAGCGTGCACAGACGGAACTGCAGCAGCGGGAGGATCTGATGCGTGACCTGGAGATGAACCTGGATACGAAAAAGGCAACTCTGGAGGAGCTGACATATGAGCTTGAGAAGCGGAACACAAGGCTTGCGGAGCTTGAAAAGATGCTCGACGCGCAGCAGAAGGCCGTAAAGGCCCTGAAGGACAAGGTGTCTGATGCCCTGTTCGGGTTCGAGAACAACGGCCTGACCGTGTCAATGAAGAACGGACAGGTTTATGTATCAATGGATGACAAGCTCCTTTTCAAGACGGGCAGCTACGAGATTGACGCCAACGGCCGTGCAGCACTTCGCAAGCTTGGTGCATTGCTGGAGAAGAACACTGATGTGACAATCACAATTGAGGGACATACGGATGATGTACCATATCGTGCCGCAGCGGGGCAGCAGATACTTGATAACTGGGATCTTAGCGTCAAGAGGGCAACCACTGTCGTAAGGGTACTCACACAGGATACACACATCAATCCGAAGAGGCTTGTTGCCTCGGGGCGAAGCGAATATATGCCGGTTGATCCGCTGAAGACTCCCGATGCACGTCAGAAGAACAGGAGGACCGAGATAATACTGACGCCGGATCTTACCGCACTGTACAAAATTCTCGAGAGTTACTAGATCAGGGTTCCGGGTATCCGGTGCTGTCTCTCAGTATGGCGGACGAAGCACCTTGGGCGGCTGTACGGATAACACAGACTTCGGAACGACTGTTCTGCTGTACTCCTTACGGGATCTTCCGGCGCCCCTTTTACACGGGGTAGTCATTCATTGAACTCCCCCAGTCTCACATTCAGCTTCGTGAGCGCTTCAACCAGGTCATCCTCGGGTTTGAGGAAATCGAAATCCTTCCAGTACCCGGCGTCATAGCCGGAGATTGTTTTGGAAAAAATGGAATATACCGGAGCAAGTTCCTCATGGTCAAAGCGGGAGACATTATCACTTCGGTGTTCGGTAATTGCAAGCTCGAAGAAAACATTGAAGCGGCTGCTGAAAACCCTATTTCTCGATCTCGCGGAAAAGCCGAGGTCACCCCTCACGTGGGCGAGATAGTACCTGCCGTCAATATGCCTGTAGCGTGCCCTGTATCTCACATATTCAGGTTTCATGGAGTACTCCCTGGGGAGCCTGCTTATGAACGACCCGCCGGTCTGGTCAACATAGAGCGGGTTCACCTCAAACTCTGCCTGCACCACGCTGTAGTTGTCAACATTAATGTAGATATCTCCCTGCATCAGGGGTTCGGTTACCCAGGACTTCTGTCTGAACGAGATCACGAATGCTGTCTGGTCGTCAATAGTGACGATGTCGGTCAGATGGTATTCGTAAGTGTTGAATGATTCAGGGTCAAGAAAATCAAAGAGATGTCTCATTCCGTCGAGTGAGAGGGTAGCGCTCAGGCCCGCTTTCAGCCTGACGGCCAGGGTGTCCTTTGCCTCGAGGTTCTCGATCTTCCGGCTTCGGATCACTTTGACCTGGTCATTCTGCAGTGACCGGGTATAGGGGCTCTTGTAAATCCTTACAACGGCCTCGGAGTACACCTGCGGCTCCTTCCTCCGGTAGACACCTTCGCGGTAGAAGCCTGTCAGCAGGGCAGGTGTGGTGCCGTAGTTGGATGCCACAGAGGAGATAGTCTTCCGTATGATCATAAGTGGATCCTGCGCCCTGATGATGATCTCCGGTATCGGGATGAAGTCACGGTCCATGGTGATTGTCATGACGTTTCCCGGCAGGCTTCTGACCGGAAGCAGCCGGTTGACATAGCCAACGTAAGAGACCGAGAGTGTGTCATCCAGGTTCTCCTCGCTTATTCTGAGGATGAAATCACCGTTGAAATTGGTTACAGTGCCCTTTCCGCGATGGCTAATTCCGATTGTGGCATAGGGGAGGGGTTCGGAGGTTTCGGCATCAATGATTTTGCCGCCAATTGAAAGGAACTGGGGAAGTGAGTCGGACGGCGGTTCAGGCCCCGGGGGCATTGCCGTTTCGAGGTAAAGGATAATATGTCTGCCCAGAACCGCATAGTTTATCTGCGGGTTGCCAGTTACAGAGTCAAGTATCTCGCGCACAGGCATCTCCCGGTCTTTAAGACTGAAGGTCCTCTCCGGATTGATTATCCGGGCATCATAGGTAAAGAGGTAGCCGGTGAGTCTTGTTATCTCACCCATGGCCCTGGATGCCTTAATGCTGTTTCCCGGCAGTCTGAGCTGCCTGTCAAGGAGGCTCTCCTGCGGGAATGACTGCAAAGCTATCAACAGCAGGCCGGCAACCAGGGTCAGGCGGAACGGTGCTGATCCTGTCGGCCACATAATTTCACTTCAGGCTGGTCAGCGTGAGAGGATGTATGTGCCTCCCTCCCTTACTGAACGGAGGTTAAAGGTAGTGCAAATCAGTTTAACAATTGTATCATGTGGCTGCTGTTCAAAGGGTGAGGTAAGCCTGAAATCGGCAATTTCAGGGTCAGCAACCTTTATGTCAATTCCGTATGCACGTTTCAGGTCATCAAACACCACGCCGAGCCGTTCTCCCTCATAAACAAGCATGTCCGTATGCCAGGCGAGGTAATTCACGTTTGTGTTGAGTGCGCTTGAGGCACTGCTCTCCGAGACCCTGCCTACATACTCCGGCTCAAGGGTAAGGCTCTGTTCCCCGTCTTCACTTGTTACCAGAACCTTGCCCGAGGCAACAAATACCTCCACTTCGCGGTCTGAATTTTCTGTGATCACGTTGAACGAAGTGCCAAGAACTTTCACGCTTGCCTTTCCGGCATCAATGATGAAGGGGTGTCTCGGATCGGGAGCTATGTCGAAGTAGGCCTCGCCTCTCAGCGATACCCTGCGGGATTCGCCCCTGAAGCTCTTCGGGTATGTAAGTCGGCTGTCACGGTTAAGGAAGACTGTGCTTCCATCGGCGAGGAGAATCTCGATGTTCTTCTCATCCGGGGATGAAGCCACCATTATCTTCTGAGGTGCTGCCACCTCGAAGAAAATCCAGCCTGCACCGGCTACAATCAAAACCATTGCTGCTATCCTTGCGAAGGTTCTGAGGAACGAATTCCTGCCTGCAGGCAGCGCAATGGAAGGGCTTTCTGCCTCTATCCTCCGGTCAAGCTTTGCCCAGGCCCTGTCAACATCAATTATCTCCTGTTCCGGATCTTTCAGATCATTCCATTTCTTCATTATGTCTGCCTCTTCACTGACCAGTATGCGGGCATCATCACTGCTGCCGCTCTCCTCTCCGGAGAGCCATGCTGCAGCGCCTGCCCACTCGTGGTCACTCCAGTTGTCTGTATGTTTTATTTTCTTCATTATTCTGCAAGTGCTTTTCGGAACTCTTTCAGTGCCTTTCCCATATCTGCCTCCACTGTTTTCATGGAGACAGCAAGTTTATCCGCTATTTCGCTGTACTTCAACCCGTCAAACCGGTTCATCCTGAAGATCATGCTGCACCTTTCGGGAAGCCTCCCGAGCACACGGGCCACCGTTGACTGCAGCTCATGGTAATAAATCTCTTCAGTAACCGGTTCACCCGTAAGCTCTGCCCCGGCGAATACCTCGCCGGCATGACGGTTTACAACCTTTTGGTGCTCGATGTAGTGCAGCGCCCTGTTGTGCACCGATTTGAAAAGATACCCGTTCAATGAACTTTCTATTCTCAGGTTTTGCCTGTCCTGCCATAGCCTGAAGAAAAGGTCCTGTACTATCTCTTCAGCCGCGTCATGATCCCTGATCAGGTTTTTTGCATAGCGCACCAGTGAAACATAGGAGGATCTGAACAGCTTCTCAAACTCCTGTTTGTCTCCCTGTCTGATCCTCCCGGTTATTTCACTGTCGTTCTGCATGGGTCAGTGCTTCCTGACTTTATTCTTCCCTGTCGCTGAATTTTACTTTCCTGCTGAGTTTGCGTATGGCTGCCTCTATGCTCTGGTCCGGTTCAATCACGTTGTAATCACCCCAGAATTCAGGGTCGGCAAATGCTGCAACCTCTTCGGTAAAGAAGTCTGAAGGCTTTATTCTTTCCTTGCTTGAGAACTTGATGACATCCTCCTCGGTACGGTCGGTGATTGCCAGCTCTGACATTGTTGTATAGTTGGTGTTGAAGAGTTTTTTCTTCCAGTCAACCTTGAATTTCACTTCTGCCCTGGAGTGGGTGAAGTACCATTTGCCGTTCTGCTCGCGGAACCTGACCATATATGAAGTCAGCTCAGGAGTCACCTGCATGCCCATCGGCTTCTTCCTGATGAACATTGAGGCTGCAAGCTCCTTGTTTTCAAGATTGAAGGAGAACTCGGCCTGGGCTACTGCGTAAGTTTCGATGTCAACGAAGAGTCTTCCCTGGTAAAGTGGTGTGGTTATGGAAGGTTTCTGGTAGAAATTTATCACGTAGTTGGTCCTGTCGTCTATGACTACTATGCTTGCCAGTTCGAGGTCATACTGGTTGAGGGCTTCCCTGGTGAGGAATGTTTCGGGATTCTTTACCACATCAAGGTAGAGTGTGGTGGTGGGGCCGCCCTGCAGCTTGAACAGAACCGTGTCCATTTTCTCAACGTCGTTGCTCTTTCTGCCCTTATAGATCCTGACGGCATCATACCTGAGGTCACTCTGGTAGGGAGCCTTAAAGACCTCAACAACAGCTTCCCCTATTGAGATGTAGTTGCGGTTCTTGCGGATTGTTTCGCGGTAGAAGCCGGTCATGTCATTTGCAACAAGCGGGTAGTTTTCATCAAAACGGCTGATGACCTGTTCCAGGATATCTTCCGGAACGAGCGGTTTCACGATTACTTCCCTTATAGGTATCATTGCTGTCTCGAGGGCAATTATGTTGCGCTGTCCGTTGGTCTTCATCTCGTCAAGGGACATCACCTTGTTCTTGTACCCTATATATGAGAATTCAAGTTTGCCGGTTTCTCCTTCCGGCAGTTTGAGGGTGAATTCGCCGTCAAGGTTTGTAACCGTTGAGACGTTGCTCCCCTGCACTGCGATGCCGGCGAAGACGAGAGGCTGGTTGGTTTCTGCATCAACCACCCTACCCCTGATTGTGGTCACCTGCTGCTGCTCTTTTTTTGATTTGCCGGGAGCGGATGATGCCATTGCATCACCGGTGGTCATAACCAGGAGCAGAGCCGATGCGATTGCTGTAAAAAAGATTCTTGTTTTCATGGTCTTTTTATTTTTTCTGTTTGTTGTCCGGATCAATGATTCATAATAAAGACCGGAACTTGCCCCTCATCCCTATACATTAAACGGAAAAAATTGTTCATTTGCTCCTGTTATGGCTACCAGGTACCTGAATGCAAGTTACTCTCTTTTATCATATGCAGCCAGAAGATATGCCGGCATATCTCTTCTTCCGCCTCTTCCGCCGTCACTCAGCGTTGAGCTCAGCAGCTGCTGCAACCTCTCCTGTCCTGAATGTGTGACGGGTGCGGGACTGCTTGAAAGAAAGGCATCGTTCATCAGTTACAGCCTGGCGGCTGACATTGCATCACAGGTTCGCGCACATGTTCTATCAGTGTGGCTCAGTTTTCAGGGTGAGCCTATGATGCATCCGGAATTCTTCAGTATAGCTGAGCTTTTCCGCGGAATGAATCCGGTGATTTCAACCAACGGACATTATCTTGACAGGGAGAATTGCCTCAGCCTGGCCGGCTCGCCGCTTAAAAAGATTATAGTATCATATGACGGGGTCACGCCTGATGTCTATGGCATTTACAGGAGGGGAGGTGATCACAGCCTTGTCACCGAAGGGATCCGGAGGCTGATCTCAGCAGTAAGGGAGAGGCAATCGGGGCTGAAGGTTGTGGTTCAGTTCCTTGTTCACAGGCGCAATGAGCATGAGGTGCGCGCCGCAGCCGCTTTTGCAGCCTCTGTAGGGGCGGGATTCAGGATCAAGAGCATGCAGCTTCTTGATCCTGAGAGGGCGGGGGAGTGGATGCCTTCGGACAGCCGCAGGGCCCGGTACCCGGTAAGCGGCGGCGGCGCGCGGCCGGCCGGCATTACGCCGTCAGCGGGTTGCCTCCGTATGTGGACCTCGGCAGTGATCACCGCTGACGGCGACGTGGTGCCATGCTGTTATGACAAGAATGCAGGGCATTCTATGGGAAACCTGGCAAACAGCACCTTCCGGGAGATATGGCAGTGCGGGGAATATCGCATTTTCCGGGAGAGAGTCATGAAAGACCGCGGGATGACAGACATCTGCAGCACCTGTCCGCAGGGCAGAACCATCTTTTTCAGGAGATAATGAATGGATGAAAAGAGCTCCCGGAGAGGTTCCGGTTCCGCCAGACCTAATTAATACCGGCTGTCTGCTGCTTACATTCTATTCATTCAGTAATGACTGCTTCCTCCCTGAAGCCACAATTTGCAATCAGCCTGAATTATTGCTCTTGTTCAGATTCCTATCATTTACTAACTTTATACGATTCAAACCGAAAACCCTATGAAAATCCTGAAAGTCACCCTCACAGTCCTTGCCGTAATCATAGCTGTTGCATTGCTGGCAGGCATTATCATTGTCCCGGCACTACGAAAGTCGGGTCTTCCCGAACTTAACGGCGAGAAGAACCTGTCAGGCCTTACGGCTGATGTGAAGGTCATCCGTGATGAGCGCGGAGTACCCCACATATATGCCTCGAATGAGCATGACCTCTACTTCATGACCGGCTACATAACTGCCCAGGAGAGGCTCTGGCAGATGGATATGGTCAGGCACGCAACACAGGGCAGGCTCTCGGAGCTGTTCAAGAGGGATATGTTTGAGACCGATTACTTCCTGAGGGCACTCGGAATGCCGAAGAAGTCGCAGATGGTACTTGAGCGGGAAGACCCGGCGATCCTGGCCACCCTGCAGGCATACACTGACGGGGTTAACAGCTGGATTGAAGAATGCGGCAA
>Ga0116155_10002680_pt1 | contig 12024 bp, 11 predicted proteins | sample AD_UKC032_MetaG_FD_89890 | JGI IMG/M metagenome (GOLD analysis project Ga0116155, IMG submission 89890) | Active sludge microbial communities of municipal wastewater-treating anaerobic digesters from USA - AD_UKC032_MetaG | ecosystem: Engineered > Bioreactor > Anaerobic > Digestate | place: USA...
ATGTAATGCGTGCAGAAAATATCTTGCTAATCCTTTTTCCTCTGAGGAAGATTAAAATAAACCCCCAGATTTGCCCCTATTCTGTGCACATTATTCCAGTCTGTCTCGTAATATATCTCAACTTGATTGTTTACATATTGTAAGATTTGCCATTCTAAGCATAGTCTGCTTAACGGGATTTTGCTAATTGTTCTTTCGAATTCTTTGGTTAGTTTGTCTGTTTCATCAAGAGGATATTCACATTTTAAATTTGTTTCTAAATTTTTGTCTTCTCTTTTTATTTCATTTATATTTACATTCCTATAATAGTATTTTATTGAAAATTCATTTAATTTGTTTATAGGAAACTGAAGATATGCACCTAATGAAGGAGCTGTTTGTTTTAAAGTTATTTCATGAATTCTTGCAAAATCATAACTCCAGTTGTTTAAAGTAATATTTGAAAGTGATTTTTCTTTTATTGCCTCTGCAATAGAATATCTGGAAGTCACGCCAAAAGAAAATTTTTTGAATTTTAATCCCATATCTAATCCTACTTGCCAATCAGGGTATCCCGCTATTTTTTTATTACTTAATTTTTCGTCCCCGTCTAAGCCCACAAAGTGTTTATTCCAGTCTTGATAAACTTTAAAACCAGAATAATGGGATAACCCTGCACCTATTGACATTTCAGGTTTAAACTCTATTTTTTGAGAGTTTGCATCTTTTGTGTTTAGTGAAAGTGCTAATGCAGGAATAAGAAGAGATTTTCCTATTTTGCTTAATATGTTTTTCATAATAAAGATAATTTCAAGAAAAATATAAATTAAATCCTTGGAGAAAATAAGGAAAAATAGTATAAATATAAGGTATATTTTTATTTACAGAATCTCTGTTAAAAACCCTAAGGTTAAATTCTGCTTTTATTATCCCAATAATGCTTAAATACCCAGGGAAATTATCTTAAAAATGCTCGATAAGGATATGTCTAAAAGCGAAATTGAAAAAGCACTTAAGGACAAAGGAGATTTTATACAGATTGATTATCTTACAAAATTCATAGATAAAAAGCCCCCCATTCATACTAAGAAATTTGCTCTTATGAAACTTATTGAAATTTATGAAAATAAAAAAATGTATGGTGATGTTGCAAGAGCATATGAGCAACTTGCAGTAAATGCACTTTCATTTTATGAAAGAACGGATTTCTTTGTAAAAGAAGCAGAATATTACATAAAAGCAGGATATTTTGAGAAAGCAGATTCTGCTATGAGGAGGTCTATGGAATTATCTACAGTTGTTAAAAAATCAGAGATTTATAATCAAATAAAAGAATTTTACAAAAAACAGGCTGAAATTTGTGAAAAAGAATTTAAAAGAACAAATGCAGTAAAAATATATGAAAAGCTTTTAATTATGCGTATTTCAGAAAAAGAAAGGGAAGAAATAAAACACAAACTCTTAGTTTTATACGAATCTCTTGGAAAATTTGGAAAGAAAATTTAAATTTTCTCTTTTAAGATAGGTTCTTTTTTTTTAAATTCCTCAATAAAATGATATAAATTATCTACGTTTCTTGTAAACCAAAATCTTCCTTTTGGTCTTCCATCATCTGTGAATCCTTTATCATGATATTTATATTCAGAAAAATATTCCTTTTTTATATTTTCAGTAATTCTGTGTGGAAAATACCCACTGATACCCAGACTTATTTCTCCTTCTTCAACTTGCAAACTTATTCTAGAAAATATTGAAGAAGTATTATCCCAGTCTGGAATTAATTTTGGGCGTATAAAAATCTCGGGTTTTTTTATAGAAGGAGAAGCATACCAATTAAGACTGTTTTCTTCTAGTAATTTCGTTATTTCTCTAGCATATTTTCCTCTGATAACTTCATTTTCAAAAGATATTTGGTCGTTTGTCATATAAATGCTGGATAAATTATACTTATAAAGCTTTCGTACATTAATAAAAAGATTTTAAGAGATTGTTTGTTCTTTTTAAAATTTCTTAAAAATTAAAACCGAAGAACTTTTAAACCAATCTTTCTGTAAATATACAGAGAAATATCGTTATTCATTATTATTACGATATCACATTCACATTCACATTCAGTTTAGTAGGTGTATGCTTTAGTGGAGAGCTATTTTAAGAAATGGCGGTATTTTTCTAAATATGAAATCATAGATTTCAATTAAATTAAACAATGGGGTTCTTTTAAAAAAGAACCTACAATGGTAGAAAATAAACTAAATAAAAAATGGCAAAAATAAGTCCGGTATCAATAAAATATATGATACATGCAAATTTTATAGCTGAAGGTGCTTTGGAAAAACCTGATGTAATCGGAGCTATATTTGGACAAACAGAAGGATTGTTAGGTGCTGAACTTGAAATGAGAGAATTGCAAAAAGAAGGAAAAATAGGAAGAATTGAAGTTGATTTGGAAAGAAAAGACAAAAGAACAGTGGGAAACATAAAAATTCCTACTGCATTAGATCAATCAGAAACAACTTTAATTGCTGCTGCAATAGAAACAATTGAAAGAATAGGCCCAAGCGATTCACAAATAGAGATTGAAAGAATAGAAGATGTCCGAGGAAGCAAAAGAGACTATATTCTTGAAAGAGCAAAAAAGCTCATGTCTGAAATTAAAGGATCAACTGATTCTAGAGAAATTTCAAATGAGATAAAAGATTCTGCGAAAACCTCTAATATCCAGGAATACGGGGATGAAAAACTTCCCTGCGGAAATATCTCTGGAAGAGAAATAATTGTTGTTGAAGGAAGAGCAGATGTTGTAAATCTTTTAAGAGCAGGAGTTACAAATGTTATTGCAATGAATGGGACAAAACTTCCAAATGCAATAAAAGAACTTGGAAAAGAAAAAGAAATAACTCTTTTTGTTGATGGAGACAGAGGAGGAAGATTAATCATACAAAATGTAACTGATAATGCAAATATAGACTATATTGTTGTTGCTCCTGATGGAAAAGAAGTTGAAGAATTAGCAGGAAAAGAAATTCTTATGATTCTTAGGAGAAAAACTCCTTTGAATGAATTTCTTAAAAGAGAAGGAATGCAAAAAAGAGAAAATGGCAATGAAAACAATTCAAAAATAGAATTAAGTGAGGAAAATAAAGAAAAGTTAAAAAGAATTTCCAAAGAAATTGAAGGCTCCGGAAAAGCAATAATTTTAGATGATTCCTTAAAAGAAGTTAAGGAAATTTCAGCAAGAGGTTTAGGGATAAGCTTAAAAAGACTTTCCGATAAACCAAAAATAATTGTCTTAGACGGAACAGTTACAGGTTCTATTCTTGAATCTGCTGAAGAGGCTGGTTGTCAAATAATTGTTGCTAAAAATTTCGCTGCTACAAGCAATAAGATTCAGTTGTTAAGTTTTTAATTTTTATAATAATCGAGGGATTTTTATCCCTTTTTTTATTTTTTTGTAATATTTAGTAATAACATTCACTTTTTGTTTAGACACTTAGTTACTCGATTGTAACTATTAAATTACAACAATAATAAAGTTTATAAACTAAGATTGATGTAAAATAATTAATAGAAAACGATGTTTTCTAACCAATTAAATAAAATGAGAAAGAGAACAAAAATGAATACAAAGAAACTTTTGGTTTCAATTTGTACAATCGCAATAGCGTTATTTTTGGTTTCTACAGTTAGTGCAACTCTTACATGTGATTGTGGTAATTGTATACTTGATACAATTTCAACATCTGACATTGCAAACTGCGTAACAATTGAAGTTGATGGCGTTAATGCCTTAAGCAATCCAAGTGTTATTGCTGGTGAAAATGTTGCTATCAAGGTTACTTTTGTAGCTAAAGAAAGCGCATCAAATGTTAAGGTTAGAGTTGAGCTTGAAGGGGACAAATATGATGTAAATGCAGTATCAACTTCTTTTGATGTTGAAGCTGGATACACATATACAAAAACCTTAAAGCTTGAAGTTCCTTTTGAACTTAAAGATGCTACTTCTGATGACATAAGACTCAATTTCAGAATATGGAATGGAGATTATGAAACAGAATATGAAGATATTGCTTTAAGAGTTCAAAGACCTTCATACAATCCAGTTGTTAAGTCAATAAGCACAGCTCAATTAATAAATGCTGGTGAAGCATTCCCAGTAGATATTATATTGAAGAATATGGGTTATAATGACTTAGAAGATGTTTATGTAACTGTAAGTATTCCTGCTTTAGGTGTTGAAAAAACAACTTATTTCGGGGATTTGGTTACAATGGAATCTTGCACTGAAGATTGTGAAGAAGAAGATACAGTTAATGGAAGAGTCTTTTTAGAAGTTCCATACACTGCTAAAGCAGGAATTTATGCTTTAGAAGTTAAAGTATTAACTGACGATGTAGAATCAAAATTTGCAAGACAAATCGTTATTGGAAATGATGTAGCTGAAAACGTTATTGTAATGACTTCTGAAAAAACAGTTGCAGTAGGAGAAGATGCTGAATATACTTTGTTACTTTTGAACCCTACAAATAGTTTAAAGGTATACAAAATTACAACAGAATCTGACGGAGATCTTACTTCAAATATGGACAATTCAGTTGTTGCTGTTCCAGCAGGTTCAAGCAAAACAGTTACTATAACTGCTAGCTCAAAAACAGAAGGAAAATACAACTTTAATGTTGCAGTTATTTCTGGAGAACAAACTCTGAACACAGTTCCTCTTACATTGAATGTAGAAGGAAAAACAGTAAATCCAATTATTGTTTTAACAATTGTTTTGGCAATAATTTTCCTAGTGTTACTAGTTGTCTTGATTGTATTAATCGGAAGAAAACCTCAAAAGACTGAAGAATACGGAGAAAGCTATTACTAAATTTTCTTTTTATTTTTTATTTTTTTTATTTAGCTTTTCTCCTTTCTTCGATTATATTAATAATTTATTAAATAAATGCCCTCGAAGAAAAAATATATATTAAATTGGCTTTGGCTGTAGGCAAAATAGAAGGAAAAGATTCAAAAGAGGAAACTCTTAAAAACATTTCTATGAAGGATATCTTGCTTATTAAAAAATTTCTCCCAAATTACACTTTTGTTATAAATGGTTCAAAAACAGAAGATACTTATAACCTAACATTGTCCAAAAAAGAAATACAATAAATTAATTACTTCACAAAATGAACAAAAATAAAACCTGGAATCTCCTTAACAATAACAAATTTTCCCTCTTCTCTTTTAATTGCAGTTAAAGTTTGCATAAATCCAGGTCCAATTGGTGCAATTACTCTTCCCCTTTCATTTAATTGTTCGAAGATTTCTTTTGGAATTTCTTCCAAAGAAGCACTTATTAAAATCCTATCAAACGGAGCTTTTTCTAAAAGACCCTTGTTCCCATTAATATTTAATATTTTTATATTTGAATAATTCTTTAAATTTTCTTTTGAATCCTCTGCAAGTTTCTTTACAATTTCAATCCCATAAATGTCACTTTCTTCCCCAATAATCTCTGCTATTAATGCAAGAACATATCCGCAACCAGAACCTATTTCAAGAACTTTTTGTTTTTCCTTTAATTTTAGCATGGATAAAACAACTGCAATTGTAGAGGGTTGTGAAATTGTTTCTGATTCACTTATTGGAAGAGCTATATTTTCATAGGCAAGAGTTTTCAAATTATCTTTAACAAAATCTTCCCGTTTAACTTTATTAAAAGCATTTATTATTTTCTCATCAAAACCTTCTTTTCTAAGAAGAAAAATTAATTGTTCTTTATTCATAAAAGATAGAAGCATAGGTTTTATTTAATTGTTTTGAAAATTTTATATACTCTCTTGATTTATCTAGCAGATGCAAATAGGTGAAACTCTTTATGTAACAGACAGAGAGAAATGGAGAGAGTGGCTTTCTAAGAATTATGATAAGAAGAAAGAGATTTGGTTAGTATATTATAATAAAGCATCTGGAAAACCAAGGATACCTTATAATGATTCTGTTGAAGAAGCTCTTTGTTATGGATGGATTGATGGGATTCTAAAGAAAATTGATAATGAGAAGTTTGCTCAGAGATTTAGCCCTAGAAGAAAAACAAGTATATTGTCTGAAATGAATAAACAAAGGATAAGGAATATGATAAAACAAAAAAGAATGACTCCTGCTGGACTTAAGGCTGTTGCACATGCTTTTGATAAGAAGAAAGACAAAGAAGAGAAGTTTATTATTCCAGAAGAAATATTGAGTAAGATAAAGAAAAATAAACAGGCTTGGATAAATTTTCAAAAGTTTCCTGAACATTATAAAAGGATAAGGATTGCTTATATTGGTCATCATGGAGAAAGGAGTGAAGAAGAATTCAGGAAAAAACTTGATTATTTCATTAAGATGACAGAGAAGAACAAGAGATTCGGGATGATGAAGTGAAATGTATTAATAATTTGTAAATTAATTTTATAAGTTATCTGTAACAGTCCATTATTATATTATAGGGTTGAATAATATCTATTAATAGTTGAACAGAAGATGATTTTACCACAATAATTAAACTTCTTAAATTTTACACTCTCAAACTAACCACTTTAGATATTCCTTCATGCATAGATAAACCATAAAGATTAGTCGCGTTTGTAATTACTTCATCATTATGAGTTATCACAATATATTGTCCTCTTTGCATGTATTTCCTTAAAAGCCCTGCAAGTCGCTCTGAGTTTCTTTTGTCAAGAGCTGCATCAATTTCATCAAGAATATAAAAGCAATATGGATTTAATTCTTGTATTGCGAAAATTAAAGAAAGTGCAATCATTGTTTGTTCTCCTCCAGACAAAGAAGTTACATCAAAATATTTTCCATGCCCTGTTTTTACTGAAATGCCGACACCCCCTTCAAAAGGTTCTTTTTTATTTTCTAATTCAAGTGAAACCTGTCCTTTGGTACTTATTCTCGCAAAATTTTCAGAAAAAATCTTGTTTAAATTTTCAAGAGTAATTAAGAAAGTTTTCTTTTTTCTTATATCAATATCATGAATTATCTTTAAAATACTTTCCCGTTCCTTATTTATGCTTTCTGCTTTCTCTTTTATTAAATCGTATTCCTTTTTTATCTCATCATACACTTCAAGAGAACGCATATTTACTGGACCAATATGAGAAAATGCTTCTTGCATTTTATTAAGCTTATCCATTAAAAACTCTTTGCTTCCCTTTATTAACTCTATATCAGGAAAACCAAGCATTTCAATTTCAAGATTTTCAATTTCTGCATCTACTTTTGCCTTATCAATTCTTATATTATTTATCTCTTGTTCAATATTATAAACCAAATTCTTTTTAATAGAAGAGTCCTGCTCACTTTTTCTTATTTTTGCTTGAAAAGAATCTCTTTCAGTTATAAGATTGCGGAATTTTTCTGTTAATTCTTCTTCTTGTTTTCTTTTTTTGCTAAGATAAAGTTCTTTTTCATTTAATTGATTTTTAAATATCTTAAGCTCTCCAGAGATATCTTCTTCATCTCTTAAAAGCTGTTTAAATGATATTTTTGAGCGTTCAAATTCTCTTTGTTTAAAAGAAATCTCAGAAGTAACTGTTTCTTTTGTCCTTAAAGATATTTCTTGAACTTCAATTCTGGCAGTTTCATATTTTTGCTCTATATTTGAATATTCCTCAAAATTTTTTTCTAGATTTATTTTTAATTTTTCAAGCTCAGATAATTCTTTTTTTGCAATGAGTATCTTATCGTTTAAAACTTTTATTTGATTTCTCTTATCGTTTACATTTGAGAGTTTTATTAAATCCTGCTCTCTTTTCATAATTTCGGTTCCAATTTCTTCTATCTCTTGCTTTAATATTTCTTTTTTGTTTCCAATCTGGCTTAATTCCTTGTCAAAGTTCTCTAAATCCTTTTTTAAAGAGCCAATAATAGGAGAAATCTCTTTATTGATTTGCCCGATATGCTCTTTAGTTATCTTGCTTTTACAAAGAGGACAAATATCCATCTTGGAAATCGTTGCCATTATTTTATTTTGTTTTTCTATTTCGTTTTCGTGAGAATAATTTATCTTTTCAAGTTCTCTTTCTCTTTTTAAAATGCTCTCAAAAATCTCTTTTTTGTTTAATAAAATAGATTTTAATTCGTCAACTCTTTCAATAGTTGTTTTTTTATCAAAAAGTTCATTTGAAAGCGCGTCAATTTGTTTTACTAAAAATTCTGATTCATTATTATAATTTTGTAAAATGGATTTTTTGTCTTCAAATCTATCTTTTATGGATTTCAGTTCAGATTTAATCATATAAAATTTTTTTCTTTGTTCTTCTAACTTTTCCAATTCCTGTTTTTTAATATTTACTTCTTTATCCTTTTTAATCCCAGAAGGAGATTCTTTTTTTAACTCATTAATTTCAACTTCAATATTTCTTATTAAATTTTGAAGTTCTTGTTTTTGCTTTGATATGCTTGAAAGTTTATTTTCATAATTTTCTATTTTAACATTTAGACCTGCAATTTCTGCTCTTGTATTTGCTATCTCCTGGTTTAATTTTTCCTGTTCCAGCCCAGTAAAATCTTGTATTTTCTTATTGATTGAATTGATTTTTTCTTCATAAGATTTTATTTCTTTTTCAATATTAAAGACTTCTTTCTTTATTTTCTCTATTTCTTTATTTTTCTTCTCAATTGATTCTTTAATCTCTTCCAGATGTTTTTTTCTTTTTGATAAGTCAAAATATGTTATGCTCCCTTTTAATCGTTTTATCTCTTTCTCAAGTTTTTGGTATTTTAATGCCTGTTCTCTTTCTTTTTCAAGATTATTCAAATAAGCTGTTCTTTCTCTCAAAATAGAAGCAACTTCTTTTATTTTATCTTCAGTTTTTTCTAGTTCTCTAAGCGACTTTTCTTTACGGGTTTCATATATTGAAATTCCGGATACTTCTTCAATTATTTTTCTTCTTTCTTCTGAATGCATTCTTACAAAGCTTTGAATCTCACCCTGAAGAATTATATTAAATCCATTTGGATCTATACCTGCTTGAGCTAAAAGTGAAAGGAGTTCATTTCTGGTTTTTGTCTGATTGTTTATTTTGTAAATGCTTTGCCCATTATGCCTTACAATTCTCTTTATAGAAATTTCATCTTCTTCAATTGAAAAAATTTTATCTGAATTGTCAAATACAACTTCAACTATAGCTTCTTTTGCTGGGGAAATTGCTTTTGTCCCCTGAAAAATTAAATTACTTGCTTTTGCTGCACGCATAGATTTTATGCTTAATCTTCCCAAAACAAAGCATAATGCATCTGAGATATTGGATTTTCCTGAACCATTTGGCCCCAAGATTACATTAATTCCTGATGTAAAGGGAATCTCTGTTTTTCTTGGAAAACTTTTGAAGCCCTGCATCACCATTTTTTTAATATAAGCCATTGAAAACAACCTCCAGGTTTTTTTCGATTTTCCACTTATAACTGAAGGACAATTTCCAAACACCTTGACGAAATTGCGTCACCAGTTTTTTAATATAAACCATAAAATAAGTAAGAAATAAAGGTTTTTAAGGATTAATATGAATTAAACTAAAATAACCTTCTTTGAATAATCTTTTCAGATTCTTTTCTCCAAGTTTCCCAAGATTTTCTAAATATCCCCGAATCATTATGTTTTTCTACATTTAATTCAAGAAACCTAATTGTTGAAGGATCAGAAGTGTATCCTGAACCCATTTCTATCCCGTATTTCTCCTTTAATTTATCCATCTCTTTTTCACGAACACATTTTGCAAGAATTGATGCCGCTGATACAGAAACATGATTTTTATCTGCTTTATGCTCGCAAACAATTTCCAGATTACTTAATGTTTCTATATGTGTTTTTAGATGGTCTGTCCATTTTCCTATTGTAACAGATGGGCAGTCAATAATTACTTTAATTTTTCCGTAGCCCTTATTTATTTTATTAATTATCTCTGCTATTTTTTTTGCTTCAAGTAAATTTAAATTTGTTCCATCATTAATTGAGTTATCTATTTCGATTGGGGGAGATAACACAATTTCAAATGTTTCTGCAATTTCTTTTATTTTTTCTGATAGATATTCTCTTCTTTTTTGAGTAAGTTCTTTACTATCTTTAATCCCCAATTTTTTCAGTTCTGTTTGTGTCTCTTCTGTAATCAAACAACCTGCAAGAACCATTGGCCCAATTACTGGACCTCTTCCCGCTTCATCAATACCTAAAATAAGCACACCCATATGCAAAGAAAAAAAACTTAGTTTTTAAGAATTGCTGTTATAAAAAGGTTCTTTATTTAAGCAACATCATCAAATAAATATGATTCTCTTCTTTTGTCCTGATATACAAACTTTTCTGGTTTTATTCCATAAAGAGATAAATGCTTTTTAATAAGCTTACTAACCTCAAGATAATTGTCATGTCCATAAATCTTCAATATAAACTTCTCATCCTCGTTCCAAAGCTCTCCTAAAAGGTCTGCTCTTTGAGGTTTTTTGTATTTAATTCCAAGTATACTTTTTTCTAAAGGTTGTTTTTCCTTAAGAATTCCAAACATATTGTGGGGTGCTTGTTTTTCTTCTGAGACTCTGATTCCCATATGCCCTGCTATATCATACCCTTTTTCTTGTTTTATTCCTTTTGCAATTCCATGCATATCTAAAAAGGAAAGATATTCATTCAAGGAAGTTATATTATGTTCCTCTGTTTTCATTGTCTTATAACTATAAATTGGGGGTTTATAAATCTTTTTATTTATACTACTATATGATAGTTACAAAAAAGGGGATATAGTAATTCTACTAAAGGTTACATAGCGGGAGTGGGATTTGAACCACACGATCTCCGGGTTTCCCATATTCACCATAGGGGTGAATTGTAAGGGGGCAATGCCCCATATCATTATGGGCCCGGCGAGCACTCCAGACTGCTCCATCCCGCTAATAAACTCAAAATCCGAATGCTTTTAAAATTAACTAATTAGTTATTAGTTATTAAAAAATTTATTTTTATGAAATATTATACCTTTCTAAGAATCTTCTTTTCAAGCTTCATCAAAATAAAGAAACCAACTAGTGCTAATAATCCAGTTACTACAAAAACCAATTCAAATCCAATTTTTTCAGCTAACAATGCTCCAACCCCTGCTGTTATTGCTGTTCCTATGCTTACAGATGAAGAATAAATTGAATACTGAAAACCACGTTTTCCTTTCTCAAGGTTGGAAGTAAATAAACTTGACCAAGAAGGATAAGCAAATGCTGCTGCAATACCATAAACAAATTGTATTGCATAAATATGATAGATATGACTTGAAAAGATATATCCAAATGGAACCAATGCAAATAATGCTGTTCCTAATCTTAGCATCCATATTCTATCCTTAGGATTAAATTTGTAAGCAAATAAAATCTGAAGAAGTGCATGAGTTATCATGAAAATTGCACTTGCTATTCCTGCTGCAGTTATTGTTCCTCCAACAAGATTGTCTTTTATAAATATTGCAAGAATGGGGGAAATTAATCCAAATCCACTTAATACAAATATGTCTGAAAAAATTAGAAGTTTTAGTGTTTTATTCATTTTTCCTCTTTAATTAACAAATCATAAAATATTTTAGTGTTTTATTCATTTTTCCTCTTTAATTAACAAATAATAAAATATAAGTTTTAAATGGATTATAAATCTTTTTAATATAATTAGCTTGAAAAACCATATATTTATAAGTATTTTAAAATAATTAAAATTAATGCCCACTTCGCATAATGGTATTGCAATGGATTGCTAATCCATGCCCTTCGGGGTCCGCAGGTTCGATTCCTGCAGTGGGCGTTCTTTTAGATATATTTATTAATTATCATATCTACCTTTTTAAATGGATTTGGTGAAAAGTAAAAGAGGTCTTTCTACAATTGTTGCAACCCTGATAATTATTTTATTAGTATTAGTTGCAGTGGGAATTATTTGGGTGGTGGTAAGAAATGTTATTCAAGGGAATGCTGAACAAATTGATTTGGGAAAATTAACCTTAGATTTTAATATTGAAAGAATAAGCACTGCAGGGG
>Ga0116155_10002689_pt1 | contig 12007 bp, 14 predicted proteins | sample AD_UKC032_MetaG_FD_89890 | JGI IMG/M metagenome (GOLD analysis project Ga0116155, IMG submission 89890) | Active sludge microbial communities of municipal wastewater-treating anaerobic digesters from USA - AD_UKC032_MetaG | ecosystem: Engineered > Bioreactor > Anaerobic > Digestate | place: USA...
CGTGGCCGTGCGAGTCGGCGCGGGCGGCGCCGGAGTGCGCGTCGGGGGCTTCGGCGTGGCGGTGCTCCACGGCGTCACCGCCGCTGCCGGAAGCGCCATGACGAAGACGAGCCCGAGCGCCCACGGTCTCACTCCGGGGCGTCCCCGCCGCTGACGACCGCGCCGCCGCGGGCGATGGCGAACTCGTTCTCGAGCCAGCTCTGCGGGGTGAAGCCGACGAGCCGACGACGCTTCTCGGCGTAGGCCCCGAAGTAGGTGGCGTCGTGCCTGATCGCGTCGGTCAGCCCGAGGAGGAGCGCGACGCCGATCATCTCCGGGTCGGCCCCGGACTCGGCATAGACGCGGATCACCTCGGGGTCGCCCGCCTGGATGGCGTGGATTTCGGCCCAGGCGGCGTCCGCGGCCGCGCCGTCCAGACGGATGTCGCCCTTCCACCCGACGTGGTGCTGCGCCCGTTTGACGAGCTCGGCGCCGTCGGCGACGTTCATGCGGATGCCGAGGCCGTAGGGGGGCGTCCCGACGGGCGGCCGACGGAAGTCGTAGATGCCGCCGGAGGGCGGCGGCTCGGCCGCGACCGGCTGCGGCTGGGAGGCCGGGAGGGCCTTCTCGATGCGCCCGACGCGCGTCTGGAGGTCGCGGAGAATGTCGAGGGCTTCGGTGACCTGGTCCATTACTGGGTCCTCCATCCGCCGGCTACCTGGGCACCGACGAGGTCTTCGATCCGTTGCGTTGCGGCGCTGTCCCAGAGGTCCACCCGCTGGATCAGGCCGAAGTACCAGTTGGTGCGCTCGAAGCAGACGAGCCGCTCCGTCCGCGCCGGGTCGTCCACGGCGATCTGCGGCCCGTCATAGGCCGACACGCCCTGAGCGCAGCCCCACTTCCACGTGCCGTCCGGGTAGCGGTAGAGGCCATAGTTGGGCCGGTCGTAGAAGCGCGGGGCGGGGATGTACCGAAGGAGTCGTTTCGCCTCCGCGATCGGCACCGGTGTCGTCAGGACGCCAGAGTCGAGGTCGGCAGAGATGACGCGCGCCGTCCAGGCGTGGATCTCCGCGAGCCGTGCCACGTCAGGGACGTAGACGACCGGTGCGAGGCCGACGCACTCGACAGAGCCCGGCATGACGGGATGCCCGCCGACGACCGGCACGGCCTTCCCGAGCGCGACGGTGGAGCCCTGCGCGATGACGAGCGGAGCGGGCGCCATCGTCTTCGCCATCCGCACTCCCGCCGTCCCGCATGAGGCGAGAGCGAAGAGGAGCGGGAGGGCGAATAGCTTCTTCACGGACGTTCCTTCTTCCGTTCGGCCTTCTGCGGCGCTGGCGCCGGCAGGGGCGTCTCCTCGAGCACGCGCACGAGTCCGCGCGCGAGCCAGTCCTCGGCCTCGAGGGAAGAGGCATCCCCCGGGACGGAAAGGACCGTCCCGGGGGTCTGCGTTCTCGGCTCGAAACCGATCCGTTCGAGGATCTCGATCCGCACGGGATCAGACCCCGGTGATGGCGAAGCAGAGCTCGGCGTTGAAGACCTGGGGCGCGCTCCGGCGCACGTTGCCGTGGACGATGTGGACGCCGTCCTCCTGGAAGTGCGGCGAGAGGTACTCGTTCGCGGCGAAAGCCGTGCCCATCCGCTGGTTCTCGAACTGGCCGACAAAGGCCGGCGAGTTGCCGTCCCAGGTGCCGCCGTTCAGCGTCGGCGAGTAGCCGACGTGGACGGTGTTCGCCAGGGTGGTGCGGTCCCAGATGAAGGAAGGCGAGAGGGCGCCGGTGGCCGTCGTGTCGCTCCGGACGGTGCCGATGAGGACCTTCAGGCCGCAGAAGGACTGCGGGAGCCCGCCGCGCATGATGCCCGCCATCAGCTCGGCGAAGACGCCCTGGGGGTTCTTCTGGATCTCGTCGGACCCGACCCAGCCGGCGATCTTCTTCCGCGGGATGCGGATGTAGTTCGCCTCGAGGCCGGACCGCTCGGCGATGACCGCCTTCGCGTTCTCGACGTCGGAGATGCTCTTGCAGGTCGCGCCCGCCCAGGCGCCCGCGGCAGCCGTCTTGTTGTCAGCCGCGAAGGAGGCCGGGAGGAAGAGGTCGGCGAGCGCCAGCTCCTGGCCGAACATCAGGATGTTCGCGATCTGGCGAGCGGCGTCGACCTTCGGCTGGGCCGTGGAAACTGCCTCGGCGACGTCGTCCTCGGTGTACTCGACGCGGACGGCGTCCTCGCTGACCAGCGAGGTGAGCCATTCCATGACGGGCCGCTCGAGGAGGTTCGCCCTAGCACCCGGCGCCCGGAGCGTGCTGCGGAAGTTGGAGAGGAGGGTCTTCGTGTCCCGCTTGCCGTGCCGGACGAAGTCCTTGCCGACCGGCTTGATAGCGCTGATGGCGCCCGCGAGCCAGCCGCCGAGGTTGGCGTTCTCGACGACGACGTTGGTCAGGAGCGGATCGGGGTTGAGCTGACGCTGGTTCGGTCCGTAGGCCATGGCTGCTCCTTACCTGACGATCGTCCAGCCGACGGTGGAGGTGTCCGTGTTCACGGCACAGTCGATGACGAAGGACGTTCCGGGGACGATCGCTCCGACCGTCAGGTGGCCGACGACGCCGCCGGTGACCTGCCGGGTGAGGTGGATGACGTCGGTCGCGAGGACCTTCGTCGTGGCGACCGTCTTCGTCCCGGCGACGAGGACCGCCTTGCCGGACTCGATGATCGTGCTGCCACCGAAGAGGGCCGGGGCGGCCGGGACGACCGACAGGAGCTCGGCGTCGGCGGCGGCGTTGTAGGCGGACAGGATGACCGGGTCACCCGCGGCCGCCTTCTTCACCTTGCCGTCGGCAGCGGAGCTGAGGGCGTCCGCCGCGGTGATGACGCCCGAGCCGGTGAGGATGAAGGTGCCGAGCCCGAGCGGAACGGCCTGGACGGGGTAGCCCGCCTTCTCGGCCGTGGTCGGGACGAAGAGCGGGCAGACCTCGTTGTCGCCCGCGATGACGAGGGTCCCGTCGGTGTGCTGCTTGTACAGCCGGTTCTTGACGATGTCGACGGTGCCGACCTTGAAGGAGAGGGCGAGGTTGCCGTCCCACGCGGAGACGAGCTTCGCGTACTGCGCCATCTCAGGCCACCTTCCTCGTCGAGACGGCGATCGCCGCTTCGGTGTAGGTCATGGGCTTGCCGGCGGCCATCTGGGCCTTCTGGAACTCGCGCGCCTTGCGATCGACGTCGCTCGAGGACTCGGGGCCCTCGGGGTCGACGCCCGGCTCGGTGCGGCCGGCCTTGAACCAGGTCTTGACGGCGGCGACGACGGGCAGGCCGGGGAGGACCAGCTTCTCGAAGGAGTCGGGGGCCGCGGCCGCCATCTCCTGGATCTGGGCCTTGTTGTCCTCGTTGACCTTGCCCTCGTCGTCGGCGCGCTTCACGAGGTCGGCGATGCGGGTCTCGCGCGCCTTCTTCGCGTGCTCGGCGGCCATCTCGGTCCGGACCTCGGCCCGAATGGCCTCGCGCTCTGCGGCCATCTCCTCGCGGACGACGGCCTTCACCTCGGCCTTCACGTCGGGCTTCTCGGCAGCGAGCTTGATGACGGCCTTGTCGATGTCCTCGAGACTCGCGCCGTCGGCGAGCCCCAGGAGCTTCAGGGTGTCTGCGGAGAGCTTCATCGTCTCCTGCTCCTTTCGTTCGCTCGCCTTCGAGGGCGAGTTGGGTTGCGGTGTGGTTCCGGGGGTCGGAGTCGAACCGACCGGAGCCGGCGTATGAGGCCGGCCCGAGCCCGGCTCTCCCCGGGATGCGGAAGCGGTGACGGGCTGCATGCCGTCGAGGTTCGGGACGCTGCAGAGGGTGTAGTCGCGGAGGATCCGAGGGCGAATGCGGCCGGTCTCGTCCTCGGTCCCGTAGAACGTCGGCGAGATCCAGCGGCGCGCGCCCGAGCGGATGTCGGCGAGAGCCGGCTCGGTCCAGTGCGGGTCGAGCCCCCAGAAGCCGTCGCCCTGGGCGATGAACTCCGAGCACTCACCCGCGGCTCGAGAGCCCCAAGTGGGGTCCATCTCGTGCTCGACGGTCGCCGTGACGGGGTTCTTCCGGGTGGCGAGGTCTCCGAGCATGAGCTGGAAGTCCTCTGCCTCGCAGCAGACCTTCCGGCCGTCGACGGTCCTCGCCTCACCCTTCGGGAAGATCTGGACGGGCTTGCCGGGCGTCATCCCCTCGAACGGAGGCGTCTTCCCCGCCGCCATGGCGACCATCTCCGGCGTCACCTCGATCGGCGCGAGCGAGAAGAGTGGGAGGGTGGCGGCCTTCACGCCGCCAGAGTCACGGGAGGGGGAAGGGGGGCGCTAGATCATCCGGCCAACCGGTTGGCCAGAGTTGGGGCTACGTGTCCAGCGTCTCGAGGATCTCGTAGGGGTCGAAGTCGTCGAGGGAGACCTCGAGGGTCTTCCCGTCCTCGGCCTCGAGCGTGAGGATCCCCACGTCGGAAGCGTGGACCGGTGGCACGGCGGCCGCGGCGAAGTCCTCAGCGTCCTCAGTGGACAGCTCGGGGTGTAGCTCGAGGAGGCGTGCCGACGCGGCGCCCAGGAAGGCGGCGAAGCTGGACGTGCTCAGGTCAGCCATCCCAGCCTCCGGAAAGCCGTCTCGAAGGCCGCTGCGATCGGCGTGAAGTCGTCGTCCGCCCAGAGCCCGTCTGCCTCTCTCCCGATCGCCCCACTTCGCCAGAGCGCGACCTCGCGGAGCATCTCGGGGTCACCCGATCTGACCGCGACGAACTGGGAATAGGCGCGAGCCCACTTTTCCTCATCGGAGAGAATGTACGTCCGCCGCTTCCCCCGCGCCATGGTCTTCTCGAGATTCTTGACCGCCTGGGACGTGTCGATCGCCGAAAGGACCTCCGGGGCCAGTGCCCTGGCCTTGCTGAGGCGGCTGTAGGGGGCGAGCCCCTCGAAGTCCAGCCAGTGCCCTACCTCGTGCGCGAGCTGGACTCGCCAGTGCTTCGCGTCCCGTCCCACGTTCAGGGCGCGAGGCGCGGTGACGTAGGCCCGCTTCGCCTTCGACCAGCGGCGCTGTTCCGGCCGGTAGTAGCCCCTGTCCGGGGTGACCGAAACGACCGATGCGTGCCCCAGGTTCCCGTCTCCGTGGATTGCGTCGATGAGTCTGAAGACGCCCTGCATGTCCCGCTTGCCGCCCGCCTTGATCGTGGCCTTCGAGGAGAGCTTTGTGCCGAGTGGGGCCGATGCTGGCGGCGGGGCAGGGGTCGGCTTTGGCACTGGCTTCGGGGCCGGCGCTGGGGCTGGGGGCGCCGCAGGCGGGAGCGCGGCCGGAGCTTTTGTCGCCTGCTTCAGCACCCTCGAGGCGTTCGCCGTCACCCGGTCGATGTCCCAGCCCCCTGGCGGTCGCCCGATCGTGCCCCCGCCTTCGATCGGCAGCAGCGGGATCCGGTTCCCGTCGGAGATCTGGTAGCCGGCGTCCTCGACCTCGGCCAGGGTGAGCTCCTGGGCCATACAACGACACGCATGTCCCCAGGGAGGTAGCCAGGCGCGCGCCGCCGCGTCGTCCTTCCGGAAGACCTTCCCGTGGAGGGCCGAATGCTCCGGGCGAGTCCGGTCGTCGAGCGTTGCGTAATAGCGCCAGAACGGGGCGAGCTGCTGCCACTCCGGGGCCCACATCGCCGAGTAGCGTCCCCCGGCGAAGCTCGCCTGGGTCGCGTTGCGCATGACCAGCTCGGAGTACCAGGGATCCCAGCGCTTGCCGCCCTTGTACGTGCTGACGCCGGCCCCGAAGGCGTCGAGGATCTTCTGGCCCTCGTTCTGGGTCCATTCCGAGTAGGTCGAGCCCTTCGCCATCGCGTCCGTGAGGGAGCCCTGGATGCGCTCGAGGAACTTCTGCTCCCAGATGCCGGCGAGGCCCCAGCCGCGGGCGTAGGCCTCCTCGCCGAGCGCCTGCAGCTGAGCGGGAGTCAGCGGGAGCCGCTTCTCCCAGACCTTCAGGACGCGTCCGAGCAGCTCCTGCATGTCACGGGGCCTTCGGCGGCTCGATCCCCACCTCGTGGGCCCATCCGGTGAGGAGCGCGTGCGCTACGACGCGCGAGACGACGTCGGCCGTCTTGTCCTTCCCTTCGCCGGACATCTGCGCCTGCAGCCGGACCCTCGAGGCGAGGTGCCCGAGGTCCCCCCCGTCCCGCTTCACCTCGGCGATGAGGGCCACGTATGGCGCGAGGAGGGCCTTGCCTGCGGCCTCGACGCCCTCGACGGCCCACGCCTCGAGCTGGGCGAGCTCGGCCGCCTCGAGCGGTGCCGCGGCTGGCCGGCGTGCAGCGTGCGCCTCGGCCTTGCCGGGATCCTCGAGGTCTTCGGTCTCGTCCTCCGGGTCCGCCGTGGGCTTGCCCCCCTTCGGGCCTGCAGGCTCGCCCCCAGAAGCCGCGGGAGGCGCGGGCGACGCCGCCGGAGGCTCAAGGCACGGTTCGCCGTCCTCGGGCTGCGGGATGCCGGTCCGCGCGTGGATGAACGCCACGGGGATCGTCTTCGCGCCGGCGTTCCCCGCCTTTTCCATCGCCTCGAAGAACTTCAGGAGGTCGGCGTTCCGCCGAACCCGCAGCTGCGGAACGGGCGTGTGTAGCTCCGCGGCCTCGGCCCCGTAGGAGGCGCCGACGAGCGGCTTCAGAACCTGGCGCCGGAAGAAGTCCTCGCAGATGACACGGCCGTACCCTTCGACCCGGGTCTCGACGACGTCGAGGTGCACGCCCGTGCTCGCCTGCGATCCGGCACCGACCTGGATGTCCGCCGTCTGGGTCGCGCCGAGAATCGCCTTGGACTCAGAGCGCTCGCAGTGCCCGACGAGCTCCCCCTGGCCCTTCCCTGCGGCGTCGAAGCCCTTGAGGAACTGGAGGTCGACGTCGTCGGGAAAGGCCGCGTAGCCGAGGTTCCCCATGCCGCGCATGGCTTCCCGGAGCTCGGCGGCCGCCTTCTTGTCGCCGCGCTTGTACTTCGCCCACCGGAAGGGGCTGGCGAAGATCTCGATGTCGCGCGCCCACCACTCGAGGCCGTTGCGCGCGGTCAGCCAGGGGGCGAAGCACTTCCGGAGAATCCCGCAGCGGTCCCGGCGGGTCACGTGGGGCGAAACGACCATCGTCGCGATGCGGACGCCCAGCTCGTCGACCGGGATGAGCTCGGAGGAGTCCTCGCCGGGCTGCACGCCCAGGGCGTGGCGGTCGTAGAACCACCGGAACCTGTCCGTCGGGATCGGGTCGAGCGCCTTGAGGCCGAAACGGCCTCCGGTTGTGCGCTTCCAGACCTGCTGGCACCCGCTGGCCCCCTCGAGGAGGCCCAAGAAGGCGTGCTCGGTGGCGCGCCCGAGCTGCACGTCGGGGTTCAACAGCTGATCGCGGCAGAACGAGGTGATCTCGAGGGCCCGGGCTGCCTCGCGCGTCTTCCGGCCTGACCACGTGTTCACCGACAGCGGCCACGGAGTCAGCTCGAAGGGCGCGCCGACGAGCATCGCGACGGCCTTGCCGATCTCGGACGAGAGGTGGGCGTCGGTGGCCATCTCCGCCTTGAGGTAGGAGAGCTGGCGCGTGTCGCCCATCGAGGCCGAGGAGATGTACTGATTGATCGTGGCCTTCGTGAACGCCTGGCCCAGGCCGACCGAGTCGCGGTCGAAGGCGCCGAGCTCGAGCCAGGGATCGGTGGCCGAGGAGGAGGCGCGCTTGGGCGCCATGCCGAAGAAGGTGCGGAGGCCCATCAGAACGTCGCTCCTTGGCCGTACTCGGCCCATTCGCTGGGAGGTGGGATGTCGAGGTCGAGTTGGTGTTTCTGGTCGACGTAGGCGGCGACCGCGAGGGCATAGGCGTCGCCCCGGTCCGGGCTTCGCTTCAGGCGCTTCTTCACGTCGTCCTTGCTCTCGAGCTTCACGCGGCCCTTCGAGTCGAACGAGTACCGGACGCTTGTGAGGTCGGCGATGAGGGTCGGGTCAGGCGGGACGGTGACGAGCCCGGTCACGAGCGCGTCGCGAGCCCCCCACCAGAGCTCCGTGCGGCGGTTCACGAACCGTTCCTCGTCGCGCGCTCTCTCGCCGAAGTTCTCTCCCTCGACCGGGATCTCCTGCTCGGAAAGCCGGTCCGTCACGCCCCCGCCGACGCCCGTGTCATCGACGTGCGTCCGGCGCGCGTTCAGGGCCTTCAGCTGCCCTGCCGTCTCCATCGTGTTCTGCCCCTGCCGGGTCTCGGGCCGGGCCGGGTGCCCGCCCTCGTGGATCGCGACGATCACCGTCTCGTCCATCCCGTAGCGGGCGACGTCGCAGCCGGCCGCATCGGGCCGGCCGGAGGGCTCAACCCACCGAGCGGCCGCGTCCTCGACGAGTGACGTCGGGATCAGGACGTTCGAGCCCGCCTTCGGCCACTTCCCCAGGACCCGGAAGCGGTACTCGTCCGAGTCGCGGCCGCCGTACTTCTTCAGCCGCTCCTGGACCCACTCGTGCGTGGCTGCCCCGGGGATGACGATCCGCCGCTCGAGGACGTTCGGGTGGTTCTCCGAGGAGATCTCGACGACGTTCCAGTCGCCGGAGTCGCAGACGCTCTTGAACCTCGAGCTCGGATCCGTCGGGTTGCCGAGCGCGAGGAAGCGGTCGTCGGGGCTGACGGCAATCCCCTCCGACGAGTCCCAGATGCCGGGGTCGACGCCTGTCGCCTCGTCGAAGATGACAAGGACCGCCGGCGCGTGTATCCCCTGGAACCGCGTCGGCTCGTCGGTCGAGAGCCCGACGGCGAACCACTCGGCGCCGAGGTCGATCTGGGTCGCAGTCGGCTTCCCCCCGAGCGGGATGCGGGCACCGGCGTGGAGGCGGTTGATCTCGCGCCAGAGGAGCATTTCCACCTGGAACCAGGTTGGGGCCGTCGAGATGACCTTCGCGCCGAAGCGCGTGAAGAGGAACCAGAGGGCGAGGGCCGCCGCGATCAGGGTCTTCCCGACGCCGTGCCCGCTCGGGGCCGCGGTGCGCCGGTGCTCGAGGACGGACCGGACGACGCGCTCCTGGTCTGGTGTGATGACGGGGATCCCGAGCGCGTCACGGAAGAACAGGAACGGGTCCGCGCGGAGGCGGGCGACGGCCAGCTCGGCGTCGGTCACTTCGAGGCACCCTTCGCCAGGGCCGCGACGAGGCCCGCGAGGGAGTTGCCCTGGAGCTCGAGCGTCGCCTTGACCTTCCCCTCGGTCCGGTCCGCCAAGTGCTCGGCCGAGGCGACGCCGGAGCGGTTCTCGGAGTCGGCGGCGGCCCGCAGGCGCCCGATCGCGACGAGGTGGGCAGCCTTCAACCTCCGCCGGTAAGCCGCCGGGATCTTCGCGTCAAGGCCTTCCGCGAGGAGCGGCTTGACGACCTCCTCGAGCGGCCAGGACAGCAGGTCGGCCTCGGCCGCAGAGATCGGGTAGTAGCCCTTCGGGTGCCCGGCCGGATTCCCGGACTGCCCGGGCTTCCAGCGGGTCTCCTCGGGCGGCGCGATCCCGCCGCTTCCGGTCCCTGGCGTACCCGGCGCGTGCTTGGCAGGCGGTCCCACGCCCCCACCCTGAGACCTCACCGGGCCTCCGTCGAGGCTGTATGGCCAACCGGTTGGCCTTCCCCGTCGGCGCGCCGGCCGAACTTCCGGCGCAGCCAGACGGTCTCGGGGTCGACGCAGTAGACCCGCTCGACGGTCAGGGCGGCCCACCCGCACTCGCATCGGTAGGAACGAAAGACCTCGCTCTCGGCTGGGCGGACGTCGTCCGCCTTGTCGGTCACGTCGACGGGTCGGCCGCAGCGGCCGCAGGATGGCCACGCCATCAGGCGGTCCTCCTGAACCCCGGACGGCGGAAGGCCGGACTCGACCCTGTCCCAGCTTTCGGATTCCTTCTCTCGGACCCTCCGCCAGTGCGAAGGCCGGACCGGACCCCCCGAACCCCCTGTCCGGGGTTCGGTGGTCCGGGGTTCCGGCCATTCGCTAACCCCGGACCGTAGTCCGGAGTAAGTCCGGGGTTGGTCCGGGGTTCTCTTCCGCCTCTCATTCCCCCTCCTTGCGCGCCGCCCCGGCACGTCTCGCGAGCTTCCAAACGACCCCTCCTCCACGCCCCTCACGGACGTCCGAGAAGATCGTTCCGGCTGCCACCATCGCGTCGCGGGCCGCGGCGAACTTCGATCCGCTGAGCCCACCCATCTCCTTGATGTGCGTCCCGGAGAGCCCCTCCGGATTCTTCCGAAGGACCTTCTCGACGGTCTCGCACCACCCTCTGACCAGCCTGTCCCGAGCGACCTGCTCGTCGGCCTCTGCGGATGCCGCCAGTGCCCCGGCGTCGAGCTCCGTGTAGGTCGCCCGGTCGCGGTTCAGGGCGAGGTAGAAGGGCTCGAGGCGGGGCCCGCGGCCGATCCGGTTCTTCGGCACCTGGACCTTCACCCGGTCGTCCCCGTCGGGCGAGAGGAATAGAAAGAGGTCGGCCATGTGCTCGAGCTGCGCCGTCTCTGCGCCGGAGGAGAGGGGGTCGGCCTGGTCGTCCTCCTTCTTCGCCCGGTATGCCCCGCGGTTGCTCTGCGAGAGCAGGAGCGCAACGGCCCCCCGGCGGCGCGCGGCGGCCTTCACCATGCGGCAGACGGAGTCGACGGTCAGGCGGCGGTCGAGCTTCTTGGAGGCCGCAGAAGCGAGCCTGACGACCTGGGCGGAGTCGATCACCCAGAGCTGGGGGCGGCCGTCCGCCCGGGTCGCCATGCCGTCGAGGAAGGCCTCGAGGGATGCGTCCTCGGCGTCCGGGTCCATGCAGTGGACGTTCTGAAGGAGGTCGAGGGCCTCCGCGGCTGGTCGGATCGTCTCGAGCTCGGCCGCCTCGAGCTTCTCGCGGTCGTAGCCGTAGTGCTGCGCCATCCGGATGACGCCGGCCTCGAGGCCCTCGTCGGCGAGGTAGAGGCCGACGACGAGGTTCGGCTCGTGCTCCGCGGCGAAGGCGGCGATCTGAATCGCGAGGCCTGTCTTCCCCGCGCCTGGTCGGCCCACCATGACCATGATTCGGCCGCGGGGTAGGCCGCTCTTCGCGAGGTAGTCGACGGTCGGGACTCCCGTCGGGTAGCGCGAGGAAACGTCCTTCTGGCGGCGCAGGACGTCGGCAGGGCGCTCCCAGGTCGACCGGTTCCCCTCGCCCGTCCTGCGGGCGATCTCGCCGCGGCAGAGAGCCAGCTTCCCGAGGAGCTTCGCTTCGTCTTCGCGAAGGACCTTCAGCACCTCGTCCTGCGGCCCGAGGAGCTCTGGGGTGAGGACGTGGAGCTCCCCCATCAGGCCCCCCACGCGGAACGCCGGCGGAGTGCCGCGGCGTCGACGACGATTTGGGCGTAGGCGCCGATCGAATCGTCGTCACAGGCCCCGACCGTTCCGTGATCGAGAAGCGCGGCGATGGCGGTGCCCCAGCCTGGGCCAGCCGGAGGTGGCGGCACCTTCCCGCGCTCGAGCTCGTCGACGACGGTGAGAGCGTCGACCGTCACGCCGAGAAAGGTGAGTTTCCGGATGGCGGTCAGGACGGCTGCGCCGCGCGGCGACCGGAAATCGTCGGGACGTAGACGCTCGCAGCGGGCGAGACCGGACTCACCTGTGAGGAGGAGCGCACCGAGCAGTGCTCTCTCCGCGCGATCGGACGTGAAGACGTTGCCGGGCTTCTCGGCCCAGTCAAATGCGATGCTCACGCCGACCTCCTGACGGCCCCGCGCCGCGCGAACACCTTGTCGAGCAGGATCCCCGCCTCGCCCTTAGTGAGCGGCTCCCGGTACGGGACCCGGAACTTCTTCAGGAGCGCGACCTGCTTCTCGCTGGCCGGGTCCTTCCGCCAGCGAGCCTTCGGGTCGGTGAACACCTTCGGCATCTCGGCGGTGATGAGGGCGTCGGCCGCCCCGACGGCCTTCTCGAGCGTCGGGAAGTCGGCGGCGAGCTCGAGGGTCTCGGGCAGCTGGAGGCCACCTGGCGCGGGTACGGGCCGGCGGCGGAGCGCCAGGTGGGCGTGCCCCAGCATGTCCGTCGTGATCCACGCGCGGAGCTCGCCCGCGCGCAGTGCGA
>Ga0116155_10002694_pt1 | contig 11990 bp, 7 predicted proteins | sample AD_UKC032_MetaG_FD_89890 | JGI IMG/M metagenome (GOLD analysis project Ga0116155, IMG submission 89890) | Active sludge microbial communities of municipal wastewater-treating anaerobic digesters from USA - AD_UKC032_MetaG | ecosystem: Engineered > Bioreactor > Anaerobic > Digestate | place: USA...
GAAACTTGGCGGTATCCTCATCCCGGCACCGGATAAGCTCTTGTCCTTTTTTAACGCCATTGCGTGGAGCCTGCGCCTTTCGTTCCTCAGCGAATTTCCCAATCCTGCCTTGAACATGATTCGTTATCCCTGGGTGGTAAACAGTGATAAGCTCAAGCAGCAACTGGGCTTTCAATACGAGTACACAACCTGTGAGGCATTTGATGAATACGCTGAGTTTGTTAGAAGATGCAAAGGCAAGTGAAAAAAACCAATTCGACATGGACCTTTCAGTTCAGTAAAGAGTTCTGCAATTTCGGTCTGATCAAGAGAACAAACAGGAATATCTAGTATCCCTGTTTGTTCTGCCTTTTCAATAAATATTACTGCCTGACCGCTGATGGCCTGAATTGCATCACATCTTGATATTGATCTTTAACAGCAGCGTCTTTGAAAGGAAAGGGGATATACTTCCCATCCCGCCATGCTTTGATTCCGTCGTCGTAGTGAGGGCTCGAAGGGTTGTCCGACTGACCGGAACTGTTCACCGCCAGCATCGGCTCTTCCAGACTAAAATCCACGATCATGCGCATGGAAGGAATCAGCCAGGAATAAAAATCCTTACCCATCATATAAGCTGACACATTCAGGGTGAAGATATCTCCTGAGGCGGGATACGGACCCCGGTTGAAGTATGACCACAAACTGTTTAAGGCCGTACGTTCGGTAAAACCAAAATGGGATGCCATTTGAGAAGTATTGGTCTCCCAAGTGTGGGTATGCAGCGCCCCCCACCTCCACTTATCCGGATCATTGCTTAACGTTGATTCCAAGAATGCGACGGCATCGGCCAATGAGCGCGCAATGATCTGCGCCTTGGTTTCTTTATGTGGCGTATTGATGTCTTCCCAGAAGGGGCTCTCTTCACCCCGGGAAAGGAGATGGTCGCAAGTAGCGCTATAGCTTTCGTTGTTGATGACCAGGAATGACTTCCATGCCTTGGAATCAGCCGGCCCTAACTCGTCGAAAAAAATGTTTTTCGTGACATGATGAAAGAAGGCTCCGATTAGAGCGGCCTCTTTTGAATCAGCCTTCATATCGCCACTGAAGTCTTTCAACATGGTAATGGCACGGTGCGCCCGTTCCGCCATTTTTGCATCCTTCCATCTGTCGATTTCTTTTATAATCTCGCTGGCAAGCGTTCCTTTTAGGATGACGTCCTTGAGCTTTGGTATAAACAAGGAGTATGTGTCCAGTTGCATATCCATATTTGTTTGTGTTGTGTGTTTATCAGTTGCCGATGCCATCTGGACGATACGTTCGGCCCTCTCCGGCCAATACCAGGAGGATGACAGAACATAGGGATAATCCTTCGGCACACTCCGGTGGTTGGCGGTTCTTATAAATCCGGCCGGCGGATTCTTCAGATTCGGCAATACATCCGTGTCCAAGAAGCCAGTCCAGTCATATTCACCGGTCCAGCCCGGTGAAGGCATCAGTCCGCGGCCTTTGGCCCGGACGGGGTAATTGCCGATTACCTGCCAGGCAATGTTATCCTTGTCCGCAAATACCATGTTCAGTGGAATAGCCTTTATTTGTTTCATAACAGGAATCGCTTCCTTCACAGAACGCACAAAGCTCAGTTTGGAAAAAGCATTAACACTGTCATCATCCTTGGTGGCAGACGCCCAGCTCATGGCCACGCCGTAAGGGAGATCAAATGATTTTGCCTGAAGGGAATGCAACGGCTCCTTTCTCAGCGCTTCGTTTAGAAGCGGTCCATGGATGGTCTCGTGAACGGTTATCGTAACGGGCTCTTCACCTTTGATTTTGAAAACTTCCTGACGCTCAGTGACAGGCATCCATCGCCCTTTATATAAATAATGCAGTTTCCCATCTACGGGCTTGAGTTGTTCAAGAAACAAGTCTTGATTATCGGCCATAACCATGGTCATGCCCCATGCTATATGACTGTTGCATCCGGCAACGATGATAGGAATACCTGCTATATTTACCCCGGTGACATTGAAGGGACCGCCCTTGATGTGCAACATATTCCACAGGGAAGGCATACTCAAAGGAAGGTGCATATCGTTGCAGAAAATACTCGCGCCGTCCTTGGTTCTATTTTTACTAATGGCCCAGTTATTTGAAGCGGCGAACCCGCTTAAACCCACGGAGCTTAAGAGCGGTTGAAGTTCGGCAAGTTGCTTGATGCTTTCGGCAGCCTTGTTCAAATTAATCCCTTTGAGCTTGCCGGCCTCATCAAACGGAATAGGTTCATCAGGGTAGATGGGAAACAGCCACGCCGCTTGATCTGCGCCTATGGCTTGAGTGATATTCAAGGCGGCGATTTCTTCATGAAGATTAAAGGACAATGCAAAGTTTACCAGGGCGAAAATTTTGATGGAATCAATGGGCTTCCATGGTTCAGGCCTATAGTCTGCCAGAGCAATACCTGGCGGCATTTTGTCTTTATGCTGATCAAGATAAGCATTTACGCCGTCAGTATATCGTTGCATGATGACAAGGTTTTCGGGAGCAATATTTTGATAGAGGTTCTCTGCTACGCTTGTGAGGTTTATAGTGCGCATGTAAATGTCCAAATCAAGCACGGATGGTCCAGCCATTTCGGCAAGCCTACCTTCCGATATCAGTTTCAGCCCAATCATCTGGGCGAGCCGGTCGGAGGCATGCACATACCCGACGACCATAGCCATGTCTTCCATGTTTTTTGCTTCCACAAAAGGAATGCCATAAGCATCACGGCTTACCGTTACCGTTTCCTTGAGTCCTGTCATAGTTGTATTTCCTTGAGAGGCATCAAGTTTGTCTTTGAAATGCCAATTCATCAGTATGGAGCAACTTGCCGAGAGAAGGCAGATAGCTATAATAAAAGAGACTTTTAAGCATAGATTTCCCATATGCCCCCATCTCATTCTAAGCCGTAAAATAGTGTTCTGCATTCAACCTCCTCGAATCATTTTCCAAAATGTTTTATGATCAATAGATGAATAATGATGATCATTGTTGATCGGAAGAAAGTAAAGACTTCAATCAATAACAGGGGCAATTATTTTTGTGCAATTAAAAAAGCTGTCTTCATGAGAATAGGGCAGAAGATTGAAAGTCATCTAATGCTGATTATTTTTTTCTGTTAACGGCAGAAAGAGCAGCCAAGTTCGCGATTGGTCGCTACTCGAAGCCCATGATCTCATAGAGGCATTCCCCTTCTATTGGGGTCACTTTACCCTGCTCGATGATGTCGCCTTTGTAACTTGCAATGACCCGAAAATAAGTGGGCCTTGCGATAAACGTTCTAGCAATCCACTGAGAAAAGGGGTTCAATCCGGCAGCTGTGAGCAGGTCAACATCTTCCACAAGGGCTTTGAACCGGATGCTTAGGTGGGCCTGCACCTCTTCCTCGACAAAATCAATACTGAGTTCTCTCGGATAATGGCGCTTCAGCACAGGGTGGGTGACAAAATCCCACTGGCGAATCGTAGGACTGCCTGTGCCTACAATCATTTTGTCTCCCTTGGCGATATAAAGCGGCCTCGCTATATTCAAGACAGGATTGATATAGTCAACATCGGCAAAGATAATCGTGTACTCGTCCGAGAAGATCCTTCCCCATACCCAGTCCCGAGTGATCTCGTGAAGCGGTTTCCTCCCCCAGTTGTGGTCGGCGTATCCCACTCCTCTTACCTGCCTGGTTTGCCCATCCTGGGTTATGGTGCCCTCTATATGGTTACGAGCCTGATGGACACTCCAGAAAAAATCCAGGAAATCTTCATTGACGCCGTCTTTGTGGGCAGGCGTCCATCCCGGTGCCGTCATGGTAATTTTGAAATCCGCCGCAATGCCTTCCATGTTCCACTGTACGTGGTAATTCTTATCGTCTATTCTCCGGACAAATCCTGAAGGGCAGATAATATCCACATCCTCTGTCGATGATTTCATTTCCCCAGTTTCAAGTATTTTTGCATAGAACTTTTTCTTCCAGTCAGGACTATAGAGTGAGAAGGTAACCGCAGATTTTCCATTTGTAAAACTCGGGTCGAGGAATACCCCGACAAAGGTTTCACCCGTATCCAAATGCCCGTCAAAGTACCACCACTCAAAGGGACGTTTGCCTGTTAGGACATGGCGTGCCCTGTCCTGGGCACTGGGCTCGGCCTTGCCCCAGTTAATATATTGACTGCTTTGACCAATGCTCTCAACGGGCTTAGGCAGATGGGTGCAAGAAGAGATGGCAAAGATGAACAGGATGGCGAAAATTATTGCCTGAAGCATCTCCATTACGCGGTATTTTTTGATCCGATATTGTTTTTTCATAGGGGTACTATAAAAATTTCGGACTTGGCTGTCAAGAAAAGATTGTTAACAAAATTCTATTTATTCCTTGAAATGTTGGATACCCGGCAAAATTATCGGATACCGCATTTCATTCAGATTTCATGAATTCATTCCTGTCAACCTATTTTGAAAAACTTCTTTACAAAAAAGACCAGATGTCATAGTGAAAACATACTTTTTTTATGTTTCATGCACTTCCGCCGACAGACGAAGGGAATGAAATGAAAAACAGTCCAGAAGCATTGTCGTGGCTTTCAAGTTTTCCAAAATTTGAAGATACTTGGCTTGGCCTTTCCTACGCCCCCCACATGCCGAAACATATGGTGAAGGAAACACGCGAAGTTATAGCCATCGCCCGCAAATTCAACGATGCGGTGGCGAAACCCCTTGCCCTTAAGCTCGACCGTCTCACACACGAAGACATGGATTATCTGCCCTGGGATCTTGTGGGGGAAGCCAACCGATGGGGCTTCTACACCATGTGGATACCGAAAATGTTCGGCGGCCAGGGTTATAACATGCCATCCATGTCTTGCTTTTCCGAAGAAGTTGCCTCAGCCTGTGCCGGAATCATGAATGTCATCGGTGTGCATTACCTGGCCGTGGCGGGGCTGATCACTTCCGGCAATGCCCGCCTGGCCAAAAGGATTCTCCGGGAGGTTGTCGCGGGCGAAAAGTCGGGTGACCCCTGTGTGCTGGCGCTGGCCACGACAGAGCCGGGCGCGGGCACCGATGTCGAGGAGTCGGACCTGGTGGACAAGGGCTGTGTCACCTGTCAGGCCAGACGCGTCGAAAATGGCTACATCGTCAACGGTACCAAAGTGTTTATCTCTATGGGACACGTCTCCTCATGGACGGTTCTTTACGCTTATGAAGACCTAAAGCAACCATCCGAAACAACCATCGGCTTTGTTGTGAAGACCGGCACGAAAGGATTTTCCTTCGGCAGCCACGAAAACAAGATGGGGCAGCGGGTCTGTCCGGCTAGTGTACTGATCTTCGAAGACTGCTTCATTCCGGATGAGCAGGTTCTCTTCAGTGCCGGTCTGGTGAAGAAATTTACAAAGAAGCCTGTCAAAGATATTGCCCAGCGCTACATCGACTATGTGGTGTCCGCCACTCGCCCGGGGGTCTGTGCCTTCGGCATCGGCGTTGCGCGTGGGGCGTTTGAAGCAGCACTTCATTACTCGTCATCAACAGAAATCAACGGCCGTCTGATGATCAATCAGGAATGGGTACAATGTATGCTCGCCGAGATGCATAAAAATGTCATTCTAGGACGACTTGCCTATACCGAGGCCAACAATGCCAATAACCATCGTGGTTTGTATCGTCTCCTGCAAATCAAACCTGTCTATTACTATCTCAAAGCCATGCCACATTTCTGGTTTGACAAGGTTATTGCTCCGGTTTTGGATTGGGAGTTGACGTCCAGAATCATGGGCAGACTCTACTTTGACCTGCCGAAACCGGAAGATCAACGCTGCTGTTCGGGGTGGGCGTCCGTGGCAAAGTTTGCGGGGACGGATCTTGGCGTGAAAAACTGCCAGATGGCTATTGAGATCATGGGGCAGAAAGGACTGCGGCAGGATGCCGGCGTCGAGAAGATGCTTCGTGACATCAAGCTTTTGCAGATTTACGAGGGGACAAACCAGCTCAACCGGCTCAACGCCTTTAAATGCCTCATCGCGCCTGAAGTACCGCAGGCAAAGGTTTTTGACGAATAGGGAGATATCATGTTCAATACCGACCCAAACGATTTGAAACCGTTTGCTGATCTGGCCCGATCTTTTGCAGTAAAAGAACTCGCCGGAAAGGTTGCCCAGCACGACCGCTACCCTTTCGGTGATTTTTATCAAGACATTCTGGAAAAGTTTCATCATCTGGGATTTCTAGGCGTAACGCTTCCCGCCGCCCTGGGCGGCATCGATGGAGGCGTGGCGGCGCTTTGTGAAATGCTCTTACAGATCTGTGAAGTTGACGCATCTCCTGGCGGCATTATTTTCACACAGACGCTGGCTCAGGAAATTCTGCTTGCGGCCGGAAACAGGAATCTCGCGCAGAGTATTTTCCTCAAAGCCGCATCGCCAAAAGAAATGCTGGTTGCCTTTCCCGCTTACACCAATCCCGCACAGACCGACTCTCTTCCTCTGGTGCAAAAAAAGGGAAACGATTACAACCTCACAGGACGTCTGGAGCTGCTGGTTTTGGGAAGCCTTGCACGACAGGCTATTATTCCGGCGCGCCATGGCCGCGGGCCGGACTACAGTTTTTTCCTGATTTCTCTTGACAACCCAAAAGTGGAAAGAAGCGAACCGGTCTTTACGCTAGGGCTGCACGCCTGTCCAGCTGTGGATGTAACGTTTTCCGGTACTCGAGCCCATCTGATTGGCGAAGAAAACTTGGGGCATCGCTATTTTGGAAAAGTATCGCCGGAAATGAACTCCGCGGCGGCAGCAATGAATGCGGGAATTCTCCGCGGCGCTTTTAACGAAGCCTTCAGCTATTCTCAAAAGCGCGAGCAGGGTGGAAGGCCGATTTTTCACTGGAGCGAGATCGTCATGATGCTCGCGTCCATTTCCGTTAAGGCTGACGTTGCCGCGATGTGTGTTCATCAGTCGTGTCTTGAGCTGGAGCGAAAAAGTAGCGGTTATGAATCTCGCATATCAGCGGCGTCCCTGCACGTCGCAGAGCTGGCCTGCAACGCCACAACCGACGGCATTCAAGTTCTCGGCGGTTACGGCTACATGAAGGAATACGGCCAGGAGAAGCGTTACCGCGATGCGCGCATGGTGCAGGCGCTACTTGGCGCGGTGCCATATAAGAAACTCGACATCATCCAAAAGGCAGTGCACGCGGCATCATGCGATCTTTGAAGAAAACAATTCAGGAATAGGGGAGCATGAAAATTCTGAAAAACAAAACAGCCGCCGTAACAGGCGCCGCCTCCGGCATGGGACGGATGCTGGCCGTCCGGCTCGCGGATGAAGGATGCCATCTGGCCCTGGCGGACATGAACGAACCAGGCTTACGGGAAACGGTTGCTCTTGTCGGGGAACGTGTCCGTGTCACGACTCATATTCTGGATGTCGCCCGACGCGAACAGGTATTTTCGTTCGCCGACGAAACGGTTGTGCGACACGGCGGTGTTGATTTGATTATCAATAACGCGGGCGTTGCACTCGGTGATTTGCTGGATGGCGTCCCGTTGTCTGATTTCGAATGGATTATGGGCATCAACTTCTGGGGCGTCGTTTATGGAACCATGGCATTTTTACCTTATCTGAAAAAGCGTCAGGAAGGACACATCGTCAACGTTTCCAGCATCTACGGCATTCTTCCGATGTCCAACACAGGGTGCTACTGTGCCAGCAAGTTTGCAGTCAGGGGATACACGGAAACCCTTGCCCAAGAAATGCACGGAACGTCCATCCGGGTCAGCTGCGTTTACCCCGGCGGCATCAGGACTAACATCGCCCGCAATGCCCGGTTCAACCGTACAATGTTTGACCTGTCCCGAGAAAAGGCTCAAGGTATCTATGAGGAACGGCTGTTTAGAACAACGGCGGATGACGCGGCAAAAAGAATTATCTCGGGCATCCGGTACAACAAAACCCGCATTCTGGTGGGGTCAGCCTCGACCACTATGGATGTGTTGATGAGGCTCATGCCGGTTACGACGTCGATTCTGACCGGTGTGGTGAGCAGACGCGTCGCCAGAAGCTGCGCCGATCGATAGGCCAAAGATAGAAGGATTATTCCTGGTAAAAATGAAAAGGGAGGTTCTATGAAAAAGGGAGATTTATTCAAGGGGGTAATGCAGTGGGAAATGATGACGAAGGATTTATCCCTGGAAGGCAGGATGCCGACGTTTTACTATGACAACACAGCGATGACGGCAACTTACACTGCCTCAACTGATAAAGTCCGCAAGCTGCTGCCCCTGCCCATTATGCATCCGGTGGAAGCCTGGCCTGGCCGGGCCTTGGTTGCTTTTACGGCTTTTGAATACCGTAAAACGGATATTGATCCCTACAACGAATTTTCAATTTCATTTCCTATTACGTATGAAAAGACATCTCTCCCCAGTATCACCATGATGGCTATGATGGCCAAAAGATATTTTACGGCATACGTCTGGCAGCTTCCCGTCACCACGGAGCGTGCCCGTAGGGGAGGCGTGGATATGTTCGGCTATCCCAAATTCCTCGCCGATATCAGTTTTTCCCGTGAAAAAGACGCGTTGGTCTGTACGCTTTCCGAAGGCGGCAAAAATATTCTCGTTCTCCAAGGACAGAAACTTCAAACCGCACCGGAAAAAATAAACCGGTTTAAAACCTACTCCATCAAAGACGGCGTACCGCTGGTGGCAAACGTTTATGTGAATCCAGTTGAGTTTGGAAAATCGATGAACGGAAGGGCTGCCCAACTTATCCTCGGCAACCACGATATCGCCAAAAAGCTTCAGTACATTAACCTGAGCTCGAAACCTATCTTCTTCCAGTATATGCCAGTCATGGAGGCGATTCTCTATGGCCCGCGCAATTTGATGGATGATTGATTGGGGGGCGGTTTAGGGGTTAACGACTATTCCACCGAGGCGGTCATTGATCTTTCAGTCACCCATCTCTTGATCCCGGCATTATCAAAAACAAAGCGCCTTTTTAGTGGGGGACACACTAATCAGCCGAACAAGCCGGCTGCTTCATAAAACAGAAATTCGTATAGTCATGAATGCCAAACTCGTGTATGATATTTGGCATGAAAAGAGGCAGCGGAATACTAATGGGCATATCTTCATTGCCCTGCCGGTTTGGCATCGGAACAATCGGCCAGTGTGCGCGTGAATTTGTGGATAGGCTTCAGATGAGCGCGCAGACATACTGGCAAATACTACCCACTTCACCAACGGGCTTTGGCGATTCGCCGTATCAGACTTTCAGCACATTTGCAGGTAATCCCTATTTTATCGATTTTGACGATTTGTATCGTGAAGACCTTTTGCCCCGAGATGCCCTGGATATCTGTGACGATCTTTTTGGAAGCGATCCGTGTTCAGTGGATTACTATGCACAGTATATCGGCAAGTCGCAGGTGCTCCATCGTGCATACCAATACAGCGCCACGCGGCTTGCGGATGAGATAGAAGCATTTCAACAACGGCAAACTGGTTGGATCCATGACTACGCGCTTTATATGGCGCTGAAAAGCGTCTATGAAATGAAGCCCTTTTATGAATGGCCGGAAGAACTTATACAACAGCGGTGCGATGCTCTTAAAGCTGCCCGGTCCTGTTTAGGAGAAAATATTTCTTATCATATATTCATTCAATACCTTTTCTTCCGCCAGTGGGACGCGTTACGCAAGTACGCAAACGGGAAAGGCATTCGTATTATCGGCGATATGCCAATCTACATGGCACCGGACAGCGCGGATGCCTGGATGGGGCGCGATATCCTTGATAAACAAGGACGTGTTGCGGGTTGTCCGCCAGACTACTTTTCGGAAACGGGGCAGCTTTGGGGGAATCCACTCTATGACTGGTCTGCAATGAAGAAAACGGATTATGCGTGGTGGATAAAGCGTATCGCTCATCAAATATCCCTATTTGATTACGTGCGTATCGACCACTTCCGCGCGTTCGAATCCTACTATGCGATACCTGCTGACGCAAAGGACGCTGCGACAGGACAATGGATTCCCGGTCCGGGCATCAACTTTTTTTGCCAACTCAAAAATGCACTGGGTGATCTGCCACTGATTGCCGAAGATTTGGGCTATCTGACGCCGGCGGTCTTTGAACTGCTCCATGCGACGGGCTTTCCCGGCCTGAAGGTGCTTCATTTTGCTTTCGAACCAGATGGCAGCAGTATCTATCTGCCATACCGCTATGAGAAAAACTGCATAGTTTATACGGGAACGCATGACAACGACACAACGATCGGCTGGTTTCAAGGGCTTAGTGCCGCCGAACGTGCTTTTCTGGATGCCTATCTCGATGGTGTCGATGATAAGCGGGTTCACTGGCAGTTGATCCGTCTTGCCATGGGTTCCGTTGCGGATGTATGCATCATTCCAATGCAGGATCTACTCGGATTGCCTTCATCTACACGCATGAACCAGCCACAAACGTCGCAGGGGAACTGGCGTTGGCGCCTATCGCCTGGCAAATTTGACGACGGAACCGTGCAGCAACTGGCCGATCTGACAAAGTTATTCGGTCGTTCGGAGCATAAATGAAAAACTATCAGAAATACATCAACACGGACGAGATTTATCTGTTCAATATCGGGGAAGCCCAGCAGGCCTATGCTACTTTCGGGTGTCACCCTGTGGAGAAACTCGGCATGCACCGCTTTCTGGTGTGGGCACCCAATGCGCAGTATGTCAGCGTTGTGGGGGATTTCAACGGCTGGGATGCTTCGAAAAACCGGATGGAAAAGCTGGACACAGGGGTTTTTGCCGCGTTCATACCGGGTCTCCAGGACGGCGACTGTTATAAATATTCGATTCAAGGCTATGACGGCAAAACCGTGCTTAAGGCGGATCCATTTGCCTTTCATGCCGAGGTCCGTCCGGCGACAGCTTCTAAGGTCTGGAGCCTCGGCGGATACAGTTGGCGTGATGCGGACTTTCTCCGGCGGCGCTTAAGTCAAAATGTTCTGAAACAACCGGTGGCTATTTACGAAATGCATATCGGATCGTGGCGCAAGCGTGAAGGGTATCGCTTTGCGAATTTGCGCGATGTGGCCGACGAACTTTCCCAATACATTGTCGAAATTGGCTTTACGCATGTGGAAATCATGCCCGTTACGGAATACCCGCTGGACGATTCCTGGGGGTATCAGGTGACCGGTTATTACGCGTTGACGAGTCGCTACGGAACACCGCAGGATTTTATGTACTTTGTGGATACCATGCACGCCAAAGGCATCGGCGTGATTATGGATTGGGTGCCCGCTCATTTTCCCAAAGATGAACACGGTCTTGCTCGGTTTGACGGCACTTGTCTTTATGAGCATCAGAATCCGATGCAGGCCGACCACCCACAGTGGGGCACGCTAATCTTCAATTATGGACGCCCCGAGGTGGTCAGTTTTCTGATTTCCAGCGCCATGTATTTTTTTGACGTTTACCATATCGACGGCATCCGCGTTGACGCAGTCTCGTCCATGCTCTATTTGGATTATGCTCGTAATCCGGGCGAGTATGTACCCAACGAGGGTGGAGGCAACATTGACAACTCCGCGGTGGCTTTTCTGCAAAAACTGAATGCCGTGATCTTGACGAGATATCCCGGTGCCCTCACGATCGCGGAGGAATCGACGTCCTATCCGCTGATGACCAAACCGCCCTATGACGGGGGACTGGGTTTTGTCTTCAAGTGGAACATGGGCTTTATGCATGATACACTCAAGTATATGTCGATGGATCCTTTCTTCCGTCATGATCATCATGATAAACTGACATTTTCGATGCACTACGCGTTTACCGAAAACTTCATTTTGCCTTATTCCCACGATGAGGTAGTCCACGGCAAAAAATCTCTGCTCAACAAGATGTACGGAACTTATGATGAAAAGTTTGCGTCCCTGCGTGTGCTGCTCGGTTTCATGTATGCGCATCCGGGGAAAAAACTGCTGTTTATGGGA
>Ga0116155_10002696_pt1 | contig 11986 bp, 12 predicted proteins | sample AD_UKC032_MetaG_FD_89890 | JGI IMG/M metagenome (GOLD analysis project Ga0116155, IMG submission 89890) | Active sludge microbial communities of municipal wastewater-treating anaerobic digesters from USA - AD_UKC032_MetaG | ecosystem: Engineered > Bioreactor > Anaerobic > Digestate | place: USA...
ATCAGCGAACTCGACGACCTGCTGCCTTGGCGTGTCGCCGAGCACATCGCCAAGACCGCGCAGCTCGCTGCCGCTGCCTGACTCCGACTAAACCGGAAAGACGGTGGTGGCCGGACGGTTACAGAGCTCGAGACCTGACTTAATACCAAATTTCTCTTGTTCGGGATCGACCCCGGCAAGAAATCTCTGAGGCCACAGCGCCATGTCCTCTGGATCCCATTTGCCGCGTGCAAGCTCGTAGGCCCCCTGCCCATTCCAACCCATAAGTGCCTTGCCTTCAGAAAGCTGCGCGATCTCCTTGTTCATTGCTTTCAAACCATGAACGTAGATTCCGTTTTTCCACGCAATGGCTACGCAAGCGGTCAGGTAAGCCCGGGCCTTCCAATATGAGAATAGCCATTCATCGCAGAGGTGATATCGGCAGATTACTTTTTCCCCTACCCATCCAATCTCTTCCTCAAGAATCAGCAGTGCCGTGGAATCGAACGCCTCATCAGCTGGCGAAACGAGAACTCCACTCACTCTGAGCTGAGGATTGGCCGCACGTAATGCCTGAATAAATTCCGAGAATTCACCAGGATTCTTGTAGAAGTGATGCACCTCATGGGGTTGCGAGTCTGCGCCATCAAGCCATTCCCTGCGTATGGAAAATCGCTCGCAAATCCCCTCCAAAACCGGTTCGGTCAGCTTTGGAAAAAGCGACTGTTCGGTTTGAACGTCCTCGATGGTCAATTCATGGCCGAAAAATCGCGGGATTTGATTTCGGCTTACCCCATGGCTTTCAAAAATTCGAACGAATCTCGCTGCAATCGATTCCTCTTGCGGCGCTTGCCTCGCAGCGCGGGCTTTCTTGAATCTATCGAAAGGGGAAAACGCTGCTTCAATTTGGTCGAGCATATTCACTCACTTGCGGATCAACCTCTATAAACTCCTAATCGAAGCTATGGGTGCAACTTGGCGCGGATATAGAGAATTTTGTTTGTTCCACCAGGAGCAGCCCGCTCCTCACTAGCGAATAGGTCGCTTCGCCCGCGCACGAGATCCGAGAGCTTCTTGAAGCCATGGATTCTCGAATCAAAATCGGGTTGAATTTTTTGAAGATAGCTTCCGAACGTACCTAAATGCGCCCATCCGGAATCGTCAGCGGATTTTTCCAGCGCCTCCAGCAAGAACTCCTTGGGAAATGGAGGACGCTCAAAGCTAGGCAGTTGCTCGTTTGCGCCCGCTTTCGCGCTCTCTGACTTCGGCTCAGTGCCAACTTGCGCCGTGGTTTCAACCGCCTCACTTGGTTTCCGCAAGACCTCGGTGAAAATAAACTTGTGACAGGCATTACGGAAAGCCTCAGGGGTCTTCTGCTCGCCGAAGCCATAGACGGCAAGCCCTTCTTCCCGTAGCCGTACCGCAAGACCGGTAAAGTCACTGTCGCTCGTCACAAGGCAATAACCGTCAAAACGCCGCGTATAGAGCAAATCCATCGCATCGATGATCATCGTACTGTCGGTGGCGTTCTTGCCGGTTGTATAGGCAAACTGCTGAATAGGCTTGATTGAATGCCGGTTCAGAACCTTTTTCCAAGATGCACTATTAGGCGAGGTGAAATCACCGTAGATCCGCTTGACCGTCGCCTCACCAAAGCGTGCGATCTCTTCTAGAAGACCCTCAATAACGGCAGCTTGAGCATTGTCTGCGTCGATTAGTACAGCTAAGCGCTTCGCAGGCTCTTCCGCCTCGACTCTTACTACGGTTCTAGGTTGCATAGTAGGGCTAAGATTACAGAAATGCATTGAGTATATCCTTCCACTGCATCGGATACCTGCCGGATGACCTACGGAAGGACATCGGCCAAAGGCGACCTTGCGCCACTGTTCAAAATCGGGCGGCCATGCGCCGGTTACCTGCCGCTCAGCCACTGATGGTGGTCAAAGGCCGCTTCCTTACCCAGCCAACTGGTGCTCCCGACCCATTGCTGCCCTAGGCAGGTTTGGAAAGCGGACGCTCAGGAACATTTGAGTTCAGGGGCGCGACGCCGAAATGCAGAGCGTCTCATGCAGCGCAGGGTTAGCCCTCGTCATCGGTCGGCGTGAGCGGTACTTGCCTAATGCGCGGAATGTGATCATGGACTTCGATTACCTCGTATCCGATATTGGCGTAGATGCCTGTGTCCGGGTCTTTTGTTTGCTTGATTGCGAGCGTTACCTCCAGCGTGTCACCCGGTGCGATTGTGATGTTGTGGGCGAAAAAGCTCACGTAGAACTGTTCATGAACTAAGGGCGCAGAAATCTTGATGCCTCGCCACATGAACTCCCACTTGCGTTTCGACTTTTCGAGAATCGCCTTAATGATCTGGAGCTCGGCCCTTTCGAGTACGACACGAGCGTTTGGATCATCGGCAGGACGGATGGCTACTGATTGGAGGGCTTCCCGCGATATCGGAATAGCCGGCGGTGGTGAATCCATAGTTTCGACCAAACCGATACTCTTGACCTTTTCGTCAGCTGCCACGGCCTCAAATGCCTTGCTCATCGCCCCAACAAACTGGGGATTTTTTTCGACCTTGCGAGTTGCCTCATATACATTTCGAGGGACGACAACGCGATCCTGACCGCGCTGTATCACAACCTCGTCAGTCTTCACTTCGACCGTTACCTTGTTGTCGAGAGACAGGGTGCGCTCATATATGTAGTTGCCGAGAACGCCGATGACCACGCCCAAGATGACTTGGTTGGCAAATAGATTGCGACTGGCCGTGTAAATCGCGCGAATCTTCGCGCGAAAGCTCCCTGGTCCGAGCGCTTCGACTACGACTTCGATTTCGCAGCCCGCGTTTAGAGTGCTATTCGCAGCCTTGGCTGCGTCAGCGAGGGCAACTAGTGTTGATGCCAACGTGTACGCGTTGATGCGCGTGTCTTCCGTGTCAAAGTGAATGACGACCGAGCTTTCGAAACGGGCAATTTCAACGGTTGGCATACGCAAGTCTCAGAAGGCTAACGTGAGTGAGAGGGGACGGCCTGCCTCGCCGACACGACGTCCCTGCGGCGAAGCCGCGCTTCGATCGCAGTGTTATGCCGTCCTAGTAAAGCGTGTTGCTTGTCATCTGCTCCCAAAGCCCCCTCCTGTTCAGTGCAGAGCCCTTGTAGATGACTTGGCCAAACGTATCATCAACGATACGTTTGCGGCCTTCGATCGTTCCTTCGTAAATGTGAACGTGGATTCCCTTCTCTTGAGGGCGATCCGCGGTCCATACAACAGCGGGAGTTGAAGACCAAAGCTCGAACTCTCTTCCTTGGTAGTCGTCGAGATTGATTGATCTATCCGGAACAACGTATGTATTGCTGTTATTAAACTGATCGTGCAAAGGCTTGAGGGGAGTTGAAACAATCTTGCCCTCGCTCCAAACACTGTCGTTACCACAGTTGCCGCAGAAGTGCTTTGCATGTGGGGTTCGAGCGAAACTTCCAAGATCCAAGTGAGGATACCCGCACTTCTTGCACGTTACGCAGGACATTTCTCGCCCTTCCTCCAAAGAGGAGACAAACTCAAATGCAGCCGGAGGGGTGACTTGAATTTGCGTGATAGCACTACTCGCGAAGAGTCCTAAATTCTGATTGTAGGAACAAACAATCGCGTCAAAGTCTCTGTCGAGGACCTTTTTGTCCGCTCCTGTAAACCGCTTGTGAATGTGAATCTTTGGTGTTCTGGGTGCGATGGGCTTTGATGACATGGCCGGAGGCAAAGAACACCAGATTCCAATCTCCTCGTACTCATTGAAGTCCACAACAAACGGGTCAACGACGTAACTCATCGCCATTGCATGATTGCTACAACTCACCTCTCCGGAGGACGGTAGCGCAGCGATGTCAGCGTTGGTACCCCAGTGCATCTGATGGGTTTTGCAGTACCAGCGCTTGGCGCCGTTCCTAAACTTCCCACACGGAACAATGTGGCATGGGAGATCGGCATTGGTGCCAGACTTACCTGTGAAGCTGCCGAATACCTCCTCTGAACTCACCGCGATGTTCCCGATCGTACGACCAGGAGCCCAACATATTGCAGACGCCACTGAGTACTCTTCGAGCTGCGGGGTTAAGTCATCTTCATCACAGCGCTTTCGGACAAAGAGTTTCCTCGCCATGCCAGTGCCAGGGTTAGTCCATTCACACTCCCATACTTCGACCCGGCCGGTCTCTTGATTCAGTTTTCTTGAATAGAACATTGGACTTGTGGCGCCTTAATTAAGTGATAGCGTTATTTGAGATGATTTGTCAGCGCAGCAGTGACACTCAACGTGGAGCAAAGCGGCCTGCGCGGCTTCTAGCGCAGGTCCGGTTGAATGTGTTGTTATGCATTAAGGCTTCCCCGGACTGATCTTCTTTAGGTCTGAGTAAAAATCGGCCAGCTCAATTTCGCCCGCAGATTTCAATGCCTTTATGGCTTCCTTGTTTGTGACCTTCTCGACCATTTTGTTATAGCGTTCGCGCATCCAAGAATATTTGACACGCAAGTCGGCCTTGCTGTGATGGCTAGAGCCCATCAGTCCCTTTCGGATAATTTCGCCGAGATTTTGAATGTATGCAGGGAAATCATAATGGGGATCATCGAGCTCACTTTGTGCTTTGTAGAAATAGTCTACGTAGTACATTCCATCGGAGTCTCGCTCTAACAATGATTCTACGTATTCCAACTCCTGCTTGCTCGTATGCTCTTTGCTCTTGAAGGTTGCTCCTGCCTCCACAATATTTCTATCAAGAATGACTCTCGGATAAAGCGCGGCTCTTGATTCGAGCGTATAGGCCTCAACTAGCGCTGGCCCAAAGATGTACTCATTCTTGTGAATGAGTTTTCCAAGCGTCACCGCCCCACGGCAGAGAATTCGATAATTCAATAAACGCATGATTAGCCACTTGATCTCTAGTAAGGTAAAGAACACCTCACTCGGCTCTTCCGCTTTGAACGACACAACAATCGAGTCAGAAAATATTGTTACCTGCTTTGAGCCGTAAGTGTTTGGACTGAGCGATTCAGACTTTTTGTCTAGATCCCATATTTCCCGAATCGATTCATAGGCGCGAACCACTTCGTCGATCCGTGATGAAACATCTGCTCCATCCTTCGAAATCGTTTCATCGAGTAGTGCCCGAAACCCAAGAATATCGATGAATGCAACGATGCGTTGTTCGTAGTTCATAGGCTATATCGTTGATGTCGTATTTGTTGGCCGAAGCTCATTGCATTCGGTTACTTGGAATATTTGCAGTCAGTATAACAACATAAATATGCTGGACAGCTATTGAAGGGCAATGACCGCTAGTGGACGGGGTGGCCAAGTGTCCGCATCTGGCCGACTTGAGCCGGACAGGCTACTTGGCGGCGGACATTCGTGGCTACGGCAGCTTCGGGGAAACCGGTATGGCCGGAGCGTGCCCTCAGCGGACTGTCGAACCTTAGAAAAGCTGACGCTCTACGTTGTAAATCTCCGAACGTGGGCAAGCACAGTTCGCCGGAGGTCAAGTGGAATGATTGGTTGGGGCAATACTTACGTGTCATTGGTTGCCGAACTTTGGGGTTATGCCATCTGGCCACCACCCAAGTTTCAACATGAGGCTGGATAGCACTCTTGTAATGATATAGCTCACCCACGCCACGACCAAGAACACAGTTGTAGCAATTCCACCTTGCGCACAGCCACCGCCGCGGCAGTGCAACTGCCCAATGAACTCGCTAATAGCTATAGCAACAAACGCAGCGATGCCGAGACATGGGAGCAACAGCACAAGTGAAAGCAGCAATGTTCTGAGCTTCGCAGCAGGAGGCGATTGCTTGAATTGTGGGCCAAAGATGGAAATCAAGCCTCGAACGACAGAAACAATCGTGTACGCACCAAGTGCGAACAACTCGAAAATGAAGCCAGGAGCCGCAATCGCCGAAGGAGGGAATAGGAATTCAATTACGACAATGAGGAGAAACAGAATGGCAATGAGGGCCAACGTCGGATGCGTCGTCGCCCAACTTAGGGCGCGACGCTGAGCTTTCGGCTCATTTGTCACGGTTGCCCCAAAGTAGAGCTAACGGACGGCGCGACAACGCCGTCCAGCGACCGAAGGGAGCGACCTTGAACGCCATATTAGGGCTTGGTGGCGGAATCGGCACTGGAGGTTTCTCGGTCCTTATTGCTGGTAGGCTGATTAAGAAGCGTTGCAACCTGCTTAAGGGATTCCGGGAGTCTTCGGCATAAGCCCTCCAGAGCCACAGGACTTAAGTTGTCATACATTGCATGTAGCTTCTTCCGAATTTCGGGGAGCTTATCCTGAAGCTTCTGCCTCTGAGTACCCTCTGTCATCGCGACAATAATTGTTTCGCTCGAATGGGCTGAATAGGAAGATGACTGGTAGGCAGCCTCAATGGCTTCAGCATACAAGGGAAAGCGCGTGGTGCAAATGCCCTTCAGTGCAAGGTTGCCTTCGTATAAGCTGAGAGCCCAGAAAACAGCATCTTCACGCGGGCTTGCCGTGGCAAGCATTGGCACAGCTAGCCAGAGGGTTATCAGCCAAGGGAAGCGCTTCATGCGTAGCACTAACTAGGAGTGGGCGACAAAACAGTTCTGTATTCCGAAGCCTGTCCAATAAGGCACAACACAGGACAGGACGAAGTGAGCGTAGGACAAGGCATCGTGCGGATATTCGCTTTATTCACCCTGCTGGGCAATCTATAAACCGGACGAAACCAAAGTTACCCCACTTGCATCAGTCCTGCAACCTGAGAACTGCTAGCCAAACAATTCATTGCACCTGACCGTCCGCTTTGAGGCGCGATCGCGGATGGCGGGTTGTGGCGGATTGGGTGAGTAGGCGCCTCAGCCAGTAAGCGGAGGTTCGCAGACACCAGAAGTTTTCAATGACAGCTATGCGGCGAAAACTCCAGCGCGTACTCCCGGCCAACTGCGGACGGTGGCTTACCCCTGGAAGCCGTCAGCTATATGACCGCTTGGCGCTGAAAGCTGCCGAAAAGCCCAAGCAAGAAACTTAGCCAAAGCCGCCGGTGGCCTCTCGATGGAAAATGACAGGTTCTGATTACAGACCGGCCATTTTCAATTTGAGTGGGCAGAAGGACAGCTTCACAGCTTATCGTCTCCTGATTCCAACGAGATAATCGCTCACAGAAAACTGATCAATGCATAAAGCACCTTGGGGAGTTCGTCGTATTTGACGGTGAGACTTGCGATGTCCTGCACAAAGCCTTTCAACACCATTCCCTTTTCGGGCTCGCGTCCGGGCATAAAAATGATGATGCGGAAGAAAGTCTAATGGACGGCTCCCTCAGACAGGGGAATTTCCGCACGAAGAGCAACCTGCTGCCCAGCCGTGATCGTTCATAGACCTGTTTCCCACTCAAAGAATGCCTGTTTCGAGCCCCATCAGTAAGATTGAGTGCAGCCAAAACAATCTAAAATGCATCATGCGCAATTATCAATCTGCTGTCGTTGCAATCAAGGATTTGCCAAGCGACACAATCATCCAAATGATCGAGTTGTATCTCGAAAATTACGAAGGCACTTCGGATACCTTGTTTCGCCATGATCTGGGTGAAAAAGATGAAGCCATCGTGCTTTACTCTGGCGCAGAGTTAGTCGGCTTTACGACGCTCCGCGTCTATTTGGCAAATTATTTGGGCCGTACTGTCCGCATCGTGTACTCCGGCGACACCATCGTAAATCGGAAAGACTGGGGCCAGCAGGAGCTGGCTTTCGCCTGGATAACCCGCATTGGGGAAATCAAGGCGCAGGCGCCAGATATCCCGCTCTATTGGTTTCTTCTGGTGAAAGGGCACCGGACTTTCAAGTATTTGTCTGTCTTCGGAAAATCCTTTTTCCCGCACTGGAACATCAACCGATCGGATCTAAAGCCGTTGGCCGATCAACTTGCAAATGCACGTTTTGGTCATGACTACAATCCTGAAACTGGCGTCGTCGAATTTTCAAAGTCACGCGGGCATCTGGCACCATCGATTGCAGAACCGACGGAAGAAGAACTTGGCAAGGAAGCCACCCGGTTCTTTCTTGGAAAAAATCCTAGCTTTCGAAACGGCCATGAATTGGTCTGCATCTGCGAACTCGAGCTTGCCAACATGAAACCGCTCACTGCACGAATCTTCAGCCGCGCGCTGTGCTTGGCACAAGAAGCATGAGGGGCTGCTCCTGGCAACTGCCCGATGCCAGGCAGGCTAGCGATGCCTCCGGCCAGTGGTTAACGGAAATGCTGAAGCGAAATACCGGCTGTACCTATCTTCGCGGCCTTGGCAGCCCCCGCACCGAAGATGAGTTCCGTTCCATGGTACCAATCATCACCTACGAAAACTTGAAACCGTATATCGAACGACTTCGAGAGAATGAACCGGATGTTCTATTTGACGGGATGCCGGTAGCGTGTGAAAGAACCGGCGGCAGCAACGGTGGCAGAAAACTGATTCCTTATTCGTCAGCAGGGCTGCGTGATTTCCAGCGCAACCTTGTTCCGTGGCTTGCCCATACCGCTCGACGCCATTGCTTGTCAGGGTCCGCCTACTTTGCGATCAGTCCGGTTGCTCGCAAGGCGGAGTTTTTCGGAAGCCTGCCCGTTGGCTTACCGGACGGCGCCTATCTCGGGGAGGAGGTGGGCTCCGTGCTGATGCAGCGTACTGCGGTTCCGTTCGAGGTCGCCGGGATTGAGGATATCGATCAATGGCGCGAGGTGACACTGAATCACCTCAGGGCAGCACGGGATCTGGAATTGATTTCTGTCTGGAGCCCAACCTTTCTACTCAGGCTATGCGATCAAATCGGCGACACCATTCAACTCTGGCCAGACCTGAAGATCATTAGTTGCTGGGCCTCCGGGCCGGCAAAGCATTACGTTGATGAACTTACCCGCCTGTTTCCGCATGCCACCATTGAACCCAAGGGCTTACTGTCAACTGAAGCCGTGGTAACGACGCCGGATGAAGACGTTCAGCCGCGCCTGGTACCTCAAGGATATTTCGAATTCCGCCAGGAGAACACATGTTTCGCCGCATCGGATCTTGTTGCCGGAGGCGAGTACGAAGTCATACTGACTACCGCCAGTGGCCTCTATCGCTACGCCAGCGGAGACCGTGTACGCTGCGATGAGCCCGACCAAGGCGGACGGCCTGTCCTTGAGTTCATCGGGCGCGACTCATTGAGTTGCGATCTCGTTGGTGAAAAACTAACCGAGGCCTTCGTTGGCCATTGCCTCGGAAAGCTCGAAGGGTTCGCTACGCTCGTGCCCGATGTGCGGAACCCGGGGTATGTGCTCATTTGCGAACAGGCACATTCCCTTGCGTGGCTGAATGCTTTCGAAACCCGTCTGCGCCATAACCCACAATACGATTATGCGTGGAGGCTGGGACAGCTAAAGCCCTTGCGCCAACTTGTCTGTCGGCGGCCGTTTGATCTCATCGAGCGCGTCATGAAAACCAATGGTGTCCGTCTGGGCGATATCAAGCCGACCGCTTTGCGCGCTGACGATTTCTGGTTGCCGATGTTTGAGGAGCAGAACAATTGAAGATTGCACTGATTTCCCCCAAGGGTCCGTTATATCGATATCGCGGTGGAATTTTCAAAAAATCCCTGCGTTACCAGCCTCTGACGTTGACGACGCTTGCCGCTCTGGTACCAGCAGAACTGGATGCCGAGCTGACCTTGATCGACGAAGGGATCATGGCCATCCCTGACAAGTTCGATGCTGAACTGGTCGGCATGACGGTGATTACCGGGACAGCCAGTCGCGCCTACGAATTGGCCGCACGCTTTCGTGCCGAAGGCAAGACAGTAGTCCTCGGTGGCCCTCATGTGTCCCTGCTGCCACAGGAAGCTGCAGAACACGGCGACGCAATATGCGTAGGGTATGCCGAAGACAGTTGGCCGCAATTGCTGCGTGATTTTTCGCGAGGTGAATTAAAGCCTGCGTACTACCAGGCGCCGAACTTTTCGCTTGATCGCTCTGATATGCCGTTTCCGCGACGCGAGCTCCTCGATAAAAAGAATTTTCTGACGCAAGCGGTGTTCGAGGCAACCCGATCCTGCGTACATGACTGCGAATTTTGCGTCGCACCGACCGCCTGGGGCCGTCAGCAATACCAGAAGCCGGTCGACTGGGTCATCGAGGACATCCGGCGTTTCGGGCAGAAGGAACTGATTTTCGTTGATCTCAACCTAATTTCCGAGAAGGACTATGCCCGCGAACTGTTCACCAAACTGATCCCGTTGAATGTGCGGTGGTTCGGTTTGTCGACCGTGCTCATTGCCCATGATCGGGAATTTATGGAGTTAGCCGCGCGAAGCGGCTGCAAGGGACTGCTGCTCGGACTGGAAACGGTCACGCCGGCTAGTTTGCAGGACGCCAAGAAACGCTTCAATGCGTCGGTGGATTTCAAGCAAGTGATTGCTGACCTGCACCACCTGGGTATCGCCATTCAAGGCTGCTTTGTCTTCGGACTGGACCACGACACGCCCGATGTCTTCGACACCACGGTCGAATTCGCCATCGATGCAGGCATTGATCTGCCCCGTTTTGCCGTGCTGACGCCCTTCCCGGGAACGCCGTTATACCTTCGACTTGAGCGCGAGGGGCGCATTCTGACCCGTAACTGGGAGCTTTACGACGCTCAACACGTGGTATTTCAGCCACGACACATGAGCGTTCGTGAACTTGCCGACGGCCATGAGCAGGCTTGGAAGAAAGTTTATCGCTGGTCGTCTATTGGCCGACGCCTGTGGGCAGCACGCAATTTCCGGCCACTGGCATTGACAGCCAATCTCGGATACCGATTCTACGCACACAACCTGCACAGTTTCTACAACTGTGACTGGCCCTTGCAGATCGCGCGCCCGGATATATCCAGCATTCCGCAAGTTCAGATAGAGAACAAAACCGTATGCGGCTGACCCTCGTTCAGCCAGCTATTGGGCACCGGGTCGGGGAGACCTATATTCGCTCATGGCAGATGGAGCCTCTGCCGATTGCGACGCTGGCGGGGCTGACACCATCTGATATCACCCTCAGCTTCTACGACGACCGAATGGAGGCTGTAGCCTACGATGCCCCCACCGACGCCGTGGCGATCCCCGTCGAAACCTATACCGCCCGTCGGGCTTACCAGATCGCCAGCGAGTATCGTCGGCGCGGCATACCGGTCATTCTTGGGGGATTCCATCCGAGCCTGATGCCGGACGAAGCGCAGCGTTATGGCGACGCCATCGTGATCGGCGAAGCTGAAGGTATCTGGGCGGAGCTTATCGACGATCTTCGACACGGCACGTTGAAGGCACGGTATGAGTCCACGCGCGGCGAGCTTGGACAAATCCGTGTGGACCGCCGGCTGTTTCGGGGCAAGCGTTACCTGCCAATCGGGCTGGTCGAGACGGGTCGGGGATGTCGCTTTCCTTGTGAGTTTTGCGCCATTCAGACTTTTTTCGGGCGCACTCACCGGCCGCGGCCAGTAGAGGATGTGATCGCCGAATTAAGTTCACTGCGACACGAGAAGAAGCTGTTCTTTTTTGTCGATGACAATTTTGCCGGCGACATGAAAGCGGGAAAAGTTTTGTTACCCGAACTCGCCAAACTCAATCTGCGCTGGATAACGCAGCTCAGCATCAACGCGGCCCACGACGAAGAGTTTGTTGCACTGCTGGCACGCGGAGGCTGTCGTGGCGTCTTGATCGGTTTCGAGTCGCTTGATGCTGGCAACCTGCGGATCATGAAAAAGGGCTTTAACCTCATGAAGGGCGGTTACGAAGCTGCCCTCGACAACCTGCGCCGTCATGGCATTGCGGTATATGGAACCTTCGTGTTCGGTTACGAAAACGATGATGTGGATTCGTTTGATCGCGCCGTGGATTTCGCGCTGCAGGAAGACATGTACATCGCCGCCTTCAACCACCTGACACCGTTTCCGGCAACACCGCTTTATGATCGCCTGAAGCTTGAGGGACGGC
>Ga0116155_10002697_pt1 | contig 11986 bp, 11 predicted proteins | sample AD_UKC032_MetaG_FD_89890 | JGI IMG/M metagenome (GOLD analysis project Ga0116155, IMG submission 89890) | Active sludge microbial communities of municipal wastewater-treating anaerobic digesters from USA - AD_UKC032_MetaG | ecosystem: Engineered > Bioreactor > Anaerobic > Digestate | place: USA...
GTGTGGCACTTAACCAGATCGCGATTCTGGTGCGAGCTTTCTGGCATGCCAGGTATATTGAACTCGAACTTGCCAGGCGAAGCATCCCGTATATTGCCGTCGGTGGTCTGAAATTCAATGAAAGGAAGCATGTAAAAGATGTGATCTCATACCTGCGGATAATGATGAATCCATATGATGCGGTAGCCTGGCACAGGGTACTTAAGTACATTCCCGGAGTGGGTATGGTGACTGCCTCGAAGATAATCGGGAAAATTATGGCAGAAAAAGGCTTGAACATTGATGAATATGAGAAGAGTAAGTTTGCCACAGAATTGAAGAGACTTGCCATAATGCTTGAAAGGGGAAAGGACACGAATATTACGGTTCCCGGAAAAATTGAGATCATCAGGGAGTATTATCTTCCGATATTACAGGCTCGGGAGTATGATTACCAGGTAAGGATACTGGATATAAATGTACTTGTTGATCTGGCATCAGGATATGATAACCTCGAGAAATTCCTTACTGACTTTGCGCTCGATCCGCCGTCGAAGAATTTCGGCACCAGAACAGTCCCCCTTATTGATGAGGGAGAAGACAATCCTCTGACAATATCAACTATACATTCGGCCAAGGGGCTGGAATGGTACAGTGTTATTATCCCTCATGCCCTGGATGGTCTGATCCCTTCAGTAAGATCCCTGAACAGCATAACGGAAGTTGAAGAGGAAAGAAGGTTATTTTATGTAGCCTGCAGCCGCGCAAAGCACGACCTCCTGATCACAATGCCTTCATTCGTTGTGAATTATGATGCCTTTCTTTCTTATCCAAGCCGCTTTCTTGTAGAAATAAGCCGGGATAAGTTCTTCTATAAATGAAAAAATCAGTTCAGCCTTATATATTTCTCGATCCAATGCCTTGCCGGATCGGGTTTACCGGCATTATCAACCGGAAATATATGTAGCAGAGTATCATTCCTTATGTCAAGCCATATCTTGTTCTTATTGCCTTCGTATGCCTGATCGAAATGATAAAGAATGGTTTCCTCATAAATATTTCCGTCAAGGGTAAAAGTACCTACCCCAAACCTGTAGCTTGCTGTAGTATCAACTTCGTATTTCCCTACGAAGCTGAAATGGTTACCCGACCACATTTTGATCTGGCTTACCTTATAACGCTCGGAAAAATAATTCGTTATTTTTCCTCTTTCGATCATCTGCATTTGGACCATTTTCCATGTTCCCTCGGGATTATTGGCTGGCTTTTTTCCGCATGCCGATACCATCAGCATTAAAACAATACCTAAAAGAACTTTTTTCATGACAAAACATTTAATTGTTAATTCAGAACTGCCGACTCCTCATTCAGTAAAATTACAAAACAAGTAAATACAAGTCAATTAATTTTTCCTCTGATAATAGTATTCCGGACAGAATTTGAATTAATCTGATCGGTGTGTTATATCTGTAAGGTGTCCGGCCTCACCCCCTAAATCCCCCTCTTCCGGAGTGAGAGGGGGACTGCATTCAACAAACCTGGATCAATTTAGGGAGAGGCAATTCCCCGATGTAGGGATTAAGTGAGAGGCCGACCAATAAAATACGTATTTTAATACGTATTAAAATACGTATTAAAATACGTAGGTAAGTATACCGGAAAGCATATATCCGGGAGGGCTTATTTTTCGGAGTTTTCTCTTCTCTTTTAATTTACTGTAAAAAGGTGTATTTTTATGCACATTGTATATATTCTACGACAAAAGGACAGTACCCCGGATGCGAACGTTTTTATCCCGGGTTGATTATTTAATTATTAATCAGGCTCTTCTGTAAAAATATCTTTATAGTCATGCACAGAATACCGGGTATAATAATCCTGATTGTTATATTTTTCCCGTCGCCGGCCACAGGTCAGGACAGGTCTGATTCATTAATAACATATCAGCGTGTTGATCTTTCTCGGGAAGAAATCAGATATAATGTTTCATTGTTCATACAGGCACCAGTGCGCCAGCGTTGAGTATGATTCACCATCATCGCACGAATATGACCAGAAGCTTCATTACGATATGATCGTAATACACCTTGGATTGAATTTCATGAACAGATAATCACAGGAGATAACCATACGGCTTGAATGATGAGACCCAGGCTGATAATATTCGCAGTTATTTTAATCCCGATTCAGTGTCTTGCACAGAACCTTGTCATCAATGAGGTTTGTTATTCCAATAAAAACATATTGTATGACAAAGATAACGATACCCCGGACTGGTTCGAATTGTATAATCAGGGCAGTCATCATATGGATCTGGTTGAATATAAAGTGACTGACGATACGAGTAAAAGTCAGTTCTGGCATTTCCCGGAGTGCCGTATTGAGCCCGGAGCTTACATTGTCGTATTTGCATCAGGGAAGGACATTAAGAAAAAGGATCAGATGCATACAGATTTTAAGCTTGGAAACATGCGGGAATCCCTGTTCCTGATAGATCATAATGGTAATATTGCCGATGAAATCAAACCGGTTTGCATACCAACGGATCATACAATCGCAAGATTCCCTGACGGAACGGGTAACCTGGTCGTAATGAAACCTTCCCCTGGAATCACAAATAATAATTCTGAGATAATTACTGTTAATTATAATAAGGATGAATTAATTATCAACTACCCCGGGGGGATGTACGATTCACCGGTTTCCGTGACATTATCAAATAATCATCGATCCTGACCTGGATATTATCGGTTATGAATGGGATACTATTGTCGAGGAAGGCGACATAAATGAATATAACAGGCTGACAGATTATATAAGGAATGCTGATCAATCATCCTCTGAATTTTATGAGAAGATACGTGAAGAAGTTGATATTGAAGGACTTATTGATTATTTCACGGCACAGCTCTATTTTGCTAATGCAGACTGGCCGAAAAAGAATCTCGAATTATGGAGGCTAAGGGAAGAGGGATCGAAATGGAGATATTTCTTTTTTGATCCTGACGCAGCAATGATCTGGATCAATTATAACCAGATTGCGGATCATCTTGACCAGATTAAGAATCAGCAAAAGCCCTGAAGATAAAATTAACTTTTTAATATTATTTTTCTTTTAACATGACTCCGGATTCATTAAACGTCTGAAATCCATAAATGTTCCGTGAGCATCAGAGTATGGCGGGGCGAAATTATTGTAAAACAAATTCAAAGCATCTTTGTTATATATTGTAAATATCATAAAATGGGAAAAAATATATTTTCAATTGCATTTCTGACTTTGATTTCACTGACTTTATCAGGTCAGCAGGGACTGTCGGTCGGAGATAAGGCTCCTTTATTCAAAGCCCCGGCTGATGATGGCAGTACCTGGGATATCAGCAGTTTCCTTGGGAATAATTATATAGTTGTTTACTTCTATCCTGCCGCAATGACCGGAGGATGTACGAAGCAGGCATGTTCCTACCGTGATCATAAAGATGATCTGAAAGCAGCAGGAGTTGAGGTAGTTGGGGTGAGTGGTGATAAGATTGAAAATCTCAGACTTTTCAAACAGGCTGAAAATCTTAACTTCACCCTTCTTTCCGACGAGAAAGGTGATATAGCAAGGGCTTTCGGAGTACCACTGTCAGACGGCGGAGCAATTAAGCGGAAGGTCGGAGGAAGTGAACATGAGCTTCTTCGCGGAGTAACTGCAAAAAGGTGGACCTTCATTATCGGAAAGGATAAAAAGATAATCTATAAGAACGAATCGGTGAATGCTGAAAAGGATACAGAAGAGGTCCTGAATTTCATAAAACTGCAGACAGCAAGATAAATACGTATTTATCTGAATTTTTCAGAAACCTGTTTATTACTTACCGGAGGATTAGCAGGGAGATATAAGATCAATTCGATGTTGTATTTCTTAACTCCTTTTAAAGTATCATTAAAAGCTGAGGGAAGGAACAGGGCGCTCTTACTTATTCTGTCAGGGAAATAAAGAAAAGCTTAACTGAGGTTAATGACTGAAGGTATCAGGGATTGTAATTTTATTTTATCGCTTTAATGGCGTCGAACCAGCCCGAGCCTTCCAGAACCTGTATTTCAAGGTAGTTTAAAAGATTCTCCTCATTTATTGCAGTTAATGATTCACTGCCAAGAGAAATATTGTTAATCCAGTAACTTAATTTCACTTCAGATTCTGATATTATCTCATATTTGAGTCTTACCAGGTACCAGGTATCATTCTTATACGACCCCAGTACTTTATCTCCACCTCCATATATCTTCCCGTCTCCATCAAATTTAATGAAATAACGCTGAGAAGGACTTGTCCAGGTGGTTGATTTATTTAATCCAATAAGGACTCTGTCCGGATTGCAACCTGATAAAGTTTCATTCCCATTTCTTACTGCTAATTCTATTGTGTAAGGCAGGGACACATTTAAAGGATGATAAGCTATCGCAGCCCAGCAACCACCTGTCTGACCAAATAACCTGAGTGATTTGTTGCCATTATAAAATGTTGAATTATCAACATAATTTTTTGACAAATCTGCACCATTCCCGTCCGGAAACCATTTATCCGGGAAAGTATCTGGATTATAAGTTTCAAAATCATCTGACCAGATGATGGTGCTGTTCCATGGAATTTTCAGGATAAGCGGGTTTTCCTTTGTGGTTTTCATCAATTGCTCTGCCGTAAACTCCATTTTTTGAGGTAAATAACCCTCTTTCTCAAGGAGAAAATGATAAACCGGATATCCTCCCCTGATAATCAGATGATTTGTTGCAGCTTCGAGCTTAAAAGTATAATGCCAGCTGTTTTCAGCATAAACAGTAAGATTTGCTGTAGTAAATTGTATTGCCGGACCCATGCTGAGCGGATTATCAATTACGCAAATTATCCATAAATTCATGGGTATAATGATTTGCATCCCAAAACTGGCATAGCCAAAATCATCCGGAGTCTGTTCTCCAACAAACAATACTTCCGGTGAAACCTTTGTCATCTGGCCTGTAATAATATTAAACGGTATTGGAAGCGGATCACTGACCAGGTATGCCAGAGGAGAATCTTCTACAGGTGAAGCATAAACTACCTCTCCTGACGGATTTATAACCATGAATTTGGTAAGCTTATATTCTCCGGTATTTAATTCCACCTTCTCACTTAAAAATTCGTTACCGAAGGCATATAGAGGAATCAGCGAGTCTGAAAAAACAAAACTGCCTTTCATGTCTTCGATGGAAATCAACAGATGATATGATGTTATAATATTATTATCAGAGAGTTCAATTGATTTTGCAGGACTTTTCACGTCCGGTAAACTAAAGGAAATTTCAAGATTTCCTTTTTCTGAGTCGCGGGTAAATTTCTTTTCACAAGATGATATACTGATAATCGCTGGTGTAATAAGAATAATTGCTGCTAGTCTGATTGAAGCATTCATATTCAGGTATTTTTAGCTTAAGGTAAAGTTATACAAAACTATTCACACTTATGATAAGTCCCGGCGGAAAGTATGGCAGCAATCCCGATTCTGCATTGTACGAAATGGGACAGTGGATGAAAAAGCTTTCAGAAAACGGTGGAAACTATATCAGGATATGGCTCAGTTCACATTTCTGGGATATTGAAGACCGGAAGGCGGGCGAGTATCGTGAAGAGAAAGCCTCAAGGATCGACCGGCTTGTTGAAATGGCCCGCAAATATAATCTCAGGATAAAGATGACCCTTGAACATTTCCGGAGCCTGACCCTTGATGAGAATCCTCAGGCATGGGCGGTAAAAGATGTTTACCATACTTCCGGGGGTGGGCCGCTTGACAGTATCAGGCAATATCTGGTATCGGCGGAAGGGAAGAAGCTTTTCATTGATAAGCTTGACTTTTACAGGGATCGTTATGGGAGCGATACATTATTTTTCGGATGGGAGTTGTGGAACGAGATGAATGCTGTGAAAGGGCCGGAGGACAGCGCTTTCTTCGCCTGGAATGAACAAATGTTGTCTGAGGTAAAGAACAGATTTCCGGAGAATCTTGCAATGCAGAGCCTTGGGAGTTTTGATGCGGATCAGGTCAGGCCGCTGTACAGGAAGATGATGCTATTACCGGGAAACCAGGTGGCACAGGTTCACAGGTATCTCGATCAGGGAGCTGAAATGGAAATTTGTCATATGCCTATGGATATGATCTGCTCTTCGGCAATTGAGGAATTAAGGTCATATAATACCGGGAAACCTGTTATCCTGGCTGAGACCGGAGCTGTTGAGCCTCGTCACTCAGGGCCAGGTAAATATTATCAGGTCGATACAGCAGGAATAATTCTTCATGATATACTTTTTGCTCCCTTCTTTTCCGGCTCTGCCGGTGCCGGCATGAGCTGGCACTGGGATGCTTATGTGGATAAAAACAACCTCTGGTACCATTTCGGAAGGTTCACTGAGGCGATAAAAGGTATCAATCCCCTTGAAGAAAAATTTGTTACTTCAAAATCAGAGTCTGACGATTTCAGAATATACCAGCTGCGTGGAGAAAAAACTATCCTTATATGGATCAGGGACAAAACAAATACCTGGGAGACTGAACTGAGGGATGGTCAGCAGCCATTAACCAGATCGGGGATTACGTTTGATCTGAAACAAACCGGAATGAACAGATCACCCGAAGAGCTTGCAATTTATGATCCCTGGAAGGATAAATGGCAGGATGCAAAAAATGACGGGTTGGAACTGCTTTTGCCCGGATTCAAAAGGTCATTGGTCATAAGAATCAGGTTGTGATGCTTTTCTGAGAAACCTATGCTTTTCATGCCCTTATCAGACCGGCATTTATAAGGCATGTTTCAGGATCAGAATCGAGAATACCGGAATTATAAACAATTTGAGCCGTAAACTGAGAAATAAATTCTTTTAACTTTACTGTTTGTAACCGGATTACTCCCGTATAAAATTGTATTGCAATGAGGAAATTATTTCAGGCAGTTTCATTTATTTTTCTGAACTTTCCTTTTTCAGCTCCGGGACAGAGACCGGCTCTTCTTTTAATAAGCATACATGATTTCTACTTGCCTTGGGGAAAGGTTCCTTTGGCTGAACCGGAAAAAGCTCTCCGGAATGCAGCTTTGATCCCGGAACAATCCAGGAATGAAGAACTTACGGTAATATACAGCGATAAGCACCTGGTTACATATAAAACGGAGATTGACCGGTTGTATTCTGGTCCTCATCAATTCACAATCTGATACCTCGTTTAAGGCTGGACTATAGGACAATGAAAATCAAACTACAACATATAATTTTTCTGACAGGATTTCTATTCAGTCTTTATGCCTGTGAGTTTACACCTTCGGAAATTCCTTTAAATGAGGTTAAAAAACCTTCAGAGATTCCTCCGGAGATACTGATTGATCTGAAGCCGGAGATGGAAATCCTGCGAATTTCGGGGCCGACCTGGATATCCTATTCTGTTGAGACAGGCAGCCGTGAGTTATATAATATTGAATTTAAATTTGATAATGTTGGTATAGGCAGTTTATATTCCGTATCCGATAGGAAATTTAAAGCTTTTATTAATACAGATACGATCAGGAAAGATACAGGAATGCATGAGTTGGAAATTTCCACTTACACTTCAACAAATTCAGGAAGTATAGCCGATAAAACGGGTATCGAACAATACTGGTATAAAATTTCATGGCCGGTATATGTAAATAAGCTTGCAAAGGATAATTTTACCTTAAATGATCCGGAAGTTTTTTCAGATGGGATTACCTTAAGCTGGCCCGAATATGATTATGCTGATTTTGCCAGATATGAACTATCCTGGAACAGGTACCCCTATGAGAGCGGTGAAGTGAGTATTTCAGATCCACGTCAGAATTCATATTGCGACAAACTCTATGTTGAGGGCATATATTGTAAATATACTATAAACCTTCTTTTTAAAGGTGAAGACTTTCGTTCTGACGACGCAAGTTTTTTCATAGCTATTGAAAATCCGGAGGTTAAGGTTAATTCAGACAGGAGTGTTGATATAAAGTGGGTTCATTCAAAAAACGAAGCGTATGTTCAGCTTTATTATATTGATGTCTCAGTTCCTTTATATGGATATTCTGAAGATCATGAGATTAACGACCTTACCAACACTACCCTTCGTCTGAGCAGACGTATTGGTTTTGGTGGTGACTACAAGGTCCGTCTGCGTTATATACCTAAGGGATTTGACAGATATTATTCAACACTTGAAACAGCTGGAGGAATAAGCACATTTGCTCTGGGCGACTCTGTTCCGGAATTTCAGACGGCATCTGTAATTCAGGGAGAAAATTCTCTCCTTCTTAATAAAAACGGTACCTGTTTTAAATGGAATTTTCTTACAGGAGAAAGTTCTGCTTCAGTTACATTTCCTTCTTCTCCAAACGTTCGCATTCCAGATATCACAGGCTCTCCGGATGGGAATTATTTTGGTTATTTTGAAAATAAGGAATTTGTAATACGTCGAACTTCAGACTTGTCATTTGCCGGAAAACTTGATGTTGAAGCCTACGATGGATCTTATTTTAATATTGCAGATTTATCCATTTCAAATAACGGACTGATTGCCACTGTCTCCAACAATTATTTACGAATTTTTGATATCGGAACCGGTAGTAAATTACTTGAAAAATATTTCAGTAATGATCATTATCTTAAAGAAGCTTTAATCTCACCGGATGGAAAAAATATCGCCATCGTGGCAAATGGCTATCAGGAGGGGACTAATACATTGATCTATAGTAGTATTGATGGAGATCAGCTGGTTGAAGCCGGACGTGTAAATGGGGTTGGAAATGATGACGGTGCTGTCGTAACTTTCTCTCCTCAGGCTGATCAGAAATTTGTGGTATCTCACTGGAAAGAGATTCACAGGTATGTTGTGGAAGTAAGGGATTCCCGTACTTTTGAACTTCTTCATACTGTTGAAATTCCATCCCTGTTTGTACCTGTGGTTTATGATTTTACGACCGACCGTGTAATTTCACGATATCAATCCCATCCGCCGGAGAAATATTCTTATCTGACTGATATGATAAGCGGCATAAGAAAGAAAATAGTCCAGTTTACAGGAAAAGAACCTCTTGTTTTTACGGAAGGGATAGTTTTTTCCGGCAATGGCAGGTCAATTGTGGTTGACAATTATCTTCTTGATTAATTTAATTGTATAATGAGAAAGATTTTCCTTCCATTTTGTATTATATTATCACTAAAGCTTTCAGCGCAGTTTGATCCGGATAAGATTAAACTCGGAATTCATTCAGGACTTTCTTTTTTTGGCCAGGAGGATTTGAAATCCATAAATCAGGAATTTAAAAAACAACTCCCTTTCGAAACAGAGATTATTGATGATTTTAAACCTGTACTCTTTTTCGGAGGGTATTCACAATATGAATTATTAAATCGTTTTGCCCTGGGACCTGTTTATGAGTATCATTATGCCGGCTCACGTCTGGGCGCCAGAGATTATTCAGGAATATTTTCATTTGATCAGTATATTAAATCCCATCAGATCGGAATGAAATTCAGCTATTCATTAATAAGTGAACCGCAAAAAGCTTTTATTGTTGAAATGAATACCGGTATAAATATTACAAAATGGAAAACTGATACAAAACTGGAAATAGGAGAAGAAGGATTCTTCCTGCAACAGGATAAGGATAATTTTACGGGAAAGAGCTGGAATGTCACCCCGGCAATTAGATATATTTATAAGATAATCAATCCTGTTTCTTTATTCGGAAATTTAGCTTATTCTTTCGACCTGGCCGGGAAATATATATATGAAGAAGATAAAAGTCTTGATGTCACAAAAGCTCCCCATTGGGGCGGCTTAAAAGTATCAATTGGAGTAGAATTCTGAAACCCGGTCCTTAAAATCAAACTGGAGCAATGAAAAACCAGCTTGCCCTGAGGATAAGAAATGGAGATGAGTGCTCTTTTGAATTGCTCTTCAGGAAGTATTATGTCAGATTATGCGGGTTCGCCAATAAATTCCTCAAAGATCCCGAAGAGGCACGTGAAATCGTTCAGGATGTATTTCTGAAATTATGGGAGAAAAGAAAAGATATAAAACCGGAGGATTCTCTTACTTCATACCTGTTCAGTATGACCAGGAACAAAAGCATAAACAAGCTGCGCAGGAAAAGTGTCGAATCAAAATATACCGTAATTTTGCAACTGGTCTATGCTGAAAACAGGGAAATATCTCCACACGAATCCCTGCTTGCAAATGAACTGGATAACGAATTCACAGTCGCTGTCGGAAAACTTCCGGATAAATGCAGGGAAATATTCGATTTAAGCAGAATAGAGGGTCTCAGGTACAGTGAGATCGCTTCAATGCTTCAGATATCCGTTAAAACAGTTGAAGCACATATGTCAAAAGCGCTGAAAATCCTCAGAATTGAGCTGAAGGATTATCTGATGATTGTTTTATTCTTCCTGCCGGCATCATCTCTTAGCTTTTTTTGAAGTAAGAATGAAGAACATTCGGATGAAGAATTAAGAACCTTCTGCTTCTGTGTTCTTACTTCTTCTCCCACTTCTTCACTCTTCCTTCGATGGTTCAAATGTTCTTACTTCAATTTAACCAAAAACAAGATCATACTTAAATTGCACGGACCATTTGTCACTAAGGGTAAACAGGGATCAGATTGTATTATCATATATTATAACTATTAAATGAAGGAATATTTGGACTACAGGGAGCTGGTTATTAAATTCTTAGCCGGTGAGATTTCGGATAGCGAAGCCGATATTCTGAGGGAATGGCTGAAAAAGGATCCTGATAACCGGCGGATTTTTGATATTGAGAATGAATTATGGCAGAAAACCGGGATAAAGACCGTTCTTGAACATTTTAAGACTGATGAGGCCTGGTCGGAAATCTCAGGAAAGATTGGGTTGAAAAAAGAAAAGAGTGGCCATGTTGTGACACTCACCAGAGCAAGGTTCAGGATACTGATAGCGGCAGCATCAATCGCCTTTCTTGCCACGCTTGGGGGGATAGCACTATGGATGACCGAAAGAAGATCGGTAAAAATGATATCCGAGGCATCAACAATCATCAGTACCAACGAGGGAGAGAAGGCAAGGATCTGTCTTTCAGACTCTACTAATGTAATAATCAATTCAGGCAGCCTTATTGAATACCAGTCAGATTATAATGTCAGTGAACGTATTGTAAAGCTGAAGGGAGAAGCATTTTTTGATGTCCGGACAAATCCTGAAAAACCTCTTAAGGTACAACTGGAAAAGATGACAATTTCTGCAGCAGGTACCCAGTTCAACATTTTTTCATATGAAAATGAAGACCGTATTGAAGCAACCCTTGAGGAGGGCAAATTAAAAATCGAAATCCCCGGTCAGGAGTCAATTGAGCTGAAAGCCGGCCAGCAGGTCGTTTATTTCACAAAAAAGAATAAAGCCGAGGTGCGGGATGTTAACACAGAGACCTATACATCGTGGAAAGAAAACAAGCTGAGATTTATCGACACACCTTTCGAAGAGGTGTTGAGAGGTATAGCCCGGCGGTATAATGTTACTTTTGAAGTTACCAGCCGCGACCTGATTGATCTCAGATATACTGCTACATTCATAGATGAGTCAATTGAAGACGTAATGGAGATGCTGAGGGTGGTAAGTCCTATTACATACAAAATTCATAACCGTACAACAGTTAAGGATAAATATTATCTGAAGCCAAAAATTGTTGTCGGAAAAAGAAAAAGTTCCGTTTAAACCTGAATTACTTTTTAACCTGATCTAAACCTTTACTGCCTATGAAATAAACACTTTAATGTCTCTAAAAAGCAGGGAAGCCCTTCCCGGCCTCCCCGCAGTTTTTGAAGCATTTATACCCGATTTTAGCCCGGTAAAAATGCGATTTAGTTTATTAACTTTCTAAATCATACAAATTTATGAAAAAAATCTTTATTGTTCCGCATACAGATCTGTTCATGGTCTGTACGCATAAAATCATCAGGA